>Ga0102851_10000181_pt1 | contig 28041 bp, 22 predicted proteins | sample Mud3Dept3metaG_FD_79558 | JGI IMG/M metagenome (GOLD analysis project Ga0102851, IMG submission 79558) | Freshwater wetland microbial communities from Ohio, USA, analyzing the effect of biotic and abiotic controls - Mud 3 Core 4 Depth 3... | ecosystem: Environmental > Aquatic > Freshwater >... | reverse complement strand
TGCGGGCCGAAAATCTTGCCGTTGGCTTCGAGCAGATCCTTGCGTTCCATGCCGGGGCCGCGCGGCCGCGCACCGACCAGCAGCGCAAACTCGGCATCCTTGAATGCGATCATCGGATCGCTCGCCGGGATCATGCCCTGGAGCAACGGAAACGCGCAGTCGTCGAGTTCCATCATCACGCCCCGCAGCGCCTTCTGCGCTTTTTCATCGGGGATTTCCAGCAACTGCAGGATGACCGGCTGATCATTGCCGAGCATCTCTCCGGATGCAATGCGGAACAACAGACTGTAGCCGATCTGGCCGGCGGCGCCGGTCACGGCAACGTGTACTGGACGTTTCATTTTGGGATGCTCCCGGTAACGAGTTGGAAAAAAAACCTCGACGGTTTAATATACCATCATAGGCGCCATGGGCCTCATTTGATCTAAGTCATAATAAGATTAGATAGCATTTGCCGGTAAGATCCTCGCAGGAAAATCGCTGCTCCCAAGCAAGCCGTGACCGGCCATACCCACGCGCACCGCCCAGGCCAAGATGTCTGAATTGGACGAAATCAGGTGGCATTGCCGGCGTGGGTTGCTTGAACTGGACCTGATATTGGAAAAATTCAACCAGCAATACCTCGACAGCCTCGATCCGGAACAACTCGAGTGCTTCAAGGAACTGCTGGCGTATTACGACAATGACTTGCTTGACCTGGTGAAGGGGCGGGCCGCACCCCCGGACCGGCGCTATGAAGATATTCTGCAGCGGCTGCGCACGGCATGAGCGGGTACTTACGGCTTCCTGCCGCCTTCGGCAGCCCACTTCTCGAGCATGTCGGTGGTGACGGACTTGGGGCGCTCGAGGGGATAGCCCAGAGCGCGGTCCCAGGTGATGTTGGCCATGCAGCCTAAGGCGCGACCGACACCGAACAGTACCGTATAGAAGTCCCAGTTCTTGAGGCCGTAGTACCACTGGATGACGCCGGAATGCGCGTCGACGTTCGGCCATGGGTTCTTGGTATGGCCGTGCTCGCTAAGCACGCCCGGTGCAACTTCGAAAATCATGGAGACCAGCTTGAACAGCGGATCGTCTTTGAGTCCCGGAGTCCTGAGGCAGTATTCACGCTGTGCCATATAGCGTGGATCGGTCTTGCGCAGCACGGCGTGACCGTAGCCCGGAACGACCTGGCCGGAATTGAGGGTGTCCCAAAGGGCTTTGGTGATCAGTTCCTTGGTGGGCTCAACGCCTTTACAGTATTTTTCCTGGAACTTCATGGTCCAGCCGAGCACTTCCTGATTGGCAAGGCCGTGGAGCGGGCCAGCCAGGCCGTTGAGGCCGGCCGAGTAGGCATAGTAGGGGTCGGACAACGCCGAGTGCACCAGGTGAGTGGCATGGGCCGAAACGTTGCCGGATTCGTGGTCGGAGTGAAGGATGAAATACATGCGGGCCACGTCCCGATACTGTTCACTCTGGCCGATCATATGGGCGAAATTGGCGCCCATGTCCAGCTTGGGATCGATGGCGATCTGCTGGTCGCCCCGGTATTTGAGATTGTAGATGAAGGCGGCGATGACGGGGATACGGGCCACGATGTCGCTGGCATCCTCATACACCGGTTCCCAGGCATTCATCTTGTTGAATTTGCCCGCATTGTAGTAAGCGGCAAACTTGGAATCCTTCTGTAAAGCCAGGATAGCCGTGGAAAGCATGACCATCGGATGACTGTCCCGCGGCAGGGCGCGGATCACGTCAAAAACGTAAGGGGGAACTTCCTGGCGCGTTTTCCACTGTGCAACGACTTCGTCCACCTGGGCCTGGGTCGGAATGTCGCTGGTCAGGAGGAAGTACCAGAAGGACTCCACGGCCGGATAAACGGAGCCGCCGGCCTTCGGGAGGGCCGCAAAGGTTTCGGGGATGGTCTTGCCCCTGAAGCGTATCCCTTCCTGCGCATCGAGGTAGGAGATGTCGGTGACCATGCACTTGACGTCACGGGCTCCGCCGATACATTGCCCGATATCAACCTGGTCGATGACGACGTCCGCGTATTCCTTGGTAAGTCTGGCGGTGCGGGGGCGGAATGCCTGTATCTTTTCCGACAACTTGTCTTTCAACTGTGTCATATGCCCGATCTCCTATCGGTTGCTGAAGTTAAGCGTACAATACGGGTTAGTCATCATCCTCAAATTGTTCCTATTGAATTATCACGCCATTTGCATCAATTCCGCTTGATCTAGCTCAGTACGAAACGCGTTTTTTTGTGCAAGAAGTGTTTTTTTGGTGTGGTGCAGTGCCCCCGGCAGGGCGCACCAGATTGGGCAGATCCGACATGCCGCTGGAAGTTTCATTTCCGGAAAGGGTCTAAACCATGACAACAGGCCAATGGAGCGTTTCATCCCCAGCCATGCCGGACTACACGGAAGGGATCAAGAAGGAAGTCGCCGAGGTCAAGTTCCTCATCCACGACCTGCGCGTCGAGGGCTTCGTCAACGAGATCCTCCACTACCACGTGACCCTGAACACGGACCTCGAGATCTACAACATCGTACAGGCGCAGGTTTTGCACGCTGCGGATGTCCAGGAGATGAAGGTAAAACTCGGCGTCATGCGCAAGGCGCTCCAGGACTATTCGAACGCGGTGAAGAGTTTCTCGCCGGATCGCACGGTTCTGCTCCTCGGCCGCCGCTACATCGAGGCCATCCGCGAAGTATGCGACCTCATCCTCAACCCGCTGTGGGGCCGGTCGGACAAGGTGCTGGCCTTCCTGCCGGATGAAGCACGCTCCGTGCGCTGGCGGCGTCGTTATCGCAACTGCATCAGCTGGCTTTATGGCGTGCATTTGCGCATCGAGGCCTTCCTGGAAGAACAGGAGAAGCCGGGCCGTCGCGAGGAATTCGACATTGGCCAGGACGTGCGCGATTTCACGGGCGATGTCGTCATGGGGTACGTGGTGGAGAAATCCGAGGCCAGGGTCGAATTGCAGTTTGATCGGCTCGACTCCGCGGTCATCGTCGGCAACCGTCCGCGTTTCCGCCGCATGTACTTCAACCTGATCATGAACGCGGTCGACGCGACGAGCGGGCGCAAGGCGGGCGTGATCAACGTGAGCACCACCATCGAGGGTGATCGTGTGGCGCTGCGGGTGCGCGACGACGGCGTTGGCATGACTGCGGACAAGATACAGCAGATCCTCAGCGACCGCCCGACCCTGGATGGCGAGATCCACTCGATCGGGTTCGTATTCGTCCGTCAGACGGTCGCCGATTTCGGCGGTGACCTGTCCATCGAGAGCACGATAGGCAAGGGCACGACGATGACGATACGCCTGCCTTATCTGCCCGGCAAGACGGCTGCCGATCTGGACCCGTCGCGGCAGGAAAGATACCGCCTGCCGCCGCGATTCCGGTCGTTCCCGGCGGAAGGTGAATCGTTGGAGCCGTCACCCGGGAGCGGGTCAACCATCGACGTCGAAGCGCCGGCCCCCATCGCGATAAAAGAGGCACCGGCGGTGCAGTCACCGGCCTTGGGAGGCAGCGACCAGCAGCGGCCGTTTGGCAAACTCATCTTCGAGGCCTACCGCAAGTCCCAGGCTCAGTTCCCCGGCAGCATCTTTGCCATCGCCGTCACCGAGGACGACCGGATCGAAATGTTCACGGTCAAGTCCTACGAGCGCGACTGGAACATCTCGCACGAGGACCTCTCGCCCATGCACTTCCAGGCGACCCATCGCGGGCGCATCGAGGAAGACGAGCTGAAGAGGCCCATCATGATCCTCAAGCCTCCGCAGAACATCCGGGATTACTTCGAGTTCAAAGAGGTGCCCGAAGCCGACCGCGGCCCCGAGCGCTTCACGCGCATGGTCCGCGACGAGTGCATCCGGATCGCCCGCAAGCTGATCGCGACGGGACTCGACCCGCAAACCCCGCTCCACCTGGCCAGCGCCCGCCAGTTCTTCGCCGCTTCCCCGGAGTTCCACGGGACCGAGCCGTTTCCGCTCGAGCTGCTGGCGCGCCAAACGTTATCCGTGGAATAGCATCGCCGTTGACGATGACATCTGCAGCCGCCGCGCGCGGTCTGAGGTCATCCTGCTGCGCATGATTCACGTATAATTATCGCCGCAACAGGTTTCAGCAACCAAGGAGAATATGATGGCTGAGAAGCTCGCAACGCTTTCCTTCACCGACGGCACGCCGTCGGCTGATTTCCCGATCAGTTCCGGTACGGTCGGCCCTGACGTCATCGATATCCGGCCGCTCTACAGCAAGACCGGGAAGTTCACCTACGATCCCGGCTTCATGTCCACCGGCAGCTGCAATTCGAAAATCACCTATATCGACGGTGACAAGGGCGTGTTGATGTATCGCGGCTACCCGATCGAGCAACTCGCCGAGCATTGCGATTTTCTCGAAGTCGCGTACCTGATACTCAACGGCGAGCTTCCCAACCGGACGCAAAATGAACAGTTCGTCTCGACGATCGGCAAGCACACGATGGTGCACGAGCAGCTCGTGCGTTTTTACTCCGGTTTCCGCCGTGACGCGCACCCGATGGCGGTGATGTGCGGGGTGATCGGCGCGCTGTCCGCGTTCTACCACGACTCGCTTGACATCAACGACCCGAAACACCGCGAGATCTCGGCATACCGCCTGATCGCCAAGGTCCCGACGATCACGGCGATGTGCTACAAATACAACATGGGACAGCCGTTCATGTATCCGAGGAACTCGCTATCCTACGTCGAGAATTTCCTGTACATGATGTTCGGCACGCCCTGCGAGGAGTACAAGCCGAATCCGGTGCTGTCGCGGGCGCTCGACCGTATTCTGATCCTGCACGCCGACCATGAACAGAATGCCTCGACCTCGACGGTGCGGCTCGCCGGCTCCTCGGGTGCCAATCCGTTCGCGTGCATGGCCGCGGGAGTCGCCAGCCTGTGGGGTCCGGCGCACGGTGGCGCCAACGAGGCAGTGCTCAACATGCTGGCGCAGATCGGGGATGTTTCCAACATCGGCAAGTACATCGCGCGCGTCAAGGACAAAAACGACAGCGCCGTGCTCTACGGCTTCGGGCATCGCGTCTACAAGCACTACGATCCGCGCGCCAAGCTGATCCAGACGACCTGCCACGAAGTGCTCGATGAACTCGGTCTGAAAGACGACAAGCTGTTCAAGCTGGCGATGGCGCTCGAGAAAATCGCGCTCGAGGACGAGTATTTCGTGAGCCGCAAACTCTACCCCAACGTGGACTTTTACTCGGGGATCGTTTACAAGGCGCTCGGCGTTCCGGTCAGCATGTTCACGGCGATCTTCGCCCTCGCGCGCACCGTCGGCTGGATCGCGCAGTGGACCGAGATGATTTCAGATCCCGAGCAGAAGATCGGACGCCCGCGCCAGCTTTACACGGGCCATGGCGAGCGCGCGTTCGTGCCGATGGGGAAACGTAATTAGGCAAGAATGCTGAAGGAATTGCGCGGAAATTCGTATCTGTTCGGCGCCAATGCGCCGTTCATTGAGGCGCTGTACGACCGCTATCTCGAGGATCCGAACGCGGTCGAACCGCGCTGGCGCAGTTATTTCGACGAACTGCAACGGCTCGACGACGGCGCGCGCGACGTCTCCCACGTTTCCATCCAGGAGCATTTTGCCGAGCTGGCCAGGCGCCGCCGCGTACCCGGCGCCACCACGGCAATGGCGCAGCACCCGCAGCTCTCGGAAAAGCAATACGGGGTGCTGCAGCTGATCGGCGCTTACCGCTTCCAGGGCGTTCGCCACGCCAACGTCGATCCGCTCAAGCGGCACGAAACACCTCACATCGCCGAACTCGATCCCGCGTTCTACGGGTTGGGCGACGCCGATATGGACACCGTGTTTGGCACAGGCTCGCTGGTCGGGCCGCGCGAGATGAAATTGAAGGACATCCTGCAGATGCTGCGGGACACGTATTGCCGCACCATCGGTGCCGAATACATGTACATCACCGACGTGCCGCAGAAGCGCTGGGTCCAGGAGCGCCTCGAGACCGGCCGTGCGACCCCGGCCTTTGACGCCGAATACAAAAAGCATATCCTCGAACGCCTGACCGCGGCCGAGACGCTGGAGCGCTATCTGCACACCAAGTACGTCGGGCAGACGCGCTTCTCGCTCGAAGGCGGCGACAGTTTCATCCCGATGCTCGATCACCTGCTCGCGCGCGCCGGCGCGGCCGGAGTGCAGGAAGCGGTGATCGGCATGGCGCATCGCGGACGGCTCAACGTGCTGGTCAACACGCTCGGCAAGATGCCGAAGGATCTCTTTGCCGAGTTTGAAGGCAAGCAATCCCCCGAAGTGCTCGCTGGGGACGTCAGATACCACGACGGTTTCGCGTCGAATATCATGACGCCGGGCGGTCCGCTGCACGTTTCGCTCGCGTTCAACCCGTCCCACCTCGAGATCGTCAATCCGGTCGTGGAGGGATCGGTGCGCGCGCGCCAGCACCGCCGAGGCGACAAGACCGGACGTCACGTGCTGCCGGTGCTGGTTCACGGCGACGCCTCGTACGCGGGGCAGGGCGTGGTGATGGAAACGCTGAATCTCGCGCAGACGCGCGGCTTCGGCACCGGCGGCACGCTGCATATCATCATCAACAATCAGATCGGCTTTACCACGTCCGACCTGCGCGATGCGCGCTCGACGCTATATTGCAGCGACGTGTCCAAGATGCTCGAAGTGCCGATTTTCCACGTCAATGGCGACGATCCCGAAGCGGTGTGCCTCGCGACCGAAATCGCGCTCGATTTCCGCATGGAGTTCGGCAAGGACGTGGTTATCGATCTCGTTTGTTATCGCCGGCTCGGTCATAACGAGCAGGATGAGCCGATGGTCACGCAGCCGCTGATGTATAAAAGCATCCATCAGCATCCGGCTCCGCGCAGGATCTACGCCGAGCGCCTCGTCGCCGAAGGCGTGATTGCGGAAGCCGCTGCCGAGGAAATGATCAGGGTTTATCGCGCCGCGCTCGACAGCGGCTATCACACCAATCAGACGATACTGTCGAACTACCAGCCGCCGTTCGAAGCCGACTGGAAGCGCTACAAGGGCACGCATTGGAACGAGCACGACGACACACGGCTGCCGCTCGAATTGCTGCAGCAGCTCGGCCGCAAGCTGAGCGAAATTCCGCCCAACTTCAAGCTGCATCCGCGCGTCGAGAAAATCATGGCTGACCGCCGCCGGATGGCGGAGGGAACGCTGCCGCTCGACTGGGGAATGGCCGAGAACCTCGCTTACGCGACACTGCTCAACGAAGGCTATTCGATACGCATCACGGGCCAGGACGTTGGCCGCGGCACGTTTTTCCACCGTCACGCGGTGCTCCACGACCAGAACCGCGAGCGCTGGGACCAGGGCATCTACATGCCGCTGCAGCACGTGAACGGCAAACAGGGTGACTTCGTCATCATCGACTCGGTATTGTCGGAGGAAGCGGTACTCGGCTTCGAGTACGGCTACGCGACTTCCAGCCCCAATGAACTGGTGGTCTGGGAGGCGCAGTACGGCGATTTCGCCAACGGCGCGCAGGTCGTGATCGACCAGTTTATTGCGTCGGGCGAGGTGAAGTGGGGACGGCTGTGCGGGCTCACCCTGATGCTGCCGCACGGTTACGAAGGCGCCGGGCCCGAACACTCGTCGGGGCGCATCGAGCGCTTCCTGCAGTTGTGCGCCGACTACAACATGCAGGTGTGCGTGCCGGCAACGCCGGTGCAGATGTACTACCTGCTGCGGCGGCAGATGATACGCCCGTACCGCAGGCCGCTGATCATCTTCTCGCCCAAGAGCCTGCTGCGCCACAAGGAATCGGTGTCACCGCTGGAGGAGTTCGCCACCGACAAATTCCGGCCGGTGAACGAAGAATGGGACGAGAAAATTGAACCGCAGCAGGTAAAGCGTGTCGTATTCTGCAGCGGCAAGGTGTTCTACGACCTGCGCGCCGGGCGCCGCGCGCGCGGCATCACGGACATCCCGCTGGTCCGCATCGCGCAGCTTTATCCGTTTCCGCATGATGACTTCAGGGCGCAAATCGAAAAATACCGGCATGCGGCAGAAATCGTCTGGTGCCAGGAAGAACCGCGCAACCAGGGAGCCTGGTATCACACCCAGCACTATCTGCTGCGGCACCTGCTGCCGCACCAGAAACTCACCTACGCCGGGCGTGAGTCGTCGGCCACGCCGGCCGCCGGTTACAAGTCCCTGCATGAGCAGCAGCAGCAGGAACTGGTCGCTCTGGCGCTCACACCCGGCGCCGTGTCGCGCACCGATGATTAGCCGTCGGCAATGGCGGCCGGAACTGGATCCCGCATGTTAGTCGAAGTCAAAGTGCCGCAACTGTCGGAATCGGTTGCCGAGGCGACGCTGGTAACCTGGCATCGGAAGATCGGCGAATACGTCGCGCGCGACGAGAATCTGGTCGATATCGAAACCGACAAGGTGGCGCTCGAGACGCCTGCGCCGGAATCCGGGGTGCTCGCGAGCATCATCAAAGGCGACGGCGGCACTGTCGTCAGCCGGGAAGTGATCGCGACGATCGACACGGAAGGCAAGCCGCAGGCGGCTTCCCAGGGTGCGGCCGCGCAACCGCAAGCGTCGTCCGGGCCCACGAAAGCGGCTGAGCCGAGCGTGATGCCGGCCGCACGGAAACTGGCCGAAGACCGGAAAATCGATGTCGCAACGATCGCAGGCAGCGGCCGCGGAGGGCGCGTCGTCAAGGGCGACGTGCTCGCAGCGATGCAGGCAGATAAACCGCCGACCACTACCCGGACGCCACCGCCGGTGCGGACGCCGGCCCCGGCGGTCGATCTCGGCGCGCTCGGCGAACGTCCCGAGCAACGCGTGCCGATGTCGCGGCTGCGCGCGCGGATTGCCGAGCGGCTGGTGCAGTCGCAAGCGACGGCAGCGATTCTCACGACGTTCAACGAAGTCAACATGCAGCCCGTGATCGATCTCAGGAACCGCTACAAGGTCAAGTTCGAGCAGGAGCATGGCATCAAGCTCGGCTTCATGTCGTTTTTCGTCAAGGCGGCAGTGGTGGCGCTCAAGCGCTACCCGATCGTCAACGCATCGATCGATGGCAACGACATTATCTATCACGGCTACTTTGATATCGGCATCGCCGTGGGCAGCGCGCGCGGGCTGGTGGTGCCGATCATCCGCAATGCCGATCAGATGTCGTTTGCCGAGATCGAGACCCAGATCGCGGACTTTGGCCAGCGCGCGCAGGACGGCAAGCTCGGCATCGAGGAATTGACCGGCGGCACGTTCTCGATCTCCAACGGCGGGATCTTCGGCTCGATGCTGTCGACGCCGATCATCAACCCGCCGCAAAGCGCGATCCTCGGCGTGCACGCGACCCGCGAGCGTCCGGTGGTCGAAGGCGGCCAGATCGTGATCCGGCCGATGAATTATCTCGCGCTTTCGTACGATCATCGCATTATCGACGGCCGCGAGGCGGTGCTGTCGCTGGTGGCGATGAAGGAGGCGCTGGAAGACCCGGCGCGCATGCTGCTGGATATTTGAATGGCGAAGTCATTCGATGTCATCGTGATCGGCGGTGGGCCGGGCGGCTACATTGCAGCGATTCGCGCCGCGCAGCTGGGGCTCAAGACCGCCTGCATCGACGACTGGAGCACGCCGGACGGGAAACCCGCGCTCGGCGGCACGTGCACCAACGTCGGCTGTATCCCTTCGAAGGCGCTGCTGCAGTCCTCCGAGTACTACGATCACGCCGCGCACAGCTTCGCCGCGCATGGCATACAGGTGAAGGGGCTCGGGCTCGACCTCGCGCAAATGCTCGCGCGCAAGCAAAAAATCGTCGCGCAGAACAACGTCGGAATCGTATTCCTGTTCAAGAAAAACAAGATCGAATCGTTTCACGGCCGCGGCAGTCTGGTGAGAGGCGGCGCCGCCGGCTGGGAGGTCAAGGTTGCCGGCAAGTCCGAGGAAATGCTGGCCGCGAAACACGTGATCGTCGCCACTGGTTCGATTCCGCGCGCGTTGCCCGGCGCGGATTTCGACCATAAGCTGATACTCGATAATGCCGGCGCGCTCGCGATCCCGGAGGTGCCGAAACGTCTGGGAGTCATCGGCGCCGGAGTGGTTGGTCTCGAACTGGGCAGTGTATGGCGTCGGCTCGGCGCAGACGTCACGATACTCGAGGCGCTGCCAGACTTGCTCGGCGCCGCGGACGAGCAGATCGCGAAAGAGGCGTCCCGGGCGTTTGCCAAGCAGGGCCTCGCAATCCACACCGGCGTCACTGTCACGAAAGTGACCGTCGAAAAGTCGGTGACTGTCGAATACACTGACAGCGCCGATGCCGTGCAAAGTGCAACTTTCGACAAACTGATTGTCGCGATCGGACGTGTGGCCAATACCCGGGGGTTGAATGCCGAGGGAGTCGGACTCAAGCTGGATGCGCGCGGTTGCATCGAGGTCGACGACGAATGCCGCACCAATCTGCCCAACGTCTGGGCGGTCGGCGACGTGGTGCGCGGCCCGATGCTCGCGCATAAAGCCGAGGAAGAGGGCGTGGCGGTCGCCGAGCGTATTGCGGGGCGTCACGGCCATGTCGATTTCAATACCGTGCCGTGGGTGATCTACACGGCGCCGGAAATCGCGTGGGTCGGCAAGACGGAGCAGCAACTGAAGGCAGCCGGCGTCAGCTTTCGCGCGGGGACCTTTCCGTTCATGGCCAACGGCCGCGCGCGCGCACTTGGAGACACCACCGGCATGGTCAAAATCCTGGCCGACGCCGGCACCGACCGCATCCTCGGCGTGCACATCATCGGGCCGATGGCCTCGGAACTGATCGCCGAGGCCGTGGTCGCGATGGAATTCAGCGCGTCGGCGGAGGATATCGCACTGATCTGCCATGCCCATCCTTCGCTCTCGGAGGCAATGAAGGAAGCGGCGCTCGCAGTCGACAAGCGTGCGTTGAATCTGTGAACGAGTGAATCAGCCGGCTTAAATGCAGACCCGCAAAGCGTTCAGCGAGGCGCATCTTTCATCGGGAGACAGTGTGGAAAAATTCGGCGCTTATCGCATATTCGAGGAAAACGGCAAGGGCAGGGGCCGACTGGTGGAAATGACGCTGGATGAACTGGATGCGGGAGACGTGGTGATCCGAAGCGCATATTCCAGCGTCAACTTCAAGGATGCGCTCAGCGGGACCGGTGCCGGCAAGATCGTGCGGCGCTATCCGTGTGTGGGGGGCATCGACTGCAGCGGCACGGTGGTATCTTCGGGCGATAGCCGTTTCAAGGCCGGTGACGAGGTGATTTGCACCAGTTACGACCTCGCAATGGCGCACGATGGCGGCTATGCGGGAATGGTGCGGGTGCCCGCGGACTGGGTGGTGCCGCTACCGCAGGGCTTGACGCTGTTTGACGCGATGGCGATCGGCACTGCCGGCTACACGTCGGCGCTGGCCATCCATCTACTCGAGCACAACGGCATGGCGCCCGGCAACGGCAAGGTGTTGGTGAATGGCGCGACCGGCGGTTGTGCGAGTATTGCGATCGACATGCTGGCGGGGCTTGGCTATCGCGTGACCGCGATTACCGGCAAAGCTGCCGAACACGATTACCTGAAGCGCATCGGCGCCAGCGAAGTGCTGGGCAGGGAAGCGCTGGCGGCGGCTACCCGCCCGCTGGAAAAAGGATTGTGGGCGGCAGCGTTCGATTCGGTTGGCGGCGAACAGCTTGCCGCATTGACCCGCACCATGCAGCAGCACGGCCTGATCGCGAGCTTCGGCAATGCCGGTGGCATCGAATTGCACACCACGGTGTTGCCTTTCATATTGCGCGGGGTGCGCCTGATCGGCGTCGATTCCGCTTATACGCCGATGCCGATCCGGCGCGGGGTATGGCAGCGTCTTGCAACTGACCTCAAGCCGCGACACCTCAAGGACATCGTCCAGACCGTTACGCTGGATCAGTTGCCGGAGATATTCGAGAAAATGCTCAAGCAGCAGTCACGCGGTAGAATTGTCGTCGCAATCGGATAACATGGGCGCGAGCGCAGGTTGGAACGGACGCGCGAAGGCGCGCCGTTCAACGCGCTGATATTCAGCAACTAAAAACCGCGTCCGCCGGATAGAGCGGTTGCGAGCAGAAGAGACACTGGGGGAGACTGGTGACGACCTATCGGGAATTTCATCGCCGCTCGATTGAGCAGCCCGAGGCATTTTGGGGCGAGCAGGCCGGTCTGATCAACTGGCACAAACCGTTCGGCAAAGTTCTCGATTACAGCCGGCCGCCGTTCGCCAGATGGTTTGTCGGCGGCGAAACCAATCTCTGCCACAACGCCGTCGACCGGCATCTCAAGGACCGGGCGGATCAGAATGCGCTGATTTTTATCTCTACCGAGACCGGCAGCAACAGGACCTATACGTTCCGCGAGCTGCATACCGAGGTCAATCGCTGCGCGGCGGTACTCAGGGAACAGGGCATAGTCAAAGGCGACCGGATCCTGATTTACATGCCGATGATACCGGAGGCCGTATTCGCGATGCTCGCCTGCGTGCGGCTCGGTGCGATTCACTCGGTGGTGTTCGGCGGATTCGCTTCGCACAGCCTTGCCTCGCGCATCGACGATGCCAAGCCCAGGCTGATGATCACCGCCGATGCGGGAATGCGCGGCGGCAAGCCAATTCCCTATAAGGGACTGGTCGACGAGGCAATCCGCCTTTCACAGCATCCGCCGCGGCGGGTGGTGATCGTCAACCGCGGCATCGATCAGGATTTCAGGCTCACAGCCGGGCGCGATCTCGATTATGCGGCGCTGCGCGAAAAACATTTGTCCGCACAGGTACCGGTGACGTGGCTCGAAGCCAGCGAGCCGTCCTACATCCTTTATACCTCCGGCACCACGGGCATGCCGAAAGGTGTGCAGCGCGACACCGGCGGCTATGCCGTCGCACTGGCAGCGTCGATGAAATACATCTATGACGGCAAGCCCGGTGAGACGATGCTCACGACATCCGACATCGGCTGGGTGGTCGGGCACTCGTATATCGTTTACGGCCCGTTGATCTACGGCATGGCGAGCGTGATGTACGAAGGACTGCCGATCCGGCCCGATCCGGGCATCTGGTGGAAGATCGTCGCCGAAAACAAGGTGACGGTGATGTTTTCGTCGCCGACCGCGATCCGCGTGCTGAAGAAACAGGATCCCGCCTATCTCAGAAAATACGACGTCAGCTCGCTGCGCAACCTGTTCCTGGCCGGCGAGCCGCTTGATGAGCCGACGGCGCGCTGGATCTCGGATGCGCTTCGCGTGCCGGTCATCGATCACTACTGGCAGACCGAAACCGGCTGGGCGATCCTGTCGAGCATGCCAGGGGTGGAGGCCACGCCGACCAAATTCGGCAGCCCGAGCTTCCCGGCTTATGGCTACGACGTCAGGTTGTTGCACGAGGGAACCGGACAAGAGGTCGGCGCCAACGAGAAGGGCGTGGTGACAGTCGTGCCGCCGCTGCCGCCGGGTTGCATGACGACCGTATGGGGTCAGGACGAGCGCTTCGTGGAAACTTACTTTAAGGGGTTCAAAGGGCGGCTGATTTATACCACGTTCGACTGGGGTATCCGCGATGACGACGGCTATTACTTCATCCTCGGCCGCACCGATGATGTGATCAACGTCGCCGGACACCGTCTGGGCACGCGCGAAATCGAGGGAGCAGTCAGCGGGCACCCGAATATCGCGGAGGTCGCGGTGGTTGGCGTCAGCGACCAGCTCAAAGGCCAGGTGCCGATGGCGTTCGCCGTGGTAAAGGATGCGGCCAAAGTGGCAACGGCCGCGGGGCGGCAGGCGCTGGAGCAGGAAGTGTTCGATGTGGTCGACAAGGCGTTGGGCGCGATCGGCCGCCCGGCGCGCGTGCATTTTGTGACGCTCCTGCCGAAGACTCGCTCCGGCAAAGTCCTGCGCCGCAGCATCCAGGCGCTTGCCGAAGGCCGCGACCCCGGCGATCTGACGACGCTCGACGATCCGGCCGGCATCGAGCAGGTACGCGGGGCAGTGGCGTCCGCGCGGGCGAAGTAGCGTCGGAGCTGCGAGGAAGCATCGAGTGGAACAGACGCGTGCAGCTCAGTTGTTTCTGAATCTCGGTCACGCTCTGGACCATTTGTTCATGCTGATTTTCCCTACCGTGGTGCTGGCGATGGCACCGGAGTTCGGCCTTTCATACAGCGAGATGCTGCCGCTATCACTGGGCGGGTTCATCATGTTCGGCGCATGCTCGCTGCCGGCGGGCTGGCTAGCCGATCACTGGAGCCGGCGCGGCATGATGGTGGTGTTTTTTACCGGCATCGGCGCAGCTTCGATGCTGACCGGGCTCGCGGGCTCGGCTTTCCAGATCGGGCTGGGGCTGACGCTGATCGGCGTGTTCGGCGCCATTTACCACCCGGTCGGCATCGCGATGCTGGTCAGCGGCCGTGAGAAGGTCGGGCGGGTGCTCGGCGTCAATGGCGTATATGGCAACTTTGGGGTTGCGTTGGCGGCGCTGATCGCCGGCGCACTTGCCTATTGGATCAACTGGCGGGCCGCTTTTCTGATACCGGGTGCGCTGTCCGTTGCGGTTGGGGTTGCGTTTGCGATGCTGGTACCGCCGGTGCCAAAAATGGCTCCGGCATCGCCGCGCGCGGGTGCAGCAGCGATCAGCCGCAACACACTGTTGCGCGTATTCACCATACTCACCGTGGCGACGATGTGCGGCGGCGTCATATTCAACGCCACCACGGTCGCGATGCCCAAAATCTTCGACGAGCGCCTGACGGCGCTGACACAGACCACGCTGGGCATCGGCGTGCTGGTGTCGCTGGTATATGCGTTTGCCGCGATGGCGCAGCTCGTCGTCGGTTATCTGATCGACCGCCATCCGCTGCGCAACGTGTTCGTGCCCGTGGTAGCGGTGCAGGCGCCGCTGCTGTTTCTGGCCGGCTCGATGGAGAACTATGCGATGCTGCTGGTCGCGCTGGCGATGATGTTTTTTGTCTTTGGCCAGATTCCGATCAACGATGCGATGGTGGCGGCCTATACCGACGAGAAATGGCGCTCGCGCGCCTTCGCCGTACGCTACGTGATTTCGTTCGGCGCCAGTGCGTGCAGCGTGCCGCTGATAGCGTATGTTTACGCGCTGACCGGTGATTTCAAGTACCTGTTTTACGTGCTGGCGGCGATGTCGTGCGTGATGATCGTGGCGGCGATATGCATGCCGCCGCAGGTACAAAAACGCGCCGCTGCCTGAAACGAGAATTCGCTCATCTTCCTGAAATCGTCGTCCTGCGGCGAGAAGCAATCCGCCGCATCGCTGGCAATGCCGTCTGCATCGCTTTCCCTGCCCGTGGCGGCGTAGCTGCATTCCGTCCACTTCATCTTTTCAGTGTCAGGACTGCTCCGCTTTTCCTGCCGGTTTGTGCGTTAGGTCACACCGGGGACAAATATTGTTGTTGATTGGGCAGTAGGTCACAGCGGCGGTCAGGCGATGGGAGTAAAAAGATTTCCATATGAACCACCTACCGTTCAGAGGCAATACCGTGCGCGAACTCAAACGCGGGCTGCTGGGTGCGGCATTGATGGGCGCGGCACTGTTCGCGCCGGCGGTGCATGCGGACGCATTCGATGCGCTGCGGAGCTTCAACGCGGTTATTTTTCAGAACTACACCTCGCAATTCAGTGATGTCGAAGGCACGCTCGCAGTCGGGGGCAACGCCACGCTTTTCAACTACAGCATCAACCAGGGCAACGCGGCCTACAACGGTTATGGGCTGGTGGTTGGTGGCAATCTGAGCTTCACCAACGGCACGGTCTGGAACAACAGCCAGACCTACTATGGGGGGAGTTCCAACAGCTGGGCGGTCAATTACACCGGAGGCACCGTCACCTCCCCCAGCGCCAGCCCGGTTGATTTCGGCGCGCTGCAGAGCTCGGCGGCCGGCATTTCCAGCACCTACGCGAGCCTGGCGGCGAACGGTAGCACCGCGTATGTAACCCCGGATCTGGTGAACCCGACCGGCGGCGGCAATGCCCAGGGCCTGAGGCTCACCGGCGATGGCACCAGCGCGCTGCAGGTGTTCAGCGTGGATGGCAGCCTGCTGGGGGGGCGCAACGAGATCGCGCTGAGCAATATTCCGTCGTTTGCCTCGATCGTGCTGAACGTGAGCGGGGCGAACACCGGACTGCACAATCTGGATAGCAGCAACCCGTTTGATCCATATGGCGGACGCGTGCTGTTGAACTTCTACGAGGCGACCACGGTGACCTTCGATCACACCGCCCCGCATGCGAGCATCCTCGCGCCGCTGGCCACCATTGAGTCCAGCCGCTTCGGCCACATCACCGGCACGGTGGTGGCGAACGCCTGGAACGGGGAGTTTCAATTGAACGCCTCGCCGGTGCCTGAGCCCGGGACTTACGCCATGATGCTCGCGGGCCTCGGCCTGATGGGATTCGTCGCGCGGCGCCGCCGGCAGCACAGAAGTGCCGCGGATTGATCACCCCATTCACCAGCAATGACACCGACCCCGCTGCGGCGGGGTTTTTGTTGTGCGCGGGTCTTATTGGCGATGACATTTTCGCTTCGTGTGCATTAAGTCACACCAGTGAAAACATTTTGATTTCGGCCGTGCATTCCGTCACATAAAGCTGAGAGTTTTCTGATGCGTCGTGAACTCGTTCACATCAGTCCCGAAGCTGTGTACGTATAAATGGCTCCATGCGGAAAGGTATGAAGAGCAACTGCTCCGAGCCCAGCGCCGCCTTGACCCAGGAGATCACGATGAACGCGAAAATCAAATCAACCGCAATGGCCGTTGCGCTTGCGGGTTTGTTCGCGGCTCAACCCGCCGCAGCGGACACCCTGACCTTTAATGGTTTTTCGAATGGATCCGTCGCGGCCACCATCTACAATACCCCCTCGCCGGTGGGCGGAAACCCGACCTCCGTTGCGGCCGGGGGATTTTCCATGACCAACGCCACGGCCGGCGGCACGTTTCAGGCGTGGTGCGTGGACATTTTCAGCTGGATGGTGAGCTCGACGAACTACACGTTCACGACCGGCGCTGCGCTTTCCACGCTTTACACCTCAACCCAGATCACGGCTCTCGAGCGGCTCGCCTCGAATAACCTCGCGAGCGTAACCAGCAATCCGACCAACTCCGCGGCGTTCCAGTTGGCGGCTTGGGAAATCGTCAACGAGAGGTCCGGTACCTACAATGTCAGCAACGGCAACTTCTACGCCAACAGTGCCGCGGCCGCAACGGCCAACAGCATGTTGAGTAACCTCGGCTCGGCTACGCCCACCATGACACTGAGCGTATGGAAGGAAAGCACCTATCCGACCCAGGACCTCGCGGTGTTCGCCCCGGTTCCTGAACCTCAGACCTACGCCATGATGCTCGCCGGCCTCGGCCTCATGGGATTCGTCGCGCGGCGCCGCCAGCAAATGCTGGACTCCAATGATGCGTAATGACGTTTGATCCAGGACAAGGAACCCGCGTCGGCGAGGTCCTTGTCCTGAGGCGTGATCACTCTTTCAACTGTTGCAACGAAAAACCGAAAGCCTGAAATGACGAAGATATCCTGGTCCGACGCCACCACCATAGTGCTTGCGGTCGCACTCTTGTTGTGGGCGCAAAGCTGGTATAACACCGCCCCGATGACTGGTGAGCGTGTCGTAGGCGCATGGACGAGTTACTCACTTTCCAAGTTCGGGACAACCACCGCAGAATTTAGCGGCGATGGCACGTGCCGCTTTCGCGAGAGCGGGGGCGAGCGCTTTTCCTGCAAATGGACCGATCAGGGGCATGGGCAGATAAAAATAGTCGTCGTTGAGCCGGGCAAAAGCGACGTCTTTTTCGCCGGCACTGTCGGGGACCGCTTGTATGTCAATGAACCTGGCCGCGAGCCTAATTTCGTCCGCGCCGAAAGCAAATTCGCGTACGACCGCCAACTACTGGCCAAGGCAACCCGATAAGGCGCCGCGAAGCTCTGTGCTGCCGCGTGATTTGATCAGGGATTTTCAGCGCCCGGCAGCGCACGTGTGAAACCCCGCTTCGGCGGGGTTTTTTCGTTCCGGGTGAAGCCGTTTGCCCTCGGGCGAACGGAGGCTATGGCGGAGAGAGTGGGATTCGAACCCACGGTACGGCTTTCACCGTACACACGCTTTCCAGGCGTGCGACTTAAACCACTCATCCATCTCTCCGGAAGCCGCGAAGCATAATCCAGAGCGTGTCGCGGGGCAACTCTCTATGTCGCCCGGCAGCGCGTCCGATCACCACCGCAATCAGGGCGATCTGCGCGCCGTCCCCGGCGCTCCGCGCTATTTCACCAGGCCCTTGATCTTGTCGACCACCTCGGGATTGGCGAGCGTGGAGACGTCACCCGGATCAAGATGGTTGGAGATTGCAGCGAGTACCCGGCGCATGATCTTGCCCGAGCGCGTCTTGGGCATGTCGGGCACAATGATTATCTGGTGTGGCCTCGCGATCGCACCGATCTCGGAAACCACGGCTGCCATAATCCGGTCCGTGATTTCCTTCGACGGCTGCAAACCCAGTTTCAAGGAGACGTAGAGGTCGGGCACCTTGCCTTTGATCGGATCGGCAACCGGGACAACCGCTGCCTCCACCACCTCGGGGACCAGCAGGGCCGCCGATTCGATTTCCTTGGTGCCGAGGCGATGGCCGGCCACGTTGATCACATCGTCGATGCGGCCGAGGATGCGATAGTAGCCATCCGCCGCCTGCACTGCGCCATCACCTGCCAAATAGGGCCAGTCGCGCCAATCCGTGCTCTTGGGATTCTTGCAGTAGCGCTCATAGTACTGTTTGACGAAGCGGTCCGGGTCTTTCCAGATGGTCTGGAAGATGCCGGGCCACGGGTTGCGAATGCAGATGTTGCCCGCTCTGCCGGAGCCGGCCGGCAGCTCCTTGCCATCGTCGTCGTAGATGACCGGATGAATGCCGGGAATTGCGGGACCCGCGCTGCCGGGCTTCATCTTGTGAATGGCCGGCACCGTGCTGCAGAGGAAACCGCCGTTCTCCGTCTGCCACCACGTGTCCACTATCACCGCCTCGGTCTTTCCCACGACCTTGTAATACCATTTCCAGACTTCGGGCTCGATCGGCTCGCCTACCGTCGTCATGTGCTTGAAGTGGTAGTTGTACTTCGCAGGCTCGTCAGGCCCGTCGCGCCGCAGCGCGCGGATTGCCGTGGGTGAGGTGTGGAAAATGTTGACGCCGAGTTCCTCGGCGATGCGCCAGGGCCGTCCGGCGTCGGGATGGGTCGGCACGCCCTCGTAGACGACCGAGGAAGCGCCAAGAGAAAGAGGCCCGTAAACAATGTAGGAGTGCCCCGTGATCCAGCCGATGTCGGCCATGCACCAGTAGACATCCTCGGGGTGGATGTCCTGGATGTATTTAGATGTCCACGTGACATAGGCGAGGTAGCCGCCGATGGAGTGCTGGCAGCCCTTGGGTCGTCCCGTGGTGCCACTCGTGTACATGAGGAAAAGCGCCGCCTCGGCTGGCATTTGCACGGGCTTGACGCGCTTGCCACGATGATTCTTGAGAAGATCGTTGACGATGATATCGCGCCCCTCCACGAGCTTCACCGGGCTCGAGTATTTGCCGGGGTGGCGCTGCCAGATCAGCACCTTGTCGACCTGGTGTCCGTCCTTGGCAGCCTCGGCCACCGCGATGTCCGCTTTCTCCTTGTGATCGAGCAACTTGCCGGCACGGTAGTAGGCGTCCATCGTGATCAGCACGCGGCTCTCGGAATCCGAGACGCGGTCACCGCAGGCCTTGCCGCTGAAGCCGCTGAAAACCTGGGAGTGAATGACGCCGAGTCGTGCGCAGGCGAGCATCGTGATGGGCAGCTCCGCCACCATCGGCATGTGCAGCGTCACCCGGTCGCCTGCTTTGAGACCGCAGGAGTCGCGCAAAAGAGCCGCGAGTTCGTTTACGCGTACGAACAACTCCTGATAAGTGATGTGCTGGACCGCCTCGTGCTCCGGCTCGGGCACGAAATGTATCGCCGTTTTGTTCCTGTGCTTGGGGAGATGCCGGTCGACGCAGTTATGGCAGGCGTTGAGTTTGCCCCCGACGAACCAGCGCCAGAAAGGCGCATTACTGGTGTCGAGCGTCTTCTCCCAATACTTGTACCAGTCCAGCAGGTCACCGAATTCCTTGTAGCACTCGGGGAATTTGTCGAGGCTGAAGCGCTCGAAGGTGCCCGCGTCGGTCAAATTAGCCTGGGCGACGAACCGGGTCGGGGGAGTGAAATAATCCTCCTCCTGCCAGTGCACCGCGATCTGCGCCTCAGAGACATCGGCAGTCTGCTGATTCTTGTACAGGCGAGGCGATTTTTCCTCTGGCATGACGGTTCCTCCTTGATATTCAACGCCGGCGACATGAAAACACTAAACAATGCTCTTGTAAAGACGGGGCGTCTTTTGTCTGGCGCGAAGGGCAGGAGACGGGCATAATGCATACGGATTTCTTATGGCGGGCCCCCCCGCATTGCATGGTAGTGAACCTGGTCAGGTCCGGAAGGAAGCAGCCAAAGCTATTCTCTGCAAGTGCCGGGGATCAGGCTCGCCTCCCATATTCATTTGCGATATCATTGCGATATCGGAAAATAAGAGATTATCGTGAGTAAATTCAGGCTTGTCATCGCAGCACTGGCGTTGCTGTCGGCGTGTCCCGCGGCGCACGCAGTCGACGGGGTTTCTTTCGAGGTTGGCGGTTCCGATTCCTCGAATTCGAGTGTCAACGCGTATCGCGTCGGCGCGCAGTGGAATTGGAACAAGAAACTCATCGAGGCGGGCAATTGGCATCTGGGCGGCTACTGGGAAGCGAATCTCGGCTATTGGGACAACCGCAGTAGCGGCAGGACTGCCAACGAACTCTTCGATATTGGTTTCACGCCCGTATTTCGCCTCCAGCAAAACAGCATTACGGGACTCGCGCCGTACGCGGAACTGGGGGTCGGGATTCATTTCCTGTCCAGAACCTCGGTCAGCCCCCAGCGCCAGTTCGGCAGCAGTTTTCAATTCGGCGACCACCTTGGCGCCGGGGTGCGCGTCGGCGACCGCGGACGCTACGACATTGGCTACCGCTACCAGCATTTGTCGAACGCGGGAATCAAGCAGCCCAATCAGGGCATCAATTTTCACCAGTTGCGCCTCCAGTATCATTTTTAGGCGGTGACCCAAGTTCTCGCCCGCAAGTGGCGGCCCAGGATTTTTTCGGAGCTGGTCGGGCAGGAGCACGTGGTGAGGGCGCTCACCAACGCGCTCACACAGCAGCGTCTGCATCATGCCTACCTGTTCACCGGCACGCGCGGCGTCGGAAAAACGACGCTGGCGCGCATCATCGCCAAGGCGCTCAACTGCGAAACCGGGATTACCGCTGAGCCGTGCGGCAAATGCGCGCCGTGCGTCGAGATCGACGCGGGGCGCTTTGTCGATCTGATCGAGCTCGACGCGGCATCCAACACCCAGGTCGACAACATGCGCGACCTTCTCGAGAACGCGCTTTATGCGCCGACCACCGGCCGCTTCAAGGTCTATATCATCGATGAAGTGCATATGCTGTCACGCTCCGCGTTCAATGCGATGCTGAAAACGCTCGAGGAGCCGCCCGGGCACGTCAAGTTCATTCTTGCCACCACGGATCCCCAGAAAATTCCCGTGACCGTGCTGTCGCGCTGCCTGCAGTTCAATCTCAAGCAGATTCCGCAGCCGCAGATCAAGGCGCAGCTGAAAAAAGTGCTCGACCTCGAGGGCGTCGCGTGTGAGGACGAAGCGCTGACGCTGCTGGCGCGTGCCGCGCACGGCAGCATGCGCGACAGCCTGAGCCTGCTGGATCAGGCGATTGCGCATGGCGGCGGGCGCGTCGGGCAGCAGGCGGTGCGGGCCATGCTCGGCAGCGTCGAACAGGAGTACTTGCACGATATCCTGTCCGCGCTGACGAAGCGCGACGGGGCGGCAATGCTGGCGGTCGCAGACCGCATGGCCGAGCGCAGCCTGTCGTTCGAGATTGCGTTGCAGGAGCTGGCCACGTTCCTGCATCGCATCGCACTCGCGCAGATGGCGCCGGACGCAGTCGCTGCGGATGATCCGCAGCGTGTTGTCATCGCGGCATTTGCCACGGAGCTGGGCGCGGAAGACATTCAACTGCTGTATCAGATTGCGCTGCATGGTCGCCAGGACATCGGACTTGCGCCGGATGACTATGCCGGCTTTACGATGACGCTGATGCGGATGCTTGCGTTCATGCCCGAGGGCGGCTCATTGCGGACCGACAGGCCCGCAGCCGCCGCGTCAAAAGCACTCGTGCGCGCGTCGCCGCCGCCGGACTCAAAAAAAAAGCCGGCTGACCGCGATTGGAACACGCTGGTGAGCCGGCTGCCGCTGTCAGGCATGGAGCGCATGCTGGCGCATAACTGCGAGCTGGTCGCCTGGCAGGACGGGGCAATCGAGTTGCGCGTGCCGCACGCCCAGCGCCATCTGGTCGAGCGCGCTTACCAGAACCGCCTCAAGCTCGCGCTCGAACAGCATCTCGGAACCGGCGTGCGGCTGGAAATCAGCGTAGGCGCCGTCGGCGGCAATACGCTCGCGGCAGTCCAGGCGCGCGAAAACCAGCAGCGGCAAAGCGCGGCAGCGGCGGCGATCGACGGGGATCCGTTCGTGCGCGAACTGATCGAGCAGCTCGACGCGCGGGTACTGTCGTCGACCATCAAACCGGTAGCTTAGCGGAGGGCGAAGAGCATGAAAGGCGGTCTGGGGGGCCTGATGAAGCAGGCCCAGCAAATGCAGGAAAACATGAAACGCATGCAGGAACAGCTCGCGACGATCGAGGTCGAAGGCCAAGCGGGCGCCGGAATGGTCAAGGTAGTGATGACCTGCCGCCACGACGTGAGGCGCGTGACGATAGACCCGGGCCTGCTCAAGGACGACAAGGACATGCTGGAAGACCTGGTCGCGGCGGCGTTCAACGATGCCGTGCGAAAAGTTGAGGCGACGATCCAGGAAAAAATGGGCGGCATGACTTCCGGTCTCGGGCTGCCGCCGGGTTTCAAGATGCCGTTTTGAAAGGCAGGGATGAAAAATCCCTCTTCGCTGGAAGAACTCATCGAGGCGCTGCGCTGCCTGCCGGGCGTGGGGCCCAAATCCGCGCAACGCATGGCGTATCACTTGTTGCAGCGCGACTACCCCGGCGCGGCGCGGCTCGGAACGGCATTGAACCGCGCGCTCGAGCTGATCCGCCATTGCGAGCGCTGCAATACCTTCAGCGAGGAACAGATCTGCCCGCTGTGCCGCTCGCCGCGCCGCGACGCGCATCTGTTGTGCGTGGTGGAGACGCCGGGCGACATGCTGATGATGGAGCAGGCCGAGTGCTACCAGGGACTGTATTTCGTGCTGATGGGCAGGCTGTCTCCGCTGGATGGCATCGGCCCCCGGGAAATCCATCTCGACCGTCTGCTCAAGCGCGCCGGGGACGGGGAGGTGCGTGAGGTCATCGTGGCGACGAATTTTACCGTTGAAGGTGAGGCGACCGCGCATTACATCGGCGAACTGCTGCTGGCGCGCGGTCTCAAGGTGAGCCGCATCGCGCGCGGCCTGCCGGTCGGCGGCGAACTCGAGCATGTCGACAGCGGCACGCTGGCGCAGGCCGTAATCGAGCGCCGCGTGCTCGAGTCATCGCCATGAACAAGCGCAACGTGACTGCGCGCCGGGCGCGTCCTGCCGTTGCACGTGGTGAGCGGGTGCGGCGCGGGCGTGGCGTGCCGGCGGTCAAGGTACGGCGTGGTACGCAAGCTGAACCCGGGGCATCCCAGAAACTGCAGAAGGTCCTGGCGCAGGCCGGGCTTGGCTCGCGGCGCGACATGGAACTGCTGATCGCGAGCGGGCGCGTCACCGTCAATGGCGCGGCTGCCGCGATCGGCGCGCGCGTGGGCCCCGGCGACCAGATCAAGGTCGCCGGGCGCCTGATTCACGCCAGTCCTGCGGCGCGCCTGCCGCGCGTGCTGCTCTACCATAAACCGGAAGGCGAGATCGTGAGCCGTGACGATCCCCGCGGGCGGCCGAGCGTATTCGAGCGCCTGCCGGCGATCACAGGCGCCAAATGGATTTCGGTCGGCAGGCTTGATTTCAACACCTGCGGCCTGCTGATTTTCACCACCTCGGGCGAACTCGCCAATCGCATGATGCACCCGCGCTTTGAAGTCGAGCGCGAATATGCGGTGCGCGTCATGGGGCAACTGCAGCCGCCGCACCTGCAACGGCTCACGCAGGGCATCGAGCTGGACGACGGGCTCGCACGCTGCGAGTCCGTGGAACTGCGCGGGGGCGAGGGCGCGAACCAGTGGTGCCACGTGGTGCTGAAAGATGGCCGCAACCGCATCGTGCGGCGGATGTTCGAGAAACTGGGATTCACCGTCAGCCGCCTGATGCGCGTACGTTACGGCAACCTCGCGCTGCCGCCGCGGGTCAAACGCGGCCAGTGCTACGAACTCAGCGCCGACGAGACGCAGCGCCTGCTCGCCTGGCTGGCTGCAGTGGCGCCGCCGCCGCGCGAGCCGCGCCCGTCAGATCGCGGCGCTCGAGCATAAACACGCAGTCATCGCCGCCGCTGGTCTGCGGCCATACGAACGGCAGATGCGGGAACCGGGCTTCCAGCCGTGTGCGGTTATGGCCGACCTCGACCACCAGCAATCCGCGGGCAGTCAATAGCGGTGCGGCTTCGCGCAGGATGATGCGCACTGCGTCAAAACCGTCCGTGCCGCCGGCGAGGGCGAGCGGCGGCTCATGGCGGTATTCAGGCGGCAGCTTGCGCATGACCGCGGCGCTGACATACGGGGGATTGGCGACGATCAGGTCGTAGCGCTCGCCGCGCAATGCCGAAAACAGATCGGATTGCAGCAAGCGCACGCGCCGCTGCAGGCGATAAGCGGCAACGTTGCGCTGTGCGACCGCCAGCGCCGGCCGTGAAATATCGACGGCGTCAATCCGGGCCGCCGGAAATGTCCTGGCGAGCAGGACGGCAAGACAACCCGACCCGGTGCACAGATCGAGCGCGTGTTTGATGCGCGCCGGCTGCGCGATCCACGGCGCGAGGCGCGCGTGCAGCAGTTCGGCGAGGTACGAGCGCGGCACGATCACGCGCTCATCGACATAAAAACGGGTGTCGCCCAGCCAGGCTTCACGCGTCAGATAGGCGGCAGGAATGCGGCGGCGAATTCGTTCCCGGATCAGGCGCAGCGCGCGTTCGCGCTCCGAGACGGTAACGTGGCGCGCCAAAAACGGCGTCAACCGGTCAGGCGGCAGCTTGAGCGCGTGCAATACCAGATAGACCGCCTCGTCCCAGGCGTTGGTCGTGCCGTGGCCGAATGCGAGCCGCGCGCGCCTGAAGCGCGCGTGCGCGTCGTCGATCAGTTCGCGCACGGTGATTTCCGGCTCGGCGGCAGTCATCGGGCTGGAGAATCGCCGCACTGCGCTCCGGCTGACTGTGTCAGCGGGGCGCCTACACCATGTCGAGATTGAGCTTGATGCTGCTCAAATCGTCGGCGGGACCGCCGGGCGCTGGGGTAGCAGTCGGTTCGGAGCTTCCGGCCGGGGGACGGGCAGGTGCTTTGCCGGCGTTGTTGATCAGCCAGTGCAGGTTGGTCGCCGAATCGGCGTTCGCGAGCGCGTCTTCGAGCGTGATCTGGTCGCTCGCGTAGAGACGGTAGAGCGCCTGCTCGAAAGTCTGACTGCCGGGCGCCATGCTCTTTTCCATCGCATCCTTGATTTCGCCCATTTCGCCTTTCCGGATCAGATCGGCGATGTGAGCGGTGTTGAGCATGACTTCAACCGCCGGGATCCGCCCGCCGCTTTTGGCGCGCACCAGACGCTGCGACATCACGCACTTGAGGCTGATGGAGAGATCCGCCAGCAACGCTTCGCGCGCCTCGCGCGGAAAGAAGTTGATGATGCGGTTCATCGCGTGGTAGCTGTTGTTGGCATGCAGCGTCGACAGGCACAGGTGGCCGGTCTGCGCGAACAGCAGCGCGCTTTGCAGTGTCGAGCGGTCGCGAATTTCGCCGATCATCAACAGGTCGGGCGCTTCGCGCATCGCGCTGACCAGCGCGTTCTCGTAGCTGGCGGTGTCCATGCCGACTTCGCGCTGGTTGACGATCGACTTCTTGTGCTTGTAGGAGAATTCCATCGGATCTTCGATCGTCAGGATATGGCCGGGCCGGGTGCTGTTGCGGTAATCGATCATCGCCGCCATCGATGAAGACTTGCCGGAGCCGGTCGAGCCCACGATCAGAATCATGCCGAGCTTTTCCATCACCAGTTCCGCGAGGATGGGCGGCAGCTTGAGTTCCTCGAGCGTCGGGATGGTCGGTTTGACGAAGCGGATCACCATCCCCACCGCGCCGCGCTGGCGGAACACGTTGACGCGGAAGCTGCCGATTTCGGCACGTCCGACGCCGAGATTCATTTCGAGCTTCTGCTCGAATTCCTTGATCTGCAGCTCGGACATCACTTCGTAGGCGATCGCCTTGACCGCTGCCGGGTCGAGTACCTGCGCGTTGACCGGCATCACGACGCCGTTGATCTTGATCTGGATCGGCGCACCGGCGGTGAAAAACATGTCGGAAGCCTGTTTTTCCGCCATCAACTTGAACAAAGGGTCGACGAACATGGGGCGCTCCGTTCAGTGTTTCAGAATCGACTTGAGGTTGCTGGGTATTCTGCCAATTTCTGAAGCACTTGGATAGCCTGTCGGGTTGCCGGGTACAGGCTTCGTCGAGGGTCAACCGCCCCGCAACAGCTCGTTGATGCTGGTCTTGGCGCCGGTCCCGGCCCTACAGGATTTTCGCAAAGCGCTGTACGGCTGCTTCGACGTTGGCTCGGCTGTTGAAGGCACTCAGACGGAAATATCCCTCTCCGCAGGCCCCAAAACCGTTCCCTGGCGTTCCCACCAAATGGGCTTCCTGCAGCAGCTTGTCGAAAAAGTCCCAGCTGCTCAAATTGCCGGGAGTCTTCAGCCACACGTAAGGTGCGTTCACCCCGCCGTAAACCTGCAGCCCCATTTTGGTCAGCGCCCCACGCACCAGCCTGGCGTTGGCGAGATAAAACTCAATGGTTTCCCGCACCTGCTGCTTGCCTTCCGGCGAGTAAGTCGCAGCGGCGCCGCGTTGCACGGGATACGAGACACCATTGAATTTGGTGCAGTGCCGTCGATTCCAGAGCGGATGAATCGGGACTTCGCGGCCATCCCGCGTCTTCCCCTTGAGGTCCTTCGGAATCACCGTGAAGGCGCACCGCACACCGGTGAAGCCGGCTGTCTTGCTGAAACTGCGGAACTCGATCGCAACCTCCCTGGCGCCGTCAATTTCATAGATCGAGTGCGGAATCGCCGGGTCCGTGATGTACGCTTCATAGGCGGCGTCATACAGAATCACCGCACCGTTCCGCTGCGCGTATTCGACCCAGCGCTTCAGCATCTCCTTGGTGGCAGCCACGCCAGTCGGGTTATTGGGATAGCACAGGTAAATCAGGTCGACCCGCTGCCTGGGAAGTTCGGGAATGAAATCGTTGTCGGCGGTAACCGGAAGGTAAACCAGGCCGCCGTAGCGGCCACTGGCATCCGCCGGACCGGTGTGCCCGGCCATGACGTTGGTATCCACATACACCGGGTAGACAGGATCCACCACCGCGATGACGTTATTCTCTCCGAAGACGTCCAGGATATTCCCCGAATCACACTTCGAACCGTCCGAGACGAAGATCTCATCCGCATCGACCCTGGCTCCGCGAGCCTGATAATCGTGTTCGGCAATGGCTTCGCGCAGGAAATCGTAGCCCTGTTCAGGCCCATAGCCGCGGAACGACGATCGCTCGGCCAACTCATCGATGGCCGCATGCATCGCCTGAATCACGGCGGGAGCAAGAGGTTCGGTGACATCACCGATGCCCAGCCGAATGACGTTCGCGGCGGGGTTTGCGTCGCAGACTGCCTGCACTCGCATGCCAATTTCG
>Ga0102851_10000180_pt1 | contig 28067 bp, 27 predicted proteins | sample Mud3Dept3metaG_FD_79558 | JGI IMG/M metagenome (GOLD analysis project Ga0102851, IMG submission 79558) | Freshwater wetland microbial communities from Ohio, USA, analyzing the effect of biotic and abiotic controls - Mud 3 Core 4 Depth 3... | ecosystem: Environmental > Aquatic > Freshwater >... | reverse complement strand
TTCTCCAGTTCGGCCCTCCATCCCGATCAGCAGAAGGATATCATGCAATTTAAATCCTGACGTTTCCGCGTTCATTGGAGGCTATTTAATCACAAAAGCCATGACCTGTCAAACCAGTTTTTCCCGGGACAGAGGGCCGTAGTTTCTTTCATATTCTTTCTCGGCAGCGGATCGGCGCACATCCGGGCCCGCCTATGTTCCTGCCTGTTCCGCGGAATTGATCGCAGCCTGCACGATCCTGCCCAGTTCCTTGGCTTTGATCGGCTTGTTGACGTATTCGAAAACGCCAAGGCTCAACGATTTGAGGTAGGACTCTACCGCACCGTATGCCGTCAGCATGATCACCGGAACCGACTGATCCATCTGCCGAAGGGCATTCAGGAACTCAAGCCCGTCCATGCCAGGCATCCGGTAGTCCGTGATCACCAGGTCGATATCCGCCCCATCCTTCACGGAGTCCAACGCCTCCTGCGCAGCCTGTTTGGCGATTACTTGATACCCGAATCGGGTCAGGATCTCCCCAAGACTCTTCAGAATCTCAAGTTCGTCATCAACAAGCAGAATGGTCTTCATTGTTTTTTATCCACCGTTGTCCTTTGTCGCGATATTTCGAAACCGACCTAACCCATTGATAGCCATGCTCTTTGGGCATGGTTTCAAGTATACATCAGACTCTACCATTGTCAAGATTTGCCCGTATAATCATTGCTTCGGCTTCATCGCTTTGGTTGGTTGGCGATGACCGGGAATAGATGCTTTATTGATAAAAGACGTTACCTGTGTTCCATGTGTTTTATGAGTTACTGCTCATGCCGACCGTGGGCCTCGCCGTCTTCGTGCTGTTGGTCCGATTCAGCGTCTCCCGGATAGACGTGCCTACGCGCCAGTCTTACACGATGGCCATGGTGATCCCGACGAACGGTCGGCAGCATCCGGCGTCACGAACATTGCTTGCTTGGCGGGCGCGTCCGTCTCTCCGGCCCTCTCCGGAGTTCTTCTCGCCGTCCCGGCGTTCATGAGCGCGCCCTTTTTCGTAGCCGGTGGTCTCAAGGCCGTCTATGCCCCCCTCCTGTACCGGAGTTTCCGGCAATCCGATGTAAGGTGAGGCGGTTCGATCGTTCAGGACAGCGTTAATGCAACTATAGCCTAAAACGGTACGCCGAGGAGAAACCGCACTTCACGGTCATTGGTCCTTCGGTTCAGACCGTATACGGCGCCGAGATTGGCCCAGATCCTGCCGCCGACCCATGCGATCGTCGGTCCCGCCGCATACTTGTCCGTCCGGTAATTTCCCTTCGATTCCACACCAAACCTCACGGAGGGGATCATTTCATAGCTGACGCCTGCCGCGTACTCATGGTCCGCATTGTCGCCCGATGCATAAGTATTCATGTAAATCTGGTTGTAGGCTACATTGAGCCTTCCGATGTCCTTAGCAAGGATGAGTTTTCCCTCGAACACGTTCTTCGCGTCAACCTTTTCCTGGTGCTCAGCGTAAAGTAATACGTCGATTGGGAGCACATTCTTCTCCGCGAACCTGTACCGCAGACGGTACTTGTATCCGGAATACTTCATCTTGTCGTTTTCCTTCTGTTCGTATACCTGGTAGAGGGCGGCGTCAAGATGGTCCGTGAGGCCGTATTCCAATTCTACCTGCTGCTGCCAGTCGCTGCTGTTGTCCTTCTGCCGGTCCTTGGTCACGGCAGTCTGATAAAACTCGATCTCAGCGCTGTCCTTTGCTAGCGTCAGGTACTCATAGGTCCAGACGTAAGCCCGTTGATCGGCGCGGGCGACGCTACCGAAAAACGCCAGAATCACAATCGCCAGTAAACCGCACAATCCTTTTTTCATGAACCGTTTCTCCCTTTCTCCATTTAGATTATGATATTCATTTTCAATTGGGTCCCGTAAAAAAACGTTCCCTTGCCGCTTCCGTTACATGACTGCCGCGTCCGCCGGGACACCCGTACACGGCGTTCTGCAGCCGTCCCTTGTCCTGCTCCGTGAGCATCTCTGATGCAATGAGATACTGAGCGAACTCGGCCCGGAATCCCAGCAAAACATCCAGATAAACGGAAGCCGCTTCCTCCCTGCTCATGAAAACCTCCTTTCTAATAGCACAGCGTGGTAGTCTTGGCGCATGGGGCAAAGACAAGGTCTTCTCACTTCCGCCCCTGGCCTCACCACTCTCCTCTCTGGGCTTACACTTTCTTTACAAATATTTCCTTCGTTATATCCTTGTCCACGGCAATCATCGTCTCACCTAGTTGAATGACATAGGACGGCTTTTTTTGGTGGAGTTTAACGATGCTTCCCGGAACCACGCCCATGGCGGAGAGCCGGTCGAGACGCGAGTGCGATCCCGGCGTAATGAAAACGATCTTCGCCTGCTCGCCGGGAACGAGATCGGCGAGCGGTGCCACGAGGGGTTTCATCTCCTGCCGGAACATGGCGCAGCACTCGCCCCTCGGAATGGGTTTGCCGTCCGGTGAATTCGGCGGATGTCCGAGAAGGGTGCAGACGCTGTCCGTCACTTCCGGCGACAGGATATGTTCGAACTTGCAGGCCTCCGCCTCGGCCCCGTCCAGAGAGAAGAGATCGTAGAACATCCGGAGCGACAGGCGATGTCGCCGCACCAGTTCCCGGGCACGCTTCTCCCCTTTCGACAGCAACTCGACCGCCTGGCCCTTTATGTCGATCCATCCACTCTTTGCCAGGTCTGTCAGGATGACCTCGCAGTCCTTAAGGGTGCAATTCTGGACGATCTGGTCTAGGGACAGGTTCCCCTCCTCCCTCAGTGTCCAGATGATTTCGAACAGCTCATCCTCCTTCTCGATCTCCGGTAGTACGCACAGCGCGGGATGGCCAGCTTGTCCCGGGATACCCGATATTCTTTTGAGCTCAGACATGGTAATCAGTCCTCCGTTCCTGTTCTCTGGTCATCGTCAATAATACTACAGCTTCACCTGAAGCGCGCGGAGCGTCCAATTGAGAGCTCCTCCCACGCCAAAGGCAAAGGGAAAGATGAATGCGGCCATATACAACGCTGTTCTCATTCCCCGCTCTTTCACCATCATGAAAAAGTTTGCGATGCACGGCACGAACAGGGTCATCACGGTGAGACTGACCACGATCTGAATGGGATCGAGCAGGCCTTCTTTGGCCAGCATGAAGAGCCCCGCGGCTCCGTAATCCCGCCGCAGAAACCCGATCACAAATGCCTCTGCGGCCCTGCTCGGCAGGCCAAGAAAATTCACCACGATCGGATCGGTGATCTTCTGGATGTATGCAAGGGCCCCTACCTTGTGGCCGACGAACAGGATGAACGTTCCGAGAATGAAGAGCGGCACCGCCTCTTTTAAATACCACTGGACGCGCGCAAGGGTCTTGACCAGGATATTGGTGAACTGCGGCACGCGGATCGGCGGCAGTTCAAGAACAAAGTCTGACGGCTCGCCGGGAATGACCTTGGCGGCAAGGTATCCGACAAGGAGCATAACGGAGAGCAGCGTGAACACCCATATGCCCGTGGCCAATCCCGATAGCCCGGACACCAGCCCGAGGATCACGCCCAGTTGTGCCGAGCAGGGAACTCCGAGGGCCAGGAGCAGCGTCACGAGGATCCTCTCCTTCTTCGTTTCCAGGATGCGTGTTGTAAGGGTGGCCATCGTATCGCATCCCAGGCCGAGGATCATCGGCAGTACTGCCTTGCCGTTCAAGCCCATGATCTTAAACACCTTATTCACCATGACTGCCAGCCGGGGGAGATACCCCGAGTCTTCCAGGATGCTGAATGCGATAAAGAAGAATCCCACGATGGGTAGAACGATGGCAATGGCATAGGTGATCGCCATGGTGAACAGACCGTAGTCGCCTATCAGGAGCTCCTGCAGAAAGGGAACCGGAACGATGAAATGCACGATCTTCGTCATCCAGGGATTCAGGTATTCGCCGAAGACCATTTTCTCCAGAAAGTTGACGGCAGTTCCCGCTCCAAAGACACCAACGATCTGATAGACAACGTAGAGCACTCCGAACAGGATCGGCAGGCCATAGACGGGATGCATTGACCATTTGCCGATGTGGAACGCAATGGCAGATCCCTTCCCTGCCTCATGCAGGCTCAGCACCTGAGCCAGGATCTCGTCGGCTTTTTTCATCCTGCGCTGGTTGATCAGATAACCAAGGGAGTTATTGAACCTTGTTTGCGTCGTTTGACGGACTCCTTCGATGTCGGCGATGATATGGTCCTGCAGGTTCGCGTGGAGCCATCCTTTGAGGCTCTCATCACCGGACAGGACCATCAGTGCGATCGCTCTCCGTGCGATATTCGCCTCCGGCAGCAGTGCCGAAATGTCCCGTATCCCCCCTTCGATCGCATCGTCATACCGAACCTCGACAGGCGACGGACGGGGGTGCTGGATGCCTTTCAGGAGCTTATCGATCCCGCTCCGCCGTATGGCCACGGTCTTGACCACTTCAACCCCGAGAAGGTGCGAGAGCTTTTCCTGGTCAATAATGATGCCGCGGCTCCTTGCCTCGTCGTCCATATTGAGGTCGAGGATAAAGGGGACTGCCATCTCGGCGAGTTGAAGCGTTATCAAAAGACCCCGACGAAGATTTTTTGTATCGGCAACCTGGACGACCACATCGGAGCGGTCGGAAAGCAGCATGTCACGGGTCACCTTTTCGTCTTCGGACATGGGCACCAGGCTGTTCACCCCCGGGGTATCGATAACCAGCGTGCGAACTTTGTTCAGTACGGCATTGCCGTACGTCACCTCCACGGTCGTGCCGGGGTAGTTGGATACGGTGACGTAGGTCCCGGTAAGCAGTCCGAAGAGTGCGCTTTTCCCCACGTTGGGATTTCCGATCAGGAGTACCTTGTGAAGGCTCGACTCACGATTACTTGTTCCGTCTTTTGAACCATGATCATGCATGCGTAGAAATTCCTCGCTTTCGCCGTTCGTCGTTGCGCACATACATACGTTCCGCTATCTTGCCGTCCGGGCCACTTTCTTTTGACATCCTTCACAGAGCCCATAGAGCTCAAGTTTGTGGCTGTGGACCTGGAACTTATTCCTCTTCGCTACATCACGCTGAAGTTCTTCGATCTGCTCATCCTCAAACTCGAGGATCCTGCCGCAACCGGTACAGATCAAGTGGTCATGATGTCTTTCGGCCGCGTTATATTCGAAACGCGTGATACCGTCCTCAAAACGACGTTCATGCGCCAATCCTGCCTCTCCGAGAAGCTTCAAGGTCCGGTACACAGTTGCATATCCGATCCCCTTGTCAGTCTTCTTGATCAGAAGATAGAGTTCCTCGGCGCTGAGGTGACGGCCAGCCGAGACAAAGACCTCCAGGATCCTGTCGCGCTGCCGGGTAGTCTTAAGCCCCTGGCCTGCCAGATATGCAGATAGTTGATCGGTCGCCTTGTTTTTCATCGCCATATGATTTTGATAACCATTTTCAACACGGGCTTTATACCATTCTGTCTTGCATGTGTCAATTGCTATTTTTCATAAAAAACGCCGCTTCGGTGAATTTCCGGAGCGGCGCATTCTATGATGCGGTGTTTACGGTACGCGTTACTGGCCCAGCTGTTTGTCGCGTTCCTGGTTCCATTTTACCCAGTCGTCCATGTCCTGCTGTGGCGTGAAATCCTGGGGTTTTGAGGCGACCCCCTGCGGCGAGATGGATATCTGCTGCATGGCCTTCACGATGACCGTCCACTCCTCCATGGACACCTCATGATAGGGCGGCGGCACTTCGCGAGGCCCTTCGACCGGGACGGGCGCTGTAAACTGGCCTTCGGATTTCGCTGCCTCCTTCGGAATGCCTGATACATTGACCGCGCCGTCATAGACCTTGACCATGGCGCTATTGTCCTCCTCAACATTGACCCGATAAACGGTCCCTCGCACGCCGGCTACGGCGTTGACGGTTTTCACCTCCACCTTGGAATCAGAGGTGACCAGCTTTTTCACGTTCGCCCAGATCTTGCCGCTGCCAAGGTCGACCCTCACTTTTTTGTTCTGGGTCTTGCTGTCGTACGAAATGTCTTCCATTCTTATTACGGACCGTTCCGCGAACCGCATGATCGTTCCATCGGGGTATTTCAATTCGATCCGGGACCTCTCCCCGACCTTCACTTCCTGGCCCCTCTTGATCTTGTCATTCTTCTTGAGCGGCGTTCCTGCCTTTGCTCCCTTGACGAAGACTAAGGCGCTCCCGTCAAGCCTGGTCACAATGGCGGCTGAATCGTCCGCAGATTGGGCCGAGAGGGAAAGTCCGGCGATCAGCGCCGCTGTGATGGCCACGCTTGTTATCGTCTTCATGATCGAGCACATGGAAAACCTCCTGCCTGCAAGTGTTTAAAAAAAGTCGGAGTATGGCCGCATTCGCGGGGACCTGCTAATAGACGATAATGACCCTGCAAAATTGCAGGAAATCGCCTTTTTTGCCCAGATCTCGAAGGGTCTGGGCATCGGCCTGGCTTAATACGATGTCGGTCCGCGCCGCCCCGGAAGCACGGAGCCCCCGGATCACGGCAGGATTGTCAGTAACACGGAAATTATTGGCGGCCGCGTTCACATCTTTTGCATACCCCGCGACCCCCTGCTCGACGGCATTGGTCCTGGGGACCACCTGACCGACATAGATCTCCTGACCCTGCTGGTCGACGATCTTCGGCAGGAGCGCGGGCTTGAGGCCGAGGCCCCTTCCATCGATGACCACGCCGGTGGCCTTTCCGCCCTTGAACTGGGCAGAGGACTGGTCGGGGACGGCGACCGGCGGTTGTTTCGCCGGTTCCGTCTTTTTTTCCTGTTGAGGCTGCGGCATCGTCACTTTGGGCGGTTCCGGCTTCTTCTCCGGCTGGGGCGGCGCTGGAGCCGGTTTCGCTGGTTCAGCGCGTGGAGGTTCCGGCCTCTTGTCCGGAGCGGGGGGTACGGGTGTCTGCTTCGGCGGCGCCGGAATCGCGACATTCGGCGCAGGCCTCACCGGAGGAGGCGGAAGCATCGTGCCACCGAATGTTTCCGGGACCACGGCATTCAGAAATTCGCCTTTCATACGCATGACCACCGTCACTTCCACAGAACCATCCGACAGGTACTGCTTCTTGATCGGCATCGCCCCTCGTATGATGCCGTCCACTTTGGTCCTGATGATATCGCTCTTGGTCATGAAGTTCTCAACCACCGTCTCGGAGTCCACCCGGACGCCTTTGACGATCTCCAGGAGATTGCGGTATGCAACCACCTGCGCGGCGCGCTCAGCCATTGCCCGCGCCTGAGCCGGGTTCACCGCATTCGGCGGCGGAGCTCCGATCCCCGTTGCATACACCTCGCCCGATGTCCAGTTGATCATGCCCTGGCCAACGGTCTCCACGGCATCAGACGGGTTCACGGGCTGGGCGGAAGAAACCGCGGTTTGGGTCAGAAGGAAAAGAATCGTGAACAGGAACAGCAGACGGTTATTCATAGTTTCACCCCGAGCAATTATCAAGACATGCTGCATCGCAGCCTGCGGAAAATGCATCTGCTCACTTTACCACAAAGTCCTGAACGCTTTCTTTTCCTGCCTCAACCTGTACCTGGTGGGAAGCGCTCTTCTCCCCTGCCGTTACCGATACCTTATACTGGCCCGGCGCAAGCCCTTCGATCCGGTATGTCCCGTCGGTTTCGAGGGGAACGCCGAAACTGGTATTGCCGTCCCGATAAAAGACATCCCCCTCCTGCAAAGCCCTGCCTCCGCCATCGACGACCTTGCCCTTGATTACGCCGCCCGAGGCAAGGGTAAAATCCTTGCGATAGACCCTTCCCTCCTCGATCTGGAGTTCATGGGATGCCTTGGCAAAACCGGGACCTTTGACATCGATGCGGTACTTTCCGGCATTGCTCACCGCGATAGTATACCTGCCATCATTGAAGGGATGCTGCGAACCACGGCCGTCCTTCCAGAGGACAGCGGTCCCTTTCGCGACCGGCCTGCCGGACCTGTCGCTCACCGACCCGGACACGAGCGCCGAATGCTGACGGTCATTCATTCTTCGGCCCAGCCGCTTCTGTTTCGGCAGCGGCAGCTCGTCGACCAGAACGGTCCGGTCCTCCTCCTGGAAGATCGTGTAAAAGGTCGCTTTGTCGACGTCCAGGTATCCGCCCTTGTATGCGCCGGGCATTTCCATGCCGTCGAGACGGAGAATGATGTGGAACGGATCTACAAAATGATGGGAATGTTCGGCATCGGTGAAGGCCCATCCCGTGTCGGGATAATAGATCTCCAGATAGGCATGGAAGCCCCCGTCGTTCACCTTGACGCCCCAGTAATCCTTGGTAAAGCCCCATTCGTAGCCAGGCGGAAGGTAACCATGCGCAACCCGCGCCGGGATGCCTGCGGCGCGGAGCATCGCCACGGCGAGATTGGAATATCCGACGCAGTACGCCTTCCGGTATTTTAGCGCGGAGACCGCGTCGGACGGCACCGTGATGCTCGAATCAAAGGTCAGATTATCAGCGATCCAGGAGAGAATGCTGTTTGCCGCCTCGTGGGCATATCTGCTGCCCTGGACAAGATCACGCGCAAGCTTGCCGAGGTTCGGGTCGCCCGACTGCCGGTCGCGTTCCGGCGACAGGTATTGCTGGAGCGCACCGGTGATCGATCCGGCAGCGATCGGATAAGGCACCCTGGTCTTCATCGGGGACATTCGTGATGTGACCTGGACCCGCTTACTGTATTCGTCCTGGCTCAATACTTTCTGCGTAAAGGATTCGTTCGAATAATCAGGAATGAATGCGACCCCTCGCGGGTTAACGATATCATAGGTGACCGTATGTTCTCCCTCCAGGACCTTGAGGCCTGCGTGAGAGCTTGAGGCGGTCATCATCGCGATGAGGACTGCGATTATCAAGGAGGAGTATTTGTTTTGCATGGGGGAAAAGGCCCGCCCCGTTCCGGGGCGGGCCCTGTCGCTTGGGATCAGAATTTCAGCTGGTTCTTGAACTCACGGATAGAAAGCAGGGCATCGGCGCCCGAAACGGGGTCGCCAGGCTTGAATTCGCCCGTAGCCTTGTCAGCTTCGAGGAAGTTCCGCGTAGTCACGGTCATGGCCGCGCTGAAGAAGTACTGGTCGTTCCGGATATCGGGGAAAGGCGAGGTTGCGCCAAGGAACTTTGTGGCAAGCTTCTCATCGGCCGACACCTTGATCAGGATGTCCTCGAGCATCACGGCAAACTCTCCCTTGGTAATGAGCTTGTCCGGGTCGAACGTATGGTTCGGGCCTGCTTCAAGGCCGCGGACCTGGAGCTTCAGGATCATCTCGATGCTCGGTTTGAGCCAGTGGTCATTTATGTCCGTGGCAGCCGCCATCTTCACCGATGTTTCCGGCGAGAACTGCGTCGACGACTCCGTCGGCGCCTTGAAGCTCGTGTCGTAGTTCTTGGTCCCGCGCTTGGTAAAGAGCTTCTCCAGGTTCATCTCCTGATCGAAAAGCGCGGCGATATCGGCCCGGTCGATCTTGTCGATGAGCGCGATCTGCTTGCCGATCTCGGTGCCCGGAGCAGCTCGCTGGATCTTCTGGATCACCGCCCATTCAGCACTGGCCTCGCCCGTGAAGTCCTTGTTCAGGTCCAGGACCGTCCGGAACATGCCGGCGGCCTTGTCGAAATCGAGGGCGGACTTGTACGCCATGCCCATGAAATAGTGGAGCCTGGCGCTGTTCGGTTCTTTCTCATTCGCGCTTTTGAACTCGCTCTCGCAATATTTAATGAAGTTCTTTCCGCGCTGAAGACTATGGAGGCGTATCATGCCGATGCGGGCCTCGATGCCCTTGGTCTCCAAATCCTTGGCCTTCTCCATGTTCTCGAATGCCGCCTTGAAGTCGCCTTTCTTGCCGAAAGCAAGGCCCTTGCCGATGTAGCCCAGCGGCGATTTGGGATCAAGATCAACGGCCCGCTGGAATTCCCGCATTGCTTCATCCATCTGGTTCCTGTCGAGGAGCTTGAGCCCCTGATTGTAATGGTACTCTGGTGTGTCCAGTACCGACGTCGAGGGCGCCGCCTTGGGGCCGCATCCAACGGCTACGAGGGCAACGATCACGACCATCAGTGTCATGAGCCGCTTCATATGGGTAAACATTCCGAACCTCCGTTCGTGTATTTTTTCCGTCCTCATCCGCGGCCGTTCCGCAAAAAGAGCGGGAACTCCGCGGAGTATGCGCTCAGTCAACCAGGATGATCACCTTGCACTTCTCCAGGAAGCTCAGGTTCTGTGCGGCGCCGTGGATCATACCGGCGTCTGCGTTGGAGATCATAACATCGACCCGCGCGTCGCCCGAGGTCTTGATCGCTTTCACCAACAGCGGCTTGTCGGTGACCCTGGGATTCTGCTGCGCCTGCAGCGGGTCCTTCAGGTAGCCCGCCATGCCCTCACGGACGGCCCAGTCGCGGTTGATCCATGCGGAGCCATAGACCTCTTTGCCGTCCTCGTTCAGGACCTTGGGGGCCATGGCCGGTCTGACGCCAAGGCCGCGGGCGTCAACGATGAGCCCGGTGAATGTCTGTCCTGAAGCGCCGGGTGTCGCAACAATACCCGTCGGCGGCGCCGGCGGGGTCTTCGGGAGCAGCGAATCAGCGAGCGCACCGGTCAGCTTCATGCCCACGGTGACCTCAACCGATCCGTCGGACATATATTTCTTGTCCATGACCATCGCTCCCTGCACGAATCCGCTGACCTGGGTGCGGACCACGTCGCTCGTTACCATGAAGTTCTCCACCGTCGTCGTCGAGTCGATACGCACTCCCTTCACTGCTTCAAGGAGGTTCCGGTACGCAACGACCTGCGCCGCACGCTCTGCCATGGCGCGCGCCTGCGCCGCATTGGCAGGCTGCGCCGGAGGCGCCCCGATGCCCACAGAAGTGATCACCCCGGTCGTCCAGTCGATCTTGCCGGATGACCCAACCGACGTCTCAACATCCTTCACCGTGCCCACGAGCTGGGCAAATGCGCTGCTGCCCATCAATGCCATGATAACCACTGCCAGTAAAACGAATGAAGCTTTTTTTCCACCACGCATGGTATACCTCCTTCAGGATTGACACCGAGATCATCAAAGAATTGAACGTATTGATTGATTATAAATCTAAATCATCTGAAGAACTGGATCGCCTGATGCGACGAAAACCTGCACGTTGACGCTGGTACAAATCCCCCCTCGGGTCCGGTTGCCTGTTACACTCAGGATTTCATAGAAGCCTTGATAAGTCAAGGTACTATTCACATCACAGTAACGGTGAGCAGACGAACTTCGGTCAATCAAGCAACAAGAGAAGGTACAGGATTAAAACTATACCCGAGGCATTTCGGATTGTCAAGGTAATCAAGAGGATACCTGACTAAACAGAGGGAAGAACGCAGGAGGTCTGTCGCATCTGACCAGTCAGAAGTCGATCCCTTTCTGGGCTGCAACTCCGTCATCATAGGGGTGTTTCACCGAACGCATTTCCGTGACGATGTCTGCCATGGCAATGAGGTCGGGATGTGCATTTCTGCCCGTGAGGATCACATGCAGTTTCACCGGCTTGTTCCTGAGCTGTTCAAGAAGCCGTTCCCGGTCGATAAGCCCCAGGTCCACAGCGACATTGATCTCATCGAGAATGACGATATCCCAGTAACCAGACGATATCCGCTGCCGTGCAAGGGCAAATGCTTCCTCGGCGGCTTTCCTGTGATCCGGCAGGGGGACCGTGTGGCCGGGAATGTTCACGAACCCCCTGCCCGCCGTGATCATCTCGAATCCTGGTTTGAGCCGCTCAGCGGCCCGCTCCTCTCCACTGTCCGTGGGACTTTTCACGAACTGGATCATAGATACCTGCATATTGTGTCCGGAGGCCCGAAGCGCCGTACCGAGCGCCGCAGAGGTCTTGCCCTTGCCATCACCGGTATAAACTATGATCAGGCCTTTCTGCATCACTTGAGGCGCGATTCAGCAGCTTGCCAGTTGATGTTGACAAAGAACGCCTCGATATAGTCGGCTCGCTTCAATTGATAGTCGGTGAAATAGGCATGCTCGAAAACGTCCATGATCAGGACCGGTGTACAGCCGGCAAGATGTGCGACATCGTGCTCATTGATCCAGGAGTTGAAGAGCCGGCCACCGACGGCATCGTGATACAGCGCGACCCAACCGATGCCCCGCATGGTACCGCAGGCCTTGAAGTCTTTTTCCCACATCTCAATACTGCCGAACTCCTTCTCCATTTTCTTTGCAAGTGTCCCGGACCTGTCGATGCCGCCAACCCCCTTCAGGTTGTCGAAGTACAGCTCGTGGAGCCGCATGCCGTTGAATTCCCAGCCGAAGCGTCGCTTCAGTTCTGCGAACTCGGGCGTCCCGGTCTTTCCCTCCTTCAGCATCTGCGCCAGCGCATCCGCCACCTTGTTGGTGTTCGTTACATACCCCTGATACAAGGTAAAGTGGTTTTTGAGCATTGTTTCACTGAATCCCTTCAGTCCGACCAATGAGCTGTAATCCCTGGCAGTGTACGGCATGGCATCCTCCTGTTAACGATATGGATGATTCGATCTCGCACTTGAGCAATCATAGCATCTCCCCTGATAAAACTCAAGAGCGTCTCTTTTCCCTGCTGAGACTACTCCGGAAAAATTACACGATTTTGCTTTTCCAGCATCGGCATTGTATAATGCCCTCATGACAACAAGGTCGTTCCTCGCATATGCTTCCCTCGCGCTCATGGCAGTCCTCATCGGCAGTTCCGTAGGTTTTATCCTGTATTTTGCGTGGGACCTTCCCGAGGTGCAGGCCCTCGAACATTTCAAACCGAGCATCACCACCCGCGTCTTTTCAGACTCGAACCAGCTCCTTGAAGAGTTCTTCGTCGAGAACCGTACGCCCGTACAGCTTGCCGACGTGCCGGACGTCCTCATCAAGGCGCTCATCGCCACTGAGGATGCCCGGTTCTATTCCCACAAAGGGCTTGATTACCGCGGCATCGTGCGGGCGCTCGTGCGGAACGTACGGGCCGGAAAGGTCCTCGAGGGTGGCAGCACGCTGACCCAGCAGCTCGCGAAAGTGCTGTTCCTGACCCCGGAGCGAAGCTACCTGCGCAAGCTGAAGGAAATGGCGCTGGCCCTCAAGATCGAACAACGGTACACGAAGCAGGAGATCCTCAGCCTCTACCTGAACCAGATCTACTTCGGAAGCGGCGCCTACGGCATAGAAGCCGCGGCACAGGCCTATTTCGGGAAACAGGCCAGGGAATTGAACATTGCGGAATGCGCGCTCCTCGCGGGCATACCCCGCTCTCCGAAGTATTACTCGCCCTTCAGATCGCGCGAGAATGCCATGGCCCGGCGGAAGCACGTCCTGGGCCGGCTTGTCGCAACGGCGGCCATTTCTCCGGCACAGGCCGAAGCGGCAAAACAGACGCCGTTGCCCGCGCAGCCGACCATCCAGCACAACGGACCCGCGCCGGCGCCTTATTTCGTCGAATACATCCGCCAGAAGGTCGAGGAGCGGTTCGGTTCCAGCATCCTGTATTCCGGCGGACTGAACATCTATACCAGCATCAATATCACGCTCCAGGGATACGCTGAACAGTCCCTGCTGGCCGGCCTGGAGAGAGTGCAAGCGAAGCTGCGCCGGAAGCAAAGCGGCCAGCAGCCCCTGCAGGCGGCCATCATCGCCCTGGACCCCTCGACGGGTCATATCCGGGCCATGGTGGGCGGCCGTGATTTCAGCAAGAGCCAGTTCAATCGCGCCTGGCAGGCGCTGCGCCAGCCGGGTTCGGCGTTCAAGCCCATTGTATATGCCGCTGCCATCGACCGGGGATACAGCGCCGCTGACCTCCTGAGCGATACCCCCATGAGCATCAAGATCGACAGCAAAAAGACCTGGACGCCGGAGAACTTCACCAGGACCTATCAGGGCGACGTGACGATCAGAAAAGCCCTGGCCCAATCTCTCAATGTCCCCACGGTGCGGATGCTCGCGAAGATCGGAACCGACGAGACCGTCCGCTTTGCGCATTCATTGGGCATCAGGAGCCCCTTGAGAGCGGTCCTCTCCCTCGCCCTGGGGAGCTCGGACGTAACGCTCCTGGAACTCACCTCGGCCTATTCCGTTTTCGCGAACAGCGGCATCCGACTGGACCCGGTCGCCATCCTGCTGATCACCGACAGCAGCGGCAGGACCCTCTATGCGAACGATTCGATGCCGGTGCAGGTCCTGAAGCCGGAGACGGCCTATCTCATCACCAATCTGCTGAAAGGCGTCATCGACCGCGGCACCGGGTGGAAGGCGCGGGAACTCGGCAGGCCGGTTGCCGGAAAGACCGGCACGACGAATGACTACCGTGACGCATGGTTCATCGGATATACGCCGGTGCTCACGGCGGGCGTCTGGGTAGGTTATGATGATCAGCGAAGCCTTGGGCCCAAAGCGACCGGTTCCCGTGCCGCCCTGCCCATCTGGCTTGAATTCATGAAGTATGCCCACCAGGGCCAGGAACCTGTGGACTTCAGCGTACCGGAGAGCATCATTTATCGAAACATCGATCCCCGAACCGGCCTCCTGAGCACCGAGCGATGCAGAAGCTCGTTCCGCGAAGCGTTCATCCCCGGCACAGAACCTCGTAAATACTGCGAAGAACAGGGAGCTTTGGACGAAGAACCGTCGATCCAGGATGAAGCCCCTGAATAATAAAGATTAATTTGACAACCAGGGGATTGTTTGTTACTCTTCGGCTGTGGACTTCAGACTTTCTAAGCTTACCGACCACATTCCGTCATCACTCCTAGATAAACTGATCCCGAAGGAGCTCTTTTCACGGCTGGACATCGCGAGCAAGATGCTTCTCGGATATCTGGTGCTCGTTGTCCTCACCGTCGTGGTTGTCGTTTACCCCTTGGTGAGCCTCCAGAACCTTAACAGTCTGGCCACCAGCATCGTCACCATCGACGTTCCGGTTCAGGAGGCCTCCGACAAGATGCAGGAGGCCCTTCTGGCCCAGGACACCTATGAGAAGCGGTTCCTCATCTTCCACGATAATGAGCGCCGCATGTTGTTCTTGAAACGCGGCGATGAGTTCCGCGAATGGCTGGACCGCCTCCACAAACTGCCAGACAGCGGCCACCTTCCCCTCAGGGAACTCACGAGCTTCTACCAGGAATATAGCGACGCTTTCACCGAGGAAGTGAAGCTGATGAAAGCCGGGAACCGCAGCGGAGCTGCGCGCATTTCGAACGGACCGATGAAAAAGAAGTTCGAACAGATCAGTGATATGCTGCAGAACATGTCAGTGGAAGCCAAGGTCTCAAGCGACAGAAAGATGAACCGCATCAGCGACAGCGGAAAATTGGCGTTCCTGGTAACTGCCCTTCTGTCCGTCCTGAGCGTCCTCCTCGGCATCCTGGGCAGCATCGTCGTTACCTATCACATATCATCGTCCATCAAGAAACTGAGTATCGCCACCGATCAGATCGCAGAAGGAAACTTCGACTACGATCCGCAGATCCGAAGCAGGGACGAGATCGGTTCTCTGGCCACGGCATTCGTCGATATGGGCAAGCGCCTCAAAAAGCTTGAAGAAATGTATCTTGACGCGAGCCCGCTCACCCGCCTCCCCGGGGGCATCGCCATTGAAAACGTGCTGAAGAAGCGCCTCGATGCCAAACAGCCGCTCGCGTTCTGCATCATCGACCTGGACAATTTCAAGTCCTATAGTGACCGGTACGGGTACGCACAGGGGAGCGAACTGATCAAGGAGACAGCCCGCATCATTGAGGAAACCGTCAGGATCAAGGGCGCCTCGGACGATTTCATCGGCCACATCGGCGGCGACGACTTCGTGGTGATCACCGTACCCGACCGGATGCGTATCATCGGCGAGGAGATCATCGCCCGGTTTGACCGGCGCATTCCCGAGTTCTACGATGATGCTGACCGCAAGAACGGATATATTCCCGGGAAGAGCCGGCAGGGCGTTGAAATGAAGTTCCCCCTGATCACGATCTCCATCGCGATCGTAACGAACGAGTGGCGCGTCCTGGCCAACCCGCTCGAGACATCGGAGATCGCTGCCGAGCTCAAGGATTATGCAAAGACGATCCCGAAGAGCGTCTACGTGATCGATAAGCGGAGGGCAGCATGAGAAAGCCCTCTTCTCTGACCATCATTGCCGCAGCTCTTATCATGTCCTGCGGCGGATGCGGGGGCATGCGGCCGGATGCCTCTGAACAGCAACAGCAGCGAGCGAACGACACCGCACGGAGAAAGATCATGGAAGCCCAGACGCTTGCGCAGGGACTCAGGTTCGCCGAGGCGATCGCATCGTATCGCCTGATCCTGCTGGAATATCCGAACACCGATTGGGCGCGGGAAGCAAAGTACAGCATTGCCCAGGCCTACGTGTCTGCCGACAATCCCCGGAGAGATTATGCGGTTGCCATCGTGGAATTTGATGAATTCCTCTCCCTCTATCCGTCGGACAAACGGGCCGCGGAGGCTGCGAACTGGCGCCAGGCCCTCAAAGTGCTCCTGGACACGAAAAAGGACAATGTCCGGCTCAAGAAGAACATCGAGAAGCTGAAACAGCTGGATGTGCGGCAGGAAAAGAAGCGGCTGGGGCGGTAGACATATCCAAACCGCATGTTAGGCTTATTTTTTTTCTGGTGAAGCCTGCATGGTGACGTTTGCCATTTTGCTCGTCGTTTTTATTGATCCGTCCTTGTCAATATAAAACATCCCACCGTAAGGATCGGCAGGAATACTGCTAATAAAACCGTCGCGTTGCAGTACTGTCAGATCCTTGGGCAATTTGCCGGTCTTTTTCCTATAGGCAATGCTCGCCCGTTCTAGATAAAGTATTTTTTTTAAGGCATCCAATCTCATCGCATAATCCACTTTAAGACGTTCATCCCTCTCGCTTTCGATGACACCTTGCAAGAACGCAACGGCGATTTCCGTCTTTTGTCCCTGTTGATACAAACGAGCGGCGAGCGTCGTCAAAAATGACGGGGCCCCGGGTCGCTGCGCAGCGATCTTGATGAATTCGGCTCCACCCGCATTGTCATTGAGAAAGTAGAATTTATTGAAACCAAGATAGAATGGTAGCTGCCAGTCCCATGTACGCGCCCGCACTCCCTTCTCCAGAAGCCTGTTTGCCTGCGCATACATGCCCACTCCCCAGGTAAGCAATGCGTTCCCAAAATAGTAGGGATCCTCAAAATAAGGATCAAGATCCGTTATTACGATCAAATTACTATAGAGCCACTGCATGTCAATCGATGTTGCTGCTTCTTGTCGGGTGATCTTGCCGCCAAAATATTGCGAAGCCCGCGCAAATAGGAAATCTGCCGTTACTGTTTTATACTCCATGGCAAGCAGTTTCACCACCAAAGGCGGAAGGATCAATCCTCGAGACTGGGCATTCTTTGCATCGCTGCGGTAACGATCGACCACCGGAAAGGCAAGAGCATAACCGATGATCAACGCAAGAAGGACAACAAGCAATTTTCTCATCACGGGAATTCTCTCCTCTCCATAATGAGAGCGCCTCCGGTTATCATTATACCCGTATAGAACAACCAGTAGATACAGATCCAGAAAAGATATCCGGCAGAGAGAGCTATCCCATGCACCGCCTGGATTTTTAAATCAAACAGGGACAAGTTAGGAAATACAAAATAGACGGCCTGAATTAGGGCGCCCATGAATGGCGATATTTCCACGCCTTCCATTTTTACATCCATCAAACCTTTTGCAACTTCAATTGTTGAACCGACAATATATGTCGCGACTGTCAAAATAAGAGAAATAAAGGATGTTGACGTGATTGCCGAGAAAAACATGATAAGCGATGCCACAAGCATGAGTTTCATAGCTATCATAATAATTGCCGCAAAATAGACACCCCACTTGAAGCCGGCCAGAGGATTGTCGTACGTCATTCCTGAGATGTATACGGGAATGGATGATATGCAACCAAGAAACAGGACAGCCAGAATAATCAGTAAACACAAACCGATAAATTTACCCACAACATATTCCGTTCTGGATATTGGTCTTGAAATAACCATGTAGATCGTACGTTTATCTATGTCTTTCGAAATGAGATTAGTACCAATAAACAATACCATGAGAAGTCCTGAAAACGACAACGTTGTCAGGCTCAGGCTGGCGGCAACCCTGGTAATATCTCTCATAAAGAGATTGGTCAAGGTAACCGTGAAAGAAAACGCCAGGAGCGCCATGATAAAGATCCCGAACAAGACTCGGCTTCGCATACCTTCCTTTAACGTTATTATGGCAAGGCTCATTACACTTCTCATTCCCGCAAACCTCCACTTTTCTTTACTTCTTCAAAAAATTCATCCTCAAGGGTCGCACCATTTTTGAGGTCGGCATTGACATTGATTAGCCGTCTCAGACTTCCATTAATCAATATTGCCGCCCTGTCACAAAGCCGCTCGATGTCGTTTAGAATATGAGAACTGAAAAAAACGGTTTTCCCGTTTGCTTTGAGTCGAAGGATGAGATCAAATACTTTTTTCCGCCCCATTGGATCGAGCCCACTCATTGGCTCATCCAGTATGAGTATTTTCGGGTCATGAATGAGCGCCAGGGCTATCCCCGCCCGCTGAACCATGCCTTTTGAATAGGATCGCAACGGTCTTTTCCTGGCGTCGACAAGATCAAGATCCTGCAGCAATGTCGAAGAACGCTCCCGGATGACAGCGTCGTCAAGATTGCAACTTCCCCCTCCAAACCGCAGCAATTCTTCCGCAGACAAATGATCGTAGAAATAGGGATTTTCAGGAAGGTAGCCAATTGATCTTCTTACGTTCTTATCAGATGGATCTTTCCCTTCGATCATGATCGATCCAGAAGAAGGCCGGATAAAATTCAGCAAAAGCTTGATCGTTGTGCTTTTCCCTGCGCCGTTGGGACCGAGAAATCCAAATACTTCACCTTCAGAGATAAAAAGGTCAAGGGCCCGCAATGCTTCAACTTTCCTTCCGGAAAACTCTTTTTTGAATGTTTTACTAACCGATCGTATTTCAATTATTGCCATGCGATGTCTCCAGTAGTTTTACCGTGCATTCGAACACTTCATCTTCGGTGATTTGATGCAAACAATCCACCGTTTTCGCGCATTCTGCAGTATAACCAAATTGGGAACAGGGGCTGCACGGGAGGTTCTTCGTAACGGTGACCGAGTTTCCTGAACGCGGAGCCCATTTTTTCGTGTTACTCGGACCGAACAAGGCCACAACGCTCGTTCCTACTCCCTGTGCAAGGTGCATCACCCCGGAGTCTCCACTGATAAGTACAGCCGACAATTTAATTGCCGCCGCGGATTCCACAAGCGACAGTCTTCCGCACAGGTTAATAATAGTTGAATCTGCCTGAGATATTGAATTACCGCAGACAGCATCCCCGCTCCCTCCGATCACAACGATCCGATACCCTTTCTTCAACAGTCTTTTGCTCAGACTGACAAATCGATCGCATCCCCACCTCTTTTCCTTAACGCTTCCACCCGGAAAGAGCGCCACGAGATGACTCCGTTCCAACGGTTCCAAGAAGCGTCGAGCGACGGTATCTGCAGAATTCGGCACCGTTAAGAATGGTGAATCGGGTCTTTCCATAGTTTCCTGCGCAAAAGGGATCAAGAGATGCATAAAGCTTTCCGCTTCATAATCACTGTGAGAATAGGATACCGCGTGAGTCAACATCTTGCTTCTGTTATTTGTTGAAAATCCTACGACGGCTCCGCCAGACGTGATCCTTGCAACGATCGCCGACAGCCGGTGCCATTGCTCTGTATCTATAACTGCATCATAGGATATTCGCATCACCGCAATAAGGTCACCCGGATCGTCATAATGATAAACAGTATTGATCGAATCAGTCAATAAAAACACGGCGCTGTTTCTCTTCTCCGCTAACACGTCTATCCGTCCAGACGGACAAAGCTGCCTCAGGGCCAGTAACATCGGAATGGTCAACACCGCATCTCCGATGCCGCCGGGACGGATCACAAGGAATGAGTTGCAGACCCGAGTTGAATCAGCCGTCTGTGCCGCCTGGGATGCAATCGTGCAGATCGTTCTCCCGACGATTCCATCGATATACTTTATGAGTGATGATCGAATCTGCATCAAAGATATGGAGAATGTTCACGTCAGCGGCAAATTGACGCCTTCAACGAAGTGGACAGCCCAATGTCTTTTCCTTATGCTTTATACCGAATGCTTTTGCATGTGGGCTTGCCGCATCGTTAAATATCGCACGAGTATATTCAGGATGCATTATGAGCGTCCCAAATCATGGAACCGCTTCAATGCTTTTATAGGTCTCTATAAAGCTGGAGCGTTTCTGATGCACAGGTTTCCCAGTTAAATTTATTTACCTGTCCATATCCGGCCTGTATAAGTTTTTGTCTCAACGTCTCATCGAAAAGTAGTGTTTCTAATTTATCAATCAAATCATCTTCTTTATGCGGATCAAAGTAAATTCCTGCATCTCCGACCACTTCCGGAAGTGAACTCGTATTACTTACCAATACAGGACATCCGTACGACATTGCTTCCAGGGGCGGGAATCCAAATCCTTCGTACAGGGATGGAACTACAATTACCGATGCATTCTTATATAACGATGTCAGCATTGCATCATCGCCATCGAGATGTTCAACCTTGCTACTCAATCCAAATTTTGCGATGTCTTTTTCTTCCGCAGATGAAAACGCCCCTCCTCCGAAGCATACCAGCTTATAATGCGCATTGACCCTTCTGCATTTGGCGTATGCATTAAATAACAGCGAAAAGTTTTTGTATCGACTTCTTTGTCCTACATAGAGGACATAGCTAGAATCAATAAGATGAGAGTCGACTACGTGCTGACGCGATAAATCAATGCCATGATATACAACTTTTACTCTCGTTTCCAGCGATGGATAGCAATTGAGCAGATCTCCTTTTGTTGCCTCAGATACGCAAATTATTCCATCAGCTTTTTGAATACTCTCTCGTTTTCTTCTGCTCGTCATGTCATAAAAAGGGAAAAAATGAGGATACAGCTCATGAATCATGTCATGGACCGTGACAACACGTTTTGCTTTTGTCCTAATATCGATATAATCATAATAGGTCTGATGATAGACATCTGGTTTTATGCGCCCTGATATCATTTTCAACATCATGCCATTGATCAGTTTGAAAGGCACGTTGCCAAATTGATGAGCATGTTTTTTCCCCCAGTAATTCTTAAAGTTATGCTGAACCGTATCAAGACCATATTCATTAACATGCCATCCCAAGAACAGAGACACGTCGACCCCCTGGATATGGCATAACCGTGCTATGAGTTCACGATAATACCTTGATATTCCGCCGTACCATTGCCAGGTAAATATTTGATGATCGAATAAAACATGCATGCGCGCTCTATAAAAGATACTATTCCTTTGGTTTATTTTTGACAAGCAGGTTGATAATGGCACTGGCAACGGGATGAACAGCAACCTTGAACATAACAGGCATTATGGATTTTGCAGTCAAGAGATGATATGACTTGCCATCCGAATAGAGATTCAGATGATACGTACGTGCGATATGCAACAGCGATTTCATCGTATAAAAAGATATATGCTGACCATGCTCCAGACCATAATACCACCATGCGCCGGGTTTCGGAGTGTGCGCTGGTACAAGGTCCGTTGAAAATAATATATTTTGGGAATAGGAAAGCATTTTTTCTATTTCTTCTGTTGGATCGCATAAATGCTCCAGCACTTCGAATGCAGTAACCAGTTCACATGAGTTTATTCCATTATCGGATGCGTTGAACTTCTCTGAGAATATATTGACGCAATATTTGTCATACCAGTAAAAATCAAAACCTTTGTCCCGCATCATACGAACAATTAAACCATACCCTCCTCCATAATCTACAAACTTCCCTGACGTATCGAAATGAAAGAGGATAACTGCTTTTACAATCTTTGAATTTTGTTCGTTCCTGCGTATAATTCCGGTATCGTATTCGTTGATCGGTTTTTCATATGCTTCGGCATTCCATCGCGGTTCTTCAGTCTGAATGAATCCACAATATTCACACCTGTAATACTCAGCATTGTATTTACCGAGAATCATGCCTTGTGCAAACAGGGATGAGGTTGACTTGCAGATTTTACAGCACACCATGGTCAAGTTCGCCTTACCTTAAAGTTGCGAGTCTCTGTTTAATTCGTGTCAGAATATTTGGATTAATATACTCCCGTTGAGTGAAATCATCTGACGCAATATCACGTGCAATATCCGCAGGATGTTTCATCGGGAAGGACATCGGTTCAACAGGCAAATTGCTCAACGGACTAAAACAGTTTGTGTGTGTTCCGCTTTTTTGGAAGCCTCTATTTGATATCAAATTCACATGAGGCAAAATGGCCAAACCGTTTTTTTGCCAGCACGCGAAGGTCCACTGGTAGTCCCATGTGTCAATTACGCCTTTATGCACGTCAGTATATACTTTCTTCCAGTATTTCACACTAGCAGTATCATGAAAACGCTCTTTCAGCCAGGAAGTTTTCTCCAATTCATCCCATTTCCCCATGGTAACGTCATAATATTTCCAAGCGCGACTCCACGACGCCCATCCCCACACATGAACAAAGTGCGAATAATAATAACTAAATTCCGATCGCCTTCTCCCGAGCTGAAAGTTATCTCCCGAGATCACCATGATCCGTTCGTCCTGTCGATATTTGTCGAGGAGTTCCTCGCAGTATCGGAAGAACGTCGGATGGGGAAGGCAATCATCCTCCAGGATTATTGCTTCATCCACCGTATCGAATGCCCACGTCAAGCCGCTTGAAATGCGTTTCTTACATCCTAAATTGACATCTGAGTAATTGTACCTAACATCACAAGGCCAGTTCACATCCGCAACTATATCCCTCACCGTGGCACACTTCTTCGCCTCCCCCGCCACATGATCTCTCGGGCCGTCTGCGATGATAAGAAGTTGCGGTGGTCTCGCATGGCGAATTTGTTCGAATACTTCCCGAGTTGTCTGCGGTCGGTTAAATACGAGAAATGCAACTGGTTTTGTTAGCTGCCATGCTGCCATAGCAATTCTTCGTCACTCACTTTCTCTGACTTTAAAGAGAACCCGCATCCCTCTCACGGTTCATGTTTGGTCGCTGTGCGGTCATGCAGATGATCCTTCACCGCATAGAACACATTTTGTATTTTTCGCAAGCTCAGGACATTACAACTACCCAGGTTTTTCTTGTTCGCCCTCATCTCTTCAATATAGAATGAAATCATGCTTTTTGTACTGGCACCGCCTTCGGCGTACCTGACGATTATATCATTCATAAATTTAAATTTGACATGTTTCAAGACTCGTAACCAAAAATCGTAATCCATTCTTATTTTGAATCTTTCGTCAAACATCCCGTATGTATCGAACACGCTTCGATGGACAATTGTTGCCTGATGTGATATGAGAGCGCGCGTTTTAAGTGGGTCTTCATTACCAACTGCCCGGTAAGGGATTGTCGTTCTTCCGTAACGTGCAAAACCGGTTATTAATTTCCATGCATTGAAATGGACGGACATCCGCTCAAGAACATCATCGGCCATGAATCTGTCAGCAGCATTGAGAAACAGCACCCAATCGCCGCTTGAGGCACGTAATCCTTTATTAAATGCATCGCTAATCCCCTTATCAGGCGCACTTACCCAGTAATCAATGGATTGATCATAATTTCGGATAATATCAAGTGTTCCGTCCGACGAGCCGCCGTCGACAATGATATATTCGATATTTCTATAGGTTTGAGAAAGAACGCTTTGTATGGTTTTCTCTAAAACATCTGCACCGTTATAAACTACGGTTACGATGCTTATGAGAGGATACCTCTCGCTGTCTTTTTTTTCATATCCGGGGCGGAATCGCCCACCACCCTCCCGTCGGGAGGTTATTGAAAGCAGCTCGCTAGGATCGATAGCAGACATATGTCAGCAGGGTATGTCCAGATCAGTAAGGCATGCGCGTCTTCAGTGCAGAGGTTATTTCTTTTCCATGATAAGCTGCCGCAGAGCAGATTCGAAGGCACGCTTGCTCGCATTCATGTCATATTTCTCGACTTCACCATACACGCGTTCTTTATACTCCTGGTAGATTCGATCATTACTCACCAAGGTTATTATGTTCTGCAGCATTGCCTCTTCGTCTTCAACCTCCGATGAAAGGATGCTCGGTGTTTGAACTGCATAGGGTATTGCAGTAGTAGTTACAACCACACATCCGCAGGCCATCGCCTCCAGCGGGAACAATCCGAATCCTTCATGTCTCGACGGATAAATAAAAATATCAGCGCTGCTCAACACTTGACGCAAACGATCATCGGTAACAACGCCGAATTGTCGTACCTTGAACGGCAATCGACCCGTCTCCATAGCGTCGCCGCATATCCACAATTCGACCTCAGATGAATGCTTTTTCCCAAGAGCAGTAAAAACATTCATCGCGATATCATATCCCTTGCGATAATAATCACCGCGGGCCATGAACATCAGGGCTTTTCGTGATCCTTTCATACGGATCAATGCTTGATCGGGCTCATGAAAAAACAACTTGCGATCGATGCCATTCGTAACGGTGATAGATTTTTCAAAACCGAACCTGTCACGGAATCTTGTTGCTAATGATTCCGATACGGTGATAATCGGCTTGGCTTTCTTAAAGTAAACTGCATACAGAATATTGATCGCCGTTCTCACAACCCGATTGTCATAATATTCGGCATCGTCTGCCTGGGCGAAATACATCGCCCGATTTCGCATTGATAACAAAGGAACGAGGGGGATGATATCCACAATCACGCGATCGTGAGGCAGTTTGTTCAAAACACCGTACAAGAGAAATCCGGGCAATCCTGCCCAGGAGACAATAGTAAGACGGACATTTTCATTAATCCTGAAAACCGTCCGAACATGTTTTATGTAGATCGTAACGGAATGTCCCTGCTCGGCAAGATAGTTTGCATATTCTATAACTATCCGATCCCCTCCGCGATTATACAATGAGTAGCGATAAAAGCAAATATCCACCAGAGATACTCCAAAGCCGTTAGTAAATAATCGCACCAATCATCCCCAGCCACAGAACAGCGACACTGAGAATCTGTCTATCTCCAAGAAGGCCTTCTGTCGGATCCCCCCTGCCTTGTTTGACATTGAATATGTAGCGAAGAAGACCAAAGGTCACCAGCGGGACAGTGTAAAAAAGCCCGTTGTGATGTTCAACTGTATACAATGAGTACATCACGCATGCTGCTGATGCGGAAAACCAAAGAATGCCTTCAAGGAACGATTGAGAATACTGTGAATATATTGTTCTGTGTTTTGATGCTTCGGCTCCCATCGACACCATTTCTCCCAGCCGCTTCCCGTCTGCCAGCAAAAGCGCAACGGCAAACACCGTGAGGAAGAGCCAGTTCGATACGGGGGTTTTGAACACTTCCCCTCCAGCGAGTACCCTCAGTACAAAACCGAACGAAATTGCCATGAGGTCCAGAATAGCGATGTTTTTCAGAAATAACGTATAGAGCAGCGAGTTCAGCAGATACAAAACAACAAACCAGTAGTAGCTACCATGTCCTCCCTTCTGGAGGATGGCAATTGCAATAGCAAACAGCAAAAGCATCAGTGCAACTGCACTTGCGTTCCGAACTGATATGCGCCCACATGCAATTTCCCGATTTTTCTTTGTTTCGCAATTCTTATCGAGATGTGAATCAATGATATCGTTAATGATATATCCACAACTTGCAACACAGGAAAAACCAGCCAGTGTCGGCAGTACGTTTGATATCACCGAATGATCAAGGATTTTTCCCGCAAAAAACGGAGGGAACAGAAGTAACAAGTTCTTGATCCACTGGTGAGGTCGGAGAAGTTTTAGGTAGGAAAGGCTCATGATGACCTATCTGCAATTATTCATTTCCGCGCTAAACTGATTCAACGCGGAAAATACCATTACTCATCTGGTCTTTGCTTTGGGGTCCTTAATTTTTCTGCAAGTTTTTTTGCCGCTTCTTTAAAAAAGGCATCGTCAGGCGATCTCTCATATGCCTGTTGAAAAAAACCGGCCGCCTCCGCGGTTCTTCCCAGCATCAGTGACAACTGACCGGAACGATAGAGATTAATTGCATTCCTGTTCTTCTCATAAATATACTTGTACGTATCCACAAGATCCAATGCTATTTTATTACGGATCGCTGTGTTTTGTGCATTACCCAACCGATTCTCATCTATCTTCGCCAGCATCACCAAAGATTCAACTTTCGCTGACGACTTCCCGTTGAACGTCTTCAGAACCGCTTTTCACGCATCATCCTGTTTCCCGTTGGCAAGGAACAGGTCGGCCTGATTTATGAGCAGAAAAACATGCTGGGGATTTTCCTTCGCGGCGCGATCCAAGAGATTGCCCGCTTCCGCCGTTCTGCCGGCATTTTTCAAAGCCTCGGCAAGCGCGTTCCGCAGTTTCAGAAAGCCAGGTGATTTGCTGATGGTATCCTGATAAAGAGCAACATTATCCTGCCATAATAACGTCCGTTGCACCGTCACCAGAGCCGCAGTAAAAAGCACCGGCAGGGCCGCAGCCAGAATCCATCTTTCCTTTTTGTATTTCGCCAATACAGCATGGCAGGCGCCGACGATCGCAATCGAAAAAAAGGCGGTCGATAGATATACATATCGTTCTGCTACCGGCGTCCATCCGACCTTCGACAAAAGCGGAATTATCGTCGGCGAAAGCATGAACAGGCTTATTAAGAACAGATCTCCGAAATAGGTCCTTCTGATGGTCAACCCGACGATGAGGAGCAGAAGAAATACGCCAAACCAAACGTATGCCGCATTGACCTCAATAATCGCCATATTAAGCGGTACGGGAACTAGCATTTTTTTAACATAAAAACCGATCAGCGTAATCGATACTTTTGCAAGTTCGATAAAATTGTATGACACGGCATGTACGATGTTATCTTTCACCCGTCCCAGACCGGTATCATGAGAATAGAGCGCCGCCTTTCTGAGCATGAAGTATGCAAATACCGCAATACTGTAGGGAACAGCTGTTCGCCACTTTCTTGCGATCGATAGCATGAGCCCCCTTTCCCCGGTATTCTTCTTCCAGGAATACGATACGCTCAGAAAAACCGCAACCGGGAAAGCAAACAAGGCATTTTCTTTCGCAAAGGTTCCCAGCAGGAGAAACCCGGCCGACAGGAAAAAGTATCCATACCGATTCTTCTCCACGCCATAATATATGCACAGGAGTGACGTTAAAACAAACAGCGTAGCCAGCAGGTCATATCTGCACACGATCCAGTTGACCGTTTCCGAATTGACCGGATGAAGCGCAAACAAGAGGCCTGATATGAGGGGAAGCTCAAATCGATCAATATTTGCGCGAAGAAATATCTTTTCAGCAATGACGAAAACGAGCAGCGTGTTGGCTGCGTGGAGCAGAACGTTCTCCAGGTGCATGAAACCCGGGTCAAGAGCCCAGAATATTTTATCGAAATAAAACGTAAGGTACGTAAGCGGACGATAGTATTCGCCGCCGGTCCACTGAAACAAGCTCGCGATATCGATTGGCCCGGCATCCTCCAGACGCCCGAAGAATTCCGGATCATCAATGAGATTGAATCCGGAAAATATAGCGGGATAGTATATTCCCAGAACGGTGAACAGGAGAAATAATTTTTTGAACGGTCTAGTCATTAACTGAGAATCCGACTCCGGTAGAAGTGAATGTGCATTATTATAACCAAAAACAATATATTCCGAAACGACGTCTTTCAACAACAAAAAAAACGGGATGTATTTGTATACATCCCGTTTGTTGCAAATAACTGAGCCCTTTGCTCCATTTGCTTTTAGAGGGTTACAAAAGTTCCCCAAGTCGGCTCGCCTCCGGCTGTCTCATTGGCTGCTGGACAAGCTTCCCCGGTGTAGTCGACATAATACAG
>Ga0102851_10000179_pt1 | contig 28076 bp, 23 predicted proteins | sample Mud3Dept3metaG_FD_79558 | JGI IMG/M metagenome (GOLD analysis project Ga0102851, IMG submission 79558) | Freshwater wetland microbial communities from Ohio, USA, analyzing the effect of biotic and abiotic controls - Mud 3 Core 4 Depth 3... | ecosystem: Environmental > Aquatic > Freshwater >... | reverse complement strand
TACCTCGCATGCGGATCACTTCTTATCATATGGGTTCCAGTATTTCGCAAATTAGGGCGCATACAGGATATGAATTAGAAATCTCTCCTGATGTATCAGAAACTCTACCACCCACAATAGAGGAGCTCCAGCTTCTCCGCGAAGAGATTGATCCACTTTGCATTCGTCGGCTTGAAACTTTAAGTGGAGCAGCGAGAAAACAATTATTGAGAGATATTATTGAAGCAGAAAGCATATACGAACAAAAGAAGTGATTGATTCTTTTATAGTATCCCCTGGTTAGAAGTTCTATGAGATCTAAACGTAAAAAAAATCAGTTAATAAATTTGTGTCTGTTCCTAACCTCATTACTTGTTGCCTTTTTAACTTTTCCAGGTGACCATACCAGCGCACAAAATGAGACTCCAACCCCTGAACCACAAATCACAAACCTACTCAATCGCCTTACCCCAGAAGAGAAGATTGGCCAATTATTCTTGGTAACATTTTTGGGTACAGATGTAGGCCTAGATTCTGATATCTACCAATTAATCAGTCAATATCATATCGGCGGAGTAATCCTTCTTTCAAAAAATGATAACTTTACCTATATCACCCAATCTCCTGATGAAACCGCCTTACAAGCCTTTGAATTAACGAAACAACTCCAACAAACAGAATATGATGCTTCAATTCAGAATCAGCAATCTTCAGAACCTAACCAAGTATCTTTGCCAACTTATATCCCCCTTTTCATAGGAATTTCTCAGGAGGGCGATGGTTATCCTAATGATCAAATCTTAAATGGACTTACTACCCTTCCCAACTCGATGTCTCTCGGAGCGACTTGGAATCAAGACTTGGCAACCGAGATAGGTCGCTTACAAGGGAATGAGCTTGCATCCATAGGAATAAACCTTCTACTTGGACCATCTCTGGACATTTTAGAAACACCTTTGACCGATGGAACTAATGATCTGGGAGCTCGTTCACTAGGAGGAGATCCATATTGGGTGGGAAAATTGGGGCGCGCTTATATTCAAGGGGTGCATCAAGGAAGTAAAAACCGCATTATTGTTACGGCTAAACATTTTCCAGGACATGGCAGTGCAGATAGATTGCCCGAAGAAGAAGTAGCCACAGTTCGAAAATCCCTCGAAGAATTGAGCACCTTTGATTTGCTTCCATTTTTTGACACAACAGGCAATGCGCCCTCAGCTGAAGAAACTTCAGACGCTCTTTTAACCTCACATATACGCTACCAGGGATTACAGGGAAATATTCGTGCCACCACCCGTCCGGTAAGTCTTGATCCACAAGCTTTCAATCTCTTGATGGATTTACCAGAACTATCCGACTGGCGAAATAATGGTGGTGTGATGATCAGCGATAATCTTGGTAGCCAAGCCATCCGTAAGTTTTATGAACTAACCAGCCAGACATTCGATGCACGAAGGGTTACACTTAACGCCTTTTTGGCCGGTAATGATATCCTATATGTGGGTGATTTTTCGTCATCCTCAGAAGCGAGTTCCTTCACAGAGGCTGTTCGCACTCTGGAATTTTTCGCTCAAAAATATCGCGAGGACATTGCCTTTGCTCAACGGGTCGACGAATCCGTAAAAAGTGTACTCAGGCTAAAACACAAACTTTACCCAGAATTTAATATTGAGGATGTGTTAGCACTTCCACAGAAAACATCTGAAATTGGTAGTTCCGACCAGACAATATTCGAAGTAGCAAGACAGGCTGCATCATTAATTAGCCCATCACAAGTAGAGCTGGACGAGACCATTCCCGATCCTCCCAACGAAAATGATCGCATCGTATTCTTGACCGATACTCGCACAGCCCTGCAATGCAGCCAATGTTCGCCTCAGCCATTATTAGATGTAAAAGCCTTGCAAGAATTCGTAATCCGCCGCTATGGACCTCAAGCTGGTGGTCAAATTAACTCCAATTATCTTTCCTCCTATTCCCTCGCAGATCTAGAGGAAATGCTTGATTCGCCCTCGTTAAGTACATCGATCGAGCGTGATTTGAATCGCACGAATTGGATTGTATTTTCGATGCTTGATGCAAGTAATGAATATCCTTCCTATCAGGTATTAAGAAGGTTCCTTGCTGAAAGACCCGACCTATTCCAACAGAAAAGAGTCATAGTATTTTCCTTCAATGCCCCTTATTACCTGGACGCGACGAACATCTCGAAACTCACAGCCTATTATGCCCTGTATAGCAAACAGCCTCAATTCATCGACGTCGCTGCTTATCTATTATTCAGAGAATTGGCGCCGAGTGGTGTATCACCCGTGAGCATATCTGGCACTAATTATGATATTAACAAAGTAATGTTTCCCGATCCTAATCAAGTTTTTTTACTAGAACTTGACCTGGCAGAATCGATCATCACGAATACATTAAGTACACAAACTCCTACTCCAGCTCCAGAATTTAGAGTAGGCGATGTGATGCCAGTCCGCACTGGCATAATCTTTGATCACAATGGCCATCCAGTTCCCGATGGAACACCAGTTGATTTTATCCTTTCAATTAGTGGCACGAGCAGTATTGTACGACAAGAGGTTTTCACTCAAAATGGAATCGCACGTTCCACTTTTTCAGTAACTTCACCCGGTACTCTAGAAATAATAGCAGAGAGTGAAGCGGCAAAATCTAACGTACTGCGTTTCGATGTACCACCTCCCATTGAGGAATCAGAAGCTTTACAAACCGACGCCGCTCCAACTGATACACCTTCCCCTCCCCCTACTGCGGCGATTATATTTATTCCGCGTGAAACGACTCCACCATCTTCATCGCAAGATCGATTATCCCTTGAGGAATGGCTAATGGCAAGCTTAATTTCGTTGGGTGCCGGATGGATAATATACCAATTCTCAAAAATTAGGGGACAAGTCCGTTGGGGAGCGCGTATAGGTTTTTTTCGATTATCGGTGGATTGGTTGCATATATTTACTTGGTGTTAGAGTTGCCAGGAACCGCTCAAGTTCTCAGTGGATCAATCGCGCGGGGTGTTTTACTGATGACCTTATTTGGCTTGACTATAGGATTATTAATTGCCTTTATTTGGTGGGGTTTATCCACAAGGCCAAAAAAAACGATCTCACAAGAAGAAATGGATTAGTCTTTTAGGGTTATCTTAATATAGTAATCGCCAGGCTTAATAATAAAAGACCTACCGAGACCCAAACCAATGCTCTTTCAGCTGGAAATGACATGACATCCAGCAAAGTTAAGTTTGGTATGGGTGCTCGAGGACGGGTAATTGGCTCCTTGTCACCAAGTAGTGCCTGACGAAATGCTTCAATATCCTGTGGTCGTTCGTCTGGGTGTAAACTCATCGCCCAAAGAACTGCCCGCTCTGTGCGTAAACTGATATCTGGATTAATTTGCCTTATCGGCATCAAACCATCTGGCTGTAGAAAAAGTTCTCTTGCCTCCAAAGGTGGGCGATTAGTTAATAGGTGGTAAAGTGTTGCCCCAAAAGCATAAATATCACTCCGGATATCAGTATGACCAGCGTCGCCGCCATATTGCTCTAAAGGTGTGTATAACGCTGTTCCTCGCCCTTGCAAGATAGTAATCGTAACTTCTTCTGAAGCCAGGATTTTCACCAAACCGAAATCTACGAGCTTAAGCAAACCACTTGGGGTGACTTTTAAATTACTCGGTTTTATATCTCGATGGAGTATCGGCGGATTTTGGCTGTGAAGATAAATCAAAGCATCTGCTAGCTGATTAGCCCAACCTAAGACCTCACGTTCAGAAAGGAAGCTTCCTTTCTGTTTAGCTTCATTCATCAGAGTCCTTAGGTCTTTACCAGGGACAAAATCCATCACCAAATAATCAAAGCCACCCACTGAAAAGAAATCCGAGACTTTAGGGAGATTCGGATGATCTAAGCGAGCTAAAATCGTTGCCTCCCTCATAAATTGATCGCGAGATTCCCGCACAAGATTCGTAGGCATACCTCGGTCATATTCAACTTCTTTCAGAGCACATAATCGACCGTCCAATCGTAAATCATCAGCCAAATAAACCGATCCCATTCCCCCTTGACCGATAATCTTCGAAATTCGATAGCGATTTTTTAGTATTTCACTAGGTTTACGTGGGATTGGCATTTTTTTAGTCTCTAACGATTTATCTCCATCGCTTCGAACTTTCAGAAGTGAAAATCATTGCTTCTTTTAGGTAAATAGTAATATGTGTTATTATACTCGTAGAGGAAAAGGGAATGGAGAGACGAGGTGAAGAGGCGGCGATGTTAATCGCTCAATCTGGGCTACTCAATGGACAACGCTGGTCTATAAATAAAACCCTCCTCATCGGTCGGGATACAAGCTGCGATATTATTATTGCGGATAGGCAGGTTTCTCGTCATCACGCGCGGCTTCAGAAATCCTCAAATGGTATTTTATTGGAGGACCTTGGAAGTAAAAATGGAACGACTTGTAACGGTTCTCAAATTACTGACACCGTCCTTTTACAAGATGGCGATGTAATTCAGATTGCTTTAGCCCAACGCTTCATCTATATTAGCTCAGATGCAACCCTGCCGTTGGAAAGCCCTTTATATGTTGATCAATTTTCTCAACCCTCAGAAATTCAGCCACCTTCTTCTCCGCAATCATTTCCCAAAAGACTACGTCTCGATAAGCGGTCAAGACGTGTATTTATTAATGTCAGAGAAGGTCAGAATTGGATTGAAAGAGAAATTGTACCACCTATATCAGTATCCCAATTTCATATCCTGGAAATGCTATATGAAAATGAGGGACGTGTGGTTTCACGCTATGATCTAATTACAGCTGTTTGGGGGGAAGAACAAGCGCTTGAAGTATCTGTCCAGGCGCTCGATGCAATGGTCAGACGTTTACGAGAAAGGTTGGCAAGCATCGATCCTGAGCACAAATTTATTATTACAGTCCGAGGCCACGGATTGCGATTAGAAAATCACCTGCTTACAGAATTCGATCAGTAGAAAGAATTAGATTACCCTAGTTTCTTTTCCATAGAAAAGCGAACCGCTAATCGGTTAACGTCCATAATCCGCGTGGCTAAAGCCTTATTATCACTATTCTGTGCTTGAACGGTGAGATTTGCGAGGATATTTAAGAATTCGGGAGTAATTTCCTCTTGATGATCCTGCATTATATTTCGTCTGCTGCGCTCGTCATCCGCTTGCAGCAGTTCTTCAATCAAGGCAATTTCCGCAGTTGGTGCGCTGGCTTGTTGGATTAATTCAATAATTTTCTGTAATTTTCCAATTAATTCTAGATCCCCGCTTTTACGTGCCGCTTCAAGGCGTTGCTCAATTTCTTGCATAAAGTAATCATCTAATGCCGGCAAATATCGATTCATCGCTTCTTCGATATTTTCCTCTCCTAGAATTAGATCAACGATTTTACTGACCTCTTGAACATGAAGCTGAATTTGTTGGTCAATTTCCTGAGTTAAGCTCAATAATGTTGTACGAAGATCTACCAGGCGAGTGCGGCCATCTCCGCGAGCCCGATCAATTTTTTCACTTAGTAATTGAAAAAATGTATAATCCATTATCGGACGGGTTAGGCTTACATATGCTCTCAATCGAATTTCATTCGGAGCTTTCATTACCAAATCTAATAGTTTCTCTCTGTTTAAATCCTTACCTAAGGCACGCAAATCAGAGAGGGCTTGCTCAACTTCATCAGATTGAGATTTAATTTCTCGTCCAAAAGTAGTGGAAGATAGCAACTTTTCATGCACTTCCCCTAATTTCCTTATCGATTCCTCATCACCGTTGATAACTGCTGCCTGCTCTATACGTTGTAGTATTGCAAAAAAATCTGCGTCGATTATGGAATCCTCATTCTCTGCAAGCTCAGCAAGGGCTTTTTCGTTCGGTGCATCCATCAACCGTTGTAGTAAAGCTAATCGATCCTGCTGGGCTTGGATCATCTCACGAGTGATACCATCTGCCTCAAGCACTCGTTCAACCAGTCCCTGCAACGTTAAAGTGGATTGTGGTTGCAATAGATAAGCCTTACGTTTTTCCTGAGGTAGGTGGTTAATAGCCTGATTAATCATTACCCCGAGCATCCGCTCTTGCTCATTGCGAGACATTCCAATTTCTGGTGGGACAAACGTAAGCAGTAGCTCTTTCTCTGGATCATGATACACAATAGGGGTGGCAGCTCTTCCTTGAAATCCACAATAAGGACATTGAATAATATTATAAGTGCCTGATAAAAATCGTGACTTCATCGTCGGATCTGCACCCACATCGAACAACTGATTGATTTCCGCCATAACAGGTTGGCGGCAATTTGGGCAACTAATACGCATTTGAGGCATTTCATTTCTCCGATATTTCAAAATAATTACTAATTAATAACAGTGTCTTTATCCGCCTGGCTAATACGCTTCAACCCCTTATTAAACAGCCTTAATCAATTCCCTGGGCAAAGAAAAACAAATTCGTGCCCCATCTCCTGGTCTCGGATCTACCCAAATCTTACCACCATGCGCTTCAACTACAGCTCGTGCCAGATATAAACCTAATCCCGCACCCTTAGTGGTTCGAAAGGCATCAGATGACCGATAAAACCGGTCAAAAACGAATGGGATATCGCCCGCAGCGATTCCAGGTCCTTGATCACTGATACAGACAACCACCTGATATGGTTTAAGTTGGCCTGAAATGAGAATTTCACCACCACTTGGAGAATATTTAATAGCATTAGAAACCAGATTTGATAGAACCTGCGTCAGGCGATCTTCATCTCCGAGGATAATGGGGAAATTATCTGGAAAATCCACATGTATTTGGTGGATTTGTGTCTGTGTTTGAAACCTCTCTGCTACTTGATGTGCCAAATTATCTAATGAGACTTCGCAGAGATTGATGGATAACGCACCTGCTTGAAGGCGCGATGCATCTAGCAGGTTCTCAATCAAATTGGTGAGTCGATCAGCTTCCTCCTCGATCACTTCCAGGCTGTCCTGAATGATATCCCAATCCCAGTTTGCATCTTCTCGCCTTAAGGTCCCCACATACCCTTTGATGAGTGCCACTGGTGTTTTAAGCTCATGGCTGATCACAGATATAAAGGTGCTCTTAATTTCTTCCTCTTCCCGGAAATGTGTAATATCTCGCACCGAAGCTATAACATTAACCAGGCTCCCATCTGCAGCCAACAAAGGAGCATAAGTGATCCCAACAGGCAATGGTGGTTTTTCCGCCCTTTCCAAGTCCCCTTCCACGTACAGAGTCGCATTCGGTGTTAGAGGCCAACCACCAATCTCTGCTTCTTCGAGTGTGACCCCTGTGTTCCGCTTCGCCCAGCGAATTATTTCACGATGTAATCGCCCCCGGATTTTATCAATTGGTATCCCTAATAACCTCGCCATGGCCGGGTTACATCTTTCAATCGTGTGTCCGACAGAAAGGATTAGGATTCCATCCGCCACAGAGTCTAATAGAGCTATCAAACGCTGCTCTTCATAACTAACGCGAGTATAGAGTTGAGCGTTATAAACTGCAATAGCTGCCTGGTCTGCGAAACTCTGTAGGAGATTTCGATCGTTTGAGGAGAACATTCCGGGATAATTACGAAATACGAACAAAACACCGATCACTTGTTTTCGTGCTATCAGAGGTAAAGCCACCCCCGAAAGCATTCCAAAACTAGCTGCTCGTGTCATCTTCTGCAGCAAACGATTTACTTCGGGTAGTTCATACAGGGAATCTTGCTCGTCTAAGGGTACATCGGCAAGTAAAGGATCCAACTGCCGGAGAAAGGAAGGTGGAATTCCTTGTGCAACAACTGCTTTCCAACCTATCTGCTCTTCACGCAAAGCAATTAGACCTGCCTGACCAGCCAACATCTCTATTGAAATACCAAGGATGCGGGCTAAAACCTTATCAAGGTCCAGCTCCTGAGTGATCGTTCTTAATATTTCTAGTAAATAATCCCGCTGGCGGACACGAAAATCAGGTAACAAAGGCTTCTAGCTCACTTTCACTGATACTTATTGCCTCATCAAAGATCTCCATAGCTTCCGTAACCTCGCTTCTAGAGACCATCAAAGGAGGAGAGATTCGAATTGTACTCTTCCCACATCCTAACAGAAGTAAGCCACGTTGGAATGCGTTATCGACAATTAAATCCCGTAATTTATCAGCGGGTATTTTTGACTCACGATCCATAACGAACTCAACGCCGATCATCAAACCCAGCCCACGGATTTGCCCAACCGATGGATGGCGATTTATTAATTCTTCCATTAGATCCTTTGAATATTGTCCTACTTCTATTGCGTTCTGCATATACTCTTCTTCGATCAATTCAAGGGTTGCAAGAGCGGCAGCACAAGCTAAAGGATTTCCACCGAAAGTGTTACCATGAGTTGCCCTTGTCCAGGTCATGATATGCTCCTTCGCCACCATAATCCCGAGAGGCATCCCTGATGCAATCCCTTTTGCTGCAAGGAGTATATCCGGTTCAACGCCAAAATGTTCTATTGCCCACCACTTTCCAGTCCGCCCAACTCCAGATTGAACCTCATCAGCGATTAACAGACATCCATAATGATCGCACAATTTCCGTAACGCAGGAAAGAACTTTGTTGGTGGGATAATATATCCTCCCTCACCTTGAATCGGTTCAACGAGTATGCCGGCTAGATGCTCTGGTGGAAGAATATGTCCTAATACTTGTTCTTCAATGTAACGAACTACTGTTTCACCATAATCCTCATCACCTAATGATTGGAGAATGGGTCGGTAAGAATCTGGGTACGGTACATGAATGACGCCGTTCATCAAGGGATAGAAACCACGATGATAAGAAGGCTTGCTGGCTGTAAATGTTATTGCACCCATGGTTCTCCCATGAAATCCCCCAAGAAAACCGATAAATTCTGTTCTCCCCGTATAATATCTGGCTAACTTGATCGCTGCCTCTACGCTCTCAGTGCCTGAATTGGTCATGAAGGAAATCGCTGATTCTGAGAAGGGTGCAATCTCGTTTAGCTTTTCAGCAAGCTCCACCCACTTTTCATGGTAAAAATCCGAAGATACGTGAATAAACTTTTCAGCTTGTCTCTTAATTGCCTCTACGACTTTCGGATGGCTGTGGCCTGTCGATACAACAGCTATTCCTGCTGCGAAATCAAGAAAACGGTTCCCATCGACATCCCAAACTTCCACTCCTTGACCATGATCCATTGCAAACGGATAACCACGCGCATATGAAGGTGAGATCACTGCATTATCGCGTTCGATGAGTGCCCGTGCCTTTGGTCCAGGCAGATTAAACTTTACCATTTATATTATCTCCTTACAGATATCTTTTCAGAACTCAATGGGGTAAAAAATGGCGAATAAATTCATGTTTTCCTTGCCCATTTCATAAAAAAACGAGACCCCATAAATCTTTTAGCTAGTTATGTCTAAAGCTCAACGATTATACCCCAAACCATTATCCCTGGACCATTTATTGAAGAATGGAACATCGTGTTGATACTCTTTACTCATCAGGAGTATAATTTCATTTCCATGCCCTCGAACAATCAATCATTCACTTTCCAGGTTACTGCAACAAACAACCGCGCTCGAGCCGGAGTATTCTATACACCACATGGGGAAATCCTTACCCCTGTATTTGCACCAGTAGGTACACAAGCCAGTGTCAAAGCACTTACACCTGCTCAACTTCAAGATCTTGGAGCTTCCTTGATTTTAGCGAATACTTATCATCTTTACTTACGACCGGGTGATAATCTGGTCGCAAAGATGGGTGGGTTACATAAATTTATGGCATGGGAAAAACCTTTATTGACAGACTCGGGAGGATTTCAGGTTTTCTCACTTGCCGCCAATCGAAAGATAGATGAAGATGGTGTAACCTTCAGAAGCCATATCGATGGTTCACTTCATCGTTTTACACCCGAGAGATCGATAGAAATACAGGAAAATCTAGGTGCTGATATCATCATGACTTTCGATGAATGCTCGCCTCCCTATGACCATGATTACAACCAGCAAGCTTTACAAAGGACGCATACCTGGGCTGAGCGCTGTCTAAGCGCCAAAACAAGGGACGATCAGGCTTTATTCGGCATTGTTCAGGGCGGTGTTGACCTGGATCTCCGCAAGGAGTCTGGTGAATTTATTGCCTCTCTGAATTTCTTAGGACATGCAATTGGTGGATTGTCAGTTGGCGAGACAAAGCAAGAAATGTTATCAGTTTTAGAGCTCCTTGATCAAGTCTTACCATGTAATAAACCTCGCTATCTGATGGGAGTTGGTTTGCCGTCAGACTTAATCCTTGGCGTTATGCGAGGTATAGATATATTTGATTGTGTGCTTCCAACACGTTTGGCTCGCCATAACGCAGCGTTGACGCGATTCAGCAGGCTCAATCTGGTTAATGCGGTTTACGCAGATGATGATGAACCAATCGAAGAATCTTGCACTTGCTATACATGCCAACATTTCACGCGAAGTTATATTCGCCACTTGATTATGGCCAAAGAAATCCTATCTTCAACCCTATTATCCATTCATAATCTACATGTTCTCTTGAGCCTGATGTCTGAAATTCACCAGGCCATTCTCGAAAATTGCTTTGCTTCATTTGCAAATATGTATCTTTCTCAATTGAATAATGATAATAATTCAGAAACCTCATGAGCATTCTCCAATCTATCATCCTCGGCGTTATCCAAGGTCTTACAGAATTTCTTCCTATATCAAGCTCGGGTCATCTTGCTGTGGTGCCTTACTTATTAGGATGGCCAAATCCGCCTTTTTCGTTTCTCGTTTTAGTACAAGTTGCCTCACTTGCAGCAGTAATCACTTTCTACTGGAACGACATCATTGATCTTTCACGGGCTCTCGTTTTTGCACTTCGTCAACGCAATCCTTTATTGACTAAAGAATCAAGTTTAGCTCTTTATCTTCTCTTGGCTACTATCCCTGCTGGTATTGCAGGATTGTTTCTTAAAGATTTCGTTGAAATGGCATTTACTACACCCTCAGCGATAGCATTTTTCTTTCTGATTACTGCAGGATTATTAGCTCTTGCGGAAAGATTAGGTCGGCGTTATCGATCACTAAATGATATTAACGCCATGCAAGCGTTGATTATCGGTTTATTTCAAGCTCTGGCGATATTTCCCGGCCTTTCTCGTTCAGGCTCCACAATTTCAGGTGGCATGCTTCAGGGTCTGGAACGTCCTTCTGCTGCCCGATTTGCTTTTCTCATGTCAATACCCATCATGTTCGCTGCAGGATTCCTGGAGATTATGGAATTATTCAATACCCCAAATGCCAGTAATTTGTTAGTGTATTTGCCGGGTTTAATTGCTTCTGCTATCGTGAGTTATTTGTCAATTCGTTGGCTAATCAGGTATTTATCACACCATTCTTTGTACATATTCTCTTTTTACTGCTTGTTCATGGGATTACTAATATTCGTATTAAAACAACCGTAGCTCCAGCCCATTCAATATTCGCTTTTTTCAACTCCTAAGAGATAATCTTTTAGTTCTACACATAAATCTAGATATCGAGTAAGATGTTTTGACCAATTTTCTCTATATAATCCGCTGTAGCTGATTGGTGACCAACATCGTGACCAGCTCTCTCAGATAGATACCATTTATGTTCAAGAACCTGGCAATAGAGCTCAGCAATTGTTGTGTGTGTATTCACCAAACCATTCAATTGTTCTGAAATCGGTTTATATGTAATCTGCAACCAATGATATGCCGCCACGCTAAGGGGAGTTTCATACCCATTCGATTGAGAGAGTAATGCTCTTTGTTCTTGTATTTCATTCATCATTTTTCGCGCTTGCATTTCTTCAACAAATAATCCTGTCAAACCATACAGCTGATCTCGGTGAAAACTCCTGTCTGTCACGGCAACATCGAACTTAAGCTCATTTCCGCTCTCAGTCGGGGTAATGCGTACATCGCCAACTGAAAAGCCCATATCGTTTAACATACGTATACGCTCCTGGATGCGATAATTTTCCCCTGTACCAATTATTATTGGTCGTGTAATTTCTTCCCAAAGATTTTGGTATTTTATACGAATATAACCACCAGTATTAGCAATTGGAATTTGGTTTTTAACCGTTGCTAGGATTCCTAAAAATTTTAATTCCGCCAGTTCACAATCAATATTCTCTTCCATGATCTCTAAATCATGAAAGCGAAGAGTTGGAGAAAGCCGATCGGAATTCACTTCCGTTGTTTCAGTATCTACCATATAGGCTTGTAAAGCGCCGGCGTCTCTACGGAAAAGCGTATTTGAAAGTGAGCAATCTCCCCAAAAAACCCCAACTAGGTGCATTTGAACCAATAATCCAGCCATTGCGTCCAGCAAATGGGTACGATATCTCTCTAAACCCTGGCTCATGAAAAGCATACGGTAAGGTAGTGAGCGATCTAGATATTGAGTTATTAAGATGCTATGATCATTCGTTTCAGTATTTACTTGCACAAAACCAACTGGAATTACAACTGGTAAATGTAAAGCCTCTATTCTTATAAGATTCTCGTATTCTTTCTTAGCATCAGATTGTGCTAGTTCCTTAAGGGCATAAACTGCACCCTCATAGTTGATAAATACTACTGGATGCCTGGATAAGCCATGGGGCAGCTCCACGAGTCTAGTACTATGAATCGGCCAATCAGATAATGGCTGATCCCATGGTAAATCGAGAAAATCAGGATATCCGGAATGGATAGTTAAACTTACTGGCCTACCCACAATATAATCTTATCCTTCGACATGTCTCCCTAATTATTCTTTATAAAATACTTTAAAATAAGACAAAAACTGCATAAAGGTTTGTCGTGTATAATTTCACTAATTATGTATAAATCACGTTATCGGCGTATTGTACTATTTTTCACGCGGATAATAATTAGCAGTATTTATTGGGATTTATTCCTCCCTAGAATTGGATTTCGCCAATCCTCATTAAATTCCCGTTCTCGTCGATTTCGTAAATATGCTATCTCTTTTCGCAATCTTGCCATCCAGATGGGCGGGGTCCTGATTAAAGTTGGGCAATTTCTTTCCTCACGCGTAGATATTTTACCTAAAGAGGTCACCGAGGAATTAGTTGGCTTGCAGGATGAAGTCCCACCCGTAAAATTTGATGCCATTCGTAAGGTTGTAGAAAACGAATTAGGAAATACTCTTGCTTCATTATTCCTCACTTTTGATGAAAAACCTCTTGCAGCAGCTTCTTTAGGACAGGTGCATCGCGCAACAATAGCATCAACCTACCAGGTTGCATTTTCTAAGTCGGATTCATCACCATCCGCTGTTGCGGTAAAAGTTCAACGTCCAAATATTGACCGGATAATTGAAACAGACCTTTCTGCCTTACAAACCGTAGGTAATTGGCTTCATCGTTATCGTCCTCTACGCAAGCACGCAGATATACCGGAGCTATTAAAAGAATTCGCTGTAATCTTGCACCAAGAGATCGACTATGAGAATGAAGCTCGCAATGCTGAAACCTTCGCGAAGAACTTCTCAGATGATCCGAATGTTCGCGTGCCCGTAGTTGTCTGGTCACACACAAAACGGCGGGTTTTAACCCTCGAAGACGTCTGGGCGATAAAGATTACTGATTATCAAGCGATTACCCAGGCTGGGATTAGCAGGTCCGAGGTCGCCAGTAGACTGCTCAATACATACTTGCAGCAAATCTTCGAAGATGCATTCTTCCATGCTGATCCCCACCCTGGAAACCTTTTCGTCAATCCATTGCCTATGCCAACTGGTTTTGAGTATTTGAAACAAACAAAACCTAAATGGCAACTCACATTTGTGGATTTCGGTATGGTGGGTACAATCCCACCTAAACTACGCGCTGGCCTGCGAGAATTGCTTATCGGAGTCGGTACCCAAGATGCCAGTAGAGTTGTAAAAGCCTACCAGATGTTGGATGTGCTCCTTCCCAATGCAGACATTACCCTGCTCGAAAAAGCTGAAGCAAAAGTCTTTGAACGCTTTTGGGGTAAGAACATGTCTGAGCTGATGTCAATCAGTAAAGAAGAGATGCGTGAGTTTGCGAATGATTATCGTGAATTAATTTATTCGATGCCTTTTCAAGTGCCACAGAACATAATATTCTTGGCGCGTGCTGTCGGCATCCTTTCCGGAATGTGCACCGGATTGGATCCAAATTTCAATGTCTGGGATCATCTAGCACCTTTTGCTCAGAAACTTATTGCAGATGAAGTGAAAATGAATCGAGAGGTTTGGCTTGATGAATTCATGAATTTGGCCAAAGCTCTGTTTTTTGTGCCACCAAAGATGCAGACCATATTAGACAGGATGGATCGTGGTGATATCGCTGTGCGCACACCAGAAGTCACTCGCCAAACCCAACGGCTCGAAGGTGCTCTTCATCAGGTGGTAGCTGGAATAATATTTAGCGCTCTCTTGCTTAGTGGCACGCAACTCTTATTAGAAGGAAAAGAGATCCTTTCTTACATTTTCTTTACAGGAGCAGTAATCAGCCTCCTTAGATTATGGCAAATCGCAAGACGACAGCATAATAATAAAATATGAGACCTGAGGTATTATCCCCCTCAATCCCAATCTGGTAGATACGGCATATCGGGACCAGGGCTTCCTAATTGCTCAGATAGCGCTGCCCGGCAAGCAGTTCTGTCGTCCCACGGATATTCTTGATTGCCAAAACACATAGATTGCTCATGACCTTTACCACATACAATCACGATATCCCCATTGTTGGCTATGCGAAATGCGAACCGAATCGCATCCCTTCGATCTGCTATTCGCCAATAATTCTTTCCCTCAATCCCCTTATGTAATAACATTCCCTCATTCATCTCGGCTAAAATGCTTCTAAGAGACTCCGTTCTTGGGTCCTCAGCAGTAAGAATGGATAAGTCTGCGTTTTTTGCAGATACTTCTGCCATCATCCTTCGCTTAGCCTTATCGCGTAATCCTGCAGAACCAAAAACAGCGATCACACGACCTCTAGAGAATTCTCGTGCGGATGCCAGCGCTTTAAGTAAAGCATTTGGAGTATGGGCAAAGTCAACAAATACATCAAACACTTGGCCCATATCTATTTTTTCCATTCGCCCAGGTATACCTTTGACATCCCGGATACCCTGCTGCACTATTTCATCCGGGATATCCAACACCCCTCGGGTCGCTGCAATAGCTGCAAGACAGTTAGAAACATTATGCCCCCCTATCAATGGTGTAAAAATTGGGAATCGAAACGATTCGTGTTGGATGCTATTTCCACTGACCACAAAAGAAATCCCATCAGTTTTACCCTCAATGGATTCCGCTTGAATATCTGCCTTTAGATTACACCCATAAGAAAGCTGTTGAACTTTACTGATTTCGCATAGATAGTAATATGACTGATCATCCAGATTTAGAACCGCCGCTCGAGGTGTATCGATGACCTTCGAAGAAGTATTTATTAATCCAGAAAATAATCGTCCCTTTGCTTCCCGGTAAGCCTGGTAAGTTCCATGAAAATCAAGGTGCTCATGAGAAATATTTGTAACAATAGCAATGTCAAATTCACATGCTGTAACGCGATGTTGGGCTAATCCATGTGATGTGGCTTCCAGGACAACATGAGACAATCCACTTTCGACCATCAAACTTAGGTACCTTTGAACATCCGGCGCATCGGGAGTTGTAACATGGAAACCTGTTTCCAGAATTTCCTCGCCGATCACTGCATTAACTGTAGAGATCATACCAGGTCTAAATCCAGCTGCTTTAAGGATATTAAAAATCAGGGTGGTGGTTGTCGTTTTGCCATCCGTCCCAGTTACACCTATCATACAGAGTTTTCGCGCTGGAAATCCATAGTATGCAGACGAAAGATATGCCAAAGCAAGCCTGCTATCTTCAATCTTCAGATAAGGTATTGGTAATCCTGACAACGATTGGGTGCCAGCGATCGCCCCTGCACCACGTTGGATTGCATCGGGGATATAGCGATGGCCATCTGTTGCTCCACCGGTTATTGCAACAAATAATTTACCTTCATCAACCTGGCGAGAATCAAGGACAATGCCGGTAATCTCAGTATCGCCTCCCTCCAGTGAGTAAAATCCTGGAAGCGCTGAGACAAGATTGGATAACCGCTCTAAATGTGTCATGCTTGCTGATTCCTACTAATTATACTTAAAATGTTAAACGCCCAGAATAAGCAATCCTGGGCGCATAAACGCTGCTCGTGCAATGAAATGTAAGTGTACCGGACGTTTGTAACCGGATACCTCTTCAGTTTATCTACTGTAGGCTCTGGCGCAATGTCTCTAGTTGACCTGAAACAGAACCATCCAGGACTTTATCACCCACTTTTACGACTAATCCTCCAAGAATGTTTGGATCAACACGGAACGTAACCGTCTGGCTGCCGATTTTCGAGCTTATATCCTCTCGAACTGAATCTTTCTCTCCATCAGTAAGTGGCAGGGCGCTTGTCACTTCCGTTGACGCACCACGCAAGTTTGTGTCTTCAAGCACGATAACTTTACCAGCTTTGATCCCTGAGAAAAACTCATCAATGAGTGCATGTTGACGTTTTTCATCCAGGGATTCGCCGAGTAACTTCTGAGTAGCAGCCATTGCTAGAGTGGCGATCTGACTGCGTAGTTCAGCAAGAATCTTATCGCGCTCCTGTGCAAGATCTGCAAGGGCACCTTCTCTCGCTTTTAATGCCTCAGATTCTGCTCTAGCCAAGACATCCTTCCCCGCTGCTTCAGCCCGTTCTGTTGCATCCCGTACTTTTTGCGCTGCTTCTGTTTGAGCCTTCGCGATGATCTCCTCCGCGTCTCGTTCTGCGTTTGAGCGCGCCTCCGCCGCGATCCGTGCATCCTCCAGGCCTTGTGCAATAGCCTGGCGTCGCTTTTCCAGAAGCCCCATGATTGGCCGGAAAACCCAGACACGTAAAACAATAATTACGATCAAGAAGTTGAATATCTGCACTAACAAATAACCGAGATTTATACCCAATGCTTCCAAGGTCTACCTCCTCTCTAATTCAATAGAGATTACCCAACAAAGAGGATGAGCAATGCAACCACCAGACAATAAATTGCGACTGCTTCAGCAAAGGCAATGCCCAAAATCATATTGGTTTGAACCGCACCGCTGGCGTCAGGATTACGAGCTATACCTTGGACCGCTCCATTAACGAGCACTCCGATCCCTAATCCTGCGCCAATTGTTCCAATCATAGCCAAACCAGCTCCAATGAGTTTTGCTGCTTCAACATCCATGGTGATTTTCTAACCTCCTTGATTATTACTAAGATGATACTCGTGATAGCTTGCTTGTAAGTTACCGAGGATTTCGCCTCAGCATCTAATGCGCATGTCCCTCATCGTGGTCTCCATGTCCAGCTGTAGCTTGTGCCATAAAGACCATCGTCAACATTCCAAAAACCAATGCCTGAATGATGCCCACAAAAAACTCCAACATTAAGAACATCGATTGAAAAAAAACTGGTACCAATGAACCAATTACAAAGAGCAATACCGTACCAGCAAATATATTTCCAAACAACCGGAAGGAGAAAGAAAGTATCTTTGAGATTTCAGATATCAGTTCCAAAAAACCTACACCAAAATCGATCACCCCGAAAATTGGCCTTGAAAAAAGCCCCTTGACATTGATGAACTTGGTGAAATAGTTACCACCTAGAGCCCGGTAACCTATCACTTGCACCATAAATACAGAAATTAAAGCAAGCGCGACCGTGAAATTTAAGTCTGTGGAGGCGACGCGAACGAATGGTATAACCATAAATAGCTCACCACTTTGACCTTCTTCTGCTCCATGTTCAACTTCCTCATTTACAATTGTGAATACGTTAGGGAGAAGTTGCTCTCTCGGATAGCCATGCTCACTGTGTTCGAGGAAACCAATGCTATCCACCCCAGGGATGAGTTCCATCCAATTTACGACCAATACGAGGAGAGTAATCGTGGCAAAAAATGGAAAGATAGCTTTCGTCCATCTACCCGCTGTTGTCTCAGTAAGATTGAAAATTCCTTCTAAAATGGCTTCAAGCGCACCCACGATCCCAGAAGGAACAAGTTTTCCACTAGAAATTGCTCGCCGAACGGCTAATGCGATTAATAGCAAGATAATATCTGCAATTACTACCGCAGTTAGTGTGTTTGTCCAATAAAAAGGTCCAATTATAGGTAAAGTAAACAAAGGTGTGTTGGAATAACGTTCAGCTGGCAATTGGATATGAGGCAATACAGGCCAGTAAAGCCTAGCCCCAATAAATCCCAGGATAATAAATAATAATACCCAATAACGGTTTTTAATCCCCAAAGGTCGCCACTTCCTCATATCATCCACAGATCATACCCTCCATTTACTATAACTTACTCCTCATTCTTACTATCCTCGCTTGGCCCAGACTTTAATCGAGATGTCGCTGATCTAACGATCCATAGCATCACAATTAAGGTAACCGGTATACTGGCGATCGTCAATCCAAGCGTGAACATCGGTTTCGTTTGGAAAATTTGATCTAACCACAAGCCACCAAAAAGGGCCGCCAACAAAATAACTAAAGTTAGGCAGCCCACTTGAGTTACGACCGCCGCTAATGTGAGATTGAAAGTTCTTTGTGCGCGGCTTTTTTCTGATTGATCGCTCCCTGAGCTCATGGTTTGGGAATTGTATCACAAGCATCCAATAGGCGTCAATCAAAACAATCCTGCCGCAGCAGTTGTAGCCCAATTAAACCAGGGCGCGAATATTGTTCCGATCGCGATAATTCCAATCGATAAGATGGCTAAGGCTAAACGATACGGTCTCGTAACGGGTAATGGGTTCTCATCTCCTTCAGCGCGGTATAAATATACATACTTGAGAACTGTCATATAGTAGTATAGGCCAATAATGGAATTAATTACACCAACGAATGCTAACCAAATCAAATCCACTTTTACAGCTGCTGAAAAAACAAAGAACTTAGCTACGAATCCTCCTAAGGGAGGCATACCAGCCAGGGAAAGTAACGCAATCAATAATGCCAAAGCCAATCCAGGAGAACGGCGACTCAAACCATAATACGCAGTCATATCATCGGAACCTATGATGCGTCCAGAAGCAGCGACGATACCAAAGGCTGCTAAATTAGTTACCAGGTATATTGTCATATAAAAAATTATACTGCTAATGCCTAATTCGCCTGCTGCTACCAAACCAATCAAAGCATAACCGGCATGTGCAACCGAGGAGTATGCCAGCATGCGTTTGATATTATGTTGTGAAATCGCCAATAAATTACCTAATGTCATCGTCGCCACGGAGATCGCCGCAAGAAGTGCTCCCCACTGCAATTCAATCCCAGAAAACGCTACTAAAAGAACACGAATCAGAACAGCAAAACCTGCCGCCTTTGAAGCGGTAGATAAGAAACCTGCAACCGGAGTTGGGCTTCCTTCATAAACATCAGGTGCCCAAAAATGCAAGGGAACAGCCGAAATCTTAAAACCGAATCCTATTAAGACTAATAACAAACACCCGATTAACCCTGCATTTGCAAGTCCTCCAGCAGAAACACCCTGAGCAATCTGGTAAATATCTGTAGTCCCTGAAAATCCATACAACAAGCTTAGACCATATAACATGATGGCTGATGTAAGTGCACCAAAGAGCAGATACTTAAAACCTGCCTCGGTAGATTTATCATCGTAAATGAAAAATCCAGCTAGGATGTATAGTGGGATGGAGGTTGTCTCAATAGCCAGATAGAGCATAACAATATCAGCTGCTGAAGCCATAAAGGTCATTCCAATCGTTGAAGCGATCATGAGTATGTAAAACTCGCCTCGATCGCCTAGCTTATTGATATCCATAGCTAACAAAGCAGTGATACCAGCACCAAATATTACCAACATCTGGAATATATATCCCATCCAGTCATGGCGCAACATGCCTCCCCAGATTAGCTCAGGGTCACCTGTTGGTCGGGATACAAAACTGGCTAAGAGAATTAAACCCATACCGACTGCACAAACCCAGCCCAGGTTTCGCATCTGGTCCTTAGGGAGGATTAAAGTCAGAATCAATATTAAACCAGCCAGAACCAGCAGAAGGATTTGAGGAAGTAATGGCAACAGATACGATAGTTCGAAAGACATCTTACATGCCTCCTAAAAGGCGCATAACATTATCTACCCCAGATTCTACGAGAGGCACCATAATCGAGGGAAAGACCCCCACAACGATCAAGATGGCAGAGAGAAACACCAACGCTAACTTATCCAAACTACGAACATCATGAACGTGATCAGAGAATTCATCTGGCATTTGCCCAAAAAATACCCGTCCAATTATTCGGATAATATATGATGCGGTTATTACGATAGAAATTGCTGCTGCGATAGCAATCCATGGAAAACTACCCCACACACCCATGAAAATCGGGAATTCAGCAATAAAGCCCGAGAATCCAGGCATCCCCATCGAAACAAGACCACCAATAATAAAAGCTAAAGCAACTAGAGGCATAACTTTTCTAAATCCCCCCAAGCGTGGAATTTCACGCGTATGAGCCTGGTCATATACCATTCCGACTACAGCAAAGAAGAGAGCCGTCATCACACCATGGGAGAACATTTGAACACCAGCGCCAATCATCCCAGTCTTATTCAAGGTCGCGAATCCCATCGCCACCAAACCCATATGTGATACTGAAGAGAAGCCGATAACATATTTGAAATCAGATTGGACCATGGCGATGAATGCGCCATAAACGACGTTTACCAAAGTCAGTAGGATGATCCAAGGCATATGAAATTTCGCACCTTCAGGCAACAACATAATCCCCACGCGTAATGCTGCGAATGCACCTAATTTCATTAGCACACCCGCATGGAACATTGAAACCGCTGTCGGTGCAGCCACATGACCATCTGGACTCCAGTTATGAAAGGGGAAGATACCGCCTAACACAGCAAAACCGAAGAATACAAATGGAAACCAGAACCGCTGGAAATCAACTGAGAAATTAGCACCCTCAAGTGCAATCATATCGAATGTGCCCAATCCAGATGTGAAGTACATAGCCAGGGCACCCACCAGGGCAATCACAGATCCGATGAACAAATAGAGAGTGAGCTTCATCGCGGCATATTCGCGAGTGACCTTCCATCCCCATATCGAAATCAGCAAGTACATCGGAAATACGGCGATCTCGTAGAAAAAGAATAACATGAATAAATCCAAGGCGACAAAAACGCCGAAAACGCCGGTCGCCAGGATAAATAGAAAGGCAAAAAACTCGCGTGGTCGGTCGTCTATTCCCCAAGATATCAAAACACCTGTGAACATGACTACGCCGGTTAACAAGACCAGTGGAGCATTCATCCCATCAACACCTACCTGATAGGAGATGCCTAATGATGGAAGCCAGGAATAATTCTCGATAAATTGATAGCCTCCAGCAGCGATATCATAAGAGAAGTATACCCATAGGGATAGTAACAATGCGAATGTACCGGCTGCTAAAGCCGTGACCCGGATTTCATTCTTCCGTTCAGCGGGTATAAGCAGAAGGAGAATTCCGGCTATCATTGGTGTAAAAATAATTACGCTAAGAACGGGAAATTGCATAGATCACCTCAAAAAATCTATTCAATCAATCTCAGAAAAGCATCATCACCGCATTGTTGATCACACTAAGTATCCAGGCTGGCCAGACGCCAATCCATAACATCAAAACCATTAAAGGCACTATAACGAACAGTTCTCTTGCATTGATTTCGCTGACATGCCCAATCCAATTTTCGTTTAATGGTCCGTGCAGCACTTGTTTAATACCCTTTAAGATATAGGCGCCTGTGAAGAATAAACCTATCATGGACAGTGCTGTAAATATTGCAAAGATCGGCCAGGAACCTCGCACAACCAGAAATTCTGAGATAAATCCATTCAGTCCTGGTAAACCTAGTGACGCCATAGAAGTGAATATCAATATTCCGCCATATACCGGAATAAGAGGGAATAATCCACCATATTCATTTAAATTCCGAGTGTGAGTACGTTCATAAATTACTCCTACCAGGAAGAACATTCCTGCTGCAGATAAGCCATGATTGAACATCTGTAAAACCGCACCGTTTAGCGCAATTACGGCATTTTGGGTACCTGCAGCAAATGCTGCTGCAGCGATTCCCAGAACTACAAAACCCATATGATTTACAGAAGAATACGCTACCAACCGCTTGAAATCAGTTTGTCCATAGGAAGCTAAAGCGCCAAAAATAATGGATAACATCGCCAAAAATGCCAATGCGCCAGCATAGTATGCTGCCTCAGAAGGATACAAGGGAATAATTAACCTTAGAAATCCGAAAGCTCCCAGCTTGAGCAAAACTCCCGCCAGGATCATCGAGCCGGCTGTTGGTGCTTCGGTATGTGCATCTGGCAACCAGGTGTGGAAAGGCCAGACTGGAATCTTTATTAAAAAGGCGATAGCAAACGCCCAAAATGCGATCGATTTAACCGTGCTTGCGGGTAATCCAAATAGCGAACCTTGTAAATCAGGCCATATTGATAACAATTGAGGCAGATCAAATGTTCCTGAAACAACGCCGATCATCTGGATTGCAAGCAACAAGCCTAACGAACCAGCCATGGTATAAATCATAAACTTGAACGAAGCATAGGTGCGCGCTCGCACTTTTTTTCCTCCAAATATTTCCCTTTCTCCCTTCTCGCTGCCCCATTGATTGATCAAGAAATACATTGGAACCAGGCCAAATTCCCAGAATACGAAGAATATTAGTAAGTCCAAAGAAAGGAAAACACCCATCATACCCAATTGGAGAAGGAAGAATAAAACCATGTATGATTTCACTCGATCTTCAATTGTGAATGAGGTCAGGATGGCTAGCGGTGTTAAAAGTGTAGTTAACAGCACCATAGTCAGCGAGATTCCATCTACACCCACATGGAAAGATGAATTAATTGCGCTGTACCAAACATACTGTTCTTCAAATTGGAAGCCGGGTTGAGAAGGATCGAAATTGAACCATAGCACGATGGTAAGAATGAGCGGTATGAAGCTGAGAACGAAGGCTACCCATCGGATTAACCTGGTGCCTTCGCGTGGTAGAAATAAAATCACTACCGCCGCCAAAACAGGAGAAAATAAGATGAGCGTCAAAAGGTGATCAAAGATAAATGGCATCGTTTGCTCCTATTCATTCTCGCAGATGGGTGAGCATTGTAATTTATCGCACATAGACCAATAAGTAATAGAACAAGGCAGTAAATGCGGCAATACTGACTAATGCCAAGATCATGTATTGCTGAATCCGGCCAGATTGGATAGGACGTAAAGCACTTCCCAATTTCTTCGTTGTTTCGGCAACCCAATCTCCAAATCCATTGACAATAGGTTTATCAATATAATTGCGGAATGCATTACCGATAATTCCAGCAACGTATGCAATCCAATGCAAGAAACCATCAATTACCTTGCGATCGATCCAGAGATAAGTAAAGGTTTCTGCAAACCATTGCGCAGGTTGTACAAATACCTTGTTATAGAATTCATCCACATAATACTTATTCTTTAGAACTTTATAAACTGGTCCAAGTAACTGTTGCATCGGATCAGGAACACCAGCTCCTATCTGTTTATACACAATCCATCCAAGTCCCAGACCGCCAATGGAGACAATCAAAGATGTTAGCAATGGTATGAAATTGAATTGTATCGTTTCGGGTGCTTCGATAAGGGAATGACCTACGTATTCGTGAAACCAATTCGGTATTACTCCACCAATAAGCGGAAAATCCCTGGGGATACCTGCCCAACCAGCTCCAATAGCAAAAACTGCCAATATAATTAGAGGAACGGTCATCGTCCAGGGTGTTTCTTTGGCGTGAGCCGCTGATTTACTGCGTGGTTCGCCCAGGAAGGTGAGGCTAATTTGACGCATTGTGTAAAAGGCCGTAATCAGAGCTCCAAATGCTAATGAAAAGAAGGTTACCCATTGTTGATGTGCAAATGCATCCGCAAGGATTTCATCCTTTGACCAGAAGCCGGCAGTAATTATGGGAAAACCGGATAAGGCTAAACCGCCAATCAAAAAAGTCCAAAAGGTAACTGGCATTTTCTTCCGCAGACCACCCATATTGAACATATCCTGCGGATCGACATGTTCGCCGGTATGTAGTACCCCATGCTCCATCCCATGTATCACTGAGCCAGAACCCAGGAATAGAAGCGCTTTAAAAAAAGCATGGGTAATTAAGTGGAATGTAGCCGCCACGTAGGCACCAATTCCTAAAGCTGCGATCATGTAACCTAATTGCGAGATTGTCGAATATGCGAGCACTCGTTTGATATCATTTTGGGCCAATGCAATTGTGGCGGCAAATAAAGCACTAAAGCCACCGATAATCGCCATCATGATCATTGGTGGCGTGAGTTGACCATGTTCCATGCCAGCCGCTAGCAATGGATAAATTCTTATCACCAGATAGATACCAGCTGAGACCATCGTTGCGGCGTGGATCATTGCGGAGACCGGGGTTGGCCCCTCCATCGCATCGGGTAACCATACGTGCAATGGGAACTGGGCAGATTTTCCGACTGTACCGATAAAAAGTAAAATACCTATGAGAGCTGCGGCGGATAAACCTAAAAATCCTGTCGGTGTTTGCACAAGCTGGTGCAAAACTTCAGGATTATAGATCGTCTCACGATAATTCAAACTCCCGGTTGAGGCATAAAGATAGGCAATGCCTAAGAGCATGAATACATCGCCGACACGCGTCGTAATAAAGGCTTTGATCATTGCCGCTCGCGCCGATGGTTTAGCGTACCAGAAACCAATCAACAAATAGGAGCATAATCCCATAATCTCCCAACCGATGAACAAAGTAAGCAGGTTGTCAGAAACAACAAGGGTATACATTCCAAAAGCAAATAATCCAAGAAATGCGAAAAACCTCGAGTACATCGGTTCGATGGAAGGAATAATATGCGAGTGACCGTGTGCATCGCTAATTGTCGCCCCATGTGGAGGTAGACCTGCTTTATCGTGATCTCCCTTCGGTTGGCCAAAATTATGATAGCCAACACTATAAATGAAGATCATAAAGATGGTCCAGGCTACAAAAAACAATGTCACAGCAGTCAATGGATCAACTAAAACACCAATTCGCAACCACGTTATCCCTGTTGGAAGCCATGGGATGGATGATGCGAACGGAGTCGCTCTTAGATGTTCCATCTGAAATGCACGGTATATCACAACCATGCTACCGATCCAGGACAGTGCCGCCGCGCCAACAGCCAATGTGTGGCTGATACCCTTGTTCCTGTTTGTAAGTAAAATAATCAGGAAGAATGCCAGTAAAGGCGGAAGTGGAATTAACCAGATCAATAATTCAGTCGACATGAATCTTCTCCTACCACTTCAATAGATCTATTTCATCAGCAGCAACAGTGTGACGGCGGCGGTATATCGAAATGAAAATTGCCAGACCAACAGCTACTTCAGCCGCAGCAGTCGCAAAAACAATTACTGCAAAAGCCTGACCATCGATCTTTTCCGGTGACAAGTACCGCCAGAACGCTATTAAGTTTACGTTTACTGCGTTAAGCATGAGCTCTATACCCATCAATATCGCAATAGCGTTTTTCCGAGCAAGAACACCGTATAAGCCAATAGAGAACAATGCTGCAGAAAAAAGTAGATACCACGAGATTGGGATCATCGCAACACTATGTCCTTTCCCAAGCCACAATAATTGCGCCAATTAGCGCTGCAACTAATAGTACAGAAGCCAGCTCAAATGGCAAAACATATGCGTTCGGTGAAACCAAGGCAATTCCTAATTGGCGAATGGGATCAAAATCAGCAGGCAACGGAGGTAACTGGGTGTTAATTCCTGGCCAGCTGTTAAATATCCAAATCAAACCACCAAACATCAAAAAAGAAATAATTAATGCCCAGATCCAATTGGTATTAAATCGCGGGCCAGTGCTTTGTGTGATAAAGCGAGTCAACATGATTGTAAAGATCATTAAGATCGCTATCGCACCGATATATATCACAACTTGGACAACAGCAAGAAAACCAGCATTGAGTAATGCAAAAACGATTGCCACACCAAAGAGGGCAACAACTAACCAAAGCGCTGAATGAATTAAGTTCTTTGATGTAACTACCAAAAATGCCGCTCCGAGTGTTAAGGCAGCAACCAGAATGAAGATTAATTCAAATATTGGCATAAGAATATTCCATTCATCACAAACTAATCGCCTGAACGGCTGGTGCTCGCTGAAGTTGGGGTAGTGCTCGCCAGTTCAGGTCTGGCAACTGGACGATCCACCCCTACTCGTTTCCTTTTTGTTTGGGCATGAGTGCGTAAGATTGCCAGTGTGGTCCAAGCGACAATTACGTTAGCAATTAGCATTCCAGTGACATAAACGAAAGTTGATTGATCCACCAGGATCTTATCCAGTAAAGCGGTTACAATTAATACAACCAAAGCAATGGGGGTTAGGAATTTCCAATTGAAATTTAGCATATGGTCGATGCGGATACGTGGTACTGTATACCTAATCCACATGATTATGAAATAGACGATAAACGCTTTTACGAACAAATAGAAGACACCCAGGATTGGTATTTGGTCAGAAAAGGGACCACGCCATCCGCCCAAAAACAGCGTTGAAAAAAGTGCTCCAACAGTTAAAGCGTGTAATAACTCACCAGCATAAAAAAGGCCAAATTTCATCCCTGTATATTCGATGTGAAATCCTGCCACAATTTCTGACTCAGCCTCGAGGAGATCAAAAGGAGCGCGTCCAAGTTCCGCAATGGATGTTATCAAAAAGATAATAGCTGCAATTGGTGCCAGTAATAAATACCACAAAGATTGTTCCTGGACAATCTGCTGCACACTCATCGAACGTGCAAGAAGCACAGGAATAAGCAACACGATAACCATCGGTACTTCATAAGAAACCATCTGAGCAACGGTTCGTAATGCACCTAATAAAGCATATTTATTTTTCGATGCCCAGCCGGCCATGATAATCCCCAAGGTGCTGATAGCCCCTATTGCCACTAAATAAAGAATCCCAACATTAAGGTCAGAACCTAGTAAAGTTGAAGTAAAGGGAATCACTGCCCAGAGCAGCATGACTGTGGCTAAAGCGATGATGGGGGCAAGATTATATATAAACCGATCTGCACCTCTTGGGGTGATATCTTCTTTGATAACAAGCTTGAGGATATCAGCAACCGGCTGGATGAGTCCAAATGGACCGAGTCGATTAGGTCCTAAACGATCTTGAAAACGGGCAACAATTTTTCTTTCAACCCAGACTAGTCCGATATCTATAAGCAGAAGAATTATTCCAATCAACAAAATAGCTAGAATAATTAGAATAATCGCTACCAGTCCCGACGGTAGCCCTAGCCCGATTAAAAAATTTTGTAGCCATTGCCCAATTAGAGATACCGGATCACTCATATGAAATCTCCCAAAATGTTCCAGGTCATCGACTCTATCATTTGAATAGCAGGATCTTATTCACCCCGCAATAAGTTTACAACACATAAAAGGCTGAGGGATACTTCCTTCAGCCTTTACGCAATCCAAAATAAAACTATGACCATTCCAGTGCGCCACGTTTCCATGCAAAAATGAGGCCAGCAACCAGAATGAGTATAAACAGGATGCCTTCTACAACGGCAAATAATGGTAATTGGCCAAACGCCACAGCCCATGGAAACAGAAATACTGTTTCTACATCAAAGATCAGGAAAACGAGTGCAAAAATGTAATACTGAACTTTAAATTGCACCCAAGTATCACCTACGGTTTCAATTCCGCACTCATAGGTCTGTAGTTTTATCGGATTGGGTTTCCTGGGTGCAATCAAACGGGGAATTAATAGTGCAAGGGCTGGGAAAACTGGAGCGATAACCAAGAATACTCCAATGAAAAGCCAGTTTTCATCAATCATAATTACTCCCAATCAATAATT
>Ga0102851_10000178_pt1 | contig 28095 bp, 25 predicted proteins | sample Mud3Dept3metaG_FD_79558 | JGI IMG/M metagenome (GOLD analysis project Ga0102851, IMG submission 79558) | Freshwater wetland microbial communities from Ohio, USA, analyzing the effect of biotic and abiotic controls - Mud 3 Core 4 Depth 3... | ecosystem: Environmental > Aquatic > Freshwater >... | reverse complement strand
TCAGATCGTGGGCATCCACAGCCGCGACAACGACCTCGTCGTGAACCCGCTCAAGGGCAAGAAGCTCACCAACATCCGCGCCGCCGGCCGCGACGAGAACATCGTGCTCACTCCGCCGGTGCGCTACACGCTCGAGCAGGCGATGGAGTTCATCGAGGACGACGAGCTCGTCGAAATCACGCCGTCCTCGATCCGGCTGCGCAAGCGCGCGCTCAAGGAGCACGACCGCAAGCGGGCGGGGCGCACGGAGCGGGCGGAAAGCGAAGCCTGACGGTCGCGCGCGGCATCGCGCCGGGCAGGCCCCGGCCGCGGGTCAGTCGAACACCACCGTCCGGTTGTCGTACACCAGCACCTGGTGCTGCAGGTGCGCGTACACGGCACGCGCCAGCACGATCTTCTCGAGATCGCGTCCCTTGCGCACCATGTCCTCGACGGAGTCCTTGTGGCTCACCGCGACGACGTCCTGCGCGATGATCGGTCCGGCGTCGAGCTCGGCCGTCACGTAGTGGCTGGTCGCGCCGATGATCTTGACGCCGCGGGCGTGCGCCGCCTGGTAGGGGTGTCCGCCGGCGAAGGCCGGCAGGAACGAGTGGTGGATGTTGATCACCTGGCCGCCGACCGCCGTGATGAAGCCGGGGGAGACGATCTGCATGTAGCGGGCCAGCACGACGAGGTCGACGCCGGCCTCGCCGAGCCGCTCGAGTTGCATTCGCTCGGCGTCGCCGCGCGTGGCGGCCGTGACTGGCACGTGCTCGAAGCGTATGCCGTGGCGGCGCGCCACGGGCTCGAGGTCGCGGTGGTTGCTGATGATCAGCGGGATGTCCACCGCCCATTCGCCGGACTCCCATCGCGCCAGCATGTCGTACAGGCAGTGGCCGTAGCGGGAGACGAAGATCGCGAGCCGTGCCCGGCTCGCGGCGCGCTCCAGGCGCCAGTTCATCGCAAACGGCGTCGCGACCGCCGCGGCGAAGGCCGGCCGGAACCGCTGCTCGCCGTCGGGGTCGTCCGCGGGCGGAGTCCACGCGACGCGCATGAAGAACACGCCCCGCTCGGCGTCCACGTGCTGGTCGAGGTCCACGATGTTGCCGCCGGAGCGGCGGATGGCCTCGGTGACGGAAGCGACGAGGCCCTCGCGGTCGGGGCAGTGGATGAGCAGGATGAGCTTGTCGGGCATGGGTGCGGGCTCGTTCAGGCGAGCAGCCGCAGCTCGTCGGCGTCGGCGCGAACGAGAGACTCGAGCACGGCCACGGGCTGCGGAGCGCCGATGTAGTGCCCCTGCGCGTACTCGATGCCGATCTCCGCGAGGCGCGCCAGCACGTCGGCGGAGTCCACGCGCTCGGCGACGGTGCGGATGTCCATGGTCTGGCCGATCTGCGCGATCGCCTCGACGAGGCTGCGGTCGATGTGGTCGTGGGTGACGTTGTGCATGAACTGCCCATCGATCTTGAGGAAGTCCACCGGCAGGTTCTTCAGGAAGATGAACGACGACAGCCCGCTGCCGAAGTCGTCGAGCGAGAAGCGGCAGCCGCGGTCGCGCAGCTCGCTGATGAAGTGCGTCGCCGAGGCGAGGCTGGTCATGGCGGCCCCCTCGGTCAGCTCGAAGCACAGTGCGCCCGGAGCAAGGTCGGCCTTGGCCAGCTCGGCGATCACGAAGTCCAGGAACTGCTCGTCGTTGAGCGTCGTGGCAGAGACGTTGATGCCGAGCATGTAGGGCTCGCGACTGGCGTCGCCGCGGCGGTGGGCGAGTTGCCCGCAGGCTTGACGGACCACCCAGCGGTCGATGGCTGGCATCAGGTTGAAGCGCTCGGCGGCGGGAATGAATTCCGATGGCTGCACGAGTTCGCCCTGCTCGTCGCGCATCCGCAGCAGCAATTCGAAGTGCCGGAGCTTCTCGACGCCTGCGCGGATCGGCACGATGGCCTGGAAGAACAGCTCCAGCCGGTTCTCCTCGCAGGCGCGGTTGATGCGCGACACCCACTGCATTTCGCGGTGGCGCTCGGGGGCGCGTCCCTGCTGGTAGGTCTGCACGCGGTTGCGACCCGAATCCTTGGCGGAGTAGCAGGCCACGTCGGCGGCGCTCATCACGTCGTCGACCGTGTCCACCCGGCCGTCGACCTCGGCGAGCCCGATGGACACGCCGACGTTCATGACGCGGTCTTCCCACACGAAGCGGAAATCGCGGATCGCCTGACGCAGGTTCTCGGCAATGCGATGCGCCGTTTCCAGCGTGCAGTCGGAGAGCAGCACGCCGAACTCGTCGCCTCCGAGGCGGGCCAGCACGTCGGACGTGCGGATGCGCGTCTGCACGACGCTGGTGAGCTGCTTGAGGAGCCGGTCGCCGGCCTGGTGTCCGCAGGTGTCGTTGACGACCTTGAACTGGTCGAGGTCGAGGTACAGCAGCACGTGGTGCAGCGCCGTGTTCTCGCGCGCGGCGAGCAGCGCCTCCTTGAGACGGTTCTCGAATTCGCGCCGGTTGATGAGGCCGGTGAGCGCGTCGTGGTTCGCCTGGTAGGCGAGCGCGCGCTGCAGGCGCCGCTCGTGGCTCACGTCGTGGAACACCATGATGGCGCCGATCATGCGCCCGCCGCGATCGCGGATCGGCGCGGCGGAGTCCTGGATGGAAATTTCCTGCCCGTCGCGGCTGACGAGCAGCGAGGGCTCCACCAGCTCCACGATGCGTCCCTCGCGCAGGCAACGCAGGATCGGGTTGTCGATCGTCTGGCGCGTGGCCTCGCCGAGCAGCTGAATGATCTCGGCGACTGGGCGCCCCGCAGCCTCTGCGGAGTGCCAGCCGGTGAGCGCCTCCGCGACGGGGTTGAGGTATTCGATGCGGCCCTCGGCGTCCGCCGTGATGACTGCATCGCCGATCGACTGCAGCGTGACCTGCGCCTTCTCCTTCTCGTCGGAGAGCTGCAGTTCCGCGCGCTTTCGTTCCGTGATGTCGGCCAGAGTGCCCTCGTAACCCACGATCGCGCCGTCGTTGTCACGCACCACGCGCGCGTTCTCGACGACGGTGATCACCAAGCCGTCGCGCCGGCGCAGCTGGTACTCTGCATCGCGCACGATGCCGTCGCGGTGCAGCGCCCCGACGACCTGCTCGCGATCGGACGGTTGAGGGTAGAGCGCGTGCGTGGAGGGCAGGGCGAGCAGGTCCTCGACGCTGTCGTAACCGAGCATCTCGACCAGCGCCGGGTTGACGGCCTCGAGCCGGCCCGCCGCCGTCGCCCGGTACACGCCTTCGATCACGTTCTCGAACAGGCCGCGGTAGCGTGCCTCGCTGCAGCGAAGGGCGGCCTCCGCCTGCTCGCGCTCGATGGCGATGCCCGCGAGTGCGGTCAGCCGCGCCATGAGCTCGAAGTCGCGCTTGAGCGGACTGCGCGGGTGATGGAAATAGAGCGCCACCGTTCCGAGGATGCGCCCGTCGGAGGCGCGGATGGGCGTGGACCAGCAGGCCCGCAGCCCGGCGGAGAGCGCGGGCCCGCGCAGCTCTTCCCACAGCGCGTCGCGGGCGATCTCCGCGACCACGACCTGGCGCTGCAGGTAGACCGCCGCGGCGCAGGAGCCGTTGCGCGCGCCCACTGGCACGGACTCGAGGACGCGCCGGAAGTGCTGCGGCAGACGGCGTCCGGCGACGTGGCCGAGCGCCTCGTCGGCCGCGTGGTAGAGGCTGACGGCGCAGAGGGCGTCCGGGGTGACACGCTCGGCGGCCTCCGCGATCGCCTCGAGCGTGTCCGGAAGCTCCACGTTGCCGGTGATGCGCTCGAACACGCGTCGTTCGCCCATCGCCAGCAGCTCGGCGCGCTTGCGTTCGGTGATGTCGGTGATGCTGCCACGGATCAGGCGCTGGCTCGAGGACGGCAGTCGCACCAGCCGGACCTCGCAGGGGATGTCCTGCCCGTGCGAGTCGCGGTGCGTCCACTCGAAGCACGGGGCCTCTCCGGCGAGCGCCCGATCGAGGTAGCCGCGTGACACGCCGATGGACGGGCCGCCGTCGGGCTGCTCGGGCGGGCTCACGTGCGCCGGGCCGGCTGCGAGCAGCTGTTCGCGCGTCATCTTGAAGAAGCGGACCGCGTTCTCGTTGCACTCTACGAAGCGGCCGGCGTCGACGTCGAGCACGACGATGGCTTCCGGCGCGTTCTCGACCAGCGTGCGGTAGCGCGCCTCGCTCTCGCGGATGGCGGCTTCGGCGCGCTTGCGGTCGGTGGTGTCGCGCAGGCAGACGATGAAGATCTCGCGGCGGTCGAGCCGGATCTTGCTGACGCCGAGCTCGGCGTCGAACAACGACCCGTCGCGGCGCCGTCCACGGGTCTCCCGCGGCATGAGGTCCACCTGGGTGTCGTCGAGCGCCTCGGCGAGTTCCTCGAGCGCGCCCGTGAGGCTCGCGTGGCGCGCCAGCGAGGGGATGAGCAGTTCGAGCCGGCGGCCGCGCACTGCGTCTTCCTCGTAGCCGAACACGCGCTCGCCGGTGGAGTTGAGGGTCTCGATGTGTCCGGTCTCGTCCACGGTCAGGATCGCGTCCTTCACGTGGTCTAGAATGGCCTGCAGCTGGGCGGCCGCGCTCTCGCGGACCTCGCGCGTGAAGGCGCTGGTTTCGTCGGCCAGCAGCTTCATGGAGCGCACCACGCCGCGGCGTTCGTCGTCCCACTCCGCGTAGGCGGCGCTGATGGCCTGAAGCAGGGAGCGCAGGTCGAGTCGTCCGCCCGCTTGGCGTGCGTCGTCGAACTGCTGCTTCAGCAGGGGATGAAGGCTCATGGGCCCGGGTCGCGCGCCGGCCATCCGGTCCGCAGTCCGGCACGATCATGCTTGTTGCTTGTTCGCCTCATGCTCGCGTGCCGTGAAGTCCGCCCCCGTGCCAGATCCGGGGCTTGACCCGGGCGATAGTATTCGCAGCGGCGATGACCGAGTCGTGAACCGTGTCACAGTCGGCGGCCCGGCCGGGGTCCATCGGCTACAATGCCGGCACCTCCCGATCCCGTTCCTTCATGTCCCCAGAAAACCTCGAGCATCCTCCGGTCGCCGTCCCCCTGCTGGGTCGCGACGACCCGCCCCCCTTCGTCGTCCTCCACGAGCACGGCACCGCGCCGGCGCTGGTGATCTGCGACCACGCGAGCCGGGCGTTTCCGCGCGGCATGAAGCGGCTCGGCCTGCCCGAGCTGCCGAGCTGGCAGCACATCGCCTGGGACATCGGCGCCGGCGAGCTCGCCCGAGGGATCTCGAACCTCCTGGACGCACCGGCCGTTCTGACCGGCTATTCGCGACTGGTCGTGGACTGCAACCGCAGGCCCGAGGACCCCGAGGCCTTCCGGGTCGAGAGCGACGGCTGGGTGATCCCCGGCAACCAGGGCCTCACGGAATTCGAGCGCCGCGTTCGGCTCGCCTGTTTCTTCGACCCCTACCACGAGGCGGTGGCGGCCATGCTGGCGGGTTTCCGGGCGCGCGGGGTGGTACCACTGGTCGTCTCGGTCCACACCTTCACTCCCGAGATGGCCGGTTTCGCCCGGCCCTGGCACGTGGGCGTGCTCTGGGACAAGGATGAGCCGAGCGCGCGTCGCCTCATCGACGGGCTGCGCGCCGTGGAGGGGCTCGTGGTGGGAGACAACGAGCCCTACAGCGGCAAGCATCCCTGCGACTACAGCATCGACCACCACGCCGAGGAAGCGGGCCTGCCCCACCTTTGCATCGAGGTTCGCCAGGACCAGCTCGAGTCGCCGGCCGGGACCGAGCGCTGGGTGCGCCTGCTCGGGCGGCTGATCGGCGAGCTGGCCCGCGATCCCGAGATCCGCCGCCTGCGCGATACGGAGTCCACATGGCGCTGCGCGAACCACCGCTGACCCTCGGCATCGAGGAGGAATACCTGCTCGTCGAGCAGGCGACCGGCGCGGTGGCCGCCGAGCCGCCCGACGAGCTGTTCGCGGCGCTGCACGAGCGCACCGCCGGGCGGGCGTTCCCCGAGTTCCTGCGCGCGCAGGTCGAGGTGGCCACCCCGGTGTGCCGCGACATCGCCGAGGCGCGCCGCGAACTCGCGGGCTTGCGCAAGGCGGTGATCGAGGAGGCGGGGCGCTTCGGCCTCGCACCGATCGCGGCCTCGAGCCACCCGTTCTCGCTCACCTCCAAGCAGAAGCGCACCGACAAGGAGCGCTACGTCGCGCTGCTCGAGGAGATGCAGGGCGCCGCGCGACGCATGATGATCTGCGGGCTGCACGTGCACGTCGGCATCGAGGACGATGACCTGCGCATCGACCTGATGAACCAGCTCACCTATTTCTTGCCGCACCTGCTCGCGTTGTCGTGCAGCTCGCCGTTCTGGGAGGGCGAGCGCACCGGGCTGATGTCGTTCCGGCTGATGATCTTCAACGGCGTGCCGCGCACGGGCCTGCCGGAGCAGTTCTCGAGCTGGGGCGAGTACCGTCGCCACACCGACATCCTCGCCGAGACGGGCGTGATCGCGGACACCTCGCGCATCTGGTGGGACCTGCGCCCGAGCCTGCGCTACCCGACGCTCGAGACGCGGGTGATGGACTGCTGCACGACGCTCGAGGACGCGCTCAGCCTCGCGGCGCTCAACCAGTGCCTGATCCGCATGCTCTACCGGCTGCGCCGCGCGAACCAGCGCTGGCGCATGTACTCGCACCTGCTGCTCGGCGAGAACCGCTGGCGGGCGATGCGCTATTCCTACGACGCGGGCCTGCTCGACCTCGGCCAGCAGCGCATCGTGCCGTTCGCGGAGCTGCTCGAGGAGCTGATCGCGCTGGTGCGCGAGGATGCCGAGGCGCTCGGATGCGTTGCGGAAGTCGAGCGGCTGCGCGAGATCGTCGCGCGTGGCACCAGCGCGCATCGGCAACTGCGGGTGTACGACCAGGCGTTGTCCGAGGGCGCGAGCACCGAGGAGGCACTCGGCGCGGTGGTGAACTGGCTCGTCGCGGAGACCGCCAGGTGACCGATCGCCCGGGCCTGCGCCCGGACGCCACGGACGGGGGCCTCGACCGTCGGATCTGTGTGGCCCCGATGATGGACTACACCGACCGGCACTGCCGCTACCTGCTGCGGCTGCTGAGCCCGGGTGCCCTGCTGTACACCGAGATGGTGACGGCGCACGCGCTCACTCACGGGCACGTGGAGCGGCTGCTCGCGTTCGACCCGTCCGAGCATCCGGTGGCACTCCAGCTCGGCGGTGCCGATCCCGAGCTGCTGGCGCGCGCCGCGCGCCTCGGCGAGCAGTACGGCTACGACGAGATCAACCTCAACCTCGGCTGTCCGAGCGACCGGGTCCAGAGCGGGCGCTTCGGCGCCTGCCTGATGGCCGATCCGGCGACCGTCGTGGAGTGCGTGCGCGCCATGCGCGAGTCGGTGGGACTGCCCGTCACGGTCAAGTGCCGCATCGGCATCGACGAACTCGACGACTACGGGTTCTTCGATCACTTCGTGTCGGTGGTCAGGGAGTCGGGCGTGAACGTCTTCATCGTCCACGCGCGCAAGGCCTACCTGCAGGGCCTGAGCCCGAAGGAAAACCGGGAGATTCCGCCGCTGCGCTACGAGGTTCCCCAGCGCCTCAAGCAGGAGCATCCCGAGCTGACGGTGGTCCTCAACGGCGGCCTGCAGGCCCGGGCCCAGGTGCGGGAGTGGCTGCCCCGTTTCGACGGCGTGATGATCGGTCGGCAGATCTACCAGGAGCCGTACCTGCTTGCCGATCTGCACCGCGAATGGCTGGACCCCGCGTGGACGCCACCGTCCCGCGAGACCGTGGTCGGGCAGTACGCGGAGTACGTGGAGCGCATGGCCGCAGCCGGGCACAGCGTGCCGCTCATGCTGCGCCACGTGCACGGGCTCTACGCCGGGCTGGCCGGCGCGCGCTCGTGGCGGCGCTTCCTCGGCGAGCAGGCCGTGCGGCCCGGCGCCGGCGCCGACGTGCTGCGCCAGTCCCTGCGGGTCTTCGCCCGGGCAGCCTAGGGACGTCCCGGCTCGACGGGAGCCGGCATCTGTATAATTCACCGACACCCGGCGATGGTTGGGGGCAGCGCATGCCGGGCAGCGGGGTCGTCTTGCCGATGAGCAACGAAACGGAAGTCGCCGTCCTGTTCGCGGACGTCGTGGGAAGCACACGCCTCTACGAGGTGCTGGGCGACCACCTCGCGCGCGACATGATCGTGACTTGCGTCGAGATCATGCGCACCGCCACGGAGCGCAACCGTGGCAACGTGATCAAGACCATCGGCGACGAGATCCTGGCCATCTTCCCGACCGCGGACGACGCCGTGAATGCGGCCGGGGAGATGCAGCACGACATCGCGTCGCACCCGGGCCTGCAGGTCAACGGCCAGCACGTCGCGATCCGTATCGGTTGCCATTACGGGCCCGTGGTGCTCGAGAACCGCGACATCTTCGGCGCCTCGGTCCACACCGCCAACCGCATGACCAGCCAGGCCAAGGCGGGCCAGATCGTCCTGACGGCGGACACGGTGCAGCGACTGGGCCCGGAGTGGCGTGCCGTCGCCCGCCAGATCGACGTGACCCCGCTGCGCGGACGCAGCGAGGACGTCGAACTGTTCGAGGTTCTGTGGCAGCAGGAGGATGCGACCAGCATGCTTCCGTCGATCGAGATCGACGCGCGCACGACCCACCGCCCGCGGCGCATCCGGCTGCGCTATCTCGACCGGGAATACGTGCTCGGCGAGGGCGGAGAGGGCAAGGAAAGCCTCACGCTCGGTCGCGCCGACGACAATGACATCGTGGTGAAAGGCAACCTGATCTCGCGCGTGCACGCGCGCATCGAGATGGGGCGCAGCAAGGTGGTGCTGGTGGACCAGAGCACCAACGGTTCCTTCGTCACGACGGCCGAGGGTCGGGAGGCCTTCGTGCGCCGCGACTCCGTGACGCTGCAGGGCCGGGGCCTGATCGGCCTCGGTCACCTGCCGGGCGCGAATTCGCCCGACGCGATCCGCTACCAGCTCGAGGAGTGAGCGCCTCCTAGCCGAGCGCCTGCTTGACCCGCTGGTACTCCTTGCGCAGCGCGGCCGGCAGCCGGTCGCCGAACTCCTCGAGATAGCGACCGATGTCGTCGATCTCGCGGTGCCACGCATCGAGGTCGAGGTCGAGCAGCTGGTGCAGCGCGCCCTCCGGAAGATCGAGGCCCTTGAGGTCGAGGTCTTCCTTGTGCGGCAGGAAACCGATCGGCGTCTCGTGCGCCTTGGCGCGTCCCTCGCAGCGGTCGATCACCCAGGACAGCACCCGCAGGTTGTCGCCGAAGCCCGGCCACAGGAACTTGCCGTCCTTGTCCTGGCGGAACCAGTTGACCTGGTAGACCTTGGGCAGCTGCTTGACGCGCTGCTGGAACGACAGCCAGTGCGTCCAGTAGTCGGCGAAGTTGTAGCCGCAGAACGGCTTCATCGCCATCGAGTCGCGGCGCACCACGCCCACCTGGCCGACGGCGGCCGCGGTGGTCTCGGACGCCATGCCGGCGCCGATCATCACGCCGTGGGCCCAGTCGCGGGCCTCGAACACGAGCGGGGCGACTTCGCGCCGGCGACCGCCGAACAGGATCGCCGAGATCGGCACGCCTTCGGGGTGCTCCATCAGGTGGTTGTAGGCCGGGTTCTGCTTGGCGGAGACCGTGAAGCGAGAGTTCGGATGCGCGGCCGGGCCGTTCGCCTTGTCGTACGGGCGGCCCTGCCAGTCGATCGCCGGCGCGCCCTTGATGCGGCCTTCCCACCACGGCTCGTTCTCGGCCGTGACGGCCACGTTCGTGAAGATCGTGTCGTGGTGGATCATCTCGTAGGCGTTGCGGTTGGTCTTGGGGCTGGTGCCCGGCACCACGCCGAAGAAGCCTGCCTCCGGGTTGATCGCGCGCAGGCGACCATCGCTGCCCACGTGCAGCCACGCGATGTCCTCGCCGATGGTCCACACCTTCCAGCCCGGCATGGTGTCGGGCGGGATGAGCATGCCGAGGTTGGTCTTGCCGCAGGCCGACGGGAACGCCGCCGCGATGTAGTGCACCTCGCCGCGCGGGTTCTCGATGCCCACGATCAGCATGTGCTCGGCGAGCCAGCCCTCGGTGCGCGCCTGCCAGCTGGCGATGCGAAGCGCATGGCACTTCTTGCCGAGCAGCGCATTGCCGCCGTAGCCCGAACCGATGCTCTTGATCGAGAGCTCCTCCGGGAAATGCATGATGTAGCGGCGCTCGGGGTTCAGGTCGCCGATCGAGTGCAGCCCCTTCACGAAGCTGCCGTCGCGCTCGATGCGGGCGAGCGCCTGCGCGCCCATGCGCGTCATGATGCGCATGTTGAGCACGACGTACGGGCTGTCGGTGATCTCCACCCCGCAGCGCGCGTAGGGCGAGAGGATCGGGCCCATGCAGTAGGGCACGACGTACAAGGTGCGGCCCTTCATGCAGCCTTCGAACAGGGCGTCCACCTTGCGGTGGGCCTCGGCCGGATCCATCCAGAGGTTGTTCGGGCCCGCGTCGTCGCGGTTCTTCGTGCAGATGAACGTGAGGTGCTCGACCCGCGCCACGTCCGAGGGGTGCGAGCGGTGCAGGTAGCAGTTGGGGAAGGTCGCCTGGTCGAGTTCGAGGAGGTCGCCGCTGGCCAGCATCAGCTGCGTCAGCTCGTCGCGTTCCGTGTCCGAGCCGGTGCACCAGTGGATTCGGTCGGGCTGGGTGAGCCTGGCGATTTCTGCGACCCAGTCGCGGAGGGCGGCGTTCGTTGTGGTCATTGGGCTGGCTTCCTTCGTCGGCGTCCGCACCGGCTCGAAAAAAGCGCCGGCATCTTGGGCGGTGATTTTGTCTGCTGGCCGGATTATAGCCTCGCGGGAGCACGCGTTTCCCTGCGCATTGGGCGCAATGCGAGCTGCTCTACTGCCCTCGCGAACCAAAAAAAAGCCCCCTCCGAGGAGGGGGCAATCAGGGGGAGATCGGTAGTAAGAGGTGTCGGGCGCGAGGCCTCGTTCACGCAGCGGCAGCTTCCGCCGGCTTGCGGGCGCGCTTCGCAGTCTTGCGCACTGCGGTCTTGGTCTTGCGAACGGCGCGCTTGGCCTTGCGCTTGGTGACGGTCACCTCGGGAATGTTCTCTTCGGCGGTCTCGACGACACGCTCGTAGAGATTCGTCGCGACGCCGCGCAGGTCGCGACCCGCGTGCTTGAAGATCAGTGCCGCGCGGTGCGCGTCCTCGACGAGGCGGTCGCGCGTCGCCGGGATCATCTCGAACTGCTCACGGACGAGCTCGACGATGTTGTCGGCACGCGAGGCGCGCTCGAGGCGCAGCGCCGCCGCCGAGATGGCCGACGTCAGCATGTCGGACTGCAACTCGATCAGGCTCGCAACGGCGGTCTGCGAGACGCTGGTGATCTTGATGCCCGAGCGCGCGAGCGTGCGCACCGGGGACTTGAGCGACTTGAGGCCCGAGGCTGAATCGACCGCGGCTTCGCGGACGGTCTCCATCGATTCCTTGCGCATCTTCTCGAGCTGGCTGCCGAGGGCGGCGGCCTGCTCAGCGACGAATTCCTGCATCTGGTTGATCATTGGCACTCCTAACGACTTGGGCTGCTGCGGCGCAGCATTGCTGCATTGCACAATAGCTCCGGAGGGCCTTACTGTCAAATGCGTCAAATACAGAAGTCCGTTCGCGCGGCCGTAATCGTCCGAAATCGGCCGAAGCCGTGCATGAGGAGGGTTGCCGGGACGACGGGCCTCCCGCACAGTCGCACGGGCATGATTCCTGCCCTCCAGAGCAGTCGCATTTCGCCGTTCGTCGCCGGCTGGGCGACGCTGCTCCTTGCCGCGGTAGCTGCGCCGGCGGCGGCGTCGGGCCCCGAGCTCACGGCGACGGGGGCGGCGATCGCGACCGGCAGCGACCTGCTCGAGACGACGATCGTGGTCGAGAAGCTCGAGCCCCCCGCGCGTCCAGGCCAGGGAGCGGGGCGCTTCGTGCCGGCCACCCGGCTGGCGGCTGGGGACGAAGTGCACTACACCCTCCGCGTGACCAACCCCGGCAAGTCGCCGGTCACGGACGTGCGGGTCACCAAGCGCATGCCGCAGGGACTGCAGTTCATCGCCGGCTCGGCCGCAGGGCCCTCGAGCATCGTGGAATTCTCTGCAGACGGGGGCGCGACCTTCCTCGCGAAACCGAAGGCTTCGGAGTTCACGCACGTGCGCTGGACCTTGCGACGGCCGCTGCCGGCCGGCGCCACGGCCCTGCTGCGCTTCCGCGCGACGTTCCGCTGAGCACGTGGAAACCACGCTGACCGAATTCTTCGGTCCGGACGGCCCGCTCGCGCGCGGTCTCGAGGACTATGCCCCGCGCGCCGAGCAGATCGCCATGGCCGAGCACGTCTCGGCCGCTCTCGAGGCGCGCGAGACCCTGATCGTCGAAGCCGGCACGGGGACCGGCAAGACCTTTGCCTACCTCGTGCCCGCGCTGCTGTCGGGGCGGCGCGTGATCCTCTCGACCGGCACGCGGGCCCTGCAGGACCAGCTCTACCATCGCGACCTGCCGGCAATCTGCGGTGCGCTCGGCCGCCCCGCGCGCGTGGCGCTGCTCAAAGGCCGCGCCAACTACCTGTGCCGGCACCGTCTCGAGCTGGCCGAGCAACAGGCTCACGCGCGCGGCCTGCGGCGCGAGGTGGCGGTCGCACTGCCGAAGGTGCGCGCCTGGTCGCACCTGACCCGTCGCGGGGACGTGGCCGAGCTGCCGGGGCTCGGGGAGGGCGACCCGGTGTGGCCCTGGGTCACCTCGACGCGCGAGAACTGCCTCGGGTCGGAGTGCCCGGTCTACGAGAACTGCTTCGTGCTGGCCGCGCGTCGCGAGGCGCAGGCCGCCGACATCGTGGTCGTCAACCACCACCTGCTGATGGCCGACCTCGTGCTCAAGGAGGAGGGCTTCGGCGACCTGCTGCCGGGGGCCGACGCGATCGTCATCGACGAGGCGCACCAGCTGCCCGACGTGGCCGCGCAGTTCCTCGGCTACAGCGTCAGTACGCGCCAGCTCGCCGCAATCGCCAAGGACGTGGCGGGCGAGCTGCTGCTGGCGCAGCAGATGGGCGGCGGCGTGGACGCCGCGCTCGGCGGGCTCGACGCGCAGGTTGCCGCCGTGATCGCGGCGACGGGCGGGATCGAGGTGCGGCTCGAGCATTCGCAGTGGCCCGAGCGGCTCATCGAGGCGCTGCACGGTCTCGCGGCGCGGGCGCAGGAGCTGGCCGACGTGCTCGCGCCCCTTGCGGACGGCGGCTCCGGCGCGTTCGAGCGCCTGCGCGAGCGGCTCGTGGAGGGCACCGAGCGGCTGCAGGCGCTCACCGCGGAGGAGGCGGAGGGCGGCGTCCGGTGGGCCGAGACGAGCGCGCGCAACGTCAGCTGTCACTACGCGCCCGTGGACGTCGCCACGCAGCTTGCCGCATTGCTCGAGGCACAGTCCTGCGCCTGGATCCTCACTTCCGCGACGCTCGCCGTCGGCGAGGATTTCTCCCACTACCAGCGGCGGACCGGCCTCGCCCGTGCGCTCAGCGTGCGCTTCGAGAGCCCATTCGACTTCGCGAACCAGGCGCTGCTGTACCTGCCGAAGGGTCTCGGGGATCCCGGCGCAGCGGGGCACACGAGTGCCGTGATTGAGGCCGCGCTGCCGGTGCTCGAGGCGAGCGGCGGGCGCGCGTTCCTGCTGTTCACGAGCCACCGTGCCCTGCGCGAGGCGGCGGAGACGTTGCGCCGCGCCTGGGGCGAGGCGCCGCCGGTGCCGGTGCTGGTGCAGGGCGACGGCGCGCGCGACCAGCTGCTGCGTCGCTTCCGCGAGGCCGGCAACGCCGTGCTGCTCGGCACCGGCAGCTTCTGGGAGGGCGTGGACGTGAAGGGTGCGGCGCTCTCGGTCGTGATCATCGACAAGCTGCCGTTCGCCGCGCCCGACGACCCGCTGCTCAAGGCGCGGCTCGAGGCCATCCGCGCGCAGGGCGGCAATCCGTTCTTCGACGAGCAGGTCCCGCAGGCCGTGATCGCGCTGAAGCAGGGCGTCGGCCGACTGATCCGCGACCAGGGCGACTTCGGCGTGGTGATGATCTGCGACACCCGGCTGGTCACGCGGGGCTACGGCCGGGCGTTCATCCAGAGCCTGCCGCCGATGCGCCGGACGCGGGAGCTGGCGGAGGTCCAGGCCTTTCTGCACGAGCGGCTCGGGTGTGCGGGCCTGGGGTCCTAGCCTGTAGGCTGTGGCCCCATGCGTGTGCTCGCCCTCGACACGTCCACCGAGTGCTGCTCCGTCGCGCTGCTGCTCGACGGCGACGTGCGCCTGCGGGCCGAGATCACCGAGCGCAGCCACGCCGAACTCGTGCTGCCGATGGTGGACGCGCTGCTCGCGGAGGCGGGGCTCGCGCTCGGCGACCTCGACGGAATCGCTTTCGGACGCGGACCGGGAGCCTTCACCGGGCTCAGGATCGCGGCCGGCGTCGTGCAGGGACTCGCATTCGGGGCCGACCTGAAGGTCGCACCGGTGTCGAGCCTCGCGGCCGTGGCGGCGCAGGTTCCCGGCCTGCCCGGCGAGTCGGTGCTGGTTTGCAACGACGCGCGAATGGGCGAGGTGTACTGGGGCGTGTTCCGCCTCGAGGCCAATGGTTCCGTGACGGAGTTATTGCAGGCGTCGGTGTCCCCGCCCGACCGTGTGGGCGAGGGCGCGGCAACCTTGAGCCATGCGGCCGGCAATGCCCTGGCCCGGCATCCGGTCCTGGCTGAGCGCCTTTCGACGCAGGGCCTGCGCCTGCACGGAGGCCTGCTGCCGCGGGCGGATGCCGTCGCGCGCCTCGGCGCCCGTGTGCTCGCGTCGGGCGAAGGCCTGCCGGCCGACCAGGCCCTGCCGGTGTATGTCCGCGACGACGTTGCGCGGCCATCACGCACGCCCGTCACGTGAATGCAATAATCAGGGTTTGTAATTCTGCTGCAACGAGACTGCCATCTCAGGGGCGTCATGACTGGCAAGCAGATCTTGATCGTCGAGGATGAGAAGCCGATCCGGGACATGATCGCGTTCGGGCTGCGCCGGGCCGGCTTCGACGTGCGCGAGGCCGAGGACTGCTCGGCGGCCCGCGCGAGCATCGCCGATCACCGGCCGGATCTGCTGCTCGTGGACTGGATGCTTCCCGACCAGAGCGGCCTCGAGCTCACGCGCGCCATCAAGCGCAACAAGGACACCGAGGACATGCCGGTGATCATGCTCACGGCCCGCGCCGACGAGTACGACAAGGTCTCCGGGCTCGAAGGCGGGGCGGACGACTACGTCACCAAGCCCTTCAGCCCGCGCGAACTGCTGGCCCGCATCAACGCCGTCCTGCGGCGCACGTCGACGGCCGGGGCGGGCGGGACCATCGAGTCCGGTGGCCTCGAGCTCGATGCCGCCGGGCATCGCGTCACGGCGGACGGCCAGACCGTGCCGCTCGGCCCGACCGAGTATCGCCTGCTGCACTTCTTCATGGAGCACCCCGAGCGCGTCTATTCGCGCAGCCAGCTCCTCGACCGCGTCTGGGGTGGCAACGTGTACGTCGAGGAGCGAACGGTGGACGTGCACATCCGCCGGCTGCGCAAGGCGCTCGAGCCTTTCGCGCGCGATGCGCTGATCCAGACTGTGCGGGGCGCGGGCTACCGCTACTCGATCCGTCCCGAGTGAGCCGGGACGGGGGGCGGTACCCTTTGTCGAGACCCGCGTCGCAGCACCTGATGTGGCTGGCCGCCGCGCTGCTGGTGGCGGCCTTGCTCGGCTGGGCATTCGGCCATCCGTTGCTCTTCGTCGCGATCACGCTGGCCGCGGCACTCGCCTACGAAGTCCGCAACCTGCTGCGCTTCGAGCGCTGGTTGCGCCGTCGCAGCACGGAGGCGCCGCCCAACATGGCGGGCCTGTGGGGCGAGGTGCTCGCCATCACGAGCCGCCTCTATCGCCGCAAGGTGTTCCACAAGCGTCGCGTGCTGGTGCTGCTGCGCGAGTTCCGGCGCATGACCTCGGCGATGCCGGACGGCGCCGTGCTGCTCGGCCAGAATCGCGAGATCCTCTGGTTCAATCGCACGGCGGGCCGGTGGCTCGACCTCAAGCGCAAGCTCGACTACGGGATCCGCATCGACAACCTGGTCCGCAACCCCGATTTCGTCGAGTACCTCGACCGCCGAGGCACTTCCGCGCCGCCGCGGATTCACCTGCCGAAGAGCGGCGACCGCTGGCTGCTGGTGCGGCTCGTGACCACCAACGCCACGGGCCAGCAGCTCCTCATCCTGCGCGACGTCACGAGCGAGGCCCGCCTCGAGTCCATGCGCAAGGACTTCGTGGCCAATGCCTCGCATGAGCTGCGCTCGCCGCTGACCGTGATCAGCGGCTACCTCGACGCGCTCGCGGACGAGGCGGGACTCGATCCCGCGTGGCAGGGCCCGGTGCAGGAGATGCGTCGGCAGTCGGACCGCATGCGCAGCATCGTGCAGGACCTGCTCGAGCTGTCGCGGCTCGAGGCGCACGGCGGGGAGGCCGAGGCGACCGAGGTGGACGTGGGCGGGATGCTGGCGCTGATCCGCAAGGATGCGCTGGCGCGGCCGCAGCGCCCGGCGAACATCGAATTGCACCTCGACAGCGATGCACTGCTGCAAGGTTCCGAGTCGGAGCTTCACTCGATTTTCTCGAATCTCGTGTCGAATGCGGTCAAGTACACACCCGCCGACGGCCGCGTCGACATCCGCTGGTGGACCGACGCGAAGGGCGGCCACCTCGAGGTTCGCGACACCGGCATCGGCATCCCGGCCGAGCACCTGCCGCGACTCACCGAGCGGTTCTACCGGGTGGATGCCGGCCGCTCGCGCAAGCTCGGCGGCTCCGGCCTCGGGCTCGCGATTGTGAAACATGCGTTACAGCGTCACGGCGGGCGCGTGGACGTGGCGAGCGTCGAGGGCAAGGGCAGTACCTTCACCTGTCATTTCCCGGCATCGCGGGTGATTGCACGCACGCGGGCCGCGGCCGGCTGAGTCCGGCGGGCGAGCCGTCCGCCCACGTTCGCGCGGACTCCGCCCGCAGAAATTCCCGCTGCAACCTTTCTGTAACACGCCGGGCGTAAAAAGCAGGGCCATGAATTTTCCGCACGGCGTGGCCGTGCGTTGCTCTGCAGTCCAGTTACATCCACCGTGAGGGGTCCCCCGTGAGAAACACCGTACTTGCGACCGCGGTCGCTGCCACGCTGGCGCTCGCCGCGCCTGAAGCCTTTGCGCAGGCCAAGGGGAGCGCCACCAAGGCCGAGGTCCAGGCGATCGAGGCCCAGATGAAGGCCCTCGCCGATCGCCTGAGCCGCCTCGAGGCCGCCAACACCACCCTGCAGACCGAGAATTCCGAGCTCAAGTCCGCGGTCGAGCGGCGCGACGCGGAGATCGACTACCTCAAGGCGCAGACCAAGGATCTTCGCGAGGAAGGTGCCGTGGTCTCGAACGAGGTGAGCAAGGTCAAGGGCGCGGATTGGGCGTCGAAGATCAAGTTCAAGGGCGACCTGCGCTACCGGCACGAGATGATCGCGCAGGACCGCGAGGTGTCGGGCTCCGCGGAAGATGCCGCCGACCAGACCCGGCACCGCATCCGCGCCCGGCTCGGCGTCGAGGCGAAAGTCACGGATAATTCCAAGGTCGTGCTGCAGCTCGCTTCCGGCGGAGCCGACCCGCGTTCCTCCAACCAGACGCTGACCAATACGGGATCGCGCAAGGAGATCGGCATCGATCTCGCCTACGGCGAGTACACGTTCATGCCCGGCGGCGTCGCGTCGCTCGGCAAGATCAAGAACCCGGTGTGGCGCCCCGGCCAGAGCATGCTCTGGGACGGCGACTTCAATCCCGAGGGCGGCTCGGTCACCTTCGACCGCGGCATGCTGTTCGGCAGTGCGTACGGCTGGTGGCTCAGCGAGCAGTTCAACTCGAACCCGGACGGCGAGAATGCAGACGCCAACGTGTTCGGCGTGCAGGCGGGCCTGAAGTTCGCGCTGCTCGGTGGCGAGACGCGCCTCGCGGCGCATTATTTCGACTGCGGCGCCTGCCAGGACAGCTCGCCCCTGTACCTCAACCAGCCATTCGGCAACACGACGTACCGGGTCGGCACCAGCGTCACGAACCTGCTGCAGTACGACTACCAGATCCTGCAGCTGTCCGGCGAGATGGGCACGACGCTGTTCGAGCTGCCGTTCACCTTCTGGGCGGACTACGCGCGGAACATGGCGTCGGACGTCGAGTACGACACCGCCTATGGCGTCGGCGTGTCGCTCGGCAAGGCCAGTAACGCCAAGACCTGGGAAGCGGGGCTGTTCTACCAGTCGATCGACAAGGACGCGCTGTTCGCGCAGTTCATCGACTCGGACTTCGGGAACGGCAACACCGACAGCGAGGGCTGGGTGATCAAGGGCGGCTACGCCTGGGTGAAGAACGTGACCTTCAATGGCACCTACTTCATCAACACCCGCCAGAAGGACGCGGACGTGGATCTCGACTACAACCGCTTGCAGCTGGACATCAACTACAAGTTCTGATCCCGGCTCGAAGTCCGGATCCGTCGCCTTCCCGCCGGGGCAGGCGAGCCCGTCGAACCCTCACCCCGACCCTCTCCCACCCCCCGGCGGGAGAGGGTGGCCGCAAGGCGGGGCGGGGGTTTCGTCTTGATACTTTCACGCTGCTCCTGATATACGAACGCGATTGCTGGAGGCCTGAATGGACACGACCGACCTTTCGCACCACATCCTGAGCCGCTTCAATGCGGACCTCGAGGGCATCCGCTCCGGGGTCCTGCAGATGGGCGGGTTCGTCGAGCAACAGCTGCAGAACGGCGTCAAGGCCCTGACCCTGGGCGACAGCCGGCTGGGCGAGGAGGTCGCGCGCCTCGATCACAAGGTCAACGCGATGGAGGTCTCGATCGACGACGACTGCAGCCGCATCCTCGCGACCCGCAACCCGACCGCCTCCGACCTGCGGCTGATCGTCGCGGTCATCAAGACCATCACCGACCTCGAGCGCATCGGCGACGAGACCGAGAAGCTCGGCCGCATCTCGGCGCGCCTCTCGGGCCTCGACCGGCCGGCCGACCGCTACCGCGAGATCAAGCACATGGGCGATGTCGTGGGCGAGATGGTGCACGGCGCGCTCGACGCCTTCGCGCGGCTCGACACCGAGGCGGCGCTCGATGTGGCGCGCCGCGACCGGGTCGTGGACGAGGAGTACGAGGCCATCCAGCGCCAGTGCATCACCTTCATGATGGAAGACCCGCGCACCATCCGGCGCGCGCTCGACGTCCTGTGGGTGGCGCGTGCACTCGAGCGCATCGGCGACCACGCCAAGAACATCTGCGAGTACGTGATCTACATGGTGCTCGGCAAGGACATCCGCCACCTGTCGATCGAGGACGTCGAGCAGCAACTCGCGGCGGTGCGCGCGACCCGCTCCGGCGCCGGCGCAGCGGCCGGAAACTGAGGTCGGACGTGCCCGCCTGGCTCACCCGGCGCACCGGGAACCTGCTCGGTTTCCTGGCCAGCGCGGGGCTCATCGGCTACGCGCTCTATGTGCAGTACGGGCTGGGTCTCGAGCCCTGTCCGCTGTGCATCCTGCAGCGCGTGGCAGTGATGGTCGCGGGCGCGCTGTTCCTGGTCGCGGCCCTGCACGACCCCGCCGAGCGCGGGGCCCGAGTCTACGGTGCCCTGATCGATCTCGCGGCCCTGGCCGGCATTCTCGTGGCGGCCCGCCACATGTGGATCATGGCCCAGCCGCCGGGCTCGGTGGCCGAATGCGGCGCCAGCCTCGACTACATGATGGACGTGCTGCCCCTGCACGAGGTGCTGGCGAAGGTGCTATCCGGCTCCGGCGAGTGCGCCAAGCTCGACTGGCAGTTCGCGGGACTCAACATGCCCACCTGGGTGCTGATCGCCCTCGTGGGTCTCGGGACCTGGGGCCTCGCGGTCAACTGGTTCGGCCGCCGCGCCTAGCGGCGGGCGAGCAGCTTCTCCATCACCCGTTCGTACACCCGGCTCAGCAGGTCGACGTCCGCGACGCGCACGCACTCGTTGACCTTGTGAATCGTGGCGTTCGCCACGCCGAGCTCCACCACCTGAGCTCCAGTGGGTGCGATGAACCGACCGTCGGAGGTGCCGCCCGTGGTCGAGAACTGCGGCGTGCGACCGGCGACCTCCTGGACCGCGGCCGCCACCGTATCGGTGAGCAGGCCGGGCTCGGTCAGGAACGGCAGTCCCGACACGAACCACTCGAGCGTGTGGTTCACACGGTGCCGGTCGAGGATCTCGACGACGGTGCGCTGCAGTGTCTCCACCGTCTGCTCGGTGGAGAATCGCAGGTTGAACCTCACCTTGAGCTCGCCGGGGATCACGTTGGGCGCGCCCGTGCCGCCCGCGATGTTCGAGACCTGGAACGACGTGGGCTGGAAATACGCGTTGCCCTCGTCCCAGTGACGGCTCACGAGCTCGGCGAGCGCGGGTGCGAAGGCGTGCACGGGGTTGTCGGCGAGGTGCGGATAGGCGATGTGGCCCTGGACGCCGTGCACGGTCAGGCGGCCCGACAGCGAGCCGCGTCGCCCGATCTTGAGGGTGTCGCCGAGCGCCTCGTGGCTGGTGGGTTCGCCCATCACGCACCAGTCGATCTTCTCGCCGCGCGCCTCCAGCAGCTGCACCACGCGGCGCGTGCCGTCCACCGCCGGGCCCTCTTCGTCGCTGGTGAACAGGAAGGCGAGGGTGCCCGCGTGGTCGGGGTGGCGGGCGAGGAAGCGCTCGGTGGCCGTCACCATCGCCGCGAGCCCGCTCTTCATGTCGGCCGAGCCCCGGCCGTACAGGACGCCGTCGCGGATCACGGGCTCGAACGGGTCGGTGTGCCAGTCCTCCCGCGGTCCGGTGGGCACCACATCGGTGTGGCCCGCGAAGCACAGGACCGGCCGGCCGTGGCCGCGGGTGGCCCAGAGGTTGTCCACCGGACCGTACTGCAGGCGCTCGTTGCGGAACCCGAGGGCCTCGAGGCGCTGCGCAATGACGTCGAGGCAGCCATGGTCCTCCGGGCTCACGGAGGGTCGGCGGAGCAGGTCTTCGGTCAGGGCGAGCGTGGGTGACATGAACCTGTAACGATCGTGGCGTAGCCGTCGGGTGGCGCGGGGGGATCGAAGGGTCCGGTGTATAGCGGAGCGCTGCGCGCCGGGCAAGGGACGCGGGCGCTGTAACACTGCTGTCACACGCGACCGGCAGACTTGCGCGCCATCAGGGTATGAGCATCAATACCCGTTCACCTGCAGAGGGTTAAGTCCATGAAGTTGTGGCAGAAAGTTATCCTCCCGGCGGTGTTCGCCGGCGTCGTGGCCGTCGGGGCGCCCGAGCGGGCCAGCGCGCAGGCCGCGATCAAGATCGACGGCTCGAGCACGGTGTTCCCGGTCTCCGAGGCCTTCGCCGAGGAGTTCCAGATCTCCAAGCGCGGCAAGGTGCGGGTGACGGTCGGCATGTCGGGCACCGGCGGCGGCTTCAAGAAGTTCTGCCGCGGCGAGACCGACATGTCGAATGCGTCGCGCCCGATCTCCACCGAGGAGATGGAAGCCTGTCGCAAGGCCGGCATCAAGTACATCGAGCTGCCGGTCGCCTTCGACGCACTGACGGTCGTCATCAACCCGAACAACAACTGGGTCAAGGGCAACGCCATGACGGTGGCCGACCTCCGGAAGATGTGGGAGCCGGCGGCACAGGGTCGCATCAACCAGTGGAAGCAGGTCCGCGGCGAGTGGCCGGCCGAGAAGCTGATGCTGTTCGGCCCGGGCGCCGATTCGGGCACGTTCGATTACTTCACCGAGGCGGTCAACGGCAAGTCGAAGGCGAGCCGCGGCGACTTCACGGCGAGCGAGGACGACAACACGCTGGTGCAGGGCGTCGTCAACAACAAGTCGGCGCTCGGCTACTTCGGCTTCGCCTACTACGCCGCGCACAAGGACAAGCTGCGCGCGGTCGCGATCGACGGCGGCAAGGGCCCAGTCATGCCGAGCATCGAGAACGTGGTCAACGGCACCTACAGCCCGCTGTCGCGCCCGCTGTTCGTGTACGTGCGCGACACCTCGGCGACTCGCCCGGAGGTGCGCGAGTTCGTGCAGTTCATGATGAAGCAGGGCTCGGCGCTCGTGAGCGAAGTGGGCTACGTGCCGCTGCCGCAGAAGGCCTATGACCTCGCCTGGCAGCACTTCGACAACAAGAAGCTCGGCACGGTGTTCGGCGGGCACAACCAGGTCGGCATCACCATCGACCAGCTCCTGTCCATGGAAGCCAAGCTCTGATCCATCCGCAATCCGCCTGATCCCGACGGCGGGGAGGAGGTCGATCGATCTCTTCCCCGCCTGTCACTCGGGCAGGGTCGAATTCGGGCGCGGTCGCAGGTACAGTGGCGCCCGGGGCGCTCACGAGGGGAAGGGGAATCACCCCATGACTCAAGGCAAGACCCAGATGTCGCAGGGCGCGTTCGCGTCGCTGCGCTATCGCAAGACGCGTGACCGCATCATCGAGTTGATCCTGCTGCTGGCGGGGCTCGTCGCGGTGTTCACCACCGTCGCGATCGTGTTCATCCTGTTCTACGAGTCGAGCTTCTTCTTCGAGCACGTCTCGATCAAGGACTTCATCACCGACACGATGTGGACGCCGCTGTTCGCGGACGCACGCTACGGCATCATGCCGCTGGTGTCGGGCACGCTGACGGTCACCGGGGTCGCGGTCCTCGTGGCGATCCCGGTCGGCACCATCATCGCGATCTACCTCTCGGAGTTCGCGCCTCACCAGCTGCGTGAGTCGGTGAAGCCGGTGCTCGAGCTGCTCGGCGCCGTGCCGACCGTGGTGTACGGTTACTTCGCGCTGCTCGCCGTGACGCCGATGCTGCAGAAGATCTGGCCGGACCTGCCGGGGTTCAACATGCTGAGCGCGGGCCTCGTGATCGGCCTGATGATCGTGCCCTACGTGGCCTCGGTCAGCGAGGACGCCATGCGGGCCGTGCCCAAGTACATGCGGGAAGGTTCCTATGCGATGGGCGCCACCAAGATGCAGACGGCCCTGCGCGTCGTGGTGCCGGGCGCGTTCTCCGGCCTCGCAGCCGCCTACATCCTCGGCATCTCGCGAGCGGTGGGCGAGACCATGGTCGTCGCGATCGCGGCGGGCATGATGGCCAACCTCACCTTCAACCCGACCGAGCCCGCCGCCACGATCACTGCCTACATCGTGCAGGTGAGCCTGGGCGACCTGCCGCACGACAGCATCGGCTACCAGAGCATCTTCGCGGCCGGACTCGTCCTGATGCTGATGACGCTGGTGCTGAACGTCATCGGCTTCTTCCTCACCCGCCGGTTCAGGGAGGCGTACTGATGGCCGCCACCGCTCACCTGACGCTCGAGGAGATCCGCAAGGGTCTCTCGTGGCGCAAGCAGCTGGACAAGGTGTTCATCGTGATCGGCATGGCACTGCTGTTCGGTTGCCTCGCCATCCTCGCGATCCTGTTCTTCGACCTCGTGCGTGACGGCTCGTCGCGGTTCGGGTGGGATTTCTTCACGTCGTTCCCGTCGCGCAAGGCCGAGAACGCCGGCATCCTGTCCGCCGCCGTCGGCACCATGCTGATCATGCTCGTGACCGCGCTCGTGGCGCTGCCGGTCGGAGTGGCAGCCGCCATCTACCTCGAGGAATATGCGCCGAAGAACTGGTTCACCGGCATCATCGAGATCAACGTCACGAACCTCGCCGGCGTGCCCTCGATCATCTACGGACTCCTGGCGCTCGGCCTCTTCGTGTACCAGTTCAACTTCGGCCAGAGCGTGCTCACGGCCGGGCTCACGCTCGCGCTGCTCATCCTGCCGATCGTGATCGTCGCGACGCGCGAATCGCTGCGGGCCGTGCCGAAGGCGATCCGCGAGGCGGCCTACGGCCTCGGCGCCACCCGCTGGGAGGTCACCAAGGACCACGTGCTGCCGTACTCGACCGGCGGCATCCTCACGGGCCTCATCCTCGGGCTCTCCCGCGCCATCGGCGAGACCGCGCCCATCATCACCATCGGCGCGCTGTCGTTCATCGCCTTCCTGCCGCCGTCGCCCGTGACGGGCGAGTTCCCGTTCCTGAATTTCGAGTGGCTCATGAGCGAGTTCACGGCCATGCCCATCCAGATGTTCAACTGGGTGTCGCGGCCGGACCAGGCATTCCAGGCGAACGCCGCGGCGGCGGGCGCCATCCTGCTCGGCATGACGCTCGCCATGAATGCGGTGGCGATCTGGATTCGCTACCGCTTCCGCAAGAAGATCAGCTGGTGAGTGCAATGAACACGATCGTTGATTCGAAGACCGCTAACAAACCCAGGCAGGCCGCAACGATGCAAGGCGAAACCAGCGCTAAGGGCTCGGACACTCCGTCGCTCTCCATCGTGATGGAGGACCGCAAGACGTCCCGCGCCAACCCGGCCAAGGCCAGCGCCGAGAAGCTCAACTTCTGGTACGGGACCAACCAGGCGCTCAAGAACATCAACCTGGTGATCCCGGAGCACCAGGTCACGGCGCTCATCGGGCCGTCGGGCTGCGGCAAGAGCACCTTCCTGCGTTGCTTCAATCGCATGCACGACCTGCAGGCGGACACGAAGTACGAGGGCGCGATCACGCTGCGTCCGGACAACGTAAACCTCGTGGGCCCCGAGACGGACCCGATCGAGGTCCGCATGCGCATCGGCATGGTGTTCCAGAAGCCGAATCCGTTTCCGAAGTCGGTGTTCGAGAACGTGGCCTACGGCCTGCGCCTGCGCGGCATCAACAACAAGACCGAGCTGGCGGAGCGGGTCGAGAAGGCGCTGCGCGGTGCGGCGATCTGGGACGAGGTCAAGGACCGCCTGAACGACTCGGCCCTGGCGCTCTCCGGCGGCCAGATGCAGCGAGTGTGCATCTCGCGCGCGCTGGCCACCGAGCCCGAGATCCTGCTGTTCGACGAGCCCACCTCGGCGCTCGACCCGATCGCGACCGCCAAGATCGAGGAATTGATCACCGAGCTGCGCCAGCGCGTCACGGTCCTGATCGTCACGCACAACATGCAGCAGGCCGCGCGCGTGTCGGACTTCACTGCATTCATGTACCTCGGGGAGCTCGTCGAGGTGGACGCGACCTCCAAGATCTTCACGAACCCGGCCAAGAAGGCGACCGAGGACTACATCACCGGCCGCTACGGCTGACGGAGGCGCCATGGAAGCCGACGAGCAAGCCGCTGCCGCGGGTGTCATGCCTTCGAAGCGCGCGCCGGGGGGCGCCGGGTCCCACGCGGGATCGGATCCGCTCGAGGGCCACACCTCGAAGACCGTGGACCAGTCGCTGACGGACCTGCGTACGCACGCCGTCGAGATGGGCGGGCTCGTCATCGACCAGGTGGGCACCGCCGTCAAGGCGCTGCTGGAGCGCGACGTTCGGCTTGCGGAGCTCGTGCTGTCGCGCGAGCCGCTCGTGAACGATTACGAGTTGCGCCTCGATCGCGACACCCTCACCTTCATCGCCCTGCAGCAGCCTGTCGCGAGCGACCTGCGCGCCACGCGGGCGGTGGCGCGGGTGGCGCTCGAGCTCGAGCGCGTGGGCGACGAGTCGAAGAAGATCGCGCGCTTCGCCGCCAAGGCGGGAGCGGCGACCGAGCACGACCCGGTCGGCGCCGTGGCGCGTTACCTGCGCCACATGGCCGCTCTCTCGACCGCCATGCTGCGCAGCGCCGTGCGTGCCCTCGACGAGGCGAGCCCCGAGCTCGCGCGCGAGGTGCTGGCCCTGGACAAGGAACTCGACGCCGAGTTCGCAACGGCGATCCGCCAGCTGATGTCCTTCGTCATGGAGGATCACCAGTTCCTGCGCGCCACCATCGACACGATCTTCGCGCTCAAGGGGCTCGAGCGGATCGGCGACCATGCCAAGAACATCGCCGAGCAGGTGCTCTACATGGTCGAGGGCGAGCGTCCCGGCCGAAAGGGCGCCTAGGCTGCGGGAACCCGCGGGCCCGACTCGTACCATCCCTTGCTGGCGTTGACCACGCGCACCACCAGCAGCATCACCGGCACCTCGATCAGCACGCCGACGACCGTTGCCAGTGCGGCCCCGGATTCGAATCCGAACAGGCTGATGGCGGCGGCCACGGCCAGCTCGAAGAAGTTCGACGCGCCGATCAGCGCCGAGGGGCAGGCGACCGCGTGCTGCTCACCGACCGCCCGGTTGAGGACGTAGGCGAGGGTCGAGTTGAAGAACACCTGGATCAGGATCGGCACCGCCAGCAGCGCGATGATGAGCGGCTGCTTCAGGATCGCCTCGCCCTGGAAGGCGAACAGCAGCACCAGCGTGAGCAGCAGCGCCGTGATCGACCACGGCCCGATCCTCGCGAGGGCCGCGTCGAACGCCGCCTGACCCCGGCGCAGCAGGGACCGCCGCCAGAGCTGCGCGACGATGACCGGAATGACGATGTAGAGCACGACCGAGGTCACGAGCGTGTCCCACGGCACCGTGATCGATGCGATGCCGAGCAGCAGGGCGACGATCGGCGCGAAGGCAAAGATCATGATGACGTCGTTCAGCGCCACCTGCGACAAGGTGAAGTACGGGTCGCCGTTGGTGAGACGGCTCCACACGAACACCATCGCGGTGCAGGGCGCGGCCGCGAGCAGGATCAGGCCGGCGATGTAGCTGTCGATCTGATCGGCGGGCAGCAGCGGTGCGAACAGGTGCCGGATGAACACCCAGGCGAGGAAGGCCATCGAGAACGGCTTCACCAGCCAGTTGACGACGAGAGTCACGCCGATGCCCTTTGCGTGACTCCTGACCTGGCCCAGGGCGCCGAAGTCGATCCTGAGCAGCATCGGGATGATCATTACCCAGATGAGCAGGCCGACGGGCAGGTTGACCTTTGCGATCTCCATGGCCCCGATGGCCTGGAAGACGCCGGGGAGGAAGCGGCCGAGCGCGATGCCCACCACGATGCACACGAACACCCAGAGCGTGAGGTAACGCTCGAAGAAGCCGAGCGGCGCCTGCGCGGCGCGCCTCGCCGTCACTTCACACTGCGCGGACACGTGTCACGCCTTGCCGATCTCGGTCACACGGCGGGCGAGGGCGAGCTGGTCGAGGCTGCGGATCGGCAGGCTGAGGAACAGGTTGATGCGCCGCTCCAGGGTAATGAACGCATCGCGAAACGCCTTGCACTTCGACTCGTCCGACCCCTGCACCGCGGCCGGGTCGGGTACCCCCCAGTGCGCGGTCACCGGTTGTCCGGGCCACACCGGGCACACCTCGGCCGCGGCGTTGTCGCAGACCGTGAAGACGAAATCGAGCTGTGGTGCGCCGGGAGCCGCGAACTCGTCCCAGTTCTTGCTGCGCAGGCCCTCGGTGTGGAAGCCCGCGTCCCGCAGCAGCTCGAGTGCGTAGGGATTGACCCGGCCCGCGGGCTGGCTGCCGGCGCTGAAGGCGCGGAAGCGCCCGGCGCCGTGCCGGTTGAGCAGGGCTTCCGACAGGATGCTGCGCGCCGAATTGCCGGTGCACAGGAACAGCACGTTGTAGACCCTGTCGCTTTGGTTCATCGCTCAAGCCTCACGAATTTTCTTCCTTCGGGCCGGGGTGGCGGTCGGCGCGCAGGAACGGCCGCCGCAGCAGTTGTCGCTCAGGTATCCGAGCAGGGCGTTCATGGCCTCGAAGTTCGCCGAGTAGTAGACGAAGCGGCTCTCGGTCCGTGATTCCACGAGGCCCGCGTGGTTCAGCGTCTTCATGTGGAAGGACAGCGTGCTCGCCGGAATGCCGAGTCGTTCCGCGATCTCGCCGGCGGGCAGACCCTCGGGCCCGGTCTGGACGAGCAGGCGAAACACCTGCAGGCGACTGTCCTGCGCCAGGGCGGCGAGCGAGCGGACCGCGGCGTCGATCTTCATGTTTCCAGAATGATCGAAATATCGTGACGGTGTCAACCGCGGACGGGGTCCTCCCCGTGGTCGAGTCGCGCTGCCCGGGGATTCCGGCGCGACGGCCGGGCCGGGTCAGGTGCTGCGAAGGAGTTCGTTGATGCCGACCTTGGCGCGGGTCTGGGCGTCGACACGCTTGACGATCACGGCGCAGTAGAGGCTGTAGCGGCCGTTCGCGGCCG
>Ga0102851_10000177_pt1 | contig 28129 bp, 20 predicted proteins | sample Mud3Dept3metaG_FD_79558 | JGI IMG/M metagenome (GOLD analysis project Ga0102851, IMG submission 79558) | Freshwater wetland microbial communities from Ohio, USA, analyzing the effect of biotic and abiotic controls - Mud 3 Core 4 Depth 3... | ecosystem: Environmental > Aquatic > Freshwater >... | reverse complement strand
TCCAGCCAGGCCGGGTCGATCTTGGCCGCCGTCCGGGCGAAGAGGCGGGACGTGCGGACCACCTCGGCCGCCACGATCCAAGGCCGCGACTTTCCGAAGAGCGCCGAGCCGGGGAAGATCATGACTTCCCGTCCCTTGGCGGCCTGGTACATGCTTTTTTCTCTATGGACGGCGATGTTTGACAGAAACCCGCTGAGGACCGAGCGATGGATGCCGGCGTAGAGCGGCGGGGACATTTCCCTTCGCTGCCGCGGTCCGGCCGTGATTCCCTGTTCGGTCAGGATGGACAAGATCTGGTCGTGAACGAAACCCCATTCCCGCATCCGGGCGTACGAGAGAAACTTCTCTTCGCAGAACTTTTTCTGCCGGCTTTTTGAAGCCAGGTTTTCGGCCGGATCGTGGAAACGGTCCCAGATCTTGAGGAGCGTCAGGAAATCGGAGTCGGGATGGATGAACGCCGCCTGCGCCTGGTCGGCTTGGGCCGCCTTGTCCGGCGGCCTCTCGCGCGGATCGCGGATGCTCAGGGCCGAGGCGATGACCGCCACCTCCGGCAGGCATCGCTCCCTCTCCGCCTCGATGAGCATCCGGGAAATGCGCGGGTCGAGGGGCATCGGGGCCATCCGCCGGCCCAGCGGCGCGAGCTCGCAATCGCGGCCGCGCTGCTCGATGGCGCCGAGCTCGAGGAGCGTTTCATATCCGTCCTTGATGTTCCGGGGATGCGGCGAGTCCACGAAGGGGAAACGGGCCGGGTCGCCCAATCCCAGGTAGACCATCCGCAGGATGACTTCGGCCAGGTTGGAGCGCAGGATCTCGGGCGGCGTGAACTCGGGCCTCGCCTCATAGTCCTCCTCCGAGTAGAGCCGGACGCAGAGCCCTTCCTGGACGCGGCCGCAGCGGCCTTTGCGCTGGTCGGCGCTGGCCCGGGAAACGGGGCTTATGGGCAGGCTGTTGATCCGGGTGCCAGGCTGGTACTGGGAGATTCGGGCCAGACCGGTGTCGATGACATACCTGATGCCCGGGATGGTCAGCGACGTCTCGGCGACGTTCGTGGCCACGACGATCTTGGGGCCCGCCACGGAATAGACGCGGCCCTGCTGCGAAGCCGGGAGGCGCGCGTAGAGCGGCAGGACGGTCGTGGCCGCGTAATGCTTCCCCTCCAGCTTATCGCAGGTCTCGAGGATATCCTGCTCGGTCGGCATGAAGACGAGTATATCGCCGTGCTGTCGTCGCGATTTGAGCCTGTCGACGGCCCGGACCGCCATCTCGACATAGTCGGCCTCGTCGGTGGAGGCGGAGAAAGATTCGGGCGGCATGTAATCGACCGTCACCGGATACATCCGGCCTCCGACGTGGACGACCGGGGCGTCGCGGAAGGCTTCGGAGAATTTCGCCGTGTCTAGCGTCGCCGAGGTGATGACGACCTTGAGCTCGGGACGGACGTCGAGCAGAATCCGGACAATCCCCAGCAGGAAGTCGATGTTCAGGCTCCGCTCGTGGGCTTCGTCGATGATCAAGGTGTCGTACTCGGTGAGGCCGCGGTCGGACTGGGTTTCGGCGAGGAGCATGCCGTCGGTCATAATCTTGACATAGCCCTCGCGGGCCGTCCGGTCCTGGAAGCGGATTTTGTAGCCGACCGAGCGGCCGGCCGTCTCCCCGAGCTCTTCGGCGATCCGGTGGGCGATGGTGATGGCGGCGATGCGGCGCGGCTGGGTGCAGCCGATCTTGCCGGCGATTCCCCGGCCGGCTTCGAGGCACATCTTGGGGATCTGGGTGCTCTTGCCGCAGCCGGTCTCGCCCGAGACGATGACCACCGGATGGCGGCGGACGGCCCGGACGATCTCCTGGCGCTTGGCCGTGATGGGAAGCGCGGGGGGATAGTGAAGCCGGGGCCGGCGGAGAAAGCGCTGCTCGCGCTCGGCCGCCGATTGCTCCAGCCGCGAGGCCAGATGGGTGAGCTCGGCGATGAGGTCTGCTCTTCGGGCCGTGGGGGCGGATATCTTATTTATTTGATAGGGTTTGTAGACATTTGCGCCATCGGCGAGGCCGTGCCTCCGGAGGAGCTGATTGAGCTTCCGGCCGGCCATCGCCCGGTCGCGCAGCATGGCCTTGGGCAGAAGGGCCCGGATCCCCTGGAGGAGAGGGTCGATCGGGGCCGGCACTTGTGATATCGGGGACATTTGTTTTCTCTTTCCCTATTCTATTATAATCGGGCCGCACTTACAGCAGGAGGAACTCATGGAAAACAACTCATCCGTCCGTTGGGGCTGGCTCAGAGCCATGTATGTCTACACGGTTTTCGGAGCCGGCGGGTTTGGCCTGGCGATGCTCTTATTCCCGGGCACGCTTCTGTCGGCGCTCAACTTTCCTGCTCAGGACCCGGTCACCCTCGGGCTCTATGGAAGTGTGGCGCTGGCCTCCGGCCTGGTGGCGATCCTCGCTCTTCGCTCCCCCTTGAAGTTCGTTCCTTTGTTGTTGCTTCAGTTGATTTATAAGCCCATCTGGCTGGCCTTTTTCGCCATTCCGCTCTTCATCAAAGGGCAGTTTCCCCTCTATGTCGTTTTCATCTCGGCCGTCTTTGTAACCTATATCATCGGGGACCTGATCGCCATCCCTTTCTCCTATCTGTTCTCGAAAAAGTGAGTGGACACCCAGTCCGGATTATATTTGCCGATTTCTCCCGCCCAGGATGACGGGCTCAAGGGGTGAAAACTCATAATCATGTCGTCCTCCCCTTGGGAAGCGTTGCTGCAGTTACCAATCGTTACGGCCAGCAACCCATGAGAGCTAAGCCATCTCTTTTTCTCCAAAGAATTATGAGGTTGCTTCGGCCGCTCCTCTCCTTGGCATTGACATCATGACACAGTCTCCGGGGGATAGAGGAAGGGGTAAGATACAACTTTTTAGCAGTCCCACTCGTCTTATAAGTGAATCCTGAGTTGCCGGTATCTTTAAGGAGGCTTGGTGTGCTAAAGAAAAATGGCTTTTCTGTCATTGCCTTGAACGCGGTGTTCTGCTCACTTTTCCTGACCTCGGGGCAATCAGCAGAGGTCCGCCCTGCTGAGGAGATTCTGCGCTCTTATGTCGAGGACTTCAAGAGTGATCCGGCCGCCGCGGAGCCGATCACGTTCGGCATCAAGGTCAGCGGCGAAGGCGGAGGCGAATGGCACGTTCTGGTCGGAGGGAAAAAGGAAGCGAATGGTTCTTATCAGGTGGATTTGATCAGGGGATTGCCCACGAATCCCGCCGCCTTCTTTACGCTCGATCTCGCGACGTTGCGCCAAATTGACGGCGGCGCGGTGAACGCCCTGACGGCCATGGGACGGGCCCGCGCCAGTGACCCGGCGCCCATGGATATCGGGTTGATGGACGGGTTCGAGCCGGCCCCGGACTTCTTCGGACGACTCATCCCCTTCAGCTTTCATTTCTGGACCCGCGGGTTCCCGGAGGTCGTGGACTTCGGCAAGAAAAACAGCCGGGAAGTCCATGGCGCGAACATGGTGGTCTTCTACTATCAGGAAGGGCTCCGGTCCGCCTGGGCGCAGATTGAAAAAGGCCAGCATGTCAACGAAGACCCTAAGGACCAGTCGAATCCCTTCCCGACGATGCTCATCGGAATCCGGGGCAGGGCCTTGGCCAAAGTGGGAGGCAAGGAAGTCAAGCTCCAAGCCGGCCAGATGGTTTTCGTTCCGGCCGGAGTCAGCCATGAAGCCTGGAATCCCTATGACGAGCCGGCCGAGGTGATCATCCTGATGTTCGGTGAGGGAGCCTAAAGAAAGAGCTCTCCTAAATAATGAGCGTGCTTGAGAGACTCCCTCTCCCTCGATGGAGAGGGGAGAGGGTGATCCGTTATCGAGCCATCCAGCGAGAGGAGACCAAGGAGAGAAAGCATGCGACTTGCTAAAGAACGCCGCTTCTGCCGATTTCTTGAAACCGCCGTTCCGCTGATTTTATTGTTCATCGGATTCTCAGCTGGTATTTTTGGCGGCCAACCTTCCGAAGTCTCTGACCTGGACATCCGTCTCGTGACCGATGAAGCGGACGCCGTCATGTCCATCCTTGCCAAACTCGGAGGCGGGCAGCCGGCCGCCGCCGCAGATTGGGACCGTCTTTTTTCGACGGAGGGTTACGTCCGGCTGAAGAAACGGGAGGCCGAATTGAAGCGGTCATTCGAGGACGACGATTTTAAAGGCTTCGTCCTTTCTTCGGAACTTTCGGCCAGGACGGCCGCGCTCGCCGAGACGCTTGGCCGCTGGAAGCAGGCCGATCTAAAGTCTGCGGCCTCCCGTGCCTTGGCCTACCTCCCCGCCGGCACCGCCATCCGGGCCAAGGTCTATCCCGTTATCAAGCCGAAGACCAATAGCTTCGTCTTCGAGCTCCAGACCGACCCCGCCATCTTTCTTTATCTCAATCCGGAAATGAACTCGGCCCAGTTCGAGAATACCGTCGCTCACGAACTCCATCACATCGGATTTGCGGCGGCCTGCCTCCCGGCCTATGAAGGCGAAGAATATAAAAAGAAGCCGGCCGAAGTCCGAACCGTGTTCGAGTGGATCGGCTCGTTCGGCGAGGGCGTTGCCATGGCGGCCGCCGCCGGAGGTCCGGACATCCACCCCCATGCCGTCAGCCCCGCGGCGGACCGGGAGCGCTGGGACAAAGACATCGCCAACTTCAACGCCGACCTTAAGAAAGTTGAAAAATTCTTCCTGGACATCCTGGACGGCCGGCTGAAAGGGGAGGAGGCCATCCGCGAGGCGGGTTTTTCGTTTTTTGGCATCCAGGGCCCCTGGTACACCGTGGGTTGGAAAACGGCCGTCTTGATTGAAAAGACATTCGGGCGCGCCAAGCTCATTGATTGTCTTTGCGACTCGGCGGCTTTTCTTGCCGCTTATAATGAAGCTGCCGCCAAGCACAACGCCCGGGCGAAAGAAATGTTGGCTGCCTGGTCGCCCGATGTGTTGAAGCGTCTCAAATAGATGATTCATGGAAGACCCGGCATATTTTCCTCCACCCGCGGTGGGGGAGGATGAAGGAGAGGGGAATTATCCAGGTATCTTCCCCCGATAAGAAACGTGTAGCGTCCCCGCTGTTCAACTCGCTTCTTGGGCTTTCGTATGTATAATTGTGGGAATGGGAATAAAGCCCGGCCGGAGTTTGTAGGAATGTTGATGCGGCGGATTCTACCCATCATCTTCTTAAGGAAATAAACATGAAATCCCTGAGGTTCCTCCTTGTCTTCGGTCTTGTCGTCTCTCTACTTGCTTTCTCCCGGCCCGTCGCCCTTGTCAAAATCGCCAAGGGAGCGCCGGGACTTGTCGACATCCTGAAGGCGCATCAGACAGAAGTCCTCCAGGAGCTTGAGACTTGCTACCTGGCCAGAGCGGACCGGGACGAGCTCGCTTCCCTGAGAAAACACGGTGTGCCTGTCTCCGTCCTGGACAGGGACAGCCGGGGGAAGGAGTATTTCTTGCTCCCCGCTTCTTCTCTCTCCCGGCTGAAGGCCGTCTCCTCCGCGGGCCAAATCCTGCAGGTCGAGCCGAGCCTTTATGTTTTCTGGACGGATGGGGAGGACCTCCAAACCCTGCTGCCCACAGATATCAGAAGAAAGCCCCTGTCTCGCTCCTCCATCCTCCCGTTTCTTCGTCCGGCCCGAGGTTCTGAAGGCCTGACTTTCGAACTCAAGGCCAATGATGTCATTCAGACGATCGTCAGCCAAGTCAGCCGGGCCAACCTTAAGGCTTATGTTCAAGCCCTCCAGGACTTTGAGACGCGCTACACGACGACGGCCGGATGCGACGCGGCCGGCCAGTTCATCCTGGGCCGTTTCCAGTCGCTCGGCCTGGAGGCCTGGTTTCAATCGTTCACTGTCGGCGGCATCTCTTCCCGGAATGTGGTCGCTGAAATAAGAGGGGAAACGGACCCGGATGAAATCGTCATCATATGCGGCCATTACGACTCAACTTCGAACGAGCCGGAAGTCCGCGCGCCCGGAGCCGACGACGACGCCAGCGGCGTCGCCGCCGTTATGGAAGCCGCCCGGATCCTGGCCGGGCATCCCCATGATTTCACCGTCCGGTTCATCGCCTTCTCCGCCGAGGAGCAGGGGCTTTATGGGAGCCATTACCATTCCTCGGTGGCGAGGGAAGGTTCGGAGCGGATCATCGGGGTGGTCAACCTTGACATGATCGCCTATACGGAAGACGCCTCCGAAGACCTGGACGTCATCGTCAACGACGCTTCCTGGTGGCTGGCGGAGATAGCGACTCAGGTCGCCGGCCTCTATACCGGACTTGAGGTCCGAGAGGTAGTCGATGCCTCCTTCGTTTACTCCGACCACTCTCCTTTCTGGGATCAGGGATACGCCGCCTTCTGCGGGATCGAGGACGCCAATCCCCAGAATCCGTATTACCACACTACTGGAGACACGGTGGACACCCTGAATTTCGATTTCTTTGAGGACGCCGCCAGGACGGCGCTGGCGGTGCTGTCCGACCTGGCCCAGCCGGTGAGGCTGGGCTATCCCCGGACACCCGCCGGTCTGGAGGCGGAATCCACAACTTATGCCTCGGCCTTCACGGCGATTAAAAATGTCACCCTTAGCTGGCGGGCGGTAAGCGGCGGGGCCGGATACAATATTTACAGGTCGAATTTTTCCCGCGCCGGTTTCGTCAAGATCAACGGCTCGCCGGTCGAGGCGACCGCCTTCGCCGACCGGGCGCTGGAGGCTGGCGCCGCTTATTTTTATGTTGTCACCACCGTCTGGCCGGGCGGGCAGGAGAGCAGTTTTTCCCGGGAAGTCGAATCGCCGCCCGAGGCCACCCGATATGAGCAGGAGGGAGCGGAAGCGGAAACTTCGCCGGTGATCTGGAGATGGAGATGACAATGAAAAGAGCAGTCCTCCTCGGGATCGTCTGTCTTGTTCTTGGCGCTGGTTTGCTCGCCGGGATGGACTGGGGGGTCTCGGCGGGGGCGAACATCCTCACGCTCCGGCAAAAAGACGTTCAGGATATGTACGGCGCGGGATTCCCGGTCGGCGTTCGGGCCTGGTCGGGGTGGAAAAACTGGAGGATTTCGGTCGGATTGGAATATCTCTCCGAGCGCGGGCAAGCCCTGCCCCTCAGCGGAGGCTTGGAAGAATTCCGCTTGAGGCTTCGAGTCACCTCGATCCCCATTGTTCTTTATTACCAGATTGGGATAAAAGACGTCTTTTTGGCGGCGGGCGGCGGCGCCAGCTTTGCCTGGTATGAAGAGAGCTGGGAGGACCTGGACATCGTCGTCAAGGGCCAAAAATGGGGACCCATTCTCTCCTTTCTGGCAGGCTATCGCCTGAGCCGGCGGCTGTCCGTTTTCGGGGAAACCCGCTATGAGCCGATACCCACGGGGAAGAGTTCGCTCTTGGTGCCGGAGGTCAAGCTCGGGGGGCTCAAAATCGGCGCCGTGGTGATGCTCACCCTTTAATCGTTCGAAAAAAATCTGCCATTCTCTGCGCTCCGACCCGCGCTTCGCACCGTCCGCGGCGCGGTCACATCGGCCTGCAAGACCTGAGCGAAAGTGGAGAGACGCTCACTTTCCGCAATGTCCGCATCGCCGAGATCAAGTAACCAGCGATACCCCCACCCCGGGTCCGCACTCAAAGTCCGCTCCTGAAAGAGACTGCGTTCGGCGCTTTTTAATCCAGGAGCATCTATGATATATATAGCTCGTGAAAATCGTTGACGGTCCGATCTCCTTGGCCGAAATCAACGCGATGGCTGAGGGACGCTTTGGGAACCTCGTTAAAGCCGTCGTCGATGTGGAACGAAAAATCATGGCCGTCGACGGGGAACTTCATGCCGACGAGGAAGCACTTCTCTTAGAAAATGGCTCCAGGCAAGACAACTTATGGGGGATCAATATCTATCCCGAGCTGGAGGGGCCGGACCGGATCGAATTTGATTCGGTCATCAATATCCGTCCCTCGCACGGGAACCGCTCGCGAGGCGTTGACGACCAGAGGATGCGGGAAAAGATCGTTGAGGTCGTGGCCGAACTGATGAAATGAGCGACGTTCAGCATTCGTCGTTGGCGGCGGGCCGATGGCACAGTTTTTCCCTGATGTTCCAGCTGGCCAATGTCGGGAGCGAGGTCGAGAGAGCCCTGAACTGGCGCAACAAAGGGAATCCTCAATACAGTCAAAGGGCTTTTCTCCGGGGACTCGAGCTCCTGGATCTGACGATCGCCGATCCCAGGCATCGGCATCGACTCAAAGAATTGACCCGATTGCGGGAAGCTCTGCTTGATTTTTTTCTTGGGGACAATGAGTTCCGCTCGACAGAGAAAAGCTGGCGAAGCTATTTCTTTGCTTTTGCCTATGCCTCGGCGCTGGAAAGGCGCTGACCCAGCGGCCGAGCAGTTATTTAAAAAAGCACGGCGCTTGCCCTTGCTCTCCGAAGGCGTCAATCTCTATCCCGCCCGGCTGATCTCCTCAAGGTGGATGAGGGCAGAAACCTGGACACTGGCGGATTTCGGTCTGAAAAACTTGAATCTCATACGTCTCTCACTGAGACGAAGATGGGCTATTGACATCCTAAGGCGCCTCATTTAGACTAGTCTTAGACTAGTCTAAGGAGACCGCAATGGACCGCGTAGGCGCCTATGAGGCCAAGACCCGGCTATCCAAGCTTCTGGAGCGCGTCATGAAGGGAGAGCGCATTACCATCACTAAACATGGAGTTCCTATAGCCATCCTCCAGCCCCCGGACTCCGGGAAATCGAGCGATGCTAAGACCGTTATCGCTGAAATCCAAAGATTCCGGAAGAAGCGGACTCTCAAGGGACATTCAATCAAGGATTTGATTGAAGAAGGACGGCGATAGATGGAGAACCATTTTGTCGTCGACAACTCGGTCGTCATGTCCTGGTGCTTCAAAGATCAAGCGAATGTCTATGCAGATTCCGTCCTGGAAAAGCTCGCTGACGCCGTGGCCTACGTTCCCTTGGTTTGGCCGCTCGAGGTGGTGAACGTGCTTCTTGCCGCGGAGCGCAAAAAGTATGTCAGTCAGGCGGATAGCGCTCACTTTATCAGCCTGTTGTCCGAGCTGCCCATATTTGTCGAAAACGAAAGTCCCGAAAAAAAGATGAAGGAGCTCCTCGCGCTGGCGAGGGCCCATGGCCTCTCGAGCTATGACGCGTCGTACCTGGACCTGGCCATGAAAAAGGGGTTGCCATTGGCGACTTTGGACGAAAAATTGCGGAAGGCGGCGGCCAATACCAGTGTGCCTATCTTTATTGCCTAACCTCCCCTGAGCGTTCAGAGCAGCTTTTTGATCTTGTCGACCGCCGCTTGAGCTTCTTCGCGGACTCCGTCAACCGTCAACAGCGACTCGGCCAGTGCCAGCGCCTCCGGGCAGGCGAAGTCGGGCAGCGCGCCGAGGACGAGCTTCTTTTCATCGGGCCGGGTTGTGAGATCGAGGGCCATCTTAAGGGAATGCACGGCCGCCTCGGGCGACTGATATTTTTCGAGGCCGACCATCCTTATATACCCCCGGAGAGCCAGCACCTGCTGGGTCAGGTCCTGCGACCCCCGGGCAATCCCCAGAACGTCCTCTCTTGGAGTCGGATTCGGCCAGTCGGCCAGCGTCCGGATGGCAGCGTCCTGGATTTTGGCGTCCTGGTCCTTGAGAGCCGCGCGAAGGAGCGGAAGCGAGCTGTCGTCGCCTATCTTTCCGAGCGTCCTGTAAAGCAGGCAGCGCCTGGAGATTTCAGTGACAAGCACTGATTTCGAATCCGGCGCGGGAGCCAGCAAGGTTTTGATATCCCTGGCCCTCGAATTAGGATCAGAAACCCCTTGGGCGAGCGCGCCGATCGAATTTCCAAGCTCCTCCTGAGCCTGTTCGTCCCTCGTCCCGAACATGACTTCCAGGAGAGCGGGGATATCCGACGCCGACGCGGTCAGGCGGAGCGCCCGGGCCGCCTCCAGGCTGTTAGTAGGTGAGCCCGATGCCGCCAAGGCCATCAGGTTGGCTTTCGCCGGGCCGATCCGGCGCTCGCCCGCGGCCTGGATGAACTCATTCTTGACTGAGTCGTCCGGGGCGGCGAGCAGCCAAAGCAAGACGGCGTCGTCCACATCTTTCCCCGAAAGCGTCCAGAGGCTCGTCCGGGCGGCGAGCTGTTCTATGCCCCCAGCCGCGGCGGCGTGTTCAGCCAGAAGCGGGACGGTCGAGGCATCGCCCACTTTGGCCAGGCCCCTGAGGGCGGCGACCCGGATATCCCTCGAAGCGCTCTTGGCTGCGGCCAGAAATGACGATTGGACCGCGTCCTTCGGATATGTCGCCAGAGCGGCCAATAGTTGGATCTGGCCGGTCTCCGGAAGCTTGGGCAGAAGCGCGCAGGCCTGGCCAATATCAGCGTCCTTGAAAACCATCGGCACCAGTCCGATCGCCGGTTCGTGCATCTCCCGCGGGCCGCGGGTCAGAGTATCAATAATCAGAGCGCGGGCGGCGTCCTTTTCGGCCGCCCGGATCTTTCCTTTGAGCGCAGCCTGGCGGAGGACGACGGGAGTGAGGGGCGGCTGGGAGCCCAGGAGTTTTCCGAATATTCCGTCGGCCGAGACATAATCCCGCGAGGAAAGAAATCCGTCGGCGCAAAGGAGAAGGCAAGAGGCGATCTCAGGCTTGAACGCACCCTGGGCCTTGTCATAGACGTCCGAGAGAGCGGCGGCCGCTTCCTTTCCGCCGATCCGTCCCAAGGCGGTTGCCGAGGCGGAGGCGACGGTTGGTTCCGGACCATTGAGCAGGCCGGCCAATGCCTGGACTGCTCCTGCCGCTTTTCGGTTTCCCAGAGAAGAGATGATCCCGAGTTTCATTTCGCCCGTCGCCGCGTTGAGCGCCTCGAGAAAGGCCTTGTCCGAGGCCGGCCCCGGTATCTTCTCGAGCGCGTAGCGCGCCAGGTCGGTTGTCTCAGTCAGGAGGAGCATCCGGCCGAGCGCCGGAGCCGATCTTTCGCCCCCGATGAGCCGGAGCTCGCGGCAGACCGCCAGCTTGGCGTCGAGGTTGGAAGTGGAACCGAGAAACGTCAGGAGCTTGTCTTCGCAGGCGGCGCGGGATTCTTCGGTCCCTCGATTGTTCAGGATATATTCCCGGAGGCGATAGAGGATCTCCTCATTCTTGCTGTAGGCGAACGAATCGAGGTCCCTGAGGACGGCCTCGAGCGAAGGTGGACGGAATCCTGGCCAGCGCCTCACGTCCTCAGGCGTCGTGAAATCCCGTGTCGTCGAGGGGAAATCGGCGGGGATTTTCTGCGTCACCTTTCCCGTGGCCGCCCACTCGGCGCCGCGCCGGAAAGTCGTGATAAACCCGACGCACTCGAGCGCGGGCTGGGAGCCTTCCGGCCGGGCGTGGCCGAGGACAGTATGAAAGATGCGGCCGGCCCCATGGGTGACGGTGAAAAGGACGGGCTCATGCCGTCCCGTGCCGTTCTCGTCCGGGGCGAAGTAGGCCGTCGCCAGGACGGTCAGGTTCTTGGCCGGCCCCCTCAGAAGCCCATAGAGCTCATCGCTTCCATGCATCCAGCGCTCGGGCAGGTCCGCCGTGATCGGGTGGCCGGCGTCGCGGTTGACGACGAGAAAGGGGTGCTCGGGTCCGTGAAAGCCGCAGATGCCCGGCCCGGAATCCCGGACGACCCGGCCGTCCTTCCAGAAAACATAGGGACCGGCCGTGTCGGTCCGCTCTCCCCATCCGGCCAGGCCGATGATCTCGTTATACTCCGGCCATTTCGGGAACGTGTTGTTGGCCGAATGGTAGACGACGACACCGCCGCCGTTCCGGACGTAGGAGACGAAGGCCTTTTGGGTCGCCGACGGCCAGTCGTCGCCGCTGTAATCAAGGACGACCAGCCGGTAGGCGGCGAAATCGGGCCTAAACCCTTTCATATTCCCCTTGGCCGGAGGGCTGATAGCGATATCCACCCGGAAGAGACCCGTATCCTCGAGCATCAGCTTGAGCGCCCCGCTCGTCATATTGAAGGGATGGTAGTTCTGCCCGGTGACGATGAGGGCCTTGATGGGCGCGGGTGAAGTCTGCGCGTTCAAAGCCGGGGAGAATACGGTCGATAAGAGGAGAACCGCCGCCAGGGCTCCGCTCCAAACCGTTCTTTTATGCGTTTTCATATTCGTCTCCCTTCGGCCTTTTAAAGCGGCAGGACCCAGGGCTTCCGATAGGAGCGGCTGAGAAGCCGCTCGGCTTCGGGGTCGTCGAGGACCGTCTCGGTCTCCGGCTCCCAGCGGATCTTCCGGCCGAGCTCAATGGCGATGACACTCAGGTGGCCGACGCTGGCCGACCGATGGGCCACCTCCGCCGGCGTTATGGTCGGGGTGCGCGTTTTGACGCAGTCGAGGAAGTTCTGGTAATGGTCGGTGCTTTTATAGAGCTGGACCTCGTTCGGACCGATGACCTCGTTGACCATGTCGGCGGGGGATGTCTCGAACCGGCCCCGGTCGACATAGACCCACCCGTATTCTCCGACCCAGCGCGTGCCCATATGGATATCCGGGTGGCCGCCGGCGATGACCATCGGCGTCCCGTCGCCGTACCTGGCCGTGACGCGGTAGCGGAGGGCGCTGTTGTAGATTCCTTTTGTCGGGAACTCGCCCCGGCCCTCGACCTCAACCGGCCCGGTGTATTCCCAGCCCATGCCCCAGTGGGCGATGTCGCCGTGGTGGCCGATCCAGTCCATGAGCTGGCCGCCGCCGAAATCCATGTTCCAGCGCCAGTTCATGTGGACGCGGGCCTTGCAATAGGGAGCGTAGGGAGAGGGCCCGACCCACATATCGTAGTCAAGCCCGGGCGGCGGGGGAGTGATGGCTTCCTGCCCGAACGTCCGGGCGAAATCGTAATGGCCCTCGGGGAGACCGACTTCGATCCTTTCGATTTTCCCGATCCGGCCGTTGCGGACGAGCTCGCAGGCGGGACGGAATTTCTCGACCGAGCGCTGCCAGGAGCCCGTCTGCCAGATGCGTCCGTAGCGCTTGACGGCGTCGCACATGGCCCGGCCCTCGCGGAGGCTGTGGGAGAAAGGCTTCTCGCCGTAGATGTCGCAGCCGGCCCGGAGGAAAGAGATCGCCAGATAGGCGTGCCAGTGGTCGGGGACGGCCAGGGAGACGGCGTCGAGGTCGCCGCGGGCGAGAAGCTCGCGGAAGTCGGTATAGGCTGCGCAGTCCGTATTTCCGTATTTTTTATCGACGATTCCCTTAGCCTCGGCCAGGTGGTTCTTGTCGAGGTCGCAGACGGCCACCCACTGGACTTCGTCCTTTGCCAGGAAGGCTTCCATGTTGGGGATGCCCATCATGCCGAACCCGATGCCGGCCATGACGATGCGGTTGGCCGGGGCGACGGCACCCTGGCGGCCGAGGGCTGAAGCAGAGACAATGGTCGGGAACCCGGCGACACCGGCCGCGGCAATGGGCAGTGTCTTAAGGAATTGGCGGCGTTTCATCCTCTTTCTCCTCTCTCTCAATGGCGGCCAGCACCGATTTCCCATGGTGCCGGACCACGTCTGAGATTATCTTCAAAAGGACCCGAAAATAGCAACCTTTTCTTCCCCCTCCTCCCCACCTCCTCCCACCGCGGGGAGGAGAAAATAAATGCAGGCGCCTTGCCAAAAATAGATATGAGACGCGGGCCCATTATGAACCAGAGCCTTTTGCCCAAGAAATGGCAACGCTTTGCTGTGCGGACCGGTCCACTCATAATTTCTCCCCCGTTGGAGATTGTGTCGCAATAGCGATGTGTTTTGGCGAGAGACCGCGGGGAGCGCGGCAATCCCGCACCTTGGGACGTCCCGAGCCCGGCGAGGGATCTCTTCCAGCGGGGATTATTATGAGACCGCCACGGTTCGCTCGCGGTGATTACATCGGATGGCCTCGTTCGCCTCGCTCTTTCGCAATGACCTTATGACACAGCCTCCTAGGGGGAGGGAAAACGGGACGTCGCGTCGACTTTTCCAAGTCGTCTACCCAATTTTATCGCCACGTGGATTGCTGCAGCGCCCCAAAAAAGCCGGGCGAAAAATACCCGGCCGAATCCCGCTTCGAGCAGAAGCTTTCGGAGCTCCTCGGCGTTGTAATAGTGGCTCACCGAATCCGCCAGGTAGGCATAGCTCTCCCTGCTTCCCGAGATCAGCCATCCGAGCCTGAAGACGAAGTGGCGGACATAGGCTTGATGGAGCCATCGGACAAGTCTCGCCCGCGGACCAGGCCGGCTGGATTCGACGATGACAAACCGGCCGCCCTTCCTAAGCACCCGCAGCACCTCCGCGAGATACCGGCGGGCCAGGGGGTTGTGATATGTGAGGTTGCGGAAGGCGAAGGAGATGCCAACAGAATCAAAGCAGTCATCGGGGAAGGGGAGAGTCGCGGTATCACCGCAGATAAAGTCCGGCGCCGGTGTTCCGGCCCTTGCGGCTTTTCCCGCTGCCTTTGTCAGCATCGGCCGGCTGTAGTCGATCCCCAGGACCTTGGTTTTTCCGCCTCCCAGGGCGGACATCGTCAAGGCCAGGTCACCGGTCCCGCAGCAGAGGTCAAGGGCTTTCTCCGGAGCATTGGCCAGGCTCTCCCTCGCGGCGATCCCCCGCCACCCGATATCCTTCCCCAAGGTCATGAGGTGGTTGATCAGGTCATAACGGGGGGGCACCGTGGTGAAGACGCGATGCAGGAAGCGGCTCTGGCCGTTTTCTTCGGGACCTGGCTTCATCCGGTTCCGCGGCCTCTCAGCAGCCCCGCCAGAATATAGCCGAGGCCCAGCAGCAATTGGGTAAGCAGTACAACCATGACATTGGCGGCCAAAGCCGGCACGAGCTTGCTCCTGTCCTGATATTGCCGGGAGCCCCGGATAGCGCCCACAGCCCAGGGAAACGTCAGGAGGGCAAGCAAACAGAAAACCGGCATAATACCGGCAACCACGGCGCCGATCGTCCACAGATAAACCAGAAGGGTCATCCCCGTATAGAAAAGGCTGGCCTTGGCCGGGCCGATCACTATGGGGGTAGTGCGCCGGCCGGCTCTTTTATCCGCTTCTATATCCGGGAACTCATTGAGGAAGAGCAGATTATGAACCAGGATGAAAGACGGCACGGAAGCGATGATCAGAGGCCAGCTGTACCGGCCGGTCTGGACAAAATACGCTCCCATGACAGGCAGCAAGCCCAACCCCAGTCCGGGTGACCACTCCGGCCAATAGGTTTTGAGTATGACCGGCGTGTAGAGGATGACGCACACGGCTCCGACCAGAAGGAGCGGAACCAACGCCCAGCCGCGGGTCATAACAAAGAAAATACCGATGGGTATCGCGAGAAGCAAGCAGACCGTGCCCAGCCAGAGGACCTGGCGCGGCCGGAGCGAGCCGGATGGCAGAAGGCCGCTGCCGCCGCTAAAAGGGGTTCTGACGACCGCCAGGTCCACTCCACTTTTATAGTCAAAATAATCATTGAGGATGTTGACGCTGGCGTGGGTCAGGATCAACCCGATGCAGCCGAGCAGTGCATAGCCAAGATTAAACGCGCCGTCGTACCAGGCGATGCATGTCCCCAAAAAGGCCAGGACCACGGAAAGCAGCAAAAATTGCGGCCGGGTTTCCAGGAACAACGTTTTTAGAATCATCTTTTCCTCCGGACGGGCCAGCTCCTTATATACCACAAATCAAACGGTTTAGGCCAGCCCGCAGACACAATGGCAGCCCCATAACTTTTGGACCCGGGGCCCGTAGGTATATAATGAAGGGTGATTTGCAGGCTTTACGACGCAAGGGTTTTTTTCTTAACTTCTCACGACCCTGCGGGCCACCCGCGAACGATGAAAATCCCCCTCCTCCGCACCTCCTCCCACGGCGGGGAGGAGCATATGAATGTGGATTCCGGATCCATAAAGCGGCCAGGCCTTCTTGCGACAGCGGGGCTTCCTATTCATCCTCCCCCCTGGCGGGGGAGGACGAAGGAGAGGGGGATATTTTGAGGAATATCTCATCAGAGCGAGATTCTTTGAGGAGGGATTTATGATCAAGATGACCAGGCGCTCTTTTCTGAAGACAGGCGCCACGGCGGCCGCGGCGACGGTCGCCGTCCCGACTGTCTTGTCCAGGGGATTGTACGCCTTCGCCCGGGCAGATGCGGCCGGCTATTTTGAACGGGAATTCGGCATCACCGAACGGCTGTGCCGTGAAGTCCTGGCCAAGGCGCTCGCCAAAGGCGGCGATTTCGCCGACCTCTACTTCGAGCACACCATCAGCAATTATCTGATCCTCGAGGACGGGAAGGTCAACCGGGCGGCGTCGGACGTGGCCCTGGGTGTCGGCATCCGGACGGTCAAGGGAGACCAGGTCGGGTATGGATTCACCCAGGACCTGGGCGAGAAGGCCATGCTGGCCGCGGCTTCAACGGCCGCCACGATCGCCGACGCCACGGGCAAGGAACCCGCGGGGAAGTGGGTCTCTCTTAAAACGAAGAACTTCTATCCCATTACAACGCTCTTCTCGTCCGTACCCCTGGATACCAAGCTTCCCCTGGTCCAGTCGGTCAACGATAAGTGCTTCGCGCGATCTCCGCTGGTAACGAAGGTCAATGTTGTCTTCCACGATCAGGAGAAGCGCATCCTGGTGGTCACAAGCGATGGGACGAAGGCCGAGGACCTTCAGCCCAGGAGCTTTCTGGCCGCTTCCGTGGTGGCCGAGAAGGACGGGAAAAGGGAGCGGTCCGGCAATAGCTACGGCGGCCGAAAAGAGTTCTCTTTTTACACCCCGGCGCTCGTGGATGACCTGGTCAAGCTGTCGGTCGACCGCACGCTGGTCCTCTTCGACGCCGTCCAGCCTCCGGCGGGCGAAATGCCCGTCGTGCTCGGTCCCGGTGTCACGGGTGTGCTTCTCCACGAGGCCATCGGCCACGGCATGGAGGCGGACTTCAACCGGAAGAAAATCTCAACCTACTGCACGATGATGGGAAAGAAGGTCGCCGAGCCGTTCGTGACCATAATAGACGACGGCACGGTCCCCCACCAAACCGGGTCGATCAATTTCGACGACGAGGGGACCCCGGGGCAAAAGACTGTCCTGGTCGACAAGGGGATCCTGACAAGCTATCTCCATGACAAGATCTCGGCCCGGTTTTACGGCGTCAGCCCGACCGGGAACGGCCGCCGGCAAAGCTACCAGCATTACGTCATCCCCCGGATGCGGAACACCTATATGCTCGCCGGCGAGGCCACGCCCGAAGAGGTTATCAAAACGGCCGGCAAGGGTATTTACGTCGAGGACGTCGCCAACGGCCAGGTGAAAATCGGCGAGGGCGACTTCGCCTTTTATGTTTCCCAGGGAAGGATGATCGAGAACGGGAAGCTCGGCGCTCCCATCAAGGACATCAATATCATGGGCAACGGCCCCAAGATGCTCACCAATATCACCATGCTGGCCGACGATTTTAAGTTTCATGAGGGCGGAGCCGGGGCCTGCGGCAAGGGCGGGCAGTCGGCGCCCTGCGGCTTCGGCCAGCCGAGCGCCCTGGTCAAATCGCTGACGGTCGGCGGAATCGGCGGCTGAGGAGAGGAGGACAATCATGAAACAGGAACTCTATGACCTGGCCGAAAAAGCGATTCAAATCGCCAAGTCCTCGGGAGCAGACGACTGCCGCGTCTCCGTCGGCGGGCAGCGATTCGTCGAGATCAGCTATCGGGACAGAAAGCCGGAGAATATCAAAGAGGCGTCAACGAAAGGGTTGCGGGTTGAGATTTTTGTCGACAAGCGGTATTCGAACCAGAGCACCTCGGACCTGCGTCCCGAGTCCTTAAAAGCGTTCATCGGAAACGCCGTCGCCTCCACAAAGCTCCTGGCGGAAGACCCCTTCCAAACGCTCCCCGACCCGAAATACTACCGGGGCCGGGCGGCGGTCGACCTCCAGCAGATCGACCCGGATTATGAGAAGGTTTCTCCCGAGAGCCGTCATGCTTTCGTCCGAGCGATGGAAGAGAGCTGCCTGGCCCGGGGAGGCGCCAAAGCCATTTCCGTCACCGCCCGCTGCTATGACAGCCGCCGCGAAATGATCCTGATGACGAGCAACGGCTTCGATGGCCACCAGGAAGCGACGGTCTTCTTCGGCGGCGCGGGAATAACCGCCCAGGACGAAGGCGATCGGAGGCCGTCGGAAGACGCCGGGGCCGTGACGTTGAGCCGCCGGGCCCTGCCCAAGCCCGAGGACATCGGCGCCGAGGCGGCAACCCGCGTCCTCAGCCTTCTCGGGGCGAAAAAGATCAAGACCGAAACCCTTCCGATCATCATCGAAAACCGGGTCGTCGCCCGCTTCGGCGACGGTCTCATGCAGGCCATGTTCGGGCCCTACATCCAGCAGAAACAATCATTCCTGGCCGATAAGAAGGGCCAAAAGATAGCGAGCCCGGTGATGACGCTTATCGATGATCCGTTGCTCCCCGGCGCCATGGGCAGCGGGACGTTTGACGAGGAGGGAATGACCGCCAGGAAAAGGGTCATGATCGAGGCCGGAGTGCTCAAGGAATTCTATGTCGGCTGGTATTACAGCCGGAAGCTGGGCTGGGAGCCGACGACGGGACGGCCGACCAACTCGATCGTCCCGCCGGGAAAGCGCGCGGTCAAGGAGATCATGAAGGACCTGGGCCGAGGCATTTTCATCACCGGGTTCATCGGGGGCAATTCCAATTCGACGACCGGGGATACGTCGATCGGGATCGTGGGACAGCTCTTCGATAAAGGGGAGATCGTCCATCCCGTCTCGGAAATGAACATCGCCGACAACCACCTCAAGATCTGGCAGAGGCTGGCGGAAGCGGCCAACGACCCGTATCCCTATTCTCCGCAGCGCGTCCCGAGTCTGGTCTTCACCGACGTCGTCGTCTCCGGGATCTGATGAGAAGGTCCCCTTAGCTCGCGCTGGGGATGGAGTTATCTTTGGGAATAACCCGCAATGATTTCCCGGATGCCCTGGGCCCCGGGCAGAGGCTCCGGGACGTGGGAAGCGAGAATCCGCCGGGCGATGTCCCTGGACTTTTCTGTCACAGGGGGCCGCCCCTTTTTGATCCACCCGTCCCAAGAGGAGCGGTCCATCACCTTGGGCTGCCAGATCTCGCGCAGGTGCGCCCGGGTGTGCGCGGCTGTCAGGAAATGGCCGCGCGGGCCCGCGGCGTGGATCACTTCCTCAGCCAGCGTTTCTGGAGTGACGGCGATCCCTTGGACCGTGGCCCGGACCATATCGAAGATCTCGCAGTCCATGGCGAGTTGCTCGAAGGAAAAGACCCGTGCGGCGTTGAGGAGCCCCGCGCCGCTCATCATGTCCGCGCCGCAGATCTGGCTCACCGCGCCGGACAGGGCATTCTCCACCCCGGCGTGCCAGTCCCCCGATTTAGCGCCTGTCGCGAACGTCCCGATGCTCGACGGCAAGCCGTAGAAGCGGGCCAATTGGCATCCCGCGGCCTGGAGGAGAAGGTCCTCAGGGCCGCCGCAGGTGACTCCCCCCATCCGTAGCTCCATCATCGTCGCGCAGGAGCCGTAGAAAGTCGGCGCCCCGGGATAGAAAAGCTCGAGGAGGGTGACCCCGGCGAGCACTTCGGCATTGGCCAGCGCGGCGATCCCCGCCGGCGTCGCCGGGGCGGTGCCGCAGCCGATCGGCATCACCACGAACCCGGTCGGTATGCCGGCTTCGGCGAAGACGAAAGCCGCTTCGAGCGCGCTCTGTTCGTAAGAAAGCGGGCTGAAGCTGCATTGAAAATTGGAGATGATCGGGCGGTCGCGCAGGGCTTTTCGGCCGCCCGCCGCCTCGGCGGCGATCTCGACCGCGGCCCGGGCATTCACGACTTCCACGATGGTCATGGCCTGGGCGTGCTTGCTCGACTGGGTCAACATGGCCTGGAGTTCATACAGCGGTTGCGCATTGGCGGGACAATCGCGGGCGCTCACAACTGGCCAGAGGAACGAAATCTCCGGCAGGGCATCGGCAACCCGGATCGCCGCCTCCAAGTCGGCGAGCGTTGAGGGACGCACGTCACCGCTTTCCAGGTCGACGACATCGGTTCCGCAGCCGTCGAGGGACAGGTACCCATGGCAGCTGTCCAGGAGAATATCGTTTTCCGGATTCCTAGCGCAGAGGGCATAGCTGCGCGGGGCCTTTCGGAGAGCGGCGTCGACGATCTCAGGGGGGAAATGAATACGCCGGGTTTCCTTATCCACCCGGAGGCCCAGATCGGCGGCTTGCTCCTCGCGCTCCGGGTCGAGGGGCATGACGAGACCTGTCCGCTCCATAATCCTCAGGCTGGCTTCGTGTATGGCTTGAATTTCAGGGCCGGACAAAAGCTCAAGTCGGGTTTTCCAGGACACAGGCTTGATCAAGGGACAGCCTCCTTTATCAGACGGTCAAGGCCGGACCAATGAAGGCCCTATCCTAACATGCCCCGGACTGATTTTCTATTTCATGCGCGGAACCGGAAGGAGGCCGGGTAGCCGCATTAACGTCCCTTTTCATGTGAAGGACAACTTGGAGATGAAGAAGTGACCTCGAAGGTTCAGGAGCGGTAAGAAGAGATACAAACGCCAGCCGGTTTCGGGTTGACTTTGCCTTGGGTCGCGTCCTATCATTCCCCCTGTCCATAAGGGATTTTTAATGCATTGGCCAACCGCGGCGACAAGAAAAAAACTCCTGCCCCTTGCGGGCCTGCTGCTGGTTTATCTTCTGCTCATCGGCCTTCTCTATCCCGGCCTGTTCACCCGGTTTTCCCAGGAAGTGCCGTTCGGCTCGGCCGGCGACCTCAAGTTTATCCTCAGCATCATCGATTTTTCCATCCATACGTCCCTGCGTGATCTCTATAACTTCCCGATGTTCTATCCTTATTCGCAATCGCTGGTGCGCACCCACCCGCTTTTCGGCATCTCGGTTTTCTACAAGGTGTTCCACTGGCTGGGGTTGAATCTCGAGGCGAGCACCAACCTGTACATCATCATGGGGCTCCTCGTCGGCGCCCTGGGGTGCTTTCTTTTTGCCCGCGAGGTCTCGGGAAATCCCGCTTTCTCTTTTGTCTTTTCCCTCCTCTATATCGCTCACGATAAAAACCAGTTTCATTTTGTCTGGCTCGACTTCTTTTCGAGATTCTGGGTGCCCCTTGTCCTCTATTTCCTGCTGCGGTTTTTCCGCGGCGGCCGCCGCCGACACGCCGCCGCCGCGGCCGGACTGGCCTTCCTGGAATTTGCCGCCTGCATCTACCTGGGCACGCTGCTCGGGGTGTTCCTTCTCCCGGCATTTGTTCTGGGCGCCCGGCTGCTGGGTCTCGTCGACCGGCGCCGCCTGCTCGAAACCGCCGCCTGGTTCCTGCTGGCGCTCGGGCTCATCGCGGCCGTTTTCTATCCCTACCTGACGGAGTCGATGTCCGGCGAATTTGGGACGGCGAACCGGGGCCTGAGCGCAGCCGATCTTTTCCAGTCCCGGCACTGGTTGAGGCCCTGGCTTGGGGAACCGATGATCAAGACGCAGTCCCTTTTTCCCGGCCTGGCGACCCTGGCCTGCGCCGTGCTGTTTTTTGTCCCGCGCCGCTCGAAGCGGCGGCCGGCCGTTTTTCTGCTGCTCTTTGTCCCTGTCCTGGGGCTCTCCCTTCTTGCGTATTCCCCGGGAGTATTGTTCGAGGCGCTTTTCCTTGTCTGGCTGGCCATGCTTGCGGTCGCGCTTGCGCGGGATTGGAAGGAGAGGAGCGCCGCCGAACAGCTGACCGCGATCACCTTGGCCTTTTTCCTTCTCGCCTGCCTGAAGTTCGATTATCTGCCGGGCTTCAAATCCTTTTCACTCTATTCGTTTTTTTACCTGATCCTGCCGCCGATCCGGGGCCTGCGGCTGATAAATGCCGGGTTCATCATGGTTTTGCCCTTGCTGACGGCCATGGCGGCGGCCGGCGCGGCCCGTCATTTCCGTTGGCCCGGGAAGGGTCTCCGGCTGCGGCTGGTTTTAGCCATCCTTGTCGTGCTGATGCTGGCGGAAAATGTTTACTTGCCGTATGTCCTTTATCCCGGCCGCGTGATGAGGGCGATTCCCCGCCTGGACGCTGCGGCCTATCAAAGCCTGCCCTTCAGGTCCAACCGGGTCGTCCTCGAGATTCCCCACTATTTCGTCAACTCCGCGCGCAACGCGCGGTACCTGCTGAACTGGAGCCTCCACCGGAATTATCTTATCAACGGCAAAGCCCGGCTTCGGCCGCGCGAGTACTGGGGCCGGCTTGCCCGGCTCATCGGCCCGAATCAAAAAGGCTTTCCGACCGACGGCCAGCTTGAGCGGCTGCTCCACGATTATTCGGTCGGCCGGGTCATCATCCACTGGGGTTTGCTCCGGGAATACCAGGGAGAAAAATTCGACCGGGACCGCACTTGGGCAAAAATCCAAGGCTTGAAGAAATACGGCCGTGTCGAGTCCGCCGACGGAAAAACCGTGGTTATCGCCGTCCAGGAACTTGTCCCCGTGGCCGCTGTCATCCGGACCTACAGCGATTTTCACCTCCGCCGCCATCCGCTTCATATTACCCTCCAGGGGCCGGTTCCGCTCCCCGTTTCGGTCCGGATCAATGGAAGGGATACGCCTCCGCCCCGGGTGTCAGGGAATGGGGTGATCATCGACCTCCGGCACGAGGAGCTCGAAAAAACCGGAAACCGCGTGGAAGTCCGCTTCGCCGTCCCGCAGATGGTGGAGGCCGTCGAACTCTGGCCGGGGAAGGCGCCGTTGCCCTTCTGAGGAGCGGCCTCAAGGAACACCTTTCTGCAACACGGCCCGGAGGTTATTTGACCTCGATTTCCTGGCTGTCTTGTCCCGCCTTCTGGGACCTGATGGAAGCTTTGAGCACGGCTTTTTTGGACGCGCTCTTCACCCTGACCAGGTAGGAAATCTTGCCGCTTTCCGAATGCCCCGAGACCCGCGGCAGCTTGGCCCTGAGCTCGCCGGACAGGATTTCCAGGTTGTCGTTGGGCGAGACCTCGAGGACGATCGGCTCGGCCAACCCCAGCGCCTCGGCCTGTTGAGTCGCCGTCGGGATCAAGCCCTGGTTTTCGACAACGAGCTCGATCTTGTAAACCCCGTCCTTTTTATCCGTGATCTCCGTTTTTCCGATTTTGACTTTCGGGGCGATGCCGGCGAGATAGAGAACATAGCGATTCCCCATCTCGCATTCCTTTTCGATGAGTTCGCCCTCGGGCGGCGAATTCCTGACGCGGACCCAGCCTCCGATCTCGACGTCGCCCAGAGTGGGATGCTTGAAGGGGCGCCAGTTGACAAACAGCCGTCCGCCCATCTCCCAATCATTCCAGCGCAGTCGCTCCTCCTCGCTGACATCGCCGTCCTGATTGTAATCCGGGCTTTCCCAGTGCTCGTCGCCCAGGGAAAAGACCCCGAAGATCTCGTACATGGTATCGATCGAGCTCCCCCAGGCGAAATAGCCCCGGTCGCAGGACGGGCAGTCGTCTGCCCGGAAGGTCCCGTCGAAGTCGGACCGAGGCCCGTCTTCGGGAAACATCCCCGCCGGCGCATTCCGGATTTTCCCGTCCTTGTCCCGGTAGATCTGGGTGGGCTTGCGGTCGGGCGTTCCATAGGGGAATCGCCAATCATAGACCGACGTCGCCAGCCCCCAGCCGGTTTTCTCCAGGGCGCGGGCCGACGCAATCCGGTAGATCTCCAAGTCGTCCTTGTGGGCGAATTCGCTGTCCGGCTTGACCGTCGGAGGGCGCAGGATGACCCGGCCGCAGCAGTGATGTTGCACATAGACGGCGATGTTGGGATGAGCGGCCACGAAATCCACCTCGGCGCGGGTTGTCTTTTCTTCCATGGGATAGACGCCGCCTCCGCCCTGGATGGTCTGGGGCCTCCAGTTCCCGGGATAATTCCGGTTGGACAGGAAATACGTTCGATAATCGTCCTCGTTGATCTGGCCGTCGCCGTCGTTGTCGATGCCCTCGCCTGTGACCGTGTAATAGACGCCGCCGGTCTCGTCGGGGGCTTTCCGCACCATGAGCCGGGCGTCCCGGTCGGATATCTTCATCGTCCCTTTGGGATCCTTTCTCCGCATCTCCAGGACCTGGCCATCTTTATCCAAGTCCTCCTCCGGGTCTTCGTCGAATTTCCCGTCCTTGTCGTCGTCGACCGGCCGGGGATCGACGCCGGCCGGTTTCCCGGTCAGGTAGGCCTCCGCGCCGTCGACGTCCAGCCGGGGGACGATGTACCAGGCCAGGCCGTCCACGATCCGGGTCGCCTCGGGGTCTTTTCCGTAATTTTCGAGGAGCCACCAAGCCGTGTAGTTGCAGGACATGGAGGCGATGACTTCGCCGGCATGGATCTGGTTGAGGAAGAAGCCGGGCTTGTCCGTGTCCGCGCCCGTCCGGGGGTTGTTGATGACCAGCATCCAGACATCCCGTCCCAGCGGCGACTTGCACAAGGAACGGACCTCCGCGATTTTCGGGTACGCTTTGGCCAGATCGTGGAGATAGCTCGTCAATTCGGCATAATCATAGTAATGCCAGAAATCGTACCTGCCCAGGGCCTTGACCGCGGGGACTTTCGGGGAGAGGTCGCGCTCCTCGATCCAGGCTTTCTCGATGACGACGGGCTTTTTCGGCTTGTGCATGGCCAGCTTTTTATCCGCGCCCTCCCACTTTTCGTCGACGTCCACGTTGCTGATCTTTTCCAGGACGTCATAGCCCTCGATGAGGTGACCGAACACCGTATACCGGCCGTCCAGGTGGGGGCGCTGGGCGACACAGATATAGAACTCGGAGTCCCCGCTGTTGACGTCTTCGTCGCGGCCCAGGCCGACCGTGCCCACGAGATGCGGATTCTTATTGAACTCGGGCGGGAGCTTCGGGGCGACGCCGCCCCCGGCCTGGATCACATGGCCCTTGACGACCCGGTAAAAATCCTTGCCGTTGTAAAACCCATCGCGGACGAGCTTCTGGAACTGCCGGCTGGTTTTGGGGGCGTCCGCTTCGAAGAATCGGAAGGCCATCGTCCCGAAGCTTGTCTGCAGGACGCAGACGGATTGTTTTTCGGGCTGCGCCGGGAGGCCGGGAAGAAGGATTGAAAATGCCGCCAGGGCGAAGATCTGGAGGGAGTTTTTAAGGGCTTTTTTCATGTGTCCTCTTCCTCGTATAAAATGAATCGGCCGGCGAACCTGGAGCCGTCTCAAATCAATGGGGTGAGCCCCGGGACGGCGACGGGATCGACGGGGTGAGGGGCGAAATCAAAGCTCTTCGGCGCCAAGTCCAGCTGGGAGCTTTGCATGGCCCACTCCCAGTTGATCGCCCGTCCGGTATAGGCGCTCATCCGGCCGATGATGGCGCACATCGTGCTCTCGGCGACCCGCCGTCCCTCGTTGAGCGGCTTTCCGCTCCGGATCGAGGCGATGAGGTCGGCGTGCTCCTGCACGTAGGGGTTGACCTCTTCGCCCTCGAACGTCCAGGGCGACGGTCCCTTAATCTCTCCGTAGCCGAAGGCCAGCCCCTTCGTCCCCACGAGCTTTTCCTCGATTCGCTCGGCGGCTCCCTTGGTCTGCCGGCACATGCTCATGACCCGGACGCCGTTGGGATATTCGAACTCGACGGCGAAGTGGTCGTAGATGTTGCCGAACTCGGGGCCCGTCCGCGCCTGGCGTCCTCCCATACCCATGACCTTCACCGGGAGCGCTTGGAAGGCCCAGTTGACGACGTCGATGTTGTGGACGTGCTGCTCGACGATATGATCGCCCGAGAGCCAGGTGAAATAGAGCCAGTTCCGGCACTGCCACTCCATCTCCGACATGCCCGGGTCCCTCTGCTTCACCCAGAGGTCGCCCTGGTTCCAGTAGCACTGGCCGCCGACGAGCTCGCCGATGGCGCCCTCATGGATCCGTTTCATGATCTCCAGGTAGCGCGCCTGGTGCCGGCGCTGGGTGCCGGCGACGATGGCCAGGCCTTTCTTTGAGGCCAGGTCGGAAGAGGCCAGGACCGAACGGATCCCGACCGGGTCGACGCCGACCGGCTTTTCCATGAAGACGTTCTTTCCGCCCTCGACCGCCGCCTGGAGCTGCATCGGCCGGAACCCGGGCGGCGAGGCCATGATGACAAGGTTCACTTCGGGCAAGGCCGCGAGTTCCCGGTAGCCGTCAAAGCCGGTGAAGATACGCTCGGGCGTGACTTTGACCTTGTCCGGGTGCTTCTCCTTGATGGCCTTGAGGGAGGATTCGACCCGGTCCCGGAAGAGGTCGTACATGGCCACGACCTCGACTCCGGCCGCGGCGTTCAGGCAGTCGATGGCCGCCCCGGTCCCGCGGCCGCCGCAGCCGACAACACCAACCCGGATCGTATCCGAGCCCTGCGCATAGGCCCCGTGAAGCCGCGGCACCGCCGCCGCAAGGGAAGCCGCCGCCGTCGTCCTGATAAATTCTCTTCGTTTCATCGGTTTCTCCTTTTAGAAACTATCGCAAGCGCGGTAGGCTTCGATCACGGCCCGCTCGCCCTCTTTGCCCTCGCGGCTCTGGCCGTGCTCCATCCCCAGAGCGCCCTTATATCCCCTTTGGTGGAGGACCTTGAAAATATTCCGATAGTTGATCTCCCCCGTAGTCGGCTCCTTCCGGCCCGGGTTGTCGCCGACGTGAAAGGCGGCGATCTCCTCCCAGGCCGCTTCGATATTGGGGATGAGATTACCCTCGGTGATCTGTTGGTGATACAGGTCGTTGAGGATCTTGCAGGAGGGGCTGGCCACCGCCCGGCAGATCTCGTAGGCCTGGGGGATTCGCGTCAGGAACAAGCCGGGGTGGTCCCTGGGATTGAGGGGTTCCAGGACCAGGATGAGGCCGGCGGGCTCGCAGACCTCCATGCAGGCCTTGAGGTTGTCGATGACGTTGGCCGTCTGATACTCCCAGGCCAGGCTCTCGTCATAACGGCCAGGCACGAGGAGCGCCCAGGGGCAATTCGTCCGCTTGGCCGTCTCGACGCCCTGTTTCATGAGTCCCAGGAGCATCGCGCGGGCGTCTTTGTCCCGGATGACGAAGCTCTTCACTTTGAAATCGGCGTAGATGACGAATGGACCCAGGAGCATGTCCCGCTTGGCCAGTTCCCCGGCGATGAGCTCCTGCTCTGCGGCGGGGCGTCCCATGAGCCCGTTGTCGAACATGGCGCTGAAACCTTCGTCGGCGGCGAATTGAATCTGGGCCGTCAGGTCATTCCCGGCGTGATTCTTGAACTGGCCGAAGGCCGGGGCGTAGTTCAGCTTGAACCGTCCCTTCTTGGCCATGCCCGTCTGCCGGACGGGCGCAGACCCGGCCATCGGCCCGGCGGCCCGCAAGGCAGCAGCCCCAAGCGTTCCGGCCACGAATTCCCTGCGTTTCATGGATGGCCTCCTTTCAGGATCTCCTTACTCCTTTATAGCAACGGCGAAGGAAAATCAACATGGTGCCGCATCTCACAAGTCACTTGTCTTTGTGACAATCATCAGAAGACGCGGCTCCTTGATGAGGCGGGACACTAGTGGCGCGTCTCACAAATAACTTGGCTATGTCATAATCAGCGGAAGACGCGCCGCCGCGGGGGAGTTTGAGGAGAGGACTTTGGCAAGGAATTTACGAGACGGGACACGAGAGGCGGTTGACACAAAGGGCCGGATAGCGCAATATACACCCTTGATTTTCCCCGATTCCTTGACTATTCATGGATGATACGCAAAGCCTTCCCGGCCCGCCGGCCCAGCCGGTCATAGCGACAAAGCCGGACCACTCGATCTCCCGTCAGGACGTCGACCCCGACGCGCTGAAGATTATCTATCGGCTGCATCGGCTGGGTTTCACGGCCTACCTGACGGGAGGAGCGGTCCGCGACCTGATGCTGGGGCGGCCGGCCAAGGATTTCGATGTCGTCACCGACGCCCGTCCGGGACAGATCAAAAAGCGTTTCGCCCGGGCGTTTATCATCGGCCGGCGCTTCCGGCTGGCGCATGTCCATTTTCCGGGCGGAAAATACATAGAAGTCGCCACCTTCAGGCGGATATCCGACCAGGCCGCCCGGGAGACGCCTGCCGGGGCGACGGCCGCCGAGGAGAGCGTTCCGGCCCATCCCTACGGTACGGCCGAGGAAGACGCCTTCCGCCGCGACATCACCAT
>Ga0102851_10000176_pt1 | contig 28151 bp, 20 predicted proteins | sample Mud3Dept3metaG_FD_79558 | JGI IMG/M metagenome (GOLD analysis project Ga0102851, IMG submission 79558) | Freshwater wetland microbial communities from Ohio, USA, analyzing the effect of biotic and abiotic controls - Mud 3 Core 4 Depth 3... | ecosystem: Environmental > Aquatic > Freshwater >... | reverse complement strand
TCGAGCGGGGAGCGCTCTCGACGCCGACCGGTGGTGTCGACATCGACAAGCTGCGCAACTACGTCGCGTCGCGGCTGCACCGCATTCCGCGCTATCGCCAGCGTATCGCGTGGATTCCGGTCGAGAACCATCCCGTCTGGGTGGATGACGACCGCTTCAACATCCACTACCACGTGCGCCACACGGCGCTTCCGGCGCCGGGCGACGAGCGACAGCTCAAGCGCTTTTGCGGTCGGGTGATGTCGCAACAGCTCGATCGTGGCAAGCCGCTCTGGGAGATGTGGGTCGTCGAAGGCCTCGAGCACGATCGCTTTGCGCTGGTGTGCAAGACGCACCATTGCATGGTGGACGGCGTCTCGGGCGTGGACCTGTTGGCGGTCCTGCTCTCGCCGACGCTCGACAAGGAGTTCGAGCCCGCGGCGCGCTGGCTGCCGAACCCGACTCCCAGCGGTGTCGTTCTGCTGCGCGACGCCGTTCTGCGGCGCGCCGAGCTTCCGTTCGCGATGGCGGGCGCCGTCGCCGCCGCGCTGCGCGCCCCGGAAGCGACGCTGGCGCGCGTCTCCGAGTCCGTCGCGGCGTTCGGCGAAACGCTCTCGACGGCGATGTCGCCGGCCACCGACACGCCGCTCAACCGGCCGATCGGCCCGCACCGCCGCTTCGACTGGGTCGGTTTCGACATCGACGAGGTGAAGAAGGTCAAGAACGCCCTCGGCGGAACGGTGAACGACGTGGTGCTCGCGACCGTTTCCGGCGCGGTCGGGCGCTTCCTCGAACAGCGCGGGATTTCGATCTCGCGCCAGCGCGGGATGGACTTCCGCGCCTTCTGTCCGGTGAGCGTGCGCAGCGACGACGAGCGCGGCGCGATGGGCAACCGCGTCTCGGGCATGATCGCGAAGCTCCCGATCGCCGAGACCCAACCGAAGCGCCGGCTCGAGCGCGTGCGCGCGATCACCAAGAACCTGAAGGAGAGCAAGCAGGCGCTCGGCGCCCAGGTGCTGACCTCGGTTTCGGAGTGGACGGCGCCGACGCTCGCGACGATGGCGTCGCGGCTCGCCTTCGAGAACCGCACCGCGAACATGATCGTGACCAACGTCCCGGGTCCGCAGATCCCGCTCTACCTGCTCGGCGCGCGGATGGCCGAAACCTATCCGATGGTGCCGCTCTTCTCGTCGCAGGGACTCGGCGTCGCGCTGTTCTCATACGCGGGCGGACTTTATTGGGGCTTCGTGTGCGACTGGGACCAGTTCCCCGACCTGCACGACTTCGTCTGCGCGATCGACGCCTCGTTCCGTGAACTCTGCGACGCCGCCGACGCCTGAGTTGACTTGGGGACGTTCCTGCCGCGTTGACTTGGTTGACTTCAGGAACGTCCCCAAGTCGACTGACGGGACCCTCGGCGGGATCGGGCAACCGGCGCGCTGACGCGCTACTCCCCGGAGCGGAGGATGGGTCGTGCGTGAAACCTTGGCCCTGGTGCTGGCCGGCGGCGAAGGCAGGCGCCTCTATCCGCTGACGCGCGAGCGCAGCAAACCGGCCGTCCATTTCGGCGGGCGCTACCGGCTGATCGACTTCGTCCTCTCGAATCTCGTCAACAGCGGCTTCCAGCGCATCAAGGTGCTGACCCAGTACCGCGCCACCTCGCTGGTGCGGCATCTCGCGCGCGCCTGGACGCTGGCGTCGACGGTGGTGGACGAGTTCATCGAGCCGGTCCCCGCGGCGATGAACATCGGGCCGACCTGGTTTCGCGGCACCGCCGACGCGATCTGGCAGAACCTCGACCTGTTGCGCGACGTGCGTCCCGTCGACGTGCTCGTGTTCGGCTCGGACCACGTCTACAAGATGGACGTCTCGCAGATGCTCGAGTCCCACCGGGCGATGGGCGCCGACCTGACGGTTGCGACGTTGCGGGTGCCGCGCAGCGAAGCGCGCGCCTACGGCTGCCTCCACGTCGACGCCTCGGGCTGGGTGCGCGGTTTCATCGAGAAGCCTGCCGACCCGCCCGCGATCCCCGGTGACCCCGACCACACGCTCGTGTCGATGGGCAACTACATCTTCCGCACCGGCACGATGCTCACCGAGCTGCGCCGCAACGCCGAGCTCAAGGAAACCAGCCACGACTTCGGCCGCGACATCCTCACCGACGCCCACCAGCGCGTGAAGGTCGCGGCCTACGACTACATGACCCAGCTCTGTCCCGGCGAGGACGAGCACGCGCGCGGCTACTGGCGCGACGTCGGCACGCTGGACGCCTACTTCGAGACCAACATGGACCTCGTATCGGTGAATCCACACCTCAACCTCTACAACGACATGTGGCCGATCCGCGGCGTGATCGGCGGCGGCGGCCCCTGCAAGTTCGTGTTCGCCGACGAGGAGGATCATCGCGTCGGCTCGGCGGTGGATTCGATCGTCGGCTCCGGCACGATCATCTCGGGTGGACAGGTGGACCGCTCGGTCGTCTTCAACAACGTGCGCGTCAACAGCTTCAGCCGCGTCACCGAGAGCATCCTGTTCCCGGGCGTGAGTGTCGGACGCAATGCGCGGCTGCGCCGCTGCATCATCGACAAGGGCGTACGCGTGCCGGCCGGCGCCGTGATCGGCGAGGATCCCGTCGCCGATCGCGAGCGCTTCACCGTGAGCGAGGGCGGCGTGGTCGTGGTGACGCGACAGGACGTCGGTCAGCGCGACGAGTTCGACGTCGATTGACGGCACGACGCACGCGGGCGTCCGTGCGCCGCAACGAGCTGCAGCTGGTCTTCGCCAGTTGGGAGCTCGCGCCGCTCGCGCAGACCGGGGGTCTCGGCGACATGGCGAGCGGTCTCGCCCGTGCGCTCGCCGCGCGCGGTCACGCGGTCACCTGCATCCTGCCCGCGCATCGAGACGTGTTGCAGCATCCCCGCTGTCCGGCGCTGGCGGCGGCGGGATCGGTGCGGATTGGGCTGCCGGGTGGAGCGCTCGCCGGCCGTTGGCTGGCCGGCGAACTCGACGGCGTCCAGCTCCAGCTCCTCGACCTGCCCGCGCTCTACGACCGCCCGCAGCTCTACGGCGGCGCCGATGCCGCGGAAGCGCTGCGCTACATCGCGCTGTCGCGCGCGGTGGCGGAGTTCGCGGCAACGGTCCGCCCGCAGGTGCTGGTCGCGCACGACTGGCACGCGGCGCTCGCGCTCTGCGCGCTCCGAGTCCGCCACGACTTCGGTGCGGCGCGCGGTGTCGGCGCGGTGCAGGTGGTGCACAACAGCGCCTTCGTCGGACGCTTCCCGGCGCAGGCTTTCGCGGCGACGGGACTCCCGGACTCGCTGTTTCATCCCGACGCAATCGAGTTCTGGGGCGACATCTCAGTGCTGAAAGCGGGACTCGTCTTCGCCGACCGCATCGTCGCGGTGTCACCGACCTACGCGCAGGAACTGCAGACGCCCGCGTTCGGCGAGGGGCTCGAAGGACTCTACGGCTCGCGCGCGCGCCGCCTGCTCGGCATCGCCAACGGGATCGACACGACCCTCCACGATCCCGCCACCGATGCGTCGCTGCCCGCGCGCTACAGCGCCGAGTATCCGAAGCCGAAGGGCCGCTGTCGCAAGGCGCTGCTCGACGCGACGGGACTGGACGCGCCGCAGCCGGGCCGGCTGCTCGCCGCGGTGGGTCGGCTCGCCGCTCAAAAAGGCTGGGACGTGCTGGTCGCCGTGCTGCCGAAGCTGGTCGAAGACGGCGCGTCGCTGGTGCTGCTGGGCGACGGCGATCCCGCGTTTGCCGAACAACTGCGCGAGGCCGCGACACGCTGGCCGAAGCGCGTCCACGTGACGATCGGCTGGGACGACGCGCTCGCGCGGCGTATCTACGCGGGCGCCGACTGCCTTCTCGCGCCGTCGCGCTTCGAGCCGTGCGGGTTGGTGCAGTTGCTCGGCCAGCGCTACGGCGCGCTGCCGGTCGCGCATCGCGTCGGCGGATTCGTCGACACGATCGAGGACGGCGAGACCGGCATCCTCTTCGAACCGCTCACCCCCGCGGCGATCGCCGCGGCGGTCGATCGCGCCGCCGAGCTGTTGCGCGAGCGCGGCGTGCCCGCCGTGCAGCGCAGACTGCTCTCGCTCGACGTCTCGTGGACGGCGCCTGCAGCGGCGTGGGAACGCGTGCTCGCGACGGTCGCACGCGAAGCCGCGCAGAGGATTTGAGCCGTGACGTGGCGCATCGAGCCGGGCAGCGAGACGCCGCTCGGCGCGACCTGGGACGGCGCCGGCGTCTCATTCGCGCTCTTCTCCGAGCACGCGACCGCCGTCGAGTTGTGCCTCTTCGACGCGCCCGACGCCGCAACCGAGTCTGCGCGCATCGCGCTGCCCGAGCGCAGCGGCGACGTCTTCCATGGTCGCGTTCCGGAGCTCCGTCCGGGGCAGCTCTACGGCTATCGCGTGTACGGCCCGTTCGCGCCACGCGAGGGGCATCGCTTCAATCCGAAAAAGCTTCTGGTCGATCCCTACGCGCGTGCGATCGCCGGCACGCTGCGCTTCGACGCGGCGCTGCGGGGCCACGACCCGCTGCAAGCGGAGCTGCCCGACGTGCGCGATTCGGCGCCGTTCATGCCGAAGTGCGTCGTCGTCGACCCGCGCTTCGACTGGGGCGACGACCGTCCGCCGCGCACGCCGTGGAGTCGAAGCGTCCTCTACGAGTGTCATGTGAAGGGCATGACGAAGCGGCATCCGGAGCTCGCGGAGGCGCAGCGCGGTCGCTATCTCGGGCTCGCGGCCGAGCCGGTCGTGTTGCACTTGCAGCGGCTCGGTGTGACGGCGCTCTCGCTGATGCCGATCCACCATTCGAGCATCGACGCGCATCTCGCGGCGCTCGGATTCCCCAACTACTGGGGTTACAACACGCTCGGCTTCTTCGCGCCGGATGCGCGCTTCGCGTCGGGAGACGCGGGCGCGCAGGTGATCGAGTGCAAGCAGATGGTGAAGGCGCTGCACCGCGCCGGCATCGAAGTGATCCTCGACGTCGTCTACAACCACACGCCGGAAGGCGGTCCGCTCGGGCCGACGCTCTCGCTGCGCGGGATCGACAACGGGTCGTACTATCGGCTGCCCCTCGAAGACCCGGCCGAGTACCTCGACTACACCGGTTGCGGGAACACGCTGAACACGCGCCACCCGCGCGTCCTGCAGCTGGTGCTCGACTCGTTGCGTAGCTGGGTGACCGAGTATCACGTCGACGGCTTCCGCTTCGACCTGGCGCCCGTGCTCGCGCGCGATCCGGTCGCGTTCCAGCGCAGCGCCCGCTTCTTCGAAATCGTGCGGCAGGACCCCGTGCTCTCGCAGCTCAAGCTGATCGCGGAGCCGTGGGACCTGGGGCCCGACGGCTATCTGCAAGGCGGCTTTCCGCGCGGCTTCGCCGAGTGGAACGGCCGTTACCGCGACGCCATGCGGCGTTTCTGGCGCGGCGACGCCGGGCAGCTCGCCGAAGCCGCGACGCGCCTCGCCGGCTCGAGCGACCTGTTCGCGCTCTCCGGCCGCACGCCGCAGGCGAGCATCAACTACGTCGTGTGCCACGACGGCATGACGCTCGCGGATCTCGTCAGCTACGCGCAGAAACACAACCTCGCGAACGGCGAGGAGGGTCGCGACGGCCCGCGCGACGACTCACACAACTGGGGGGAGGAGGGTCCTTCGCGCTTGCTGCGCGTTTGCAAGAAGCGCGCTCGTGCGCGGCGCAACCTGATCGCGACGCTCGCCTTCTCGCAAGGCGTCCCGATGCTCTCTCACGGCGACGAGCTGGGCCGCACCCAGCTCGGCAACAGCAACGGCTACTGCCAGGACAACGAACTCACCTGGGTGGACTGGAATCTCGACCGCGAGGGACGCGCGTACCTCGACTTCGTTCGCAGGGTCTTTGCGCTGCGCCGCGACAACGCGGTATTCCGCCGCCGCCGCTTCTTTCGCGGCGAGTCGGTCGATCCCTCGGGTACCGGCGATGTGACCTGGCTGCGGCCCGACGGCTCGGTCACCACGCTCGCGCACTGGGAGAATCCGGATCGCAAGAGCGTCGCGATGTTGATTCCCCGAGAGGCAGCCGACGCGCGGGACGAGACGGGTTGCGAGCAGTTCGCCGAGACGGTGCTGCTGATCCTGAACGGGCACGCGCACAAGCGCGTCTATGCGCTCCCCGATCTGGGGCGCCCGGGGAGCTGGCACGAGGTCGTCAATACCGCCTGCGCAACGCAGCGCCGGATCGACGACGGCCGGCTGGGTGTGGCGCCGTGGTCGCTCGTGCTGCTCGGCTTCCGGGAACAGCAGTGAGTGTCGAGCGACCGAAGCTCGCCGCACTCGCCGAGCGCCTGGGGATCGCATCGTCCTACTGGGACCTCGTCGGCAACGCGCGAACCACGCAAGACGCGACGCGCGAGGCGCTGGTCGCCGCGATGGGATTCGACGCTTCGGATGAAGCCGCCGCCGCGCGCGCTCTCGACGAACTCGCGCGCACCGAGAACTCGCTCGTCGAGCCCGTCCTCGTGTGGCGCGAATTCGAAGACGCCGTGCCCTCGCTGCCGTTGCGGCTCGAAGCGTCGTCGGGTGCGCTCGACTTCGAACTCGAGTTGCGCACCGAGAACGGCTCGGTGCATCGCGCGGCGGGCCGCGTCGATCCCGCCGAGCCCCGCCTTGCGCTGCCCGTGCGACCGCCGGCCGGCTACCACGACCTCGTCGTGCGCGTCGCGGGACGCGGCGTCGCCCGCGAAGGTCGCCAGCGCTTCATCATGGCGCCGCGCACGGCCTACACGATCGAGGAGCGCATCGGCGACGCCCGCGTGTTCGGGGTCTGGGCGAATCTCTACGCGGTGCGCAGCGCGCGCAACTGGGGCTTCGGCGATCTCGGCGATCTCGGGGCCTTGATGCGCTGGTGCGGCTCCGCCGGCGGCGCCTTCGTCGGCGTGAACCCGCTGCACGCGATTCCGAATCGCGGCCTCGCGATCACGCCGTACAGCCCGTCGAGCCGGCTCTACCGCAACCCGCTCTATCTCGACGTCGAGGCGGTGCCGGAGTGGGACGCCTCGCCGGCTGCGCGCGCGCTACGCGGCGACGCCGGGTTCGCCGCGCGGCTCGCGCGACTGCGCGCAGCCGACACCATCGACTATGGCGCCGTGCTCGACGCCAAGCTGCCGGTGCTGCGCGAGCTCTTCGCGAGCTTCTGCGCGCAGCGCGAGCTGGCTGCGAACGCGCGGAGCGCGGCGTTCGCGGCGTTCGTCGCGCGCGAAGGCGAGCGGCTGCGCGACTTCGCCACCTGGGAAGCGCTCGCCGCGCACTTCGCGGAGCGGGGCGGGGAGCCGGCCACCAATTGGCGTCGCTGGCCGCGCGCGTATCGGCGTGCGGAGACGGCGGCGGTCGCGGCGTTCCGCCGCGAACACGCCCGCGAGATCGAGTTCCGGGCGTGGCTTCAGTTCGAGTTGGCGGAGCAGCTCGCGCGCGCCGCCGCGAGCGGTCGCGACGCCGGCCTCGCGATCGGGCTCTACCAGGACCTCGCGGTGGGTTCCGCAGCGGACTCGGCGGACACCTGGATGGCGCCCGCGCTGTTCGCGCTGGATGCCGCGGTCGGCGCGCCGCCCGACGACTACGCGCCCGACGGCCAGAACTGGGGCTTTCCGCCGCTCGATCCGCACGCGCTGCGGGCAGACGGCTACCGCTTTTTCAGTGCGCTGTTGCGCGCGAGCTTCGCGAGCGCCGGCGCGCTGCGCATCGACCACGCGATGGGGCTGTTGCGGTTGTTCTGGATCCCGGCCGGCCGGCCGGGGAGCGAGGGCACCTACGTGTCGTACCGGCACGACGAAGTGCTCGGCGTCCTCGCGCTCGAAAGCCGGCGCCACGCGGCGGTGGTGATCGCGGAGGATCTCGGCACCGTGCCGCCCGAGTTCCCGCCGCTGCTCGTCGACTGGGGGATCCTCTCGTCGTCGGTGCTCTATTTCGAGCGCGACGCTGGGGTGCCGCGGCCCGCCGCGAGCATCTCGGCGCGCGCGCTCGCGACGGTCGAGACGCACGATCTGGTGCCGCTCGCGGGTTTCGCCGCGGGCCGCGATCTGCGCATCCGGCGCGCGGTCGGGCAGATCGAAGACGACGCCGCGCTCGACGCGGCGCTCGCCGCACGCGCGGCCGAGTACGACGCCTGGCTGGCGCGTTTGCGCGAGGAGGGCTGTCTGCTCGCGGAGAACGCGCCGGACGCGGTGGCGCTGGCCGGCGCCTTCCATTGCTTTCTTTCGCGCACGCCGGCGCCGCTGGTGGGCGTGTCGCTCGACGATCTCGCCGGCGAGACGGAGCCGGTGAACGTCCCGGGTGTGCCGGTCGCGCAGCATCGGAGCTGGTCGCGGCGCATGCGCGTGCCGCTCGAGTCGATCCCGGACACGCTGGTCGCGCAGGCCACCGCAGGGGCCCTCGCGAATCGCGCGCGGCGGGCTCGCTAGCGGTCCGGGTGGCTCTCCCGGCCGCTGCGCCCGCTAGACTCGCGCGCCCGATCGGCCGATAGGATCCGGGGTGGGGGGCCTGAATCGATGAGCGCGACCGCGCAGGTCGCCGCGCAGACCGTCTGGGACGCCGATGCCATCGCGGCGTCGGTGAAGCGGAGCATCCGCTCCCTGATGGGCAAGCGCTGGAACGACGCCACACCGCGCGACTTCTTCGTCGCGCTGGCTCTCGCCTGTCGCGAGATGCTGATCGAGCGCTGGTTCGCGACCCAGGATCGCGTCCGGCAGGCCGATGCGAAACGCCTCTACTACCTGTCGGTCGAGTTCCTGATCGGTCGCTCCCTGCAGAGCTCACTCGAAAATCTCGGTGTGCTCGATGAAGTGGAGCGCGCCTTCCGGCGGCTGGGCGTGGACTGGGAAGCCGTGGTCGAATCCGAGCCCGACGCGGCGCTCGGCAACGGCGGCCTCGGTCGCCTCGCCGCCTGCTTCCTCGACTCGCTTGCGGCGCTCGACCTCCCGGGCTTCGGCTACGGCATCAACTACGACTACGGGTTGTTCCGCCAGGCGATCGAGCACGGCCATCAGCGCGAGTATCCCGAGGGCTGGCAGCGACCCGGCGCGGCGTGGCTGATCGAGCGGCCCGAACGCGTCTGCCTCGTACCTGTCTATGGACACGCGGGGCAACGCCCGCGCGACGGCGAGCCGGCCGACTGGCGCGACTTCCGCGTGATCGTCGGCCTACCGCACGATCTGCCCATCGTCGGCCTCGGTGGTCGCACCGTGAACCACCTGCGGCTCTACTCGGCGCGTTCGACCGACGAGTTCGACATCGACATCTTCAACCGCGGCGACTACCTGCGGGCTTTCGAACGCAAACTCGGCATCGAGCGCATCTCGAAGGTGCTCTACCCCTCGGACTCGAACGAGCAGGGCCGTGAGCTGCGGCTGTTGCAGGAATACTTCTTCGTCGCCTGCGCGCTGCGCGACATCTTCTCCCAATACCGCGAGATCCACGACAGCTGGGACGCGCTGCCCGACAAGGTGGCGATCCATCTGAACGACACGCACCCGGCGCTCGCCGTCGCCGAGTTCGTCCGGCTGCTGGTGGACGACAACGGCCTGCCATTCGACCGCGCGCTCGCGCTGGCGAACCAGTGCTTCGCCTACACCAACCACACGCTGATGCCCGAGGCGCTCGAGAGCTGGCCGAGCTGGCTGCTGGAGCGCGTCGTCCCGCGTCATCTCCAGATCATCGAGGCGATCAATGCGCGCCTGCTCAGCGAGGTCGAGCTGCGCTGGCCGGGCGACGTCGAGCGCGTGCGGCGCATCTCGATCATCGACGAGGATCCGCAGAAACACGTGCGCATGGCGCATCTCGCGATCACCGGGAGTCATTCGGTGAACGGCGTCTCGGCGCTGCATTCGGAGCTGGTGAAGACGTCGCTGGTCCCCGATTTCGTGGCGCTGTGGCCGGCGAAGTTCCAGAACGTCACCAACGGGGTGACGCCGCGGCGTTGGTTGCTGCGCGCGAACCCGTTGCTCGCCGACGCGATCACGCGCCGCCTCGGCGACGGCTGGGTGCGCGACCTCGACGAGCTGCGCGGACTCGAACCCGCGGCGGACGACGCGGCGTTCCGCGCCGAATTTCGCTCCGTGAAGCGCGCGAACAAGGAGCGGCTCGCGAAGGTCGTCGCGCGGGTCGCGGGCGTGCGCCTCGATCCCGACGCGCTCTTCGACGTCCAGGTGAAGCGCATCCACGAATACAAGCGCCAGCTGCTGGCGGCGCTGCACGTGATCCATCTCTACCTGCAGATCACCGAGGACGGCCGCCGGCTCGCAGCGCCGCGCGCGTGTCTGTTCGCCGGCAAGGCGGCTCCCGAGTACTTCATGGCCAAGCTGGTGATCCGCCTGCTCGCGAATGTCGCGGCGGTGGTGAACGCCGACCCTCGCACCGAGGGCCAGTTGCAGGTCGCGTTCGTGCCGGACTATCGCGTCACACTCGCGAAGCAGATGATCCCGGCAGCGGACCTCTCGGAGCAGATCTCGACGGCGGGCACCGAGGCTTCGGGCACCGGCAACATGAAGCTCGCCATGAACGGCGCGCTCACGATCGGCACCCTCGACGGAGCCAACATCGAGATCCGCGACGCCGTCGGTCCCGAGAACCTCTACATCTTCGGGCTGCGCACCGAGGAGATCGCCGACCTGCGCGCGCGCGGCGCCTACGACCCGCGCGAGCGCCAGCAGGCGAGCGAGCCGCTGCGCCGCGTGCTCGACGCGCTCGCTTCCGATCGCTTCGCCGGCGGCGAGCCGGGCGTTTTCGCCCCGATCCTGCAGAGCCTGCTCGACCACGGCGACCGCTATTTCGTGCTGGCCGACTTCGAGAGCTATGTGGCGACGCAGGCGCAGGTCGGCCGCGACTATCGAGACGCCGAGGCGTGGTCGCGTCGCGCGGTGCTCAACGTCGCGCGGATGGGTTACTTCTCGGCGGACCGCGCGATTCGCGAGTACGCCCAGCGGATCTGGCACCTCGACGCGGTGCGCTGATCCGCGGCGGTGCGTGTCGCTCCCGATTGCGCTGCTATGATCGCGCGCTTCGCGGCTCCGGGGACGCCCCGAGAGGTCGCCCTGGAGGATCGTCGCATGCTCCGTTTCGCCGCCGTCTCGCTCGCAGTCCTGGTTTTGGCGCTCGCTGCTTGTTCGGAACCGAAGAAGGCAGACGACACCGCATCGGTTGGACCCGACGACAAGGTGGTGGCCGGTCGCATCGCGGGCAAGAACGTCACCGTCGGCGAGGTCGACGCGTGGATCAAGGACCAACTCTTCAGGCAGTCCACGCGCGACAAGAACCCCCTCAAGGTCTACGAGCTGCGCAACCGCGCCTTCGAGCAGATGGCCTCCGAGCGGGCGCTCGACCAGGAAGCCACCAAAGCCGGCAAGAATCGCGAGGCTCTGCTCAAGGAAGAGCTCGAGAAGCGCTCCGCCGTTTCGGATGAGGAAGTCCAGAAGTACTTCGACGAGAACAAGGAGCGCTTCCGCAACATGCCCTTCGAGAAGGTGTCGCCTGCGGTGAAGCGACAACTCGTCAGCCAGCGCCAGATGGCGGCGATGCAGGAATACGTCGGCGGCCTGCGCACGGCGCTCGGCTACGAGAACGAGCTGGAGCCGCCGCGCTTCGAGATCGCCGCCGGCGCGAGCCCCGCGCAGGGACCCGCGGACGCGCCGATCACGCTGGTCGAGTTCAGCGACTACGAGTGCCCGTTCTGCAAGGCGGCGGTACCGATCCTGAAGCAGGTGCAGGAGCGCTACCCGACACAACTGAAACTCGTCTACAAGAACTTCCCGCTCGAAGCGCACCCGAAGGCGAAGCCCGCCGCCGAAGCGGCGATGTGTGCGGCGGAGCAGGGCAAGTTCTGGGAGTACGGTGAGAAGCTCTTCGAGAAAGCACCGCAGATTGGCGTGGAGCATCTCGCACCCATCGCGGAAGAGGCCGGTCTCGACAAGGCGAAGTTCGAGGAGTGCCTGAACTCGCACCGGACCGCGGCCGTGGTTCAAGCGGATCTCGATGCCGGCAAGAAGGCGGCGGTGACGGGGACGCCGTCGTTCTTCGTCAACGGCGTCCCGCTCGCAGGGGGGCGCACGCTCAACGAGTTCGCCAAAGCGATCGACGCCGAGCTGGAACGGCTGAAGCTCCCGGTTCCGCCGCCGCCGCCGCCCGCGCCGGCCCCCGCAGCACACATGATGCCGCCGGGTCATCTCGGCCAGCCCGGTCAGCCGCAGATCGTCGTGCCCGGCCCCGCCAAGACACCGCCCGCTCCCACTCCCGCTCCTGCTCCTGCGCCTGCGCCTGCGCCCGCAGCGAAGAAGTAGGACCCCAACAGGAGCCGGGCGTCAAGTTATTGCGGTGTCAAGTTGTCGAGGGCTGTTTCGCGAGCCAGCGCGCGAACGGAGTCGCTGCGACTTTGCAGAACGCCGCGTCGAGGTCGAAGCGCTCGAGCGCCTGATCGAGCGAGCGACCGCCGGTGGGCAGCGGGTTGGCGCGGAAGAACGCCGCGACGTCGCGGCGCCATTTCGGTCCGAGCACCGGCGTCGTTTCGACGAGGCGCGTGGCGAGCATCGGCGGCATCCGCCGCCGCAGGCGCGCCCAGCGCTTCTTCACGTACGCCCACGTCCGCAAGCGGGCTTCGCGGTTGGCGAGCAGACGCACCACCACGAACGCGACGTCCTGGGTGGGAACGCGATCGGTGAGGCAGAGCGCGAGCGCGCGATCGACCAGCTTCGGCGCGCGGAACTCGGCGAGGCCAAAGAGGAAGCGGCGGCGCTCCTGCGGCGTCGCGGCGTGTTCGAACGCTTCGAGCATCGACTCGAAGCGGACCGCATCGCCGGCGCGCGCGGCCAGCGTCACGACGGTGTCTGCCAGGTTCGGGTCGATCGCGTTGCGGTGCGCGAGGTAGGCGTCGAAGCGCTGGGTCGCGCTGGCGAGCACGGGCGGCCAGTCGGCGACCTCGCCGAGCAGCGCGATCAGCACTGCGCGTCGTAGCCGCACGTCGTCGGCCTCGGCGGGTTTCGGGTCCCAGCCGAGTTCGAGGAGCGTGGGTCCGAACCGGGCGGCGATCCAGTCCCGGAAGTGTTCGGGCACGTCGCGACCGGCCTCGACGGCGAGTCGGTCTTCGAGGAACGCGAACGGTCCGCGCAGAGCGAGCAAGACGTCGGGAACCTCTTCGCCGGCCAGCGCCGCCGCGAGATCGAGGAAGCTCTCGACGCCCGCCCGCCCCGCGCGTACCAGCGCCCACTGGTGGTCGACGAGGCCCATGCGCTCGACGGCGCTGAGCAGCGGCAGGTTCTCGGCGAGCGCGCGCAGGCCCGCGGCGTCATGCAGCGGGCGGAAGAATCCGCCCTCGTCGGCATTGCCGTAGAGGAAGCGCGTCTCGCCGGGGCCGAGGTCGATGCGCGCCGTCGCGCCCGTGACGATCTTGCGCACGATGCGTGCGCGACCGCGCGCATCGGCGACGCGACCCACCCACGGGATCGCCCAGCGTGTGGGTCGCTCCGCGTCGATCTTCCTCGGCCGCGGGTCTGCGGCGAAGCGTTCCTGTCGCAGCGTGAGCACCGTGCGACCCTGGCTGCGCCCGCGCCGCAGCGACAACACCGGGTGTCCCTCCTGCTCGATCCAGCCGCGCACGATCGGCTCGACCGGCTCACCGGCGGCTTCGCCGAGCGCGCGCCACAAATCAGCGGCGGTCGCATTCGACTCCTTGTGGCGGCGGATGTAGCTGCGCACGCCCTTCTGGAACGTCTTTGCGCCCAGGTAGCGTTCGATCATGCGCACCACCGCGGCGCCCTTCTCGTAGGTGATCAGGTCGAAGTTCTCGGTCGCGTCGCTCGGGGTGCGCACCTCGCAGTGGATCGGGTGCGTGTGGCGCAGCGCGTCGAGGCGCAGCGCGGCGGCGCGGTGGTGCTGGAAGTCCTGCCACATCTTCCACTCGGGACGCCATCCGTCGACGATCTGGAACGCCATCCAGGTGGCGAACGACTCGTTTAGCCAGAGGTCGTCCCACCACGCCATCGTGACGAGATCGCCGTACCACATGTGCGCCAGCTCATGACAGATCACTTCTGCGGCGCGCTTCTTCTCGGCGAGCGTCGCCGCCGCCGGATCGAGCAGCAGCAGGTTCTCGCGGAAGAAGACCGCGCCGGCATTCTCCATCGCGCCCGCCTCGAAGTCGGGCGCGGCGACGAGATCGAGCTTCGCGTACGGATAGGGCAGCCCGAACCAGCGCTCTAGGCGCAACAGGCACTCGCGTGCCGCTTCGAGCGCGAAGCCAGTGAGCTTGCCCTTGCCGGGCACGTGCCAGATGCGGATCTCGGTGGGTCCGCAGCGGCTTGCGATCGAGCGCTCGAAAGGGCCGACCGCGAGCGCGACGAGGTAGGTCGAGAGCGGCGGCGTCTCTGCGAAGTGTACCGTCTTGCGTCCTTCCGGCAGCGCGACCTCGTCGGCGACGGGTGCGTTCGAGAGCACCGCGTTCGACGCGCGCGTCGTCACCGCGATCCGGAAGCGCGCCTTCATCGCGGGTTCGTCGAAGCACGGGAAGAAGCGCCGCGCGTCGGCGGCCTCGAGCTGCGAGAGCGCGTAGCGCTGGCCCTGGTCGCTCGCGGCGTAGAGGCCGCGCAGGTTGTCGCGCAGCTTGCCCGTGAACGAGAGCTGTACCTCGACCTTGCCGGGAGCTACCGGTCGCGCGAGGCGGATCGCGATCGTCTCACTCTCGGGACGCATCTCGACGCGCGCGCCGAGCAGGCCCTGGTCGGTCGCGACGCGCGCACAGGTGATGCGCAGCTCGGCGGCGTGCAGCTCGATCGCGCGCACCGACGTGCGCAGCTCCACCGCGATCTTCAGCTCGCCGCGGTACTCGGGTCCGCGCTCGGGATCGACGTCGAGGTGCAGGTCGTAGTGGCTCGGGACGACGTCGCTGGCGAGGCGATGGCCTGCGCGGCGCCGCGCGCCGGCCGATCCGCGGTCGGTCAAGGGAACCCCCTGGTCTCTGGAGTGGGCGCATGATAGGGAACACTCGCAAAGCGCCCGTTTCGTTCATCACGGCGAGCGGCGATTTCGCGCCGGCGGCGGAGCCGTACTAGGGTCGGCGCTCGGAGGAACGATGATCGTCCTGCACCAGTTCGAGATCTCGCCGTTCTGCGACAAGGTCCGCCGCATCCTGCACGTGAAGGGCGTGCCCTACCAGGTGCACGAGATTCCGCCCAGCCGCAGCTTCACGGACGTGCGGCGCGTGAACCGCATCGGCAAGTTGCCCACGATCGAAGACGACGGCCGGCGCGTCGCCGACTCGACCGACATCGCGTACTACCTGGAAGAGCGCTTCCCCGAGCCGCCGCTGATGCCCAGGCACCCACTCGAGCGCGCGCTGGTCCACGTGCTCGAGGACTGGGCCGACGAGAGCCTCTACTTCTACGAGATGACGTTGCGCTTCGCGCTGCCGCACAACCGGCGGCGCTGGCTTCCGCAACTCACCAAGTACGAGTCCGCCTGGTTCCAGCGCGTCGCGCCGTTCCTGCTGCCGCTCGTCTTCCGGCGCACCGTGCGGAGTCAGGGCATCGGCCGCAAGCCGGTCGACATGCTCGTCGCCGACGTCGAACGCCACGTGGGCGCCATCGATGGCCTCGTCGGCGACGGCGAGTGGCTGGTCGGCTCCGCGCTCACGCTCGCCGACATCGCCGTGTTCGCGCAGCTCTTCTGCATCCGCGGCAGCGACGAGGGCGCACAGATCGTCGGGGCGCACCCGCGTGTCGCAGCGTGGATGGAGCGCGTCGACGCCGCGACGCAGCCGCGCGCTTGAAATGACTCCCACGAGAAACGCTGGGGATCCGGCGGCGATGGGGAAGACGCCGCGCATCGAACGCATCGAGTTGTTCCCGCTGCACGTGCCGTTCCGCGCGCTGGTCCGCGAGGCGATGGCGCGCTCGGCGGGCGGCCTCGGCATGGCGATCGCCGCCGAGGAGCCGTGGACCGGCGGCGATTTCGTGATCGCGCGACTCGGCGCCGAAGACGGCTCGTGCGGCGTCGGCGAAGCCTTCGTCTGGTTGCCCGAGACGGGCGTCTCGCCAGCCCAGATCATCGACGCCGTCGAGCACGGACTCGCGCGCTATTTGCTCGGGGCGAGTCCCTTCGACGTCGAAGGCCTGCGCGAGCGGATGGACGCGAACGTCGCGCGCAGCGAAGTCGCCAAGGGTCTGCTCGACATGGCCTGCTACGACCTGATGGGCCAGCTTTGCGGCCGCGCCGCCTGCGAGTTCATGGGCGGACGCGGCGCCGACGCGCTTCCGCTCGCCGCGCTGATTCCGCTCGGCGACGCCGCGTCGATGGTCGAGATGGCGCTCGCCTTCCAGAAGGGCGGGACGAAGACGTTTCGCCTGAAGCTCGGCACCGGCATCGAAACGGACCGCCGCGTGGTCGCAGCGGTGCGCGAGGCGCTCGGCCCCGAAGCGCGGCTGCGCGTCGACTACAACCAGGCGTACAGCGCGGACGAAGCGATGCGCGCGATCGAGGCGATCGCACCCTTCGGCATCGACTGCGCCGAGCAGCCCGTGCGCGCCGGCGACTGGCTCGGCATGGCGCGCGTACAGAGTCGGGTCGCGGTGCCGCTGATGGCGCACGAAGGTTGCTTCTCGCTGACCGACGTGACGGCGCTGATCGAGCTGGGCGCCATCGGCGTGATCGGCGTCAACACCGAGCGACCCGGCGGGATCACCCAGGCGCTGCGCGCGATCGACTACGCGTCGCGGCGGGGGCTCGGCACCGTCCTCCACAACCAGCCGCTCGGGATCGCCTCCGCCGCGCAGGTGCAGCTCGGCGCGGCGCGCGCATCGGTGCTCGGTCACGCGATGGAACTCTTCGGCCACGTGATGCTGGAAGACGACCTGATCGTGGATCCACTCGACTACAGCGGTGGCTTCGTGCGCGTGCCGGAGCGAGCGGGACTCGGCGTCACGCTCGACGTCGACGCGCTCGATCGCTACGCGACCGCCGGGCCCGTGGTGCTGGAGCGCTCGCGTTGAGCGACTCCGCTCCCGCGACGCTCTACAGCGGCGGCGAGGTCGTCACGCTGGAAGCGGCGGGCCCGCGCGCCGCGGCGCTCGCGAGCGTCGGCGAGCGCATCGTTGCGGTAGGCGACGCGGCGACGTGTCGAGACGCGTTGCATGCGGCTGGCGCGGCGGAGTTCGAGCACGTCGACCTCGCCGGCCGCGCGCTGCTGCCGGGTTTCATCGACACCCATCTGCATCCGATCATGCTGGTCTACTTCGACCTGAACGCGGATCTGCGGAAGGTCCGGAACATCGCCGAAGTGCAGGACGCGCTGCGCGGCCGCGCGGCGCGCCTGCCCGCGGGCGAGTGGCTGGTCGGGCTCCAGCTGCAGGACGAGGACCTCGCCGAGCGCCGGCTGCCGACGCGCGCCGAACTCGACGCCGCGTGCGCCGATCGCCCCGCGCTGGTGGTCGAGCACGACGGGCACAGCGCCGCGGGCAACTCGCTCGCGCTCGCGGCGGCGGGCATCGACGCGGGTACGGCCGACCCCCCCGCCGGCCGCATCGAGCGCGCCGCCGACGGCAGCCCGCTCGGCCCCTGCTTCGAGGCCGCCGCGCAGCGCCTGCTCGGAGCGGCGCCGTCGCCTTCGCTCGACCGGCTGCGTGAGGGTGCGCGCACGACCTTCGCGCGGCTCCCGGAGTGCGGCATAACATCGGCGGGCGTCGTGCTCCAGACCGACGCGGAGGGACCCGCCGGCGCCGCGGGCAGTCTCGAGGCGATTGCGCTGCAAGTCCTGCTCGACGAGGTGCCGTTCTCGACCTACGCGATCCTGGTCGGGCGCAGCGTCGACGCGGCGGTCGCGCTGCGCGCGACGCCGCTCCAGGATCCCGCCGCCGGACGCCGCGTCGGCGGCTTCAAGATCTTTTCCGACGGCACCTTCGGCAGTTGCACGGCATGCATGCACGAGCCGTTCAGCGACCGCCCCGGCGAGCGCGGCTTCCTGACCCTCGACGAGGACGAGATCCTCGCGCGCATGCGCGCGGCGCATGCCGCCGCGTTCCAGATCTGCGTGCATGCGATCGGCGACCGCGCCGTCGAGCGCTGCATCGACCTCTACGAGCGCTTGCTGAGCGAGTCGCCGCGGCGCGATCACCGCCACCGCATCGAACACGCCTCGATCGTGGCGCCCGAGCAGATCGCACGCCTCGCGCGCCTCGGGCTCTGCGTCTCGACGCAGCCGCTCTTCATCCACTCGGAGAAGGAATGGCTGCACCGTAGACTCGGCGCGGCACGGGCGCGCAACGTCTACCCGCTGCGCGCGCTGCTCGATGGCGGTGTGCTGGTCGGCGGCGCCTCGGACGCCCCGGTCGAATCGCTGGACGTGCTGCACGCGATCCAGTGTTGCGTGACGCGCGAGGGCTTCGAGCCGCAGCAGTCGCTGACTCCCGCCGAAGCCGTCCGGCTCTTCACCCGCGACGCGGCACGGCTCCACTTCGAGGAAGCGGAGAAGGGAACGCTCGCGGCCGGCAAGCGCGCCGACCTGGTCGTGCTCTCGGCCAACCCGCTCGCCGTCGAGCCGACGCGCATCCGCGAGATTCGCGTGCTGCGCACCGTCACCGGCGGTCGCGTCGTGTACGATGTTGGCGAAGGGCCCACCCGCTGACGGGGGTCGCGCAACAGGAGTGGACATGAACGCTGCGAAAGCCCGCATTCGCGCGGCGACGGCCGCCGACCTCGAGGTGCTCGCGGAGTTCGCGCGCGCGATGGCTCGCGAAACGGAGGGCGTCGCGCTCGACGCGGCCACGCTGCGCGCCGGCGTCGCGGCGCTGCTCGGCGATCCGGCTCGCGGACGCAGCTTCGTGTTGGAGGTGGACGGCGAAGCGGTGGCGAGCCTGATGCTCACCAGCGAGTGGAGCGAGTGGCGCAACGGTTTCTTCTGGTGGATCCAGAGCGTCTACGTGCGGCCGTCGCAGCGCGGCCGCGGGCACTACCGCCGACTCCACGAGCACGTGCGCGCACTCGCCGCGCGGGAACCCGACGTGTGCGGCCTGCGTCTCTACGTGGAGCGCGAGAACACCGGCGCGCAGGCGAGCTACCGCGCCCTCGGCATGCACGAGACGCACTACCTGCTCTTCGAGGAGTCGACGCGTTCGCAGCCGTAGTTGGCCGCGCGGCCGTTTCGCTGTCACCATGCGGTTCGACCGCAACGGAGGTTGCTCGCATGACGGTACTGCGTTGGATCGTTCGAGTCGTTCTCGGCGTAGCCGTGCTGGCCGGCGTCGTATTCTTCGGCGCGCGCTTTCTCGACGGCCCGCTCGGCCCGATTCCCGGCGGCGCGCTCGTCGGCGGTGTGATGGTGAGCGTGCCGGTCGCCGACTGGGGCTTCGCGACGGACGTGCCGGAGATCGCCCTCCAGCTCGAATCGCAGTCGCGCTCGCGCACCACCTGGATCCTGGTGCACGAGGGCAAGGCGTACATCCCGGCCTCGACCGAGTATCCGCCCGGCAAGACCTGGCACCGGGTCGCGCTCGAGGACGGTCGCGCGACGCTTCGCATCGAAGGCAAGCGCTATCGCGTGACGCTCGCGAAGGTCGAGGACGCGGCCACGATGAGCGCCGTCCGCGAGGTTGCGTCGCGCAAGTACCCGAAGCGACCGCCCGGCGACGCATGGCTGTTCGAGGTGACATCGCGCAGTGGCACTGCCGGCTGACAGGGTTGCCGGAAATCGGGCGAACGGCGGGATTGCGCGAAGCGAATTTCTGGGAGCCCGGTGATCCCCTTCGTCCTCGATGTCATTCAGCGCAGCGGCTCTGGGGGGCTTTGGAGCGTTTCGACCTGCACGAAACAATCTCGCGGCGCGGGCGCCGCGCCGATCAGGCCGAGTTCCTGGAGCTGTCTGCCGAGCGTCGCCCAGCGCTCGAGTGACATCGCGCCGACGCCGGATTGCTTCGCGAACGCGTCCTCGATCAGCGGTTGCTGCGCGGCGGCGCCGAGGCGGAAGGTGTCGGCGTCCATCTCCTTGTTGAGCTGGCCCATCAACGCGTTCGCCAGGGTGGGATCGTCGAGATAGCCGCGCCAGCCTTCTCGCAGCGCTGCGACGAAGTCGGCGAGGCGTTTCGTCTCGGCGCGCGCGCGTGCTCCCGTCGTGATCACCACCGCCGCGTACGGGTTGAAGCCCGACTCCGCGATCAGGAACACCTGCGGGTCGGCGCCCTGGCGGCGCGCGGCGATCGGCTCGGCGGTGACGAAGACCTGTTGCGCCAGCGTCGGGTCGCCGAGGAACGGCGCGATGCTGTAGCCGTACGGGACGATCTTCATCTTCGTGAGGTCATAGTGCTTCTCGAAGAACTTCGTGTACGCGACGCCCGGCTCGACGGCGAGCGTGCCGCCGGCGGCGAACACGTCGGCGAGCGAGTGCAGGCCGCGCGCGGCGTGCACCATGATGCCCTGCGGATTGGTCTGGTAGGTCGCGAACACCGCGACGATGTCGGCGCCGCGGTCGCGCGCGAGCACGACTTCGTCGGCGGCTGCGATGCCGAACTCGACCTTGCCGGCCTCGACCATCTGCACGACCGGCGCGCCCGGTCCCCCGGTGAGTTCCAGCGTGATCCCGCGCTTCGCGAAGGCGTCCATGCGCTGCGCTTCGTAGAGCCCGCCGAACTCGGGCTCGGGCTTCCAGTTCAGCGCGAGGGCGACCTTGCCGGCCGTGGCGCGCGTCGCCGCGTCTTCGCCGCCGCAGGCGGGGATTGCGAGCAGCGCCGCCATCCCGATCGCGACGGCGCGCTTCGAAGCTGCGAGTCTGCTCACGGTTCGGTCTCCTGCGTGTGCCAGCGGCGCAACGCGAAATGGCTGGTTGCGTTCACCGCGGCGAAGAGCGCGAGGCCGAGCGCGGCGGCGTGCAGCACCGCCGCGAAGACCAGGTCGGTGCGCTGCTGGCGCATTGCTTCGAGCACCACCACGCCGAGCCCGCCGCCGCCGACGAACTCGCCGACGATCGCGCCGATCACGGCGAGTCCCGCCGCGATCCGCAAGCCCGTCAGCACGTTCGGCAGGGCCCACGGCAGCGACAGTTTCCAGAGCCGCGCGAAACCGCTCGCACCGTAGAGGCGGAAGAGGTCGCGCAGGGCGGGATCGACCGAGAGCAGCCCCGCCAGCGAGTTCGCGATCACCGGGAACACCGAGACGATGAACGCGGCCGCGACGACCGCGCGCATGCCGTAGCCGAACCAGATCACCAGCAGCGGCGCGATCGCCACGATCGGCACGATCTGGAAGAAGATCGCGTACGGGTAGAAGGCGCGTTCCACCCAGCGCGACGTCGAGAGCGCGATCGCGACGAGCAGCCCCAGCGCGATCGAGAGCGCGAGCCCGATCGCCACCGCCTGCGCCGTCATCGCGAGGGCGGGCAGCAGCGTCGGGGCGTGTTGCAGCGCGGCGCGCGCGACAGCGGACGGCGTCGGCAGCAGCAGCGGCGAGACGCCCGCAGCACGGATCCCGAACTCTGCCGCCGCGGTGGTCAGCAGGAAGGTCGCCGCGGGCGGCACGAAGGTCTCGACGAAGCGGGGCTTCACGCCGCTTTCCCGTTGCCGCGGCGCAATGCCTCGTAGAGAACGCTCATCTCGCGGGCGAAGCGCGCATCGCCGCGCAGTGCCGCGTCGCGTTGCGCGGGAAGATCGAGCGCGTGCTCGAGCACGACGCGCGCCGGTCTGCGGGTGAGCACGACGGCGCGTTCGGCCAGGAACGCGGCTTCGGCGATCGAGTGCGTGACGAAGAGCACCGTCATCCCGGTCGCGGCCCAGAGCGCGCGGAGCTGGTCGTCGAGGTCCTGGCGCGTGATCTCGTCGAGCGCGGCAAAGGGTTCGTCGAGCAGCAGCAGGCGCGGTTCGGTGACGAGCGCGCGCGCCAGCGAGACGCGCATCCGCATGCCGCCCGAGAGCTGCGCGGGATGACGCTGCGCGGCGTCGGCGAGGCCCACCGCAGCGATCGCGCGCAGGGCGGCGTCGCGCCGTTCGCCGCTGGCGCGCCCCTGCAGCTCGAGCGGCAGCGCGACGTTCGCGAGCACGTCGCGCCAAGGCAGCAGGTGGGCGTCCTGGAACACGTAGGCGAGGGCGTTCTTCGGGGCGCCGCCGCCGGCGCCGAACCCGAGGTCGCCCGCATCGAGCGGCTCGAGGCCGGCGATCATGCGCAGCAGCGTCGACTTGCCACAACCCGAGGGGCCGAGGATCGCGACGAATTCGCCCGCTGCGATCGAGAGGTCGACGCCGTCGACCGCGACCACGTCGGCTTCGCCCGCGGAGCGGAAGACGCGGCACGCACCGCGCACGCGAACCGCGACGCCGGTGGGCGCGGCCGTCGGTTCGGGTGCGGACATGAACGCGGGGTAGCGGGGAAGGGGGGAGGGCGTCAAGACGGAGTGTGCGTCTCCGACCGGCCGTCAGGTTTCGATCCCGGATCGCCGCGCCGCGGCGAGCGCGTCGATGGCGTCGATGCGGCGGACGGCGCCCGACAGCTCGGCGACGAGCTTGCGGCGGCGCTCGTCGAGATCCCCGGCGCCGGCGCCGAGCAGCTTGCGGTTGTCGGCGAGGCGCAGCGCGGTTTCGAAGTAGCTCCTCGAGACGGACTCGGCGCCGCGGATGCGCTGTTGCAGCAACCACTGTTTGCCGAGCGCCAGCGCGCGCGACAGGAGTTCGCCCTTGTCCACGGGCTTCTCGGTTCCCCAGCGCAGCAGCGACTCCGCCACCACGCGATACGACTCGAGGAAGGGCCGCGCGACGCGGTGTGCGGAGAGCGGACGGAAGCGTCGCACCAGTGCGTGGATCGCGGCAGGTCCTTCGTCGATGCGTTCCTCCCAGTCGGGCGCATGGAACGAGATTTCTTCGCGCAGGTCGGCGAGGAATCGTTCGCGGTCGGGGAAGAAGAACTCGAACTTGAGCAGGTCGCGCAGCCGCAGCGCCGCGTCGAAGAACGCGGCCAGACGATCCACGACGCCCCCGGCGGCGGCGGCGAGCAGCGCCAGCTCCGCAATCGCCGGCGTCACGAAGAAGTGGATCACCGAGTTGCGGTAGTAGGCCGCCGCGAGGTGCTCGTCCTCGCGGATCTTGTAGACGGCCTCGGGGCCCTCGGCGTAGCAGACGATCACGTTGCTGCGCACCAGCTCGTCGAGCGCGCGCATGACCCCGGCGTCCGTGCGCAGATCGAGTTCGCCCATCGTCGGCAGCTTGCGGCGCTCGACGTAGTCGAGCACTCGCATCAGCGAGACGCGCACCTCCTCGAGCGTGAGCGCCTGGTCGCCGACGCCGAGCAGGGCCAGCGTCACGAGCGAAGTCGCGCTGATCGGCGTCACCGCGTTGATGCGCACGCAGGTCTCGAAGGCGAGCTTCTGGATCGCGAGGTTGTCCTCGTCGGGATTCGGTTCGGCGTTCGGGTTGGGCGCGCCGAGCGCTTTGGCGAGCGAGATCGGTTCGCCGAAGCGGATGTGGATCTCGCCGTAGCGCCGCAGCCGCCGCACCAGTCCCACGAACCAGCTGAAGCTCTCCTGCTGCTTGGCCGCGCCACGTTGCTCGGCGACGTAGTCGCCGACGTCCTGGATCTGGTCGTAGGCAATCGACACCGGGATCAGGAACACGTCCTCGCTCTTGCCGCGCCGGTAGGCGTCCACCACGTAGGCGAGCATCCCGAACTTCGGCGGCAGCAGTTTGCCGGAGCGCGAGCGGCCGCCCTCGATGTACCACTCGAGCGAGAAGCGCTTCTCGATCAGGTAGTCGATGTAGTGATGCAGGACGAGTTTGTAGATTTCGTCGTCCTTGAAGCTGCGGCGGATGAAGAACACGCCTGCACGCCGCACCAGCGGGCCGATCGGGAAGAAGTTCATGTTGATCCCGCCGGCGGTGTGGTTCGGCGGGAGCCCGTTCTCCCAGAGCATGCAGTGCAGTGACGGGTGATCGAGGTTCGAGCGGTGCGTCGGCAGGAACACCACCGGCGAGCGCTGCGAGAGCGCCGCGACCTGTTCGAGGCGCGCGTGGTCGTAGCGCAGTTCGGCGTCGTAGCCGCGCGTGTAGAGGAAGCGGTAGAGCTGCGTCGCGAGGTCGATGGTGATCGGATTGTGCGCGGCGGCGATTTCGCGCAGGTCGCGCGATGCCTCGCGCGCCACGTCGGCCTCGGATCGGCCGAGTTTGCGCGCGATCCGGGCCAGGCCGCCGCGGAACGACGGTCGCGCCAGGATCTCCTCGCGCACCAGGCGCGGCACCTTGTAGCGCGCGCCGCGCAGGCGCCGTTCGCCGCGCTCGAGCGCGAGCTGCGCCTGGCGCGAGATGAACTCCTGGAGCGATGTCGTTTCGACGCCTTCCGCCTGGCCGCCGCCACGCCAGCGTTCGCGCAGCTCCGAGAGCGGCGCCGGCTCGCCGTGCACGATGCGACATCGCTCGCGGTCGCGCGCCAGGATCAGGCGCTGACGCCCGGCGGAGGGGTCGAAGGGATCGCCGCGCAGTAGCACGTCGCGCAACCGCACCACGCGCGTTCCGTCGGGGCGTCGCGGCGGGAGCCACACCACGCGCAGCGGCGCGAGCAGCGGGTCATCGCCTTGCGAGACCGCCACTTCGAGCGCGTCGAGACCCCCCGTGCCGCGCTTGCGTCCCCGTGACGGCGGAATTGCCACGGTGTCGGCGATCGCAGCCGCGTCGGGGGCTGCGGGCAGGTGGCGGCGAATCCAGCTTTCGAGAATGCGTCGCTCGAGCGCGGTCGCGGCGTCGAGCAGGAACACCACGCGGCGCCCGCGCGCGTCGGGCCAGCTGGCTTCGCCTTCGAACGGTCGATCCGGCATGTGCCGCCCAGTCTATCGCGCCACGCCGCGGGTCGGACGCCGGAGTGTGGTGAAGCTTCCCCTTCGCGCCGTTATCGTGCATGCAACATGCGGGGAGAGACCGATGCAGCAACACGAACAGCGACCCATCTGGCGCCGTGAGCCACTCTGGCTGATTGCAGCCGGCCTGGTGTGGCTCGAATTCGGGACCCGCCACGGCGGGCTTCCGCTCGTTCTCGCCTCGGTTCCCGGGCTCCTGATGCTGGGCGGCGGCGTCTCGTCGTGGCTCTGGCCCGGCGACCCGCGCGAGCGCCACTTCGGCGCGGCGGGGGCGATCCTGGGCGTCGTGGTCGGACTCCTTTTTTCGTGGAGCTGGGCCGGCTTCGCGGGTGCGCTCGGGCTCGTCGCGGCGTCGCTACTGGCGGGGGGAGCCGTCGGCTATCTCACGCTGCGGGTGCAGGCCGACGAGGAAGACGTTCCCGATCCGGGACGTGCACTGCGCACCGCATTCGAGGTGACGCTCGACGAGGCGATCCTCGCGCAGATGACGCTCTCGGCCCCCGCACGCGCACTGAAGACCGACGGTGAGCGCGTGGTTGCGGAGGTGCACGAGGCGCTCGCTCTCTACCGCGACCGTGGGTGGCTCGAAAAGCCGTCGAGCTACCACCGCACGCCGCCGCCGCTCGAGCAGGTGGATCTGCGGCCGGACCGCGTGCGCGGTCTTGCGTACGAGCATCTCCGCTTCGAGAGCGGCTACGAGCCGAACGACGGGGAGCCCGGTCGCGATCGCTACCTGTCCTACGTGCCGCCGCGCACCGCCCACGCATGGGTGATGCGCCGCGACGGCGTTCCGGGCCCGGCCGGAACTGCGGAGCGACCGTGGCTGGTCTGCATCCACGGCTACCAGATGGGCATGCCACTCGTCGACTTCACAGCCTTCCGTCCCGAGTGGCTGCAGAAGAAACTCGGCCTGAACCTGATCCTGCCGGTGTTGCCGCTGCACGGACCGCGCAAGATCCGCCGCGTCTCGGGCGACGGCATGCTCTCGGGCGATCTCCTCGACACGGTGCATGCGCTTGCGCAGACCGCCTGGGATCTTCGGCGCATCGTCTCCTGGGTGCGCGCGCAAGGGGCGACACGGATCGGCGTGTTCGGCCTCTCGCTCGGGGGCTACAGCACGGCGCTGCTCGCGGCGTTCGAGCGGGATCTGGCCTGCGCGATCGCCGGCATTCCGGCGACCGATTTCGCGCGTCTTTCGTGGCGTCACGGTCCGCCCGATTCGCTGCGTGTCGCCGAGGAACTGGGCGTCGGCTTGAACGAGACCACGGATCTCAAGAAGGTGATCTCGCCGCTCGTGCTCGAGCCCCAGATTCCGCACGAGCGCCGCTACATCTTCGGCGGCAGCGCCGATCAGCTCGTGCCGCCGGACCAGGTGCGCGATCTGTGGCGCCACTGGGATCGCCCGAAGATGCACTGGTATCCGGGCGCCCACGTGACCTTCGGCATGCACCCGCCCGTGCGCCGCTTCATCGACGACGCACTGCGGGAGTCGGGGCTGGTCAGCTAGCGGCCTTCTCGGCCGGCTGCGGCGCATCCTCGTCGAGGAGCGGACCGAGTTCGTCCTCGTGCTCGCGGGCGGCGGCCGCCCAGCGATCGGGCGGCTCCAGCTCGAGATCGAGTTGCGAGTCGGACTCGTCGGGCAGGGCGCGGCCCGCTGCGCTCGGCAGCGCTGCTTCGGCGAGGCTCGGCGCGATCTCGATCGAGCCTTCCGGGCACAGCGTGCGGGCGCCGTCGGCGAGGTGTTCGTAGACCGACTTGTACTGGAGCGTGAGGTCGCGCAAGCGGCGCGAGGTCTCGCCGAAATGCTCCGAAACCTGGCCGCGGTAGCGCGCGTGCTCGGACTCGCTGGCGCGCAGCTGCTCTTCCAGCTGCCGCGCACGTGCTGCCTCGCGTCGCGATCCCGCGCGGGCGATCAGCACGCCCACGAGAATTCCGAGGACGAGGCTTCCAGCTGCGGCAATCCAGAGCAGTTGCGGTTCCACCATCGCGATTCCCCCTCACTTTCCTTTTCCGACGGGAGAGCCAGTCTAGGCGGCGCCTCGCCGCGTCGCGACTCGAGCGACCCCCTTGCAGTAATCTGGACGATGTCCAGATTACTGCCTATGCTGCCGCCACCTTTCAAACCAACCCGATCTTCTTGCAGGGAGGAATCACGCATGACCATGGTCGGCCAGCCGGAACCCGCATGGACCGCCACCGCCTACATAAAGGGCGAGCAGAAGACGATCTCGAACGCGGACTACAAGGGGAAGTGGCACGTCCTCTATTGGTACCCGCTCGACTTCACCTTCGTGTGTCCCACCGAGATCAAGGGATTCCAGTCCTTGCTCGACGATTTCGGCGACGACAAGGTCGAAGTGATCGGCGTCTCGACCGACTCGTTCTTCAGCCACAAGGCATGGTTCGCGGATCGCAAGACCTTCCCGCAGGTGATCACCCACCCGGTTATCGCGGATACCAACCACGCCGTCTCGACCGCCTTCCACGTCCTCAAGGAAGACCAGGGCGTCGCGTTCCGCGCGACGGTCGTGGTCGACGACAAGGGCATCGTCCGCGCCGTCGCCGTGAACGATCTCTCCGCCGGCCGCAGCCCCGCCGAGACGCTGCGCACGGTGCAGGCGCTCCAGAGCGGCGGTCTGTGCGGCGCCGATTGGAAGAAGGGCGACTCGTTCGCGGGATGAGCGAGCGACTCGAGAGGCTCGACGGCAGCAACTGGGAAGCGTTCGTCGCGTCACCGGCGGCGGTCTTGATGCTCGGCAAGAGCGACTGTGCGGCGTGCGCCGCCTGGACGGCCGAACTCGAGGCCTTCCTCGAGAAGGACGAGCGCTGGCGCCACGTGCGCTTCGGCAAGCTGCTGCTCGACAAGCCCGGCCTGATCTCGTTCAAGCGCGCGAACTCGTGGATCGCCGAGCTTCACGACCTGCCCACCAACGTGCTCTACGTCAATGGGCGGGAGTCGAAGCGCTTCGCGGGGGGCGGCATCGAGCGGCTGGTCACGCGCCTCGAACGCGGCGTCGGCGAGGGCGCGAACGGCCCCGAGTAGGAGCCTGACCCGTTTAGAATCCCGCGTCTCGGAAGCCGACGCGGGAGGCGCGGGGGCGTGACGTTCGTCCAGAACGTCCTCGGCGGACGGGCCGCGCAGCTTCGCGGTGAAGCCTTCGAGGCCGCCTGCGGGCCTGATGACCGGAGGGCTTCGCGGGTTCTGGCCGAACGCCCCGCCCCCGCTACTTGCCATCTGTTTCGGGACTTCCGTTCATGAAAGAGAGACGAGAAGCCGAGCGCGGGCGGGGGACTCGGCCGAAACAATCCGCAGGCGGTCGCCAGCG
>Ga0102851_10000174_pt1 | contig 28200 bp, 27 predicted proteins | sample Mud3Dept3metaG_FD_79558 | JGI IMG/M metagenome (GOLD analysis project Ga0102851, IMG submission 79558) | Freshwater wetland microbial communities from Ohio, USA, analyzing the effect of biotic and abiotic controls - Mud 3 Core 4 Depth 3... | ecosystem: Environmental > Aquatic > Freshwater >... | reverse complement strand
GTTCCTGCAGCAGTTTCGTGTGGGTGTCGAAGATATTCAGCGCGGCCTGCTCGAGTTCCTGCATTTTCCCCGAGGCCTCCAGCTGCCTTTTCAGGGTCCCCAGCTCGGGATCGCTGATGCGGTCGTGCAGCAGCGACTTGCCCCCGGGCTGCAGCACGTGCAGCAGGAGCACGCTTACCGCGGGCCGGGAGCCGAACAGGCGGATGCACGTCTGCACGCTGGCGCGGGCGCCTTGTGAGTCATCCACCGGGAGCAGCAGCTTTTTCATGAGTGTCTCCTGCTTGATTGTTACCGGGTTGATACGCGTTGCATGCGCCTACCTCCCATAGCCGCCGGCGGCAGGGGCTTCCGCTGCGGCCGGCGCCTCGGCGCCACGTCCTTTCGTTCCACTGTGCGAGGACACCGCGTAGCCGAACAGAAACCCGATCCAGGTCGCGGTGACGACCACGACGATCCACAGGCTCGTCTTGTTCATGGGTTTGGTCCTCAGGCCGCCGCTTTTTTGATCTTCCAGGTGTATTTCCCGCTCTGGCCGGTTTTTTCGACCACCTCGTTGCCAAGGGCATCGCACATGGCCGCGATGGATTCCCCTGACGAGGGATTGTCGAAGACCAACTCGAGCAGATCTCCCGCTTTCATTTTTTCCATTGCCTTCTTGGTATAGAGCTGGGGATGCGGGCAAACGTAACCACAGCAATCCAGTGCGTATACACCGTCACTCTTCTTTTCGAATTTCATAGGGTATCCACCTCCTGTCATGCACGCATTAAAGATCGAAGGCGGCCATTTCCTTGGCCATTTTTCTCTCCGTCCACCAGTTGAAGAACTTCACGCCCAGATAAGCGCCGCCAATCATGCCGAACCCGAACAGCCATCCGGAGACGTCGCCCTGCGAAACGCGCACGAAAAATGCGCCCACATTGCAGCCGAGCCCCAGGCGCGAACCAATGCCCATCAGGGTGCCGCCGATGATGGCCCACATGGCGAGTTCGCGGTTCGTGCCTTTCCACTTGAATTCGTTGTGCAACAGCGCCATCACGGCGGCACCGCCGATCAAGGCGAGCGACATCCAGTCGGCCGGGTTGATGAGCGGGTTGGGGATGCCGTTCTCGAGCCCGAAATAGATGTTGTCCATGTTGTCCCATCCGAGCTTGTTGAACACCCAGCCGACCCACTGCGCTTCCTGGGTGGTCACGTACCAGTAGCCGGGGTCGAAAACCGTGCCCTTGGCGGAAAGCCCGGAGGTGATGCCCATTTCCTTCATCAGCGAACCGAAATTGCTCACGCCGAATTTGAGCTGCAGCCCTTTCATCACATACATATGCAATCCGGCTGCGATGCCCAGCACCAGGCCGGCGATCGCCGTGCGCTTGGAGGCGATGATCATGCCCCAGTAGCCCGCCAGCTCGACGCCCGGTCCCGCGGTGGGCAAACGCGCTTCCGCGCGCTTGCGCAGATAGCCTTTGCGATACCAGATGAGGTAGACCACGATCAGCAGCGCCGCCGCCGGCAGGACGATGCCCACCAGCACGTCGCCCACGTAGGCCGCAGCGAACGGATTGCGGATCCCCAGCCATTGGCTGAACAGCAACACCGGCTGGTCCCACACGTAGCCGGCGAGAAACTGGTCCATCCAGCCGTCGCCGGCGTTGATCGCGGCGGGCAGCCCTTTCGCCACTGCCGACAGGTGCCACGAGTACGGCACCAGGTTGTTGGCCCATCCGCCGATGTCCACGAAGATCGCCTGCGAGACGCTGATTGAGAGGATCACGAGCATTGCCGTCACGTTGCCTTCCCCGGCCTTGTAGAGCGAGCCTGAGGCGCAGCCGCCGGTGAGCACCATGCCCACGCCGAAAATGAAGCCGGCGATCACCGAGTGGATTCCGTAGGGCGCGGGATGGAACGTGCTGTTGCCGGTGGCGGTGACGAAAGCCGATACCGTGCCGAACAGCACCATGGCGATCATGATGCCCACCGCCATGCGCGGCACGCCCACCGCGAACAGGTCGCGAAATGCCGAGGAAAAGCAGAACCGGCCGTATTGCAGACACATGCCGTAGACGAATCCGAACCACAGATAGGCCGCGAGATAAATGTAATACTCGTTGATGGAGTGGGTCACGAGGGTCAGCAGCGTCAAAAAACCGATGATGACAAACGCCCAGCGCGGGTTGTGGTTGGCGGCTTCGTTCATTCAATACCTCCTTGCGGGCAACGCTGCTGCGGGCCTGATGCGGGCTGGTAGATCCTGACGATGGTCTGATAGCCGTACACCCCTTCCGAGGTGACGAATTCGCCGCTCAGGCAGTGCTGCGCGAGACGCTGCGCGACGCGTTGTGGAAGCAACTGGGAAGGGGCGCCGAGTATGACCGCCACCGCCGTGCGGGGCTCGGGACTTGACGTCGCGGCGAGGTAGTATCGCGGCGGCGGAGATTCCCAGGTGAATCGCAGCGGCGAGGTGTCGAAGCCCGCGGGCGGCGAGAAGGTCGTCAGGTCGGCTCGATAGGTCAGCGGCTTGCGCGTGTAAAGGTCGAGCAGCGGCACCGCCACCGCGGGATGGATGCCGGCGCGGGTCTGCTCGAGTGCGATGACCTCGACGCGCTGCGCGTCCACGCCGTCCAGATAAGCCCCCGCTCGCTGGAGATTGGCGGCACTGGCCGTATGCAGGAAAGGCAGGTAGGCAAACAACGCGACCACGAGGGAGGAAGTCACCGCGCACCCCGCCGCAAAGGTGCGGGCTTCAGTATTTCGGATCTCGCGCAAGCCGTAAGCCGCCGCGAGCGCGAGCATGGGGAACAGCACCAGCAGATAGCGGATGCGCCCGATCTGGCCCAGGAGTGCGAGCGCGAGCATCCAGCCGATGATCGCGTACCTGAGGTCGCGCCTGCGGATCGCGGCATAGAGCGAATAAGCCGCGGCGGCGGTGATGAACGGGTGGATCTGAAACAGGAAGATCGAGACGAAGCTTTCGCGCCACCGGCCAAGTCCGGGCCTTTGATAATCCCACAGCAGGCGGATCTGTTCGATCATCGCGTCGGATTTGGCCAGCACCAGCAGTCCAAACAACGCGGCGGCCAAACCAGCAATCATGCTTGCGCGCCGCAGCGCTGCTGCGGGCGCTTCACGCGCGTAAACCAGAAATACCGGGATCAGCACCGTCAGCATCAGCCACGCGGAGTACTTCGAGAGCAGGGCGAGAGCAAGCGCCGCGGCGGCGGCTGCGATCCATCGCGCACCACCTTGCTTGAGCGCTTTGATTGCAGCGAAGGCGGCGAAGGTGATGAAAAACATGGCCGGTACATCCACCAGCATCAACGGCACCTGGGTGAGCAGGTAGGGCATTCCGAGCAGCAGAACAGCGCCGTAAAAACCCAAAGTTTCGTCCCACAGTTCCCTGCCGATGCGGTAGGTCAGCACCACGGTTCCGGAGAAGAGCAGCGTGGTGAACGCCTGGATGTAGATCCGATCTTCACCCGCCACGCGAAAAATCAGGCCGTAGAGGAACGGCATCAGTGGCAGATCCGTCCACGCGGGAAGCTCACTGCCCCAGGCCGCGACAAATGCGCCGATGCCGTACAGCGCGAGATACTTGGCCTGCGCGAAATAGCGCGCGGTATCCACGATCACCTCGGGCTCGCTCCAAAAGGCGGTGCCGGCGGCAAACGACGCGACAAATAGCCATGCCCCGGCGCGACGCGGAGGCAGCGCAATCTTTCTCAATGCGTAAGCCAGCACGATGCCGCAGGCGAGCAGTGCCGCGAGGCCCGCAACCTGCGCATCGGCGAAAACCCAGCGCCAGCTCGTGAGGCGGTTGTCGTCGGCGGCGCGGAACACGAAAGGCGTCAGAAATGCCGCGCACGCCAACAGGGAAATCAGCAGCAACGAGAGGGCGTTCTCACCTGCCAGGCGTTCCCGCCAGCGTGCGGAACCGCCGCCCCGCGGAAATGGCAAGGCGCCGCTCAATGCAATCCGACGCACGCTATTTTCGCAGTCGATCACCAGGAAACGACCTTGTCATGGGCGAAAATGGCAACCACCAGTTGTTCATACGAGAGTTCGCGGTCACGCAGATTCACCACGCGTACCTGATGGTCCCGGGCATGCGCCGCGATGATCCGGGCGGACAGTTCGTCGCCGCCGCCGTTCAGCAGGTGGAGAATTCTCAGTTGCGCGTTTTGCTGGCGGGTCATGTTGGGTTCCATCAGAGGACGATAATCCGGTCAGCTTTCTGCACCATCATCGCATTCTGCAGCTGGCTGCCGGCGGCGATCGCCTCGGGCAAAGCGGCGAAGCTCACGCCCTTGCGCGCGGCGCTTTCCTGGCAAAAGCTCATATTGACGCCCGGCAGATGGCACAGTGCGACATAGGCGGGGTCGGCGAGCAGCCGGGTGCCGTCGTCCATGGCGAAGAGCAACACCGCGTGGCCTTTGGCGAGCGCCGCGCGCGTCATCCCCTTAATCGCTTCAAGATTCCTGTCGCTATTGACCAGGATGCCAAGTTTCACTCCTGATTCTCCTCAATGGTGTTGCGCAGTTGCCGGCGGCGTTCAGTAAGGCAGCACGTGGTCGTATTCGAGCAGCCTCACGGCGATGTCTTCAGTGGCAATGAATTCGATGCCGGCGTTCTCTTTGCAGTCCGTGTAGATCTTCATTTCCATGTCTATGATGGTTTCGAGGTGCAGCGCATCTTCCCCCGTGTGTTCCAGTTTCCCGCCCATGACATAGACGTCCACCACGTCGTCCAGCAGCGTGAGGCCGAGCGACATCCGCAACGCCTCGCCCTGCCTGTCCCTGACGAGCACCGCGATTCTCTTCGCCATGGTTACCGCCTTGCGCGGATCAATCCTGAAGCGGAGGCTTGATCAGTCCGCGCCGGTACGCGTAGGCCACCGCTTCGAGTTTGCTGTGCAGCCCCAGTTTGGCAAGGATGTGCTGAGTGTGGTTGCGAACTGTCGCGAGACTGATGTAAAGCCGCCCGGAAATTGCTGTTGCCGCGAGCCCTTCCGCCAGCAATTGCAGAATTTGTTGCTCGCGGGCGGTCAGCGCGAATACTCCCGCTGGAATCGGCGGGGTCGTGTTTTCCACGCGTGCAAGAATATCCGCGATGTTCGTACATGCGGCGCCGTCGGGCCGCGGCGGGCTTGGTTGTTTCCACGGTGAAGCTGCCATAAGCCCTCCTCCTGGTGCCTGGCATGGAACTGAGTAACCAACAATATTCGCGACTGTATTGTTAGGTCTTTCATGCGAGCGACTTTGACATAGATCAACTGTTGCAAAGAGAGGTTTTTTCCCGGGTCCGGACGACATTGGCATTGACAGCGGGAGGGTTTGCGTTTCACACTAGCGCGCCAGTATGAGAACGTCATAGCAGCGGCTACCGCGCAGGGCGGCTCCCGCAAATGACGCGATGGCAGAACAGCGCTGATGGCCCAATTGGCGCGAAAACAAGATGAAACCGGGCAAGTTGGCCATCATAGTTTTTTATGGCCTCCGCAATGGTCTTTATCGCAACCATTCGCCAAGGAGAGGAAACATGGTCTATACAAAGCGCACCCCGTGGACGTTGATCATGGGGGTCATCATGGTCGCTTACGCCTATCTGGTGCAAAGCGGCGCCCTCGCAGCACTCATCAAGTATCTCGGCACCGGCCGCCATACCGGTGAGATGCTGACCCTGGGGTACGCCTTCGGCGGCATTGCGATCGTGATCGGGTTGTGGCAACTGATCGCGAAGAACGCCGAGGGCCACGTCGACTATTACCTGTCGACCATCGGCGGCGTCACTTTCATCATGCTGGTCGCCTTCATCGTCAAATGGGGGCTCGATCCGCAGATGGCGCAGTGGGGAAGGGCGGCGCAGCCGACGCTCGGTTTCAACTTCGCGAGCGTGATGAACCTCAATTACGTCGTGATGGGGATCATTGCCGGCATCGTGATTGTCAACGTGTTCAAGGTGCCGGACTGGGCCGCGAACGGCGTGCGGCTGTCGCGCCTCGGTCTCAAGACCGGTGTGATTCTGCTGGGCGCGCTGTACAGCTTTGCCGAATTGCAGCAGCTCGGCAAACTCTCGGTCGTGCTGATCGGTATCTTCGTGCTCGGCTCAGTCGGCGTGGTGCTGTGGTGGGGCGCCCGGCGCAACCTTCCGAACTCGATGACCGGCGTGCTTTCCGCGGGCGTCGGCGTATGCGGCGTCTCGGCAGCGGTGGCCGCAGCACCGGTGGTGCAGGCCAAATCGACCGAGATCGCCTATACCATCGGCACTATCCTGCTGTTCGGCGTGATCTGCATGTTCGCGTTTCCGATCGTCGGCAAGGCGCTCGGCATGGGTTACATCACGTTCGGCGCGTGGGCCGGCACCGGAATTCTCAATTCGGCGCAGGTCGCAGGTGCTGCGCTCGCCTTTCAGCCCACCGGCATCGAGACGCTGAAAGTCGCGGAAATCTTCAACATCACGCGCGTGCTGTTCCTGCCGATCATCGTGATCTGGCTCGCGATCTGGTACGTGAAGCGTGAAGTCGGCGCGCAGAAAGTCAACGTCGGCCAGGTACTGGTCAGCAAGTTCCCGCTGTTTGTGCTCGGCTTCATCCTCATGTTCCTGCTGTCGTCGACCGGCATTTTCGCGCCGGCGCGGCATTACCAGGGCGCGTACTTCGACAACAGCGAGAAGGTAATGGTCAGGAAAGACCGGTCAGGCAAGGAGATCAACAACTACCTGAAGGATCCCGACCTCGAGGTGCTGAAGAAGGACGCTGCAAAGGTCACGCGCGACGATCAGAAAACGGCATTGCAACGCCTGATCGACAACAAGAAGCTGATGTCGATCGAGGACGACGACACGCTGCGCGGCGTGGTCAACGCCAAGATTATGTCGAAAGAAGGCAACGCCGTGCTCGCCAAGGCGCATCGCGCCGTGCGGCATACGGCGGCCAAGATCGCGATGTTCCGCGACCTGATTGCGTGGTTCTTCACTTTCGGCCTGGTCGGTCTCGGCATGCAGATCACGATGGCGTCGATCAAGCAGGCGGGCGGCCAGCCGCTGGTAATCGGCAGCATCGTCGGCGTGATCAAGGCCGTGGGTTCACTGATCGTGGTGATGTTGCTCGTTCATGAGACTATCTGAGGAGATCGCAAAAATGTCTGAAGACAAATTCGACCGCGGCACCGCGTTGACGATTTTCGGCAGCGACCGCCACGAGGACCTCGTGGCGCTGATCCTGGCACTGGTGATCGCGCTGCTCGTCTACCTGTACATCTGATACGGCGGATGGATTCGCTTCCCGGTGCAGCCGCTCTCGCGCGGCCACCGGGTTTTTTTTGTCCGTCATGACCGAATTCGCGCATGTTCTGATTGCAAGCCACGGCACGCCGGGTGCCCAGGCCGCGGAACGCGCTGCGATTGCGTGGTGCCGCGCGCGGGGACGGCTCTCGCACCTGATCGTGGTGCCCGATCTGTGGCGCGGCATGATGGGGGATGACTGGCTGAACAACGCCTCGACGCGCGACACCTACGGCAGGTACGTGGAAAATCAGTTGCAGCGCGAAACCCAGTCCCACATCGACCGCCTGCGGTCGCAGGCGCTGGCACAGGGCCTGACGTATGAATTCAAAGTGGTGCTCGGCAAGCCCACTGAGTGCCTGGTCGCGTTCAGCCGCGAGGCCGCGCCGGATCTGGTCGTGATTGGGGCGCCGCGTCCGAAAGGCGTGAGCGGATTGCGTTCGCGCATGCGTCCCGAGCAACTGGCTGGCGCGCTGGGGGCGCCGCTGCTCATCATTCCTTACCCACTATGAATCAGGCGGAAGGTGACAACTCCCGCGACGCGTCGTGGGTGATCGTTGACACGCCATTGAGCCTGCCGGCGCTGCGCGAGTTCTGTGCCGACATCGAGCGCCTGTTTCGCATCAACCCGTACCTCGAATTCCAGCACTGGCAGCGCAGCGGTGCCGACAGCTTTCACGCAAGGTTTCGCAATCTGAGCAATCAGCAGATGGTGGAACTCGATCTGCGCGTCGAGCGCGAATCGGACGATGCGTTTACGCTGATTTATCGCGCCGGCATCAAGGTGCGGACCCGCTTCGTGCTCGAGGTGGCCGGCGCGGGCAGCCGGCTTACGATCACCGACGACTATGCGGGAATGCCGTCGGCCGAGCGCGAGCAGCGCCTGCACGAAGTCGACAAGAGTCTCACGGCGTGGGGCTGGGCGCTGCACGAGTATCTGCGGCGCGAGCAGTGCTGGGGCGGCTGCGCGCCGTGGCGCTGGTACATGCGGCGGTGGTGGCTGCCGATGACCCCGGGTGCGCGGCGCATAACCTATATGCTGGTGCTGCTGGCCGCCGCGGAACTGGTGCTGGTACTGCTGGTGGCGACGATCTACTGGATTGAATTCTCGGCTTGACCGGGTGCCAGCGCCTTAATGAATCTCGTCGGAGCCGCGCTGCGGCGGGGCGTCGCGTTCGCCGAAACCCGCTTCCGCCTCAAGCCACATCACGTTGATGATGCCGAACGCGAGCGCGACGCCGATGCCAAGAATCCAGGTGAAATACCACATCGAAACCCCCTAATACGAATGTCCGCTGTCGCGCACCGACTGCACCGTGACTTTGCCGCGGATCACGCGATAGACCCAGGCGGTATAAGCGAGCACGATCGGCAGCAACACGATCACGGCGAACAGCATGGTCTGCAGCGTGCGATGGCTGGACACTGCGTCCCACGCCGTGAGGCTGCTCGCCGGATGCGATGATGACGGCATCACGAACGGAAACATCGAGAAGCCGGCCGTCAGAATGATGCCGGTCACGCTCAGGCCGCTGGCGAGGAATGCCGGCACGCTGCGTGTCGTGTACGCAAGTCCCGCCGCGAGCGCAGCGCCGGCCACGCCGAGAATAGGCGCGAGTTTCATCCACGGATAGGTGCCGTAGTTGGCAAGCCACAACCCGACGCCGCTCTCAACGTGCTTCAACAGCGGATTGGCGACCCCACCGGTCGAAGGCATGCTGACAATCCGGTAGCCATGAATGTTGGCGGCAATGAAAAAGCCGGCAATCACGAACAGCACCAGGGTTGCGATTGCGGCGGCACGCAACGCCAGGCTTGCACGGCGCTGGATGACGCCTTCGGTCTTGACGCGCAGGAACGCCGCGCCGTGCATCACCAGCATCGCCAGGCTCACGAGGCCGCACCACAGAGCGAACGGGTTGAGCAGGTCGAAGAAGCTGCCGGTGTAGGTAATGCGCATGTCGGTATCAAACCGGAACGGAACGCCCTGCAGCAGGTTGCCGAAGGCGACACCGAACACGATGGCCGGTAGCACGCCGCCGGCAAATAACGCCCAGTCCCAGCCATTGCGCCAGCGCGGATCGGCAACTTTGCTGCGGTAATCAAAGCCGACTGGCCGCATGAACAGTGCAAACAGTACCAGCAGCAGTGCGATGTAGAAGCCGGAGAACGCCGCCGCGTACACCAGCGGCCATGCGGCGAAGGTTGCGCCCCCGGCGGTGATGAACCACACCTGGTTGCCTTCCCACGTCGGGCCGATCGAGTTGATGATGACGCGCCGCTCGTCGTCATTCCTGCCAATGAAAGGCAGCAGCGTGCCGATCCCCATGTCGAAGCCGTCGGTCAGCGCAAAGCCGATCAGCAGCACCCCGATGAGCAGCCACCAGATTACCTTCAGTGTTTCGTAGTCGAGCAGCACAAATAATCCTAAGTTTTCGCCGCTGCGGCTTCGCGGTGATAGCGTCCGCTGCCGAGGCAGGACGGACCGAGCTTGATGTATTTCAGCATCAGCCAGACTTCGATGATCAGCAACAGGGTGTAGAAGCCGATAAAGCCGGCGAGGCTGAAGTAAAGGTGCCCGGCGCTCAGGTTCGACGCTGACAGGTAAGTCGGCAGGATGCCGCTGATGGTCCACGGCTGACGACCGTATTCCGCGACGACCCAGCCTATTTCGGAGGCGATCCACGGCAGCGGCATGGCCCACAGCGCGAATTTGAGCAGCCAGGTACGATCGGCCACGATGCGCCGCGCGCAGAAGTAGAAGGCGAGCACGAACAGCGCAAGCAGCGTGAAACCGCAGGCGACCATGATGCGAAATGACCAGAACATCGGCGCCACCTGCGGGATCGAGTTCTCGGCCGCTTTGCGGACCAGGTCTGGCGTTGCGTCGACGACATTGGGCGCGTAGCGCTTCAGCAGCAGGCCGAAGCCGAGGTCTTTCTTGGTCTGTTCGAACATTGCGAGGGTCGCGGGTGACTTGTCGCCGTTGCGCAGTTTCTGCAGCGCGCCGTAGGCGATCATGCCGTTTTCGATGCGACTCCGGTGCTCGGCCTTGAGTTCCTTGATGCCCGTCACCGGCTGATCCAGCGAGCGGGTGGCGATGATTCCCATCACGTACGGAATCCGTATTGCGTAATCCGTGCGTTCGGCGTCCTGGTTGGGGAAGCCGAAGAGCGTGAACGACGCCGGGGGCTTCTGGGTCTGCCATTCGGCCTCGATCACCGCCAGTTTCACTTTCAGTACTTCGCCGCTGGTGTAGCCCGACTCATCCCCGAGCACGATCACCGACAACGTCGAGGCGAGACCGAAACCGGCGGCGACCGCAAACGAGCGCAGCGCAAAGCCGACGTCGCGCGTCCTGAGCAGGTACCATGAAGAAATGCCGAGCACGAACGACGCGGCGGTGACATATCCGGCCGCCACCGTGTGCACGAACTTGACCTGCGCCACGGGATTGAAAATCAATGCGCCGACGCTGGTCAATTCCATCCGCATCGTTTCGTAATTGAATTCGGCGCCGACCGGGTTTTGCATCCAGCCGTTGGCGATCAGTATCCACAACGCGGACAGATTGGAGCCGAGCGCGACCAGGAACGTCACGACCAGATGGCCGACCTTGGACAAGCGGTTCCAGCCGAAGAAGAACAGGCCGACGAACGTCGACTCGAGGAAAAACGCCATCAGCCCCTCGACCGCGAGCGGAACGCCGAAAATGTCGCCGACGTAATGCGAGTAATAAGCCCAGTTGGTGCCGAACTGGAATTCGAGCGTGATGCCGGTGGTGATGCCCATCGCGAAGTTGATGCCGAACAGCTTGCCCCAGAACTGGGTCATGTCCTTGTAGACCGGCTTGCCGGTCATCACGTAGACAGATTCCATGATCACCAGCAGCCACGACAGGCCGAGGGTCAGCGGTACGAACAGGAAATGGTATAACGCAGTGAGCGCGAATTGCAGGCGCGACAGGTCGACGACTTCAGCGCTTGGCATGAGGAGCGTCCGTGGTTGAGGTCGACTGCAGCAATTGCTGCTGGACGCGGTCCGGATCGAGCTGCATGTGGCGTGCCGCGGGCTCGCTGAAAAAAGCCCACCAGATGAGCCCCAGCAGCAGCAGCTTGAGGACGAGGGCGAGCGTAATTTCGCGTGCCAGCAGGCTGACGCGGGATAGCGCACCACGCCAACGCTGCAGCAGGGGGAAGGACGACGCTGCCGGGGCTGAGGGACGGACGGCACCCATTGCTCATTTTAAATGCCGAGTTTGGCCGCGAGCAACCGGTTAATGCGGGCGGCGGGGGCGATTGCCGCGACAACTTCGTTCGGCACCCGCAATAAGGCGCTTGAAAACGCGGGTTAATCCCCCATTTCCAATATAGCAATCAACGGGGACTACCATGCGATTTGACAAGTTTACGACCAAGTTTCAGCAGGCATTTGCCGATGCGCAGAGCCTGGCTGTCGGGCACGATAACCCTTATATCGAGCCGCAGCATTTGCTGCTTGCACTGCTGCAGCAGGAGGATGGCGGTACCGCCTCGCTGCTCGCGCGCGCCGGTGTCAACGTACCGGCGCTCAAGACCGCGCTGAATGGCGCGATCGAGCGCCTGCCCAAGGTCGAAGGGCAGGGTGGCGAAGTCAATGTCTCGCGCGAGCTTTCCAATCTGCTCAATCTGTGTGACAAGGAAGCGCAGAAGCTCGGCGACCAGTTCATCGCCTCCGAAATGTTCCTGCTCGCATTGACGCAGGACAAGGGCGACACCGGCCGGCTCATCAAGCAGCATGGCGGCGCGCGCGCGGCGCTCGAGCAGGCAGTCAAGACGGTGCGCGGCGGCGAGGCAGTCGCGAGCGCCGAGGCCGAAGGCTCGCGCGAAGCGCTCAAGAAATACACGGTCGACATTACGGAACGCGCGCGCCTTGGCAAGCTCGACCCGGTGATCGGGCGCGACGACGAAATCCGGCGCGTGATCCAGATCCTGCAGCGCCGCACCAAGAACAACCCGGTGCTGATCGGCGAGCCGGGAGTGGGCAAGACCGCGATCGTCGAAGGGCTCGCGCAGCGCATCGTCAACGGCGAGGTTCCCGAAACTCTCAAGGGCAAGCGCGTGCTGTCGCTCGACATGGCGCTGCTGCTCGCGGGCGCCAAGTATCGCGGCGAGTTCGAGGAGCGGCTGAAGTCGGTGCTCAAGGAAATCGCGCAGGACGCCGGCCGCACCATCGTCTTCATCGACGAGCTGCATACCATGGTCGGCGCGGGCAAAGCGGAAGGTGCGATCGACGCCGGCAACATGCTGAAGCCGGCGCTGGCGCGCGGCGAGCTGCACTGCGTCGGCGCCACCATGCTCAACGAATACCGCAAGTACGTCGAGAAGGACGCGGCGCTCGAGCGGCGTTTCCAGAAGGTGCTGGTCGAGGAGCCGTCGGTCGAGAGCACGATCGCGATCCTGCGCGGGTTGCAGGAAAAATATGAAGTGCACCATGGCGTCGATATCACCGACCCGGCGATCGTCGCCGCGGCCGAGTTGTCGCATCGCTACATTACCGACCGCTTCCTGCCCGACAAGGCAATCGATCTGATCGACGAGGCGGCTTCCCGCATCAAGATGGAGATCGACTCCAAGCCGGAAGTGATGGACCGGCTCGACCGCCGTCTGATTCAGCTGAAGATCGAGCGCGAGGCGGTGAAGCGGGAAACCGACGAAGCCTCGAAGAAGCGGCTCGGACTGCTCGAAGGCGAGATCGGCAAACTCGAGCGCGAATACGCCGACCTAGAGGAGATCTGGAAAGCGGAGAAGTCGCAGGTGCAGGGTTCCCAGCATGTCAAGGAAGCGCTGGAGAAACTCAAACTCGAGATGGAGGCCGCGAAACGCAAAGGCGACTGGCAGAAAGTTTCTGAAATCCAGTACGGGAAGATCCCGCAGCTCGAGGCGCAATTGAAGCAGGCGGACAAACCGGCGACGCAGGGGCAGAAGCCGCGGTTGCTGCGCACCGAGGTCGGCGCGGAGGAAATTGCCGAGGTCGTGTCGCGTGCGACCGGTATCCCGGTTTCAAGGATGATGCAGGGCGAGCGCGAAAAGCTGCTGCAGATGGAAGACCGCCTGCACCAGCGCGTGGTCGGCCAGGACGAAGCGGTGCGGCTCACGTCGGACGCGATCCGCCGCTCGCGCGCGGGACTTTCCGATCCCAACAAACCATACGGCTCGTTCCTGTTCCTCGGACCCACGGGGGTGGGCAAGACCGAGCTGTGCAAGGCGCTCGCTGAATTCCTGTTCGACTCTCCGGACCACATGATTCGCGTCGACATGTCGGAATTCATGGAGAAGCACTCGGTCGCGCGCCTGATCGGCGCGCCTCCCGGCTACGTCGGCTACGAGGAAGGCGGACATCTGACCGAAGCGGTGCGGCGCAAGCCGTACGCGGTGATCCTGCTCGACGAGATCGAGAAGGCGCATCCCGACGTGTTCAACGTGCTGCTGCAGGTGCTCGACGACGGCCGCATGACCGACGGCCAGGGCCGCACCGTCGACTTCAAGAACACGGTGATCGTGATGACCTCGAACCTCGGCTCGCAGATGATCCAGCAGATGGCGGGCGACGATTACCAGGTGATCAAGCTCGCGGTGATGGGCGAGGTCAAGGCGCAGTTCCGCCCCGAATTCGTCAACCGCATCGACGAGATCGTGGTGTTCCACGCGCTCGACGAGAAGCACATCAAGTCGATCGCCAGGATCCAGCTTGGGTTGCTCGAAAAACGGCTGGCCAAGATGGAGATCAGGCTCGAGGTGAGCGACGCCGCGCTTACCGAGATCGTGTCGATCGGGTTCGATCCGGTCTACGGCGCGCGCCCGCTGCGGCGCGCCATCCAGACCCAGATCGAAAATCCGCTGGCGAAGCAGATACTCGAAGGACGCTTCGCCGCGAAGGACACGATCAAGGTGGGCGCCAGGAAAGGCGCGATCGTGTTCGAGCGGTAATTCAGTGAGGCAGCGCCGGCGGCGAGTGGAACTGATAGTTGTTTCTGCCCAGTACCTTGGCGCGGTACATCGCAGCATCCGCATTTTTTAGCAGGGTTTGCAGGTCCTTTCCGTCCTCGGGAAAGGCGCTGATGCCGATGCTCGCACCGATGTGAAATTCCTTTGCCGCGAGCATGAACGGCCGCGCGGCGGCGTCAAGAATTTTCTGCGCCACCGCGGCGACATCCGCGAGCTGGGGCAGTTCCTCGAGCAGCACCACAAATTCGTCGCCGCCCAGACGGCCGACGGTGTCGCTGTCGCGCAGACACGTGCGCAGCCGTTCCGCGACGTCCCTCAACACGTGGTCGCCAGCTTCGTGGCCGAGGGTGTCGTTGATGTCCTTGAACCGGTCGAGGTCGATGAACAGGACCGCGAGCGGCCTGGCGTGGCGATGCGCCTGGGCGAGTGCGTGGTGGAGGCGTTCCTGGAACATGCTGCGGTTGGGCAACCCGGTGAGTTCATCATAATTCGCGAGATGGCGGATGCGTTCCTCGGCCTGCTTGCGCGCCATGAACTGGCCGATCTGGTTGCCGATCGACTCCGCAATTTTGATCAGCGACGCGTCAGGCTCGCGCACGTCGCGGTGGAAGAATTCCATCACCCCGAGCACCTCGCCGCCGAGCAGCAGGGGAAAGCCGAAGGCGCCGTGCAGTCCGGCCTTCGTCACCAAGGATGCACGCTTCAGCAGGCCCTTGACCTGGGTAACGTCGCTGATCCAGATCGGCTGGCCGCTGGCATAGGTACGCCGCACCAGCCCCTGTCCGGCCGGCTCCGGGCTGATTGTGCCGTTTGCGCTGGCCGTGATGAACTCGCGGATTTCAGGGGTGTCGATTCCCCACATTTCTCGGCAGCGCAGCAGCATTGCCTCTTTGTCCCATACCCAGCGTGCTCCGCAATGCCACTCCATCGTCTCGCAGATGGTCCGGATTATCCTTGGCATTGCGTCCTCCGGGGCATCCGCCTCCGCGAGTATGCGGGTTATCGCGTGCTCCATCGTCTGCCGCAGTTCCGCCTGTTTGCGCGCGGTGATATCGGTGAGCGTGGAGACGACGCCGGTGAGCGTCGAGTCAGATTCGTTGAACAGCGGCTGCACGTTCATCGACAGCCACAGCACGGTACCGTCCTGCTTGCGCAGCCCCTGCACCACGTTGGATTGCAATTGCCCGGTGCGCAGCGCTACGCGGATTGGGCGCTCGTCGAGGGGAAACGGGGTTCCGTCTTCGCGGATCGCCTGCCAGGCCGGGTCGTAAAACATGCTTCCCCGCATCTGATCGAGGGTCTTGCCGAGGATGCGTTCCGCGCTGGCATTGCAGGTGACGATTCTCGCATCCTGGTCGCGCAATACGACACCTTCGGCGATCGCGGCGATCACGGAGCGATATCTCATTTCGCTGTCGCGCAACGCCGCCTCCGCCTGTTTGCGCTCGTCGATGTCCTCGACGATGCGGATGAAGTAAAGTGGCTCGCCCGCCGCATTTCTCACGAGCGACACGGTGCGGCTGACCCAGAAGGAGGAACCGTCCTTGCGGATGAATTTCCGCTCGGACGCAAACGATGGCCGCTCGCCGTCAAGTATCGGTTGCCGGTAGCTGATCCGGTCCGAGAAGCGGTAGTCGGGATGGACGATGTCGGTACTGGTCATACCGAGCAGCTCGTCCCGGGTGTATCCGAGCATCTCGCACAACTTGCGGTTCGCGCGCAGTATCCGGTAGCCGTCAATCGCGGTGTGCATGATCCCGACCGGCGCGTTCTCGAAGGTCGCGCGGTAACGTTCCTCGGCTTCTTTGCGTTCGGTGATGTCTTCGATCACCCGGATGAAGTAGAGCGGTTTGCCGGACGCGTCGCGCGCCAGCGACACGGTGCGGTTCGTCCAGATCACAGTCCCGTTCTTACGGAGATAGCGTTTTTCCTCCGTGTACCCGGCGAGCTTGCCGTCCCAAATCAGTTGCCGTTTTTGCCTGCCCGTCTCGCGGTCGTCAGGATGCGTGAAATCGGTCGCCGCTCGCCCCACGAGCTCGTAATCGCGGTATCCCAGCATGTCGCAGAACTTCTGGTTGACCAGCAGGTACCTGCCCTCGTACGAGGTGTGGACGATGCCGACCGCAGCCTGATCGAACGTGGCCCGGAACCGCTCTTCGCTCGCTCTCGCCGCGGCTTCGGCCTGTTTGCGCTCGGTGATGTCGGCTACCACCGCAATGATCCCGTTCACGTTCCCGTTGACGTCACGCAGCGGGGCGAGCGATGCGTCGATGTCGATCGGGCTGCCGTCGCGCCGCCGCCGCCGTGCCACGTGCTTGATAAATGCCTCTCCGGCCAGCAACCGCATGCGTAATGCGTCGGATTCCGGACGCGCCTCGTCCGACACCGAGGGCAATGGTTTGCCCAGCACTTCGGAGGCCTTCCAGCCGTACATTTTTTCGGCGGCGGGGTTCCAGCTTGTCAGCATCCCATTCATGTCGCGCGTGTAGATGGCGAGCGGGGAGGACTGAACCAGCATCTGGAGTTGGGAATTGGCGACGAGCAGAGCCTCCTCCGCCTGTTTGCGCTCGGTGATGTCCTCGACCACGCTGATGATGAATTGCGCATTGCCGGCGGCGTCGCGCACGATCGACATGGACCGCCGCGCCCATACGACACTGCCATCTTTGTGAAGAAAGCGTTTTTCACCGATTGCCGACTTCGTCGCGCCGCGGGTAATTTCGCCCCGGGCCACGGTCCCCGGGCCGTAGTCATCAGGATGGGTGATGTCCTTGACAGATTTGCCGAGAAGTTCCGCGCGCGCATGACCGAGCATGTCGCAGAACTTCTGGTTGACGTCCACCAGCATCCCGTTGAGGTCGACACGCGTGATACCGACCGCCGCATTCTCGAACATCGCACGATAATGCCCTTCGCTCGCTTTCATTGCGGCTTCGGTCTGCTTGCGCTCCGAGATGTCGACGATGGTACCGATCAATCCCGCGACACTGCCGTCGGTGTGCGTAAACGTCGCCTTGTAGTAAATGACGTCATGGTGCTGCGCGTCGGGCGTCGTGATCGATGTCTCGTAGGTCTTGGTTCCGGGGTGATCCCACAGCGCCTGATCGTCGGCCTGCAGACGCCTTGCAATTTCCGGGTCGTTAGGATACAGGTCGGCTACCGTTTTGCCGATGAAGGTATTTCTGGACACGCCAAAAAACTTTTCCCAGGCGCGGTTGACGCCGAGATAGCGTCCATCGGTACTCTTGAAGTAAATCGGGTTCGGCAGCGCCTCGATCAACTCCTGAGTCTGGCGCTGCGCTTTGGCGAGTCTTGCCTCGCTCTGGCGCAAGTCTTCGGTGATACTTTCTGCGAGCGTCACGGCGCGGCTGCCCGAAGTCGCAAGCGAGCGTATCAGACCGAACAGCAGCAGGGTGACGCTGATCCCGCCAAGCAAAATCGCCAGCGGCTGCCAGCGGTCGAACGGGGCGGCAAATCCCTGCCGTGCGGTGAAATACAAATTCCACCGGCGCCCTCCGACATCCAGTGTCAGCGTTTTGCTGAACGATGCATTTTCATCGTTGGCGTGGGACGGAACCGGTTGCGCGGATGGGCCATTCCGCAACGGGCCGTTATCGTACAGCAGGTTTTCCGCGGTAGAAGCATCAGGTGGCGTGGCACTGCGGGAGAATCCGGCGTCGTGAATGCTGATGTGTAACTGCCGCAGCAATTGTTCACTTACCGCCCCCCGCATCACATTGTTCATGCGATAAGACGAGACTATCGAGCCCACAAAAGCCTGGCGGCGTTGTTCAACCGTCTGCTGCGGCATGCCGTTTCGATAGATGGGCAAACGCAGCGTAAAACCGGCATGCCGGGCGTCGCCCCGCACCAGGGTGATGCGTCCCGATGCCGCGAGCTGCCCCGAGTCGCGCGCATGTTCCACCGATGCGGCGCGTACACGATCACCCCCCGCATCAAGGCCCAGGGCATCTTCGTTGCCCGCCATCGGTTCAAGATATTCCGCCACGAAGTATTCAGGCCGGTCGCCCGGTGGCTTGATGGCGAAATCGGGATAGCCTTTCGGATCGACACTGGTGTCGCGCCGCACCGCGGCTTCGTAGTCGCGCTTTTGCTCGAAAGGCACGCGCCGATTGAAGGCTACGAGCTGGATTCCGGGATAGCGTTGCTCGAGATTGAGGCTAGCGACATAGCGCCGGAATGCGTCACGGCTGACGGACTCGGACGTGGTGAACAGTCCCCGCACCGCGTGCAGGACGTCGGCGTAGGCCTGGACGCGCTGCTTGATGCCATCTTCGGCATCGTCGACAGCGCTTTCAAATTTTGTGTTGGCGTCCCGCTCGAACTGGTTTGCCGCCCAATGCGAACCGGCGGCGGAGAGCAGCAGCCCGATAGCAAGCACCGCCGCTGCGGATGCGCGGTGGCGGGCGATATTAGCTATTTTCGCTGGCACGCGTGAACCGGGCGGAATGGATGAAGCATGGGAATTTTGTAGCGGCGGTTAGTGCCGGCTCGGCGGTATTGTGCCAGACAAGTTTACTGTTGCGTCGGTCTCATCACCGGAAAAACGAAAATTATCGCCTATGTGTTAATCGTTGATGCCGCGATGGCTGCTGCCGTTCGCGGTATAATCCGCCCAGGCTTCAGGCGAGTAGGAAATCCCATAAAAATCAGGAGTATCGCAATGCATTTAAACTTTCGTGCGCGGCGCCAAGGCTTGGTCGTATGCGCCGCCTTGGTTCTGGCTTATCCGGCCCAGGCGCAAACTTATCCGGCGCGGCCCGTGCGGATGGTGATACCGTTTTCGGCGGGGGGCGCAGCCGACGTGCCGGGCCGTATCCTGATGCAAAAAGTGTCGGAGGCGCTCGGGCACCAGGTCGTCGTCGACAACCGCCCGGGCGCGGGCTCCACCATAGGCGCGGAGCTCGTGGCAAAGGCGCCGCCCGACGGCTACACGCTGCTGATGATCAGCAATACGCATTTCGTCAGCGCGGCGCTGCACAAGAAGCTCGTCTACGATGCGGTCGGCGATTATGCGCCGGTGACGCAGGTGACCACCGCCCCCAACGTGATCGTCGTTCACCCTTCGCTGCCGGTGAAAACGATCAGGGAACTGATCGCGCTGGCGAAAGCCAAGCCCGGCAAAATCGATTATGCCTCGTCCGGGAACGGCAGTACGCAGCATCTGACCGGAGCGCTGTTCTGCAAGATGGCAGGAATCGACATGACGCACATTCCCTATCGCGGCAGCGGTCCGGTGACCGCTGACCTGCTGAGCGGCCAGGTAACCGTCGGATTTCCGGGCATCGCGGGAATGCTTGCGCACATCAAGGCCGGCAAGCTGCGCGCGCTTGCGGTAACGGGCACGAAACGCTCCCCCGAGCTGCCCAATTTGCCCACGGTGGCTCAGGCGGGGGTCAAGGGCTACGACGTGACCGCGTGGTTCGGGGTGGCGGGGCCGAAGGGCATGCCGCGCGACATCGTGCTCAAGCTGCACACGGAACTGCTGCGAGTTCTCAAGAATCCGGACGTGCAGAAACTGCTGCTCACGGCCGGCCAGGAAGTGGCGTGGCAGGAGACGCCGGAACTGTTCGGCGAGATGTTGAAAGTCGAGTCTGCGAAGTGGGCGCGGATGGTGAAGGAGTCCGGGGCGCAGGTGAACTAGCGCATTGCATGCCCACCCCTGCCGAAATCGCAGCGTGCCGTCCCCCCGGCGTTCCCGACCTGGGTTACGCGCCGGTGCCGGACATCTTCAAGTTGCCGGAAGGCATGAACTTCGGGCCATGCTCCGGCGTGGCCGTCACCGCGGCAGGCAGCATTCTCGTTTTCAACCGCGGCGAGCACGCGTTGCTGGAGTTCGACGCAAACGGCAACTATCTGCGTTCGCTCGCGCGCGGCGTCTTCAGCACTCCGCACGGATTGCGCGTGGACGGGCAGGGCCACATCTGGGCCACGGATATCGGCTCGCACATCGTGGTGAAAATGACCGCGCAGGGCCGCATCGTGATGGTGCTCGGCGTGCCGGGGCGCGCGGTCGAGTGGCACCAGGCCGGGCATCTGCGATGTTTCAACGAGCCCAACGATCTTGCGTTCGGCGCCCGCGGTGAAATCTACGTCACGCAGGGGCACGGCAAAGGCGAGTCGCGCGTGCTGATGTTCGACGCCGACGGAACTTTCATCAAAACCTGGGGCGGCGAGGGAACGGGCCCGGGGCAGTTCAACGTGCCGCACTCGATCGTGGTCGATCCGGATGGCCTGCTGCACGTCGCGGACCGCTCGAATGAGCGCGTCCAGGTGTTCGACGCGGCGGGCAACTACGTGCGCGAAACGCGGCATCCCGGCACGCCGTGCGGGCTTGCGCTCTGCCATGACCGCAGGCATATCATGATGGCGCACGGCCACGCCGGCCTCATCATGAAACTCGATCTCAACGGCAAAGCGCTCGGCGCGACCGGCGGGCAGGGCAAGGGGCCAAACCGCTACGGCGAAGCGCACTTTCTTGCGCTCGACCGGAAGGAAGACATCTACGTCGCCGACACGCTGAACTGGCGGGTACAGAAGCTCGTGAAGAATTAGTAACCGCCAGTTCGATCAGGCGCGCGCGAAGGTGCGGAAGTCAACATCGTCGTCGCGTTCGATTTGCTGCACCAGATTCACTTCCCAGTTCAGATAGTCCTTCATAGCCTCTTCGACATTGTCGGTGCGGTCGTAGGGCCGGTATCTGACGTCATCCGTGGAATCGGCAAGATGAGTCATGCCGGTTTCGACCGGCAAACCGGCAGCGCGCCATGAAGCGGTGCCGCCTCGCAGCACTTTGATCGGGATTTGTGTCAGCCGCGCCGCCTCCGGCGCCGCAAGTCGCGCAATGATGCCGTCGGGGGACGCCAGCACCAGCAGCTTCGCGTCCGGGATTTGCTTCAGATTATGTTCGAGATTGGCGCGGATCGCGAACCAGGCGCCGGGAATGTGGCTGTCGCGGTAGCGCAGGCTGGTGTCGAAATCCAGTACCGTCGCGTTCCCGGCATCGAGTTCGTGATTGAGGTCCTGTGCGGTGATGTAATCGCATCTGACTTGCTCCAGCCCGAGTACTTCGGGCTCGGGCAGACCCTGCAGCAATGGCCCCGATTTGAGCGCGTCCCTGACGACATAAACGTCTTTCCAGCCCATCTGAATCAGCCACGATGCGGTCATGGTCGCGCGCACGCCGTTATCGTCGATCAGCGCGATGCGGGCATTGCGCGTCGCGGCGAACGCATCGGTGGCCTGCACCAGTTGGCCGCCCGGAGCGTTTACCGTGCTGTGCAAATGGCCGGCCGCGTATTCCTCGGGGCTGCGAACATCGAACAGATAGAGCGTGCGGTGCGCCATTTCCTGCGCGAACCTGGCTACCGTTGCGACATCGATGGTGCGAACGCCGAAGCGAGTGGCGACGCGCGCCGCGGCCTGTTGCGCCCGCGCGAGGCCTGGTTGCGTCGGTTGGGGCGCGAGCCGATTCTGCCCGCGTGCGAGCTCGAAGCCGGCGAGGTGCCAGCCCATGGTGCCGTCCTTGAGCGCAACCACGCGATTGGGAATGCCGGCATTGATCAACGACTGCGCGCCGATGATGCTGCGCGTGCGGCCGGCGCAGTTGACGACCACCAGCGCATCCGGCGCCCGGACAATGTCGTGCACGCGGTAGACGAGTTCGGCCCCCGGGCAGTCGATGCCGCCCGGGATGCTCATGTTCCGGTATTCGGCGAGCGGCCGGCTGTCGAGGATCACTACGTTTTCGCCGGCGTCCAGCCGGGCCTTGACCTCCTGCGCCGCCATGCGCGGGGTGTTTTCCGCGTGCTCGACGAATTCGCCGAATGCCTTGCTCGGCACATTGACGCCGCTGTAAATCTCATAACCCTGGTCCGCCCACGCATCGACGCCGCCCGCGAGCACCCTCACCGCGCTGTAGCCGTGTTGCGTGAGTTTCGCGGCGGCGCGCTGCGCGAGCCCTTCGCCGCCATCGCAGATCACGACGCGGGTCGAACGCCGCGGCACGAGCTGCGGCACGCGCACCTCAAGCCGCGACAGGGGCACTGACGCCGCGAGCAGCAAATGGCGTTTGGCGAACACGCCTTCCTCCCGCACGTCGAGCACCGCGACTTCCGCCCCTTCGTGCAGCATGGATTTCAACTGCTTCGCGCTGATGCCGCCGACCGGCGTGTGGTGTTGCGCAGCGTTTGCAGAATTCATTATTTCCCCCGGAAGCAAAGCGCAATTATACGGCGGCCGAAACAGTAGCGGCGCTACTTGAGCAGCAACGGCACGCCGCTTGCGATCAGGATGACGCTGACGACACGGCGAAATGCAGTTTGGTTCAGGTTGGTGTGGATGTGGTTGCCGAGCATGACTCCGGCGAACATCAGCGGCAGCGCGACGGCACAGGCGAGCAGCGTCTCGCGGTCGAACGCACCAAGCGCGAAATAACCGACGCCGCGCATGCTGCCGAGCACCAGCAACAGCGCCGCGATCGTGGCGCGGAATGCATTCTTGCCGAGCCGCTGCATGTCGAGGTAAATCGCATAAAAGACGCCCGCCAATGATCCGAACAAACTACCGATAAAGCCGGCGCCGGCCCCCGTCAGCGGCAACATCAAACGCAGTGGCAAATTCCACTGCGGCATCGGACGCATGGTTTGCCACAGAGTATAACTGCCATAGGTGACAACCAGCGCGCCGAGGCCGTGGGCAAGGGTGCGCGCGTCAACCGCATTGAAGAAATACAGCCCGATCAGCGTGCCGGCAACGGTGAACGGCAGCAAGCGCAGAATTTCACGCCATTCGACGTGGCGCGCATCCCGCGCGAGTATCGCGCATGACGAGATGACGCCGAGCACGGTGACCAGCGGCACGACGATTTTCATCGGCAGCACCAGCGCGAGCAGCGGTATTGTCACCACGCCGAAGCCGGCACTGCCGCGGATCGCGTACGACAGCACCAGGACGGTGCACAGATAAATGAACTCCAGCGCACTCAGCGCGTCCATTGCAGGCGGCCCAACCTTGATTTCAAGAACGCGAACCGCATCGCGGAGGTTTTCGTCAGCAACGAGTATCCCCGGGGGCTACTGGGAAGACCAGGGCTACAACTGGTTCAGAGCGGCTCGTTGCCGCCGCCATCACTGCCCGCTACGATTTTTTGGCGGCGAGTCCGCCCAGCAGTGCGGCGGTCGGCCGCCGTCCTGACCGGGCGTGAGTGCGGGCGTGGCCGGTATGGCTTGCAGCGGGGGCGGAGGCGTTGTCCACCGCCTTGGCCTCGTATGGCTTGCTGAAATCGAAACCTCCGGGTAGCGGCGCCGCCGGCGGCTTGGGATGCGGTTTGGAATGGGAGGGCTTGTGACCGCCGGACGCCGGCTTGTGGCTTGACGCATGGCGCGGCGTGGCGTGGTGTGCTCCGGTGGCGCTGCCTGATTGCCTGCCGCCGGCCAGCTGCGGCAGCGGCAAGCGTTCCAGTTTGCTCTTGAGCTCGCGCTCGATCTCCTCGAGCATGCGGTACTCGTCGGCGCACACCAGCGAGATCGCTTCCCCGGTGCTGCCCGCGCGGCCGGTGCGGCCGATGCGGTGTATGTAGTCCTCGGCGACGTGCGGCAGTTCGTAGTTGATCACGTACGGCAACAGCTCGATATCGAGTCCGCGCGCGGCGATGTCGGTGGCGACCAGCACGTTGACGGTGCCTTGCTTGAAATCTTCGAGCGCCTGCATGCGTTCGCCCTGGGTGCGGTCGCTGTGGATCGCGGTGGCTGCGACGCCATCGCGCACCAGCTCGCGCGTCAGGCGGTTCGCATCGCGCTTCATGCGCACGAACACCAGCACCTGGCGCATATCGCGGCTTTTGATCAGGTGGGTGAGCAGCGCGCGTTTGCGCTCGGCCTCGACTTCGTACATCTGGTGTGTGACGAGTTCGGTCGGCGCATTGCGGCGCGCGACTTCGACCATCACCGGGGAGCGCAGTATCTGCCCCGCCAGCCGCTTGATTTCATCCGAGAAGGTCGCCGAAAACATCAGATTCTGGCGCTGCGCTGGCAACAGCGCGAGGATGCGCTTGATGTCGGGCATGAAACCCATGTCGAGCATGCGGTCGGCTTCGTCCAGCACCAGGATTTCGACGCGCGACAGGTTGACCGTTTTCTGATGCACGTGATCGAGCAGGCGGCCGGGGGTTGCCACCAGGATTTCGACGCCGCCGCGCAGCACTTTGATCTGCGGGTCGATATCGACGCCGCCGAAAACCACGGTTGAGCGCAACGCGAGGTACTTGCCGTAGCCGCGCACGCTTTCCTCGACCTGGGCGGCGAGTTCGCGGGTGGGCGTGAGGATCAGCGCGCGGATCGGATGCCGCGCCGGCGATGGGCTCGCGCTTTGCTGCGGCGCCAGCATCTGCAGGATAGGCAGCGCGAATCCCGCAGTCTTGCCGGTTCCGGTTTGCGCGCAACCCATGATGTCATGGCGCGCCAGGACCGGCGGGATCGCCTTGAGTTGGATGGGCGTTGCTTCGGTGTAGCCTTGATCTGCGATTGCGTGCAGCAACTCCGGCATTAAGCCGAGTGTTTCAAACGACATTAGGAAAAACTCCTGGAAACCGCTGGCCGCAGCGCGCAACCCATTCGGGTCGGCCGCCGATCGCACTTGACCGGGTTGGACTTGGCGCTGGGAGAGGCGTGACTAACCACTTGTTTTGACATTATAACGTGCTCACGGGTAATTCACCAGCGCGTTCTTGGACAGCGCGGATTGAATGCGTCGCCGCGGCAATTGAGCATGCGTGGCGCAACTTCCCCAAACGAGTCGTGACCCCCGGGCTTGACCTGATCACACTCTCGCCGGCGCTGCGTCGGAAGCCGCCAGGTGTTGAAAAATCTCTAAAGATTCAACAAAATCTGGTAAATTACTGCGCAACTGGCTTAATACCGTTTCCCGACCATGTCGTTACGCACATTTGAGGCAAGCGCACTGTTGCCCGCGCCGAAACCCGGCGCCTTTCCGCTGATTCTGACGCTCGATACCAACGGTATCCCGCATCGCTGGATCACCTGGCAGCACGCCTGTTTTTATTACGCCAAGGACCAGATCGCGTGGACCGCGGGGGAGCAGGCGTTTACCGTGTTCGGTGGCCGCAACCGGACGTCGGGCGAGCGCTCGAAAATCGTCGCGAGCAGCATCATCGCGATCAAGGGCAAAGCGATGGCGATCCGCGCATTCAGCCAGGTGCCGCCGCTCAACAACCGCGAATTGTTCCATCGCGACCGCTATTTGTGCGCGTATTGCGGCGGGGTTTATCCGGGTGCCAGGCTGACCCGCGATCATATTATTCCGTTCTCGCGCAAAGGCCGGGACACCTGGATGAACGTGGTGACGGCGTGCCGTTCCTGCAACGAGAAGAAAAGCGACCGCACGCCGGAGACGGCGCACATGGAGCTGCTGTACCTGCCGTACGTGCCTAACCGCGCCGAGTACCTGATCCTGACCAACCGCCGCATTCTTGCCGACCAGATGGAGTTCCTGGCACAACACGTGCCGGCGCAAAGCCGTCTGCATCAACCGGCGCAGCAATAGCTGTTTCATGCGTGACGCAGACGCGGCGTTTCATCGGTGCCGAGAGGGATAGTTCGCATTGCTCAACCTGGATCTCCACAGCCATTCGACCTTTTCGGATGGCACCCTGACACCCGGCGAACTGGTTGCCCGCGCTGCGCAGCGCGGTGTCGCGGTGCTCGCGCTGACCGATCACGATGATACCGGCGGCCTGGAGGCGGCACGCGCGGCAGCCGCCGAGCACCATATCCGGCTGATCGACGGCGTCGAAATTTCTGTCACCTGGCACGGCCAGACCGTTCATGTCGTCGGCCTCGGCGTCGATTCATCCGATGCGGCACTGCAGGCCGGACTGGCGGCGACCCGCGGCGGACGAGCTGGTCGCGCTGAAAAAATCATTGCCGCGTTCGAGGCGCTCGGTATCACCGGCAGCGGCGCGGGCGCACAGCAGTACGCCTCCAACCCGCAATTGATAGGGCGTACGCATTTCGCGCGTTTTCTCGTCGGGCAGGGCGTGGTCAAGGACATCAAGACCGCGTTCAAGCGCTTCCTCGGCGGCGGCCAGCCGTGCTATGTGCCGCATCAGTGGGCGACCCTGGGCGCTGCGGTAAGCTGGATCAACGGCAGCGGGGGCGCCGCAGTGCTCGCGCATCCCGGCCGGTATCCGCTGGACACGGCGCAGATGCGGGCACTGCTGGCGGAATTCCGCGACCTGGGCGGCGCGGCGCTCGAGGTGGTGAGCGGCTGCCACCGGCCTCATCATTGCGCGGCATTCGCAGCGCACGCACGGCAATTCGGATTCGCAGCATCCGCCGGTTCCGACTTTCATTCGCCGCAAGAGAGCTTTCACGATCTGGGAAGCCTGCCCGCGTTGCCACCCGGCTGCGTGCCGGTGTGGGAAAAATTTCATCATTGATTTGATCGTGTCCCAGTTATTTACCATTCATCCCGGCAATCCACAGCAGCGGCTGATCCGCCAGGCGGTCGAGATCATTCGCGGCGGCGGGGTGGTCGTCTGCCCGACCGACTCGTGCTATGCGCTGGTTTGTCACATCGGCGACAAGGCAGCGATGGAACGCATCCGCGCCATTCGCGGGGTCGATGCACGCCATCATTTCGGGTTGCTTTGCCGCGACCTTGCCGAGGCGGCAGTGTATGCTCGCATCGACGACCGGCAGTTCCGGCTGATCAAAGGCGCCGGGCGCGGCGCTTATGCTTTCATTCTGCACGCCACCCGCGAAGTGCCGCGCCGGCTGCTGCATCCGCGTCGCAAAACGATCGGCGTGCGCATTCCTGCGCATCGGATCGTGCAGGCGCTGCTCGCGGAACTGGGCGAGCCGTTGCTTTCATCGACGCTGATACTGCCGGGCGACGCTGCGCCGCTCGACGACGCACAGCAGATTCGCGCGCGCCTCGAGCAGCGTGTCGACCTGACACTCGATGCGGGCCCGTGCGGCATCGTGCCAACCACGGTGGTTGATCTGACCGCGGCGATACCGGTCGTGACACGCGAAGGCAGAGGCAGCACGAAGCTGCTCGGAGCAACCGTTGGAGCTTAGCGTTATCCAGAAAATCGCGGTGTTCGCGCTGCCGGTGCTGTTCGCGATCACGCTGCACGAAGCGGCACACGGCTATGTCGCGCGGCACTTCGGCGACATGACCGCTTTTGCCGCCGGCAGAATCAGCCTCAACCCGCTGCGCCACATCGATCTGGTCGGTACCATCATCGTGCCGCTGGTCAGCCTGCTGCTTGCCGACATCCTGTTCGGCTGGGCCAAGCCGGTACCGGTGAATTTTGCCAACTTGCGTAACCCCAAGAAGGACATGCTGTGGGTTGCCGCCGCCGGGCCGTTCAGCAACCTGCTGATGGCGTTCGGCTGGGCGTTGGCGCTCAAGTTGGGCGCCGGGCTGGCCCCGGGCAGTTCCGGCGCGGTATGGCTGGTGCTCTCCGCCGCGTGCGGTATTTTCGTCAACGTGATTCTCATGGTGCTGAACCTGCTGCCGCTGCCGCCGCTCGACGGCGGGCGTATCGCGGTGAGCCTGCTGCCGCATCGCCTCGCGTGGAAGTTCGCACAAATCGAGCGTTATGGCTTTATGATCCTGATCGTGCTGCTGTTTACCGGCGCGTTGGGTATCATTCTGTGGCCGCTGATCAATTTATCGATATCCGGAATCGGCGCGTTGTTCGGTTTTGCTCCCGAGGATCTGTTCCGGTTGATCAGGGCATTGTAGAAAAAAAGGGGAACCGGCGTTTATGTTCGTTGATCGCGTTTTATCCGGCATGCGGCCCACGGGCGCGCTGCATCTCGGCCACTACCATGGAGTGCTCAAGAACTGGATCAGGCTGCAGCACGAGTTCGAGTGCTTTTTCTTCGTC
>Ga0102851_10000173_pt1 | contig 28238 bp, 19 predicted proteins | sample Mud3Dept3metaG_FD_79558 | JGI IMG/M metagenome (GOLD analysis project Ga0102851, IMG submission 79558) | Freshwater wetland microbial communities from Ohio, USA, analyzing the effect of biotic and abiotic controls - Mud 3 Core 4 Depth 3... | ecosystem: Environmental > Aquatic > Freshwater >... | reverse complement strand
GGCAGCTCGTTCTGACCCGCGACCTGCCCCTGACGCGACGCGCGGTTCGTGGCACGGTGCGCGCGTGACCGCGCCGATCGTCGGAACGACCCGCGTGACCTGCCCCGCGTGCGGGCAGTCCCGCGACTGCCAGCTCGTCCAGAGTATCAACACCGCGACCAACGCGGCCGCGAAGCAGCGCCTGCTCGACGGCGAGCTCAACGTGCTCGACTGCGACTGCGGGCGGCGCACGCAGCTCGCCGCGAACGTGCTGTTCCACGATCCGGAGGCCGACTACTTCTGCCAGGTCTGCCCCGGGGGCGACGCCGCGATGGGCCAGGCCGCCGAGGCGTTCCGAGGATCGGGCGCCGACGGCACGCAGCGGATCGTGCCGTCGCTCAACGCGCTCGTCGAGAAGGTGAAGCTGCTCGATGCCGGGCTCGAGGACTGGGCGATCGAGATGGCCAAGGTTCTGCTCCTCGCGTCGACCGCGGAGCAGGACCTCGATCGCGTGCTGCTGTTCGACCACGTCGATCACGAGGCCCGCGTGCTGCACTGGATGCTGTTCGACGCGACCGGCAGCACGGCGGCGAGCGTCGCCAGCCCGCTCGCCGCCTACGCCAAGCTCGCGTCGCGGACCCACGGCCGCCCGGGGATCCACGAGCTGCGGATCGACCGCGCGTGGGCCCTCGAAGCCGTCCGCAAGATGATCGCCGGCGCGAACTGACGGTCCGCACGCGTGGGTGCCCCCGAAGCCGTTGTAGCGACCACGACACTTCCAGCCTTTCGGACGGGGACGGCGGTTCCCGGCGACTCCCCACCCGTGGCTGATCGAGTTGTCGGCGATCGCAAAGTGCTCGCAACCAGCCAGATCCGGCGCTGGCACGCGGGGTGCTCAAGGGGAGAGGCATGAAGACCATCCTCATCCTCACCGCGGTCGGCGCCCTGGCGTCACCGGCGTTCGCCGGCGGACCTCGCTCGACCACCCCCTCCACCTCCAAGAAGCCGGTCATCGGCGCGATCAAGAAGGCGCCGGAAGCCCCGCTGAAGATGAACTTCGGCGAGTCCTACTACCTCGGCGGCCGCACGTCGGCGCAGCCGAGCGTCGCCGAGTCGACCGGCGATGCGAAGAGCGTCAGCGACTCGCAGGTCGGCAAGGTCGTCCACGAGCGCGTCGAGGAGCTCGAGTACTGCTGGCTCCGCCTCCCCGCGTCCAAGCGCGTGGCGACGTCCGCGACGCTCCACCTCGCGATCGAGGCGTCCGGCGCGGTCGCCGGCGTGACGATCGACGGCGCGCTGCCGGTCGGCATGAGCAAGTGCATCACCGCAGCCGCGAGCAAGTGGACGTTCCCGGCGGCCGATAGCGGCTGCGAGATCGAGCACGGCATCTCGATGGGCATGAAGTCGGACACGGTTCGCTGACTCCATCGACGCCTCGCTCGAGACCCGGCGTGAGAGACTCGCCGGGGGTCGAAGGAGGCATCGTGACGACACGCTCGACATTCATCTCCCGGATGGTCTTCGCAGCGGCGGTGGTGACCGCAGGCTGCGGCGGCAAGCGCTCGACGACCCACGACGGTCCGAGCGCGACGCCGAAGCTCGTCAAGGACATGCCGAAGGGACTCGACCTGCGGCTGTCCAATGGCAAGGCCGGTGCCCCCGCGTACGATCGGAGCAAGGTCGCCCCCGCGACCAAGCTGTCCGCCGCGGAGGTCACGGCCGTGCTCGCGCGCACCACGCCGCTGGTCGCCGAGCCCGCCGACCGGCAGGCGTTCGCGATCCGCCCCGGCTCGCAGCCCGCGCCGCGCACCGGCACGACGGTGGCGACGACGTTCCCCGCGCCCGCCTCCACGCTGCTCCCCCCGAGCCCGGTCGATGCCGGCAAGGAGCTGCGCGTCCTGCGCTACATGCCCGAGGGCAAGGTCCCGCTCGCGCCCGAGCTGACGGTGACGTTCAGCCAGCCGATGGTCGCCGTCACGTCACAGGACGACGCGGCCGCCGTGCAACCGGTCAAGCTCACGCCGCAGCCGCCCGGCCGGTGGCGGTGGATCGGCACCCGGACGATCGTGTTCGACCCCGAGGTCCGGTTCCCGCAGGCGACGACGTACCGCGTCGAGATCCCGACCGGCACCCAGGGCGTGTCCGGCGCGGCGATCAAGGAGCCCGCGACGTTCTCGTTCGAGACGCCAGCACCCAAGGTGGTGGCGAGCTACCCGTACGAGCACGCGCCGCAACGGCTCGACGTGCCGATGTTCGTGACGTTCGATCAGAAGATCGCGCCGAGGGCCGTGCTCGCGTGGATCCAGGTCCGGGTCAACGGCACCCCGATCAGCGGGCTGCGCCTGCTCGACGCCGCGGAGCTCGACAAGGATCGCGACCTCAAGGCCCGCGTCGCGTCGGCGAAGGCCGATGATCTCGACGGCCGCTGGGTCGCATTCCGCACGACCCAGAAGCTGCCGCCCGATGCGTCGATCGAGGTCGTGATCCCGAAAGGCACGCCGAGCGCCGAGGGTCCGAACAAGACCACCGAGGATCAGACCTTCACGTTCAGGACCTATCCGCCGCTCAAGATCGTTTCGACGAAGTGCAACTACAAGGGCGAGCCCTGCACGCCGGGCCAGGCGCTGCCGATCGAGCTCAACAACCCGCTCGATGACGAGAAGTTCGACGCGAAGCAGATCACGGTGACGCCGGCGATCCCGAACCTGAAGGTGGTGCAGCACGGCCGCACGATCGGGATTCTCGGCGCGACCAGGCCCAACACGACGTACACCGCGACGATCTCGTCGGCGCTCGCGGACGACTTCGGCCAGACGCTCGGCCGCACCGAGACCGCGACGTACCGGGTTGGAGATCCGACGGCGGCGTTCGACGGCCCTGCCGGCCTGATCGTGCTCGATCCGGCGGCGCCGAGGCCGACCTACGACGTGTTCACGACGAAGTACGACGAGCTCGCGGTCAAGCTGTACCGGGTCGGCCCGCAGGACGTCGACGCGTTCGCGACCTACATGTCGAACCAGTGGAACAGGGACAACCCACCGACGATGCCCGGCAAGGTGGTCTTCGACTCGACGATCAGGACCAGCGGCAAGGACGCGAACAGCGAGACCCGGCTCGACCTGATGCCGGCGCTGAACGCCAAGGGCCTCGGCCACGTGGTCGCGTTCGTCGAACCGCGCCCGTGGACGGAGCGCCATCCCGCACCGAAGCGGATCACGTGGATCCAGTCGACCCGCCTCGGCCTCGACGTCCACGTCGACAACGACAACCTCCTCGCGTTCGTCACCGAGCTCGACACGGGCAAGCCGGCGCCCGGCGTCGAGGTCGAGCTCCGCCCGACGGGCGCGAAGGCGACCACCGATGCCGCCGGGCTCGCGACCATGTCGATCGATGGGATGCCCGGCAGGCAGCTGCACTACCTGATCGCGCGCCGCGGTGACGACGTGGCGTTCCTCACCGACCACGCGGGATGGTCGAGCTACGGCTCGTGGGTCCAGCGCCCCCGCCCCCCCACGACGACCTGGTTCACCGTCGACGACCGCCGCCTCTACCGTCCCGGCGAGCAGGTCTCGATCAAGGGCTGGCTGCGCGTCGTCGACCCGAACAAGGACGGCGATGTCGAGGCCCACGCGCCGACGACGCTGACCTACGAGGTCACCGACAGCCGGTCCAACAAGCTCGCGACCGGGACGGGACAGGTCAACGCGCTCGGAGGCTTCGACGTCTCGTTCGCGCTGCCGTCGACGCCGAACCTCGGCCGCACGACGGTGCGGTTCATGCTCCCGGATCGCACGCCGGGCTTCTCCCACGGGCACACGATCCGGATCGAGGAGTTCCGCCGGCCCGAGTTCGAGGTCAAGGCGAAGGCGAGCGACGGTCCGTTCCTGATCGGCGACGGCGGCGATGTCTCCGTCGATGCCACGTACTTCACCGGCGCCGCGCTGCCAGGTGCCGCCGTCGAGTGGAACCTCCACGCGAGCGAGGCGAGCTTCACGCCGCCGAACCGCGACGACTACGTATTCGGCGCCTGGAAGCCGTGGTGGGGCGGGTATGGCGGCGGGATGTACGACGACGAGGGCGACTACGACGATGGGGAGGGGCGCATGGGCCGGCGCGGTGGTTCCTCGAGCACGGGCGAGATCAACCGCTGGAAGCACGCGGGCAAGACCGACGCGAGCGGCGAGCACGTCCTCCACCTCGACTTCCTGTCGGCGAATCCGTCGGTGCCGATGTCGATCGCGGCGTCGGTCGCGGTCACCGACGTCAACCGCCAGGCGTGGTCGTCGTCGACCTCGCTGCTCGTCCACCCGTCGTCGCTCTACGTCGGGCTCCGCACGAAGCGACCGTTCGTCGACAAAGGCGTCCCGTTCGAGCTCGACGTGATCGGCGTCGACCTCGACGGCAAGGTCTCACCGGGCGCCAAGATCTCCGTCGCCGCGGTCCGCCTCGACTGGGAGCTCAAGAAGGGCGAGTACAAGCAGCTCGAGGTCGATCCGCAGTCGTGCGCCGTCACGATCCAGCGCGATGCCGGGACGTGCACGTTCGCGACGAAGGAAGGCGGCAAGTACCAGGTCACCGCGACGATCACGGATGCGAAGGGCCGCACGAACCAGACCACGCTGACGTTCTGGGTCTCCGGCGGCAACGAGCTGCCGGCGCGCGACGTCAAGCGCGAGGAGGTCCAGCTGATCCCCGACAAGAAGGACTACACGCCCGGCAACACCGCCGAGATCCTGATCCAGGCGCCGTTCTCTCCGTCGGAGGGCATCGTGACCTGGCGCCGCAGCGGCATCCTCAAGACCGAGCGGATCACGCTCGACGGCCCGACCAAGGTCATCACCGTGCCGATCACCGACGCGATGACGCCGAACCTGTACGTCCACGTCGATCTCGTCGGCGCCGCCGTGCGTACCGACGACCGCGGCGTGGCGAGCTCCAAGCTTCCGAAGCGGCCCGCGTTCGCGGTCGGCGAGATCATGCTCTCGGTCCCGCCGCGCCAGCGCACGCTGCGCGTCGTGGTCACGCCCGCCGCCGCGAAGCTGGCTCCCGCCGAGAAGACCACGCTCGCCCTCGAGGTCCGTGACGCCGCCGGTACGCCGGTCGCCGGTGCCGAGGCCGCGGTGTTCGTCGTCGACGAGTCGATCCTGTCGCTGACCGGCGCCAGCTTCGCGAGCCCGCTCGACACGTTCTATCGCAACCGTGGCGACGACACGAACGATCGCTACCTGCGCGAGCACGTCAAGCTCTCGAAGCCGCCCAAGGTGATCACCGCCTCGGACGATCCACCGCCACCGGAGGAGCAGGACAAACCCGATGACGGCGACGAGGAGTCCGGTGGCACCGGCACGGCGATGGCCCTCGAGGAGGGCAAGATGGGCAAGAAGGACAACGACCGCGCCGAGGGTCAGTACAAGATGGCCAGAGCCGCCCCGCCCGCCCCGCCCGGACAGGCGGGGGAGCTCGCGCGCAATGCGGGCATCCTCGGTTCGACCAAGGGAGGCTTCGCGGACGAGCCGACCACGCCGATCGCCCTCCGCTCCAACTTCAACCCGCTCGCCGCGTTCACACCGTCGGTGATCACCGACGCGAACGGCAAGGCGACGGTCGCGCTGACGATGCCCGACAACCTGACGCGCTACCGCGTGATCGCCTACGCGGTCGCCGGCGCGAGGCAGTTCGGCAAGGGCGAGAGCTCCGTGACCGCGCGCCTCCCGCTGATGGTGCGCCCGAGCCCGCCGCGGTTCCTGAACTTCGGCGACACGTTCATGCTCCCCGTCGTCGTGCAGAACCAGACCGATGCACCGATGACCGTGAAGCTCGCGATCCAGACCACGAACCTCACGCTCGCCGATGGCGCGGGGCGCCAGGTCACCGTGCCTGCGAACGATCGCGTCGAGGTCCAGTTCCCCGCCGCCGCCGAGATGGCGGGCACGGCGCGGTTCCAGATCGTCGGCACCGCCGGCGCCGCGAGCGACGCGGCCGAGCTCTCGCTCCCGGTGTGGACGCCGGCGACCACCGAGGCGTTCGCGACCTACGGCGTGATCGACGCGGGTGCGATGGCGCAGCCGATCACCCTGCCCGGTCAGGTCGTACCGACGTTCGGCGGCATCGAGGTCACGACCGCGTCGACGAACCTCCAGGCGCTGACCGACGCGATGCTCTACCTCGTGCGCTACCCGTTCGAGTGCGCGGAGCAGCGCTCGTCGCGGATCATCGCGATCGCCGCGCTGCGCGACGTGCTCGAGGCGTTCAAGGTCCCGAACATGCCATCGCGCGCCGCGATGGAGGCGAGCGTGGTCAAGGACCTCGAGCGCCTGACCCAGATGCAGAACCCCGACGGGGGCTTCGCGTGGTGGGAGCGCGGCTACCCGTCCGATCCGTACCTCTCGGTCCACGTCACCAACGCCCTCGCGCGCGCGAAGGCCAAAGGCTTCGAGATCCCGGCGGTGATGCTCGCGAACGCGTGGCGCCACGTCGCCAACATCGAACAGCACATCGACCCGGACTACCCCGAGTCGGTCAAACAGGCGATCTCCGCGTACGCCCTGTACACCCGCAAGCTGCTCGGCGACGCCGACATCGCGAAGGCGCAGGCACTGCTGACCTCCGCCGGCGGTGTCGACAAGGTCTCGATGGAGGTCAACGGCTGGCTGCTCGGCGTGCTCGCCGGCAACGCCGCGGCCGCGACCGAGCGCACCGCGATCATGCGCCACGTGCTGAACAAGGTCAGCGAGACGGCGGGCGCGGCGAACTTCACCACGAGCTACGCCGACGGCGGCCACCTCCTCTTGCACTCCGATCGCCGCGTCGACGCCATCCTGCTCGAGTCGCTGATCCAGGAGCAGCCGACGCTCGATCTGATCCCCAAGATCGTCACCGGCCTGCTCGGCCACCGCAAGGCGGGCCGCTGGCTCAACACGCAAGAGAACAGCTTCGCGCTGCTCGCGCTCGACAAGTACTTCCAGACCTACGAGAAGGTCACGCCGAACTTCGTCGCGCGCGTCTGGCTCGGCGCCGACTACGCCGGCGACCTCAAGTTCCGCGGCCGGACGACCAGCTACTTCCAGGTCAACATCCCGATGGCCGCGGTGGTGACGCACGACAACCAGGCGATCACGATCCAGAAGGATGGTCCCGGCCGCCTCTACTACCGGATCGGCATGAAGTACGCCCCGGCCTCCCTCAAGCTCGAGGCCGCCGACTACGGCTTCGCCGTCGAGCGCACTTATGAGGGTGTCGACGATCCGAAGGACGTCACCCGCGACGCCGCCGGCGTCTGGCACGTCAAGGCCGGCGCCCGGGTCCGGATCAAGCTCGCGATGGCGAACGAGAACCGGCGCTATCACGTCGCGCTCGTCGATCCGCTTCCCGCCGGTCTCGAGCCGCTCAACCCGGCGCTCGCGACCACCGGCCCGATCCCGCCGAGCGACAAGAAACAGCAGCAGACCCGCGGCGGACCGTACTGGTACTGGTACGGCCCCTGGTACGAGCACCAGAACCTCCGCGACGAGCGCGTCGAGGCGTTCGCGTCGACGCTGTGGGAGGGCGTCCACGACTACGAGTACGTCGCGCGCGCGACCACGCCCGGAACCTTCATCGTGCCACCGCCCAAGGCCGAGGAGATGTACATGCCCGAGACCTTCGGTCGCGGGGCGAGTGACAAGATGATCGTGGAGTGACCATGAAGCTCAAGCTGCTCCTCCAAGTCGCACTCCTCGCGATCGCCGGCTGCTCGGATCCGAGCAGCGATGTCGTCGGCCCGTTCACGGGCGAGGTCCGGCGCTACGTCGTCGATTCGATCACGATCCCGCGCGACACCCTGACGTCGAACGCGTTCGCCGGTGACCCCGACGGCGATGGCACGCTCGACAATCAGCTCGGCGTCGTCACGGTCGTGCTCGGCACGACCAGCGACCTGACGCTCGACGCGCCCGACATGATCCTGTCGGGCGCGCTGGCCTCGACGATCGAGATCCAGGGCGACGACGCTCGCACCGGCGTGCGCTACCTCGGCGCCGACGGCGACGACGCGACCGTGGCGGGCGGGACGTTCGAGGCGGGCGCGTTCCGCTCGAACCGGACCTTCGAGACCCGCGCCCCGGGCCGCGCCACCGTGCGCCTCCCGCTGTTCACCAACACCGATCCGCTCGCCCTCGAGATCGAGGGCCTCGAGCTCGACCTCGATCCCGACGGCGCGGGCGGCTTCACCGGCGTCGTGCGCGGCGGCATCCGCGAGGACCACGCCCGCTCGGTGTCGTACCTCGGCCTGATCCAGATGTTCGAGACCGAGCCGACGCGCCACATCCTGTTCTCGCGCCTGATCGACACCAACGACGACAGCATCCTCGCGCGCGAGGAGATCGACGAGACCGTGATCGCCCTCCTCGTGTCCTCCGACATCCAGCTGTTCGATGGCACGCGCTACGCGCCCCAGCGGGGCTCGCCCATGCCCGACTCGATCTCCGTCGCGTTCGGCATCCACCTGGCGCCGTGCGCGGAGGGGCGGTGTTCGAGCGGCGCGCCGGCGAACCGCTGCCGCGATCGCGTCCGCGACGGCGACGAGACCGATGTCGACTGCGGCGGCGCGTGCCAGACCTGCGCGGCGGCGAAGAGCTGCGCGGTCCCCGCGGACTGCCAGAGCGGCGCCTGTACGTCGGGCCGCTGCGGCGCCCCGAGCTGCACCAACGGCCGACGTGATGGTTACGAGAGCGACGTCGACTGCGGCGGCGTGTGCCCGAACTGCGCGATCGGCGCGGCGTGCGCCGCGGATCGCGACTGCGCGAGCAACGCCTGCGACAACGGCGTCGCGAGCCTCGGCGTCTGCATCACCGCAGCACGCTGAGCCCGGGCATCCGCCTCAGCCGCGCGCGGCGAGGTCGAGGTTGTAGAAGCCGCGCAGCACGCCGTACAGCTCCGGCAGCTCGCGAGAGAGTTGCTTCGGCCGCTCGAAGAACACCTCGGTCGCGACCGCGAAGAACTCGGCCTCGTTGGTCGTCGCGTAATCGCGCAGCATGTCCTCGTCGCCCTTGACATGCGCGAGGTACGCCTCGGAGCACACGCGCGCCCACTCGCGGCGCGCCGCGGACGTCTCGAGCGGCGGCGTGCCATCGGCCTCACCATCGAGGAAGTCGAGCTTGTGCGCGATCTCGTGGATCACGAGGTTGCGGCCGTCCTTCGCGTTGATCGCGCCGATCTGCACCGAGTCCCACGCGAGGACGACCGGACCTCCGCCGTGGGCGACCCCGAGGACCGCGGTCGGGCCGTCGTTGACGACCGGGCGCCCGTCGAAGAAGCCCCGCGCCTGCGCGGGCAGCATCACGGTGCTCGGGTACACGAGGATCGACTCGACCTCGCGCATCAGGTCGTGATCGCGGCCGAGGATCAGCAGGCACGCGCTGCCGGCGATCGTGACGCGCATCTCGTCGGTCAGCTCGAGGCCGCCGCAGCCCTCCCAGTGCTTCTCGTCGATGAACACCTGGGCGAGATCGCGCAGGTGCTGCTGCTGCTCGCCATCGAGCAGCGCGTACGCTTTGACGTTGCGCTCGAGAATCGCGGCCCACGCCGCGGGGAACGGCGTCTCGAGCAGGCGGGCGCGGCGGCGATCGGTGAGCCAGCGAAGGATCATCGGCTCACTCGGGCGGCGTGATCAGCTCGCTGACGATCGGCAGCAGATCCTCGGCCTTCTCCTCGTCGAGGCCGAGCGCCTCGCGCAGGATGTCGAGCAGCTCGCCCTCCTCGGGATCGAGATCCATGTCGGAGATCGCGAGGATGTACGCGACCGAGTACGCGAGCGCCGCGCTCGCCTTGCCCTGGAGCTGGGCGGCGTGGGTGCGCAGGTGATCGATACGCGCCTCGGCGTCCTCGACGGGGCCGAGCGTCGGCGGCGTGGTCTTGACGTTCGCGTGCTCGTAGATGTGGCCGGCGAGCTGCTGGAACAGCGCCTGCTCGTCGGGATCATCGACCCGATCGGCAGCGACGGCGAGCTGCGCGATCGCGACGACGAGCTCGGCGTCCGCGGCGCTCAGCTTGCCGTGCGGCTGGCTGGTCTCGCGGTTGGTGACCTCGGCCTTGTCGCTGCCGGGGGCGACCGGCTCGAACCGCTCGTAGACGGCGTACATGATCTTGGTGAACTGCGCGGCATCGATCTGCATGAGCGGCGTGAACGTACCGCGAAGCCGGGACTACTGCCCGTTGCGGAGGCACCTAGCGCAGCAGGCGCGTCGGGCCGCTGCCCGAGCTCTCGACGGGGCGGTGCAGCACGACCGTGCGCCCGGCCTCACGGCCCGCGGCGTGCGCGCCGTCGAGCCGGATGCTGGTGCGGCGCGTGGTGATCCGCGGATGCCGCGCGCGATAGAAGTCATCGAGCTTCGCGTCGCCGCGCCACACGAGCCCCGTACCGCGCAGCTCGGTGCGCTCGACGCCGAGCTTCTCGCGAAAACCGCGCACGACGCCCGACTGGTACGACAGCCGATCGCGCCCGCTGCGCACGCGTGCGTCGCCGCGGTTCGCGCGCCACAGGCGCTCGGCGGTCGCGAGCAAGAACGCGTAGACGTGCGCCGCCATCTCGACGTTCGGCCGCGTCCCCGAGATCTCGTGGACCGATCCGCGCGTGCCGGTCCGCGGCAGGTACACCGGCAACCGGATCACCTTCACGAAGAACGACTCGGCGAGCAGGATCATGATGTCGGTCTCGACCCGCGACCGCCGCCTGTGCGGATCGCCGAGGTGGCGGACCTCGAACTCGCGCTCGGCCTGCGCGCGCGCCGCCTCGATGTTGTGGCGGAGCATCAGCTCGTGCGCCTTCTTCATCGCGATCTCGGCCTCGTGCTGGTTCGGGCTCCCCGCGAGCGCGAGCAGCTTGCGGATCCGGTCGAGCACGCGATCGATCTCGGTCGCCGCGGCCGCCGCGACGGGCGCACCGCCGGCGCGCGCGTCGATGCCGCGCTCCACGCACACCCGCCGGAACGTCTCGCCGTGCGCCGTCTCGTCGCGCACCCCGAGCACCTCGGCGACGAACTGGTGCGCCATCTCGTGCTCGAGCACGCCGATCACCTCGGGCCAGACCCGCTCGAGCACCAGCGCGCGCGCCAGCTCGAGCGTGCGCGTCGGCCCCACCCAGCGACCGTGGCGCGTCGCCGCGTCCGACAGCGTGATCACCGGGGCCCGCAGCCGCGATCCGAACCGCACGCGGTTGATCCACGCGTACTCGGTCGCGAGCTCGCGCACGAGCGCGGCCTCGAGCTCGGCGGTCAGCGCATCGATCGACGGCACGGTACGAAACCTAGCGCACCGGTCCGACAGCCTCAGCGCACGCGGACGAACGTCGCCGGCGCGCGCTGGTTCTCGTACTCGGTCTTGATCCACGCCGCGGAGCGTGCGCCGCGCGAGATCCGCCCCTCGTCGAGGACGCCGGTCATCTCGTAGCCGCGGTAGCTGCCCCAGTAGATCGGCCCGCCCGCGGTGCGCGCTGCAGGCCCCCCCGGCTGACACGGCGTCAACGTCTGCGGCTCGCCGTCGAAGTACAGTGCGCTGTTGGCGGCGCTCGGGGTGCCGTTGAAGAACACCGCGGCGACGTGGAGCCAGCGACCGGTCACGCCGGTCCGCGTCGTCCCGAGCACCTCGCCCTGCGCGGTGTTGAACCCGACACAGCCCTCGGCGAAGAACCAGACGTCGTAGTCACACCCGCCGCCGCAGTCCCCGAACGCGAAGGTCGCGGGCGACTTCTGGGCGGGCCCCCTCATGTCGACCCAGTAGCTCAACGTGTTGAGCCCACCCGGTGACACGTCCATGCCGGCGGCGTCCGCGCGGATCGGCGCGCCACCGCTCAGATCGAGCGCGCCGCCGATCCTCCCGGCCCGGGTCGCGGCCGCACCACCCATCGATTGTCCGTCGTTGACGCCGGTCGAGTCCCTGACGTCGACGGTCACGCCGTCCCCCCAGTGATGAACGTTGGTGAACTTGTTCGACCACACCTCCGCGGCCGCGCGTGGAGCTGACCTCGGCTCCGAGGCCCGCAGGACGAGGACCGTGTCGACCACCGACGACAGCGCCGGCACCTTGACCCACGCGAGCAGCTCGCCGGTCGCCGTGAACCGCTCGAGCTCGTGGGCGAGCAGCGAGCCCCCGTCGTCGAAGAACCGCAGCATGCTCGGATCGGAGCCCAGCGCTGGCTCCGACAGTGCGATCAACACCGGGAAATCGAGGAGGTCGCCGGCGACCCGCGTGTGATCGATCGCGAGCGTGATCCCGTCGGTGATCGCGTCGCCGCTCGTGGCATCGAATCCGATGCGTCCACAGCCGCACAGGAGCGTCAGGCCGACGGCAACCTCCCTCAAGCGACCATCATACAGGTCAGCGACAGCGCGTCGACGACCGGCGAACGAGCACCTGCAGGGCGAGCATCGCGGTGATCCTCACCGCCGTCGGCTTCGTGATCGTGCTGATGACCCGAGATCCGCTACGCTGATCGGGTGCGAACCGCCGTGATCGGCATCCTGGGCGTGGCGGCACTCGTCGCCGTGCGGCCGTGCCGCGAGGATCCACCGGCGCGGTGGCGTGCCGCGACGTTCAACATCGAACACTTTCCGAAGGACCAGCGCCAGGTCGACGGCGCGTTCGCCGAGATGGCGACGCTGGGCGCCGGCATCATCGCGGTCCAGGAGATCACCGATACCGAGCTGTTCGCGGTGACCGCGCGGAGCCGGCTCGGCGCCGACTGGCAGTTCGTCCCCGAGCACCCACCGGATGGCCAGTTCGATCACCAGCTCGGCGTGCTGTTCGATCGGCGCGCGTACACGTTCGTCGGCAGGCGGCTGCACGACGGTACGCGCTTGCTCGGGCGACACAAGCCGACGCTCGACGTCGAGCTCCGCGATCGCGCGAGCGGGGAGGCGCTCCACGTCCTGGTGATCCACTTCAAGTCGGGCGGGGACGGCCACCCGATCCGGCAGCGTCAGTACGCCGCGCTCGCCGCGATCGTCGCGGAGGTCCGCCGCGCGGGCGCGCCCGTGATCGTGCTCGGAGACTTCAACGCGACCGGCGAGGCCGATCGGGCCGACCTCGCGCAGCTCGCGTCGACGACCCGCACGACGTGGGCGACCGAGGGCCTCGCGTGCAGCGCGTTCTGGGACCGGCTCGACACCTGCCCGACCTCGCGCCTCGACCACGTGCTGACCACGGTGAAGCCGGTCGACACCCGCGCCGCCGGTGCGTGCGCGACGGTGGGCTGCGATACGCAGGATCGGTGCCCGCTGTACGAGGAGCACGTCTCGGATCACTGCCCCGTCGTCGTGACGTTCGAGCGCTAGAAGTCCGGATCGAGCGCGACGGTCCCGAGATCGTTCGCGAGCATCCGCTTGAACAGCTCGGGCGCGAACCAGGTGTAGGCGCAGAACCCGAGCCAGCCCCACTCGAGGATCGTCTGGATCCGATCGAGGTCGAAGTGGCCGGCGAGGATCGTCAGGATCTCCATGACGACGAAGCTGCCGATCAGGAGGCCGAGCTCGCCCGCCTCGGTGCGCATCGACACGAACGTATGGAACCGCCACCACAGGCCGAGCAGCGGGCTGCGGTGCGCCTTGATCGCGGCCCACAGGTGGATGGCGTCGTGGTCGGTCGAGTCCTGACCGAGCGCGAACCGTGCGTGGCCCTCGGCACCCGCGTGATCGCCCCGCGCGAGTGAGATCAAGCCCGCGACGACGTGCGCGCTCGTGTTCGACGGCGAGCTGCGTAGCGCCTGCTCGGCATAGCCGGCCGCGACCTCGAAGTTGCGCGCCGCGAGCTCCATCCGCGCGAGCTTGGTCAGCGCGGCGGTGTTCCCCGGCTCGAGCTCGAGCGCGGTCTGCAGCAGCTCGCGCGCTTCGGTGACCTCGCCGCGGAGATCGCGGATCGCGGCGCCGAGAACGTGGGTGTCGGCATCGTGGCTGTCGGTCTCGATCGCGACGAGGCAGTGCGCCCACGCGTCGTCGAGCTTGCGCTCCGCGTACATCACGTGCGCCGCGGCGTAGTGGCAGAAGCTGTCATTGCCGTCGAGGTGGAGTGCCATCCGCGCCTCGATGCCGGCGCCCGGGAGGCGGCGTGCGCCGAGGAGCGCGAGCGCGAGGGTCGCGTGGGCGTGCGCATGATCCGGATCGAGCGAAAGCGCCCGCTGCAAGAGGTCGATCGCGCCGCGCCAGTTGGACAGGTTGCGCTGGACGTTCGCCTGCTCGATCAAGACCTGGATCTGCCGCTCCTCCACGTCACAGGCCTCCGCTGACGATGATGATCCACAGTGGATCATCACTCAGGGCGAACACGATCCCCTTGAGCCAGAAGCCGGTGCCGATGATGCCGCCCGCGTTGCGCACGGAGCCGCCGTAGTACTCGTAGACGTGGAACGTCCGCGCCTGGACCGTCGAGATGTAGTAGGCGAACGCGAGCTTCCACGTCGAGATCGCGAGCATCGCGAACTTGAACGGCGTGCCGAGCGGGATCCACCCGGCATCGACGAATGCGAGCACGATGGCGCCGAGCAGCGCGCTGCCGGCGAGCGCGACGCCGCACAGGATCAGCTCCTTCTTCTTGGTCGGGCTGCCCATCGCGATCGCGTTGAACGCGAACCATGGCCAGGCCATCCACGCGCCGCACATCATGCTCGCGAGGAGCGGGGCGCTCGGGCTCACGACGTAGGCACCGAGCGAGGTCTCGTGCGGTTCGTCGGCGATCGTGTAGCTCATGACTTGCCGTGCTTCTTGAGGAAGTCGAGGACCTCGTCGTACTGGCCACCCTCGTTGGAGTAGCGAGCGTAGTTGCGCGCCGTCGTCAGCCACTCGATCGTCGTCGACTTGATCTCGCCGAGCGCCGAGGTCAGGTGCGACTGATCGATCGGGATCTCGGAGTTCCTGTCGAGCGACGCGGCGATCGCGCGATCGGCCGCGGTATCGACCAGGTTCTCGAGGTCGGCGCCCGAGAACCCGGAGGTCCGCGCCGCGAGCGCCTCGTGATCGATGCTGGCCGAGGTCGGCCGGCCGGTGAGCAAGATCTTCAGGATCGCGGCGCGCGCCGGGCGATCCGGCGGCGGCACGAACAGCACGCGATCGAACCGGCCCGGCCGGCGGAACGCGGGATCGATCGCCCACGGCACGTTGGTCGCGCCCAGGATCAGCACGCCCGAGTTGTTCTTGACGAAGCCGTCCATCTCCGAGAGGAACTGGCTGACGAGCTTGGACGAGGTCAGCTCGCGCGTGTGCTGGCGCTTGCCGGCCAGCGCCTCGAGCTCGTCGAAGAACATCACCGACGGCGTCGACGCCCGCGCCTTCTCGAACAGCGCGTGCAGCTTGCGCTCGCTCTCGCCGATGTACATGTCGAGGACGTCCTCGATCGCGACGTTGAGGAACTGCGCCTTGCACTGGCCGGCGGTCGCGCGGGCGAGCAGCGTCTTGCCGCAGCCCGGCGGTCCGTACATCAGGATCCCGCCGCCCGGCTTCTTCTTGAACTTCGCGAACAGTGCCGGCTTCTGGAACGGCAGGATGATCTTCTTCTCGACCTGCGCCTTGATCTCGTCGAGCCCGCCGACGTCGGCGAACGTGACCGGCGGCTGCTCGGGGTGCAGCAGGCGATCGACCTCGCTGTTGTCGGTGTCGTCGTTCGACACGACGCGCAGCTTGAAGCCGTCGTTGCCACCGTCGTGCACGGTGACCTTGGCCGCGATCGCGGTGCGCAGATCGCGGTCCTCGAAGGTCGGGTTCGCCTTGACCGCGGCGTCGTACGCCGCGAGCGCGGCGGCCTGGTCACCGAGCGCGTGGTGGATGCGTGCCCGCACGATCGACACCTCGGGGTCCGTCTCGCCCTCGAGGAAGGTCAGGCCCCGACCGGGCACGCCCGCCCGCAGCAGCACGGTCGCCACGAACGCGCGGTCCTTGAGACCGAGCGCGGACGGGATCAACCCGTCGATGTGCTCCGCCGCGCGCGCATCACCTGCCGCGTGCAGCGCGCGGATCACCGCGACGCGAAGTGACGAGTTGTGCGGCGTCGCCGCCAGCGCCTCGAGCAATGACCGCAGCGTCGCGTCGTCCATCCCATGACCACTGTAGATCGGTCCCGGCTCGCAGATCGACCACGGCGACAAGTGTTGTCGCCACCGTCGCGCGCGTAGCGAGGGTCAGCGCGCTCACCACTCGACGAGACATCACGCGGTTCCGCGATCGCGACCTGTCGACCCGAGGTTTCGGTCTGACTACCGCGGTCGGCGAACGTCGGCGCCTGCGCGCTGGCACCGACGCTGCACGAAGGGTCTGCACGGCAACGAACCTCCAGCCAGCCAAAGGACCTCCACCATGTCGCACGATCCCTTCCAGACCCTGTCCTCCGAAGACCTCCTCCTCGTCGCCGGCGGCAGCCAGCTCGGCGACGCCCGCAGCCGGGCCCAGGAGCTCGGCCTGCGCATCACGTCGACGACCGGCGGCCGGCACGCGCCGGGCTCGTACCACTACAAGGGCCGCGCCTTCGACGCCGCGGGCAGCCATGGCGCGATGAGCCAGTTCTACCGCGAGATGGCGGGCACGAGCCCGACCGAGCTGTTCTACGACCCGTCGGGCGGCATCAAGCACGGCCGCAGCATCGGGCCGATCGGCGGCCACCGCGATCACGTCCACATCGCGTACTGAGCGTATGCTCATCGGATGGCGGTACGGATCTGGACGGCGGTCGTCGTGGCGGGGTGCTTCCGCTCCGCGCCGCCGCCGCCTCCGATCTCGAACGCCGGCGGCCCCGCCCCCCGCAGCGTGCCCCGCTCGCTCGAGATCTGGGAGGGAACCGGCTATCAGCCCGACGCAGACTCCACGTGGGCGATCGAGCTGCGGATCCGCCGCGACGCCACGGTCGGCGCCCAGCTCGGGACCATCGAATACCCGTCGCTCGGCTGCGCCGGCGAGCTGATCCGCGCACCGGATCGCGGCACGACGGTCGTCGCCACCGAGCGGTTGACGGTGAACCCCGACGGCGCGTGCGTCGACGGCGGGACGATCGTGCTCCGCGACGCGGGCGACGCGCTCGACTGGCGCTGGTACTACACGAACGGCGAGCAGGGCGCGACCGCGACGCTGCGCCGGAAGCCGCCGCCGTGAGTGACGATGCGCCGCGCCCCGTCGGGCGGTTCGACCTCCCGACGGAGCTGCCGACCCCGCGCGGCACCGAGGAGTCGGAGACCGTGCCCGATCGGCCGAGCGGCGGTCGGGGCGCGGAGCCACAGCGCGCGATCTCGGTGTTCGATCCGCCGCGCGTGCGGTTCGACGAGCAGGCCGAGCTCGGGCGTGGCGGGATGGGCCGCGTCGTCGAGGCGATCGATCTGGCGCTCGACCGGCCGGTCGCGATCAAGCACCTGCTCGCGACCGGGGACGCCGAGCTCGCGCGGTTCGAGCGCGAGGTCCGGATCACCGCGCGGCTCCAGCACCCGAGCATCGTCCCGATCCTCGACGCGGGCCGCGACGCGCACGGCCAGCCGTTCTACATCATGCGCAAGATCGATGGTGATCCGCTGAGTGCGCGCGTCGCCGCCGCCGCGACCGTCCGCGATCGGATCGCGCTCGTGCCCGCGATGCTCGGGGCGATCGACGCCGCCGCGTACGCGCACGCACAGGGCGTGATCCACCGCGACATCAAGCCGTGGAACATCCTGCTCGGTCCGTTCGGCGAGACGCTGCTGATCGACTGGGGCATCGCCCGCGACCTGACGGCGACCGCCGCGGACGCGCCGCGCGATCAGCCCGCGCAGCGCGACTCGGGGCTGACCCGGGTCGGCGATGCGGTCGGCACGCCGGGCTTCATGTCCCCCGAGCAAGCGCGCGGCGAATCGGTCGATCGCCGTGCCGACGTCTACTCGCTCGGCGCGACGCTCTACTTCGTCCTGACCGGGGCGCTGCCGTTCGCCGGCTCCTCGGCGACGATGGCGATCTCCAATGTCGCCGCCGGGGGCGGGCCGGATCTCTCCAAGATCCCGCCCGAGGTCCCCGCCGAGCTCGGCGCGATCGTCGTCAAGGCACTCGCGGCGGATCGCGACGCACGCTACGGCGACGCGAGCGAGCTCGCGACCGATCTCCGCCGGTTCCTCGCGGGCCAGCTCGTCGCGGCTCACCACTACACGACCGGCGAGCGGTTCGTGCGCTGGATCCGCAGGCACCGGCTGGTCGCGGCGATCACCCTCATCGCGGTCGTCGCGATGACGGCGACCGCGGTCGTCGCGTTCCGCAGCGTGGTCACACAGCGCGATCAGGCGCGTAGCGCGCGGGCGCTCGCGGAGGCGCGCGCCGAGGAGTTGCTCGTCGATCGCGCTCGCTCGATGGTCTCGATCGATCCGACCAGCGCGGTCGCCCTCCTCCGCCGCCTGCCGCCGCGATCGCCGCTGTGGCCGGCCGCGCGAGAGATCGTCCGGGCCGCGGTCCCCGCCGGCGTCGAGCGCGGGCTGATCAACGAGCTCGGCCACATCTACGCGCTCGCCATCTCGCCCCGCGGCCAGCTCGCGGTGGCCGGCCTGCACACGATCGAGCTCCACGACCTCGAGCGGCGGACCCGGCGGGTGCTCGCGAAGCACTCCGCGCACGACCTCGTCTGGCGCGACGCGAAGACCCTCGTCTATTCGGAGAACAGGGCCGACGCGCCCACCTCCGCGCTCGGCGTGATCGACGTCGAGAGCGGCACCGAGCAGGCCCTCCCCGCCCACGACCTGCGCGAGCTCGCCACGATGAACGGGGCGATCTTGATCCGCAACGCGGACGGCTCCGTCGACCACTACGACGCCGCGCTCAAGCGCGCCCGGGTCGTGGAGGAGGGCACGTTCGATCTCGAGGTCCAGGGGAACCACACCCTCGTGACCGTTCGCGATGCCTTGATCGTGCTGCAGAGCGGTGGCGGCCAGCGGCGGCGACTGATCCCGCTGCCGCGGGGCCCGCTGGCCGTCCGGATGTCGCCGAGCGCGTCACGCGTCGCGACCCTGTTCGCCGACGAGATCGTCGAGTGGGAGGTCGACGGCGACGCACCGCCCCGGCGCTGGAAGCGCTCCGGCAACGACACGCAGGGTCTCGCGTACGTCGGCGAGACGCTCTACGCGTGGGACGACACCGGCGGCGGGCTGGTGTCGCTCGAGGGAGAGGTGCCGATCACGCGGTGGCCCTACCGCGGCACGACGCTGCCGGCCGCGGCGTTCGACGACGGCATCGTCCTCGCGACCGACGGAGGCCGGCTCGCCTACGTCGATGCGCTCGGGGTCGTCGAACTCCCGCACCGCCGACTCCAGCTCGTGGGGATCGAGATCTCGAAGGACGGCCGGAACCTGGTGATCGCGGCGGCGAGCGGCGAGCTGATGACGATCGATCTTCGAGCGGTCCGCCCCTCCCTCGTCCCGGTCGCCGCGACGACGAGCCTCTACGGTGTGACGGCGGACCAGATCGTGATCGGGGACGCGACGGTCGATCCGATGGGCGGGGGGACGAGCACGACCCAGCTCGCGATCGTGAACCTGACGAGCGGCACGCGTGTCGAGCTCGGGGACGTGGGCTTCGCGCCGTACGTCACACTGCTCGACGAGCAGGTGGTCGTCGGAGCGGGGCCCAGATCGACGGGTCGCGTGCTGCTCGTGTGGGAGCTCGACGGCCGCGAGCGCCTGCGCGCCCCGTACACGGATTTCATCTCGGTCGGCCCCGGGCTGCACGCCCCGACGAGCGTGGTCTACGGAGCGCCGACCGGCGACATCGTCGAGCAGCCCCTCGAGCCGTTCGGGCCGTCCCAGATCCTGCGGGTCGCGGATGGCAAGCGCGTGTGGCGCCTCCAGCTGACGCCGCAAGGCATCGCGATCTCGACGCTCGATGGCTCGGTGGAGCCGATCAGGAACTCGATCGAATGGCTCGAGCGCGGCCCCCGCAAGGCGCCGGCGCTGCAGTACGAGACCTCGGCGTTCTCGCCGGGCTTCAGCCCGGATGGGTCGTGGTGGATCGTCGAGGACCTCGAGCGCGTCTCCCGGGTCACCCCCGACGGCACGCGCACGGCGGTCCCGCTGCCGCAGCCGATCCGGGTGATGACGATCCGCGGCGATCGGATCTGGGCGCTCGGCGCGTCGGCGCTCTACCAGCTCGCGCCGGACGGCGCGGTGCTCCGCACGGTCTCGCTCCCTCACTCGAAGAAGCGCGGACAGCTCCGCGATGGCGTGGTGTCGCTGGCCGACGACGGCCTGTGGGTCACGATGCCCGACGCCAACGTCTCGCGGCTGCTGCCACTCCCGGGCGGCGCCGACCAGCAGGTGGCCACCCGCGACGGCAGGTTCGTGGCGGTGCTGACGCGGACGACCCCGCCGCACGTCGCGATCTGGCGCGATCCGGTGCCGATCGAGCCCTCGGCGGTGCCCGCGTACATCGAGCAGCTCACGAACGCGCGCCTCGATCTCGCATCGAGCGCCGTGACCTGGGATCGCCCTTCCCCGTAGACTGGGAGGCCGATGGCCGAGGACGAAGGCACCCGCCGCTGGCAACGGATCGAGCGCGCGACGACGGCGTCCGACACGATCCAGGTGCTGCGGGTCGCGATCGCCGAGGTCCGCAGGGTGCCGAAAGATCCCGAGGTCCGCCGGCGGTTGCGCGCGCTCGCCGCGGAGCAGGGCCTGTGGGATCAGCTCGCGCTGCTGCTCGCCGACGAGGCCCGCGCCGCGACCGCGCACCCCGACGTCGCGGTCGCGTTCTACGAGGAGCTCGCCGACGTCCACGAGAACCTCGATCAACCGCTCGAGATCCTCGCCGCGATGGAGGCCGTCGTCGCGATCGAGCCCGACGACGCCGACCACCACGATCGCCTCGCGTGGCTGTACCGCCGCGCGGGCGCCTGGGCCAAGGCGGCCGAGGCGTTCGAGCGCGTCGGCCAGCTCGCGCACGACGATCGCGCGCGGGCGGCGCTGCGCGCGGCCGGAAAGCTGTATCGCGACCACGGCCGCCTCGATCGCGCGGCGGCGACCTACCGCAAGATCGTCGAGCGGCGGCCGTCGGACGCCGAGGCCTGGCGCGCCCTCGATGACCTGCTGGCGGAGCTCGGGCGCTGGCGCGAGCTCGCGGACGTCCGCGGCGAGCGCGCGGCGCGGGCCGAGCGTGGCGTCGAGAAGGCCGCGCTGCTGCGCTCGCAGGCGCGCGCTCTCGAGCAGGCCGGCGATCTCGACGCGGCCGCGCGCCTGGTCGCGACCGCGTCGCAGCACGCGCCCGAGAACGTCAGCGGCCTGGTCGATTACGCCGACGTCCTCGCGCGCAGCGGCCAGGGCCGCGAGGCCGCGGAGATCCTCAGGGCGCGCGTCGCCGAGGCGCTCGAGCGCGGCGCCGCCGACGACGACATCGCCGCGCTCCGGCTCCGGCTCGCCGGCATCCTCGAGGACGCGTGCGGCGATCGCCCCGCCGCGACCGCGCTGCTCGCCGAGCTGCTCGTCGCCTCCCCCGAGTACCTCCCCGCGCTCGAGCGGGTGACCGCGCAGGCCGCGACCGATCCGGACCCGCGCGTCCACGCGACCGCGCTGCTGCGCTACGCGGCCGCGCTGCCCGACGCCGCCGATCGATCCGGCTACGTGATCGCAGCCGCGCGCCGGTTCCGCGAGGCCGGCGATCACCGCAGTGCCGTGCGCGCCTTCGAGCAGGCCGCCGAGCTCGCCTCCGACGATGACGAGCTGCGCCGCGAGCTCGAGGAGGCGCGGACGACGCTCGTCGTCGAGCGCGCCCTCGCGGAGGCCACCGCGGGCGATCCGGTGGCCGCCGAGCGCCGGCTGCGCGGGATCCTCACCTCGCAGCGCGATCACGTGCAGGCGAACCTCGCGCTCGCCGACTTGCTCGCGAGCACGGGCCGCAACCAGGCCGCCGCCGAGCACCTGCGCGCGACCCTCGCGGGCGCGCCCGAGGACACGCCCGACGATCGGCTCGCGCTGCTCGTCCACCGGTTCGCGCTCGTGATGGCCGCGCTCGGCGACGTCGACGAGAGCCACACGCTGCTACACGAGGCGCACCGTCTCGACCGCACGTCGCTGCCGATCACGCTCGCGCTCGGCGAGAGCTGCTTCGCGCGCAAGCTGTGGCGCCAGGCATCGCTCCACCTCGGCGCGCTCGCCGATCACCCCGACGCCGCGCGCCACGCCGCGGCGGTCGCGACCGGGCTCGTGCATGCCGCGCAGGCGGAGATCCGCGCACTGCGGCCGGCGAACGCGACGAAGCACTACGACACCGCCGTCAAGATCGATCCGCGGTGCGGCGCGGCATGGCACGCGCTCGCCGAGGTGGCGATCGAGCGCGGCGATCTCGTCCACGCGGCGGACTGCCTCGAGCGCGAGGCGTCGGCCTCGACCGTCCCCAAGGATCGGCTCCGCCTGTTCGACGCGCTCGGCGACATGGCGCAGGACGTCCTCGGCGATCCCGCGCGCGCCGAGCGCTGCTGGGCCCAGATCGCCGACGCCGGCAGCGCGGCCGTCCTCGACAAGCTGCTCGCGCTCCAGCGCAAGCGCGGCGCGACGCGCGAGCGCGCGCAGACCTGCGAGTACCTCGCCGCACTGCAGCCCGACGCCAGGCGCGCCAAGGAGCTGCTCGAGGAGGCCGCCGCCGCGCACGCGGCCGGCGGCGATCTCCCGCGTGCCCTCGCGCTCGTCGACACCTTGGTCGCGAAGCACCCACGTGACGTCGACACCGTCGCCTGTGCGACCGCGATCGCGCACGCCGCCGGCGACCCGAAGCGCCTCGTGACCTGGCTCCGGCCCGCGCTCGCCGGCTGGGACGCATCGGGCGATCGCGGCGATCGAGATCCGCGGCGCGCGGACCTGTGGCGCCGGCTCGGCGATGCCCACCGCGAGCTCGGTGACGAGCACGCAGCCCTGCTCGCGTACCGCCGGGCGGTCCTCGCCGCTCCGGACTCCGACGGCGCCCTCGCGGCACGCCGCGGGCTGCTCGATCTCGCGTCGACGACCGGGCGCCAGCAGCACTCGTCGCTGATCGCCCTCGTCGAGGCCGACCAGGATCCGCTTGACGTGCTCGCGTGGGCGCGGACCCTGATGCGCGGCCACGAGGCCGAGGACGCCCGCGCCGCGTTCGAGCTCGCCCGCGCGGTCGGCGCTCCCCTCTCCACCGAGGACGAGCGGTTCCTCGACGCGCACCGCCCGCGGATCATGGCGTCCGACGAGGCCTACTCGGCGCCGCTCGACGAGACCGATCGCCGGGAGCTGATCGACGACCCCGGCGATGCGCCGCTCGGCGACCTGCTCGAGCTGCTCGGCGAGGTCGCGCCGCTGCTGTGCCCGAACGCCAGCACCGCGCTCGTCGAAGCGAACCAGCTCGACGCCAAGCGGCTGCCGTCGACCAGCGACGCCGCGACGGCCGCGCTCTACCCGCAGATCGTCAAGGCGCTCGGCGGGCCGCCGACCATGCTCTACGTGACCCCGAAGGCGACCGCCCCCGACGTCGCCCTCCTCCTCGCCTCGCCCCCGGTCGTCGTCGTCGGGCCGCGCCTCGCCTCGATCCGCGCGGGCTCGCGCAGCGACATCGACCTCGCCGGGGACAGCGCGCTCCGCTTCCAGCTCGGCCGGATCGTCGAGCTGTCGCGCCCGCGCCGGCTGTTCGCGGGCGGTCAGTCACCGGCCGCGTTCGCGCTGCTCGTCGCCGCGCTCCGCCATGCCTTCGGTCCGGCCGCCGCGACCCCGCCGGCGCGCGATATCGTCGCCGAGGCCGAGATCCTCCGCGGCAAATTGCCGGTCGCGCTCCGCTCCAGGCTGACCGAGCGGCTCGCCGGCGTCACGTCCCTCGATTCGCGGGCGTACGTCGCGGCCTGTCAGCGCGCCGCCGATCGCGCGGGCCTCCTCGTATGCGGCGACGTTTCGATCGCGATCGAGCTCGCCGGCGGCCCCGTGCGCGCCACGCACCTCGTCCAGCTCGCGGCAACCCAGCGCTACCTCGCGGCGCGCAGAAAGCTCCGGGCGCGTGGTCTCGAGGAGACCACGCAGCCGTTCACCCGCTGATTCCTTCGGCGGCTGTTTCAGGCACCGCCAATTAGGACCAGGCCACGAGCTGGGCGGCGGCCGCGGCCCGCAGCTCCGGGTGGGAGTGGTGGGCGAGCGAGGCGATCACCTGGCGGGCCCGGGGACGCGCCGCGGGCGGCACCTCGAGGGCGCGCATCCGGACCGCCACCTCCGACAGGAGGAGCGGCTCCGTTTCCTGGGCCGCCAGGAGCAGCCAGCCGAGTTGTTCGTCGAGCGGCACTGTGGGCCCGGCGAGGAACCGCAGAGCGATCACCCGATCCAGGCGGTTCGCGGACTGGAACCACTGCTCGAGCACGTCGCGGGCGCCGGCTTCACCCTCGAGTGCCACCAGGCACGGCAGGCTGGCGCCCGGAGCGCGCCGCGCCACGAGCTGGCGCACCCGGGCGCGAACCGGCGCTGGCACCGGACGCCCAGCGTCGGCGATGGCGTGGATCACCGAGAGGGCGGAGACGATGTGGGCGTGCTGTTGCCGCGGTCTGTCGGCGAGCGCGTCGGCTATCGGGGCGAAGGCCCAGTCCGGCAGCGCCGGCAGCTCGGCGAGCGGGCGGAGCAAGCCCCAGACGCGATCGCCGAGCGCCAGGCCGATCAGCGCCGTCGGCCACGTGTGTCCGAGCCGCCTGTGCAGCTGGTCCCCGAGTGCGCTCGGCCACAGCCCACGGCACGCGTCGCGGTAGAGAAGGAGCATCCGCACCAGCGCGTCCGGCGATCCAGCCGCCTCGTCGTCGAGGCCAGCCAGCCACGCGGCGACGTCGTCGTGGCGCCACCCGAGGACGTCGGCGACGTCCGGGTCCAGCCCGACGCGAGCCGGCGCGGCGGCGAGACAAGCGGTGAGGTGGTCTCCAGCGCTGGCCGGGCGCGGCCACGGCTTACCCGGCAGGTAGATCGTCCGGGCGTTCGGGCGTGGGCTGAGCCAGGGGGCGAGCAAGCCGGCGGCGGTCCACCGAACACCGCGGGCCGGGTCACGCAGGGCGCGCGTGAGAAGCGAGAGCAGATGCCGCAGCTCGTCGGCCGACTCGCTTCCGGCACTGTCGCCGGAGCTGGCGCCATCGTCTTCGTCGCCGTCCTCGTCGTCGTCGCCATCCTCGTCTTCACTGCGGCGACGGCCCTCGGCCGCCTGCTCGCGGTCGCACGCTCGCTCCTCGGACGCGAGCAGGCGGCCCAACGGCCAGAGTGGGGCGGCGGCGGCCACCGCGGCGGCGCGCACCCCCTCGTCCGGGTCGGCGAGGAGCAGGCCGAGGATGAACAGCTCGTCGCCCGCCTCGAGGTCCTGGCCGTGGATCTCGTCGACGGTCAGCGCGCGCAGCGCGGGGTCCGGGTCGACGAGCGTCGCCAGGGCCGCGACCATCGCGTCCCGATCGCTGACCTTGGACCGCTCCAGCCGGGAGCGGATCACCTCGAGCAGGCTCATCCGCCAAGATTACCCGAAGCGGCCTTCACATCAGTCGAGACGCAGCGCGAGGGAAAGGGGTCCGGGTCCGACCCCATTCCTCACTCGCCCGCACCGTGCGCCTGAGATGAGGGTCGGCGGACGGTCGGCCGACGGACGCGCTGTTCGCACCGTCGATCCGGTCAGTTCGCCAGCTGGAACCCTGAGGCCGCGATGTCGAGGCCATCAGGGCCGCACGCCGGCCGACAGACCAGGACGTAGCGCGTCTCGAATGGCGAGATCCCGATGCACGAGCCATTCGCCGACGGGAAGTGGGCCATCGCGACCCGCCCTCTCTGCCGGAACCGCTCGAGATCGGGCGTCGGGCTCCCGAACACCCACAACGTGGCGACGAGCGGTCCACCGAACCCCTCGCATTCCGCGCACGTCCCCTGGCAGGTGTCGCCGCACATCGCCTCGTCCGCGGTGGCGTTGGCGCAGACCTGCCGCGGAGCACACGTCGCGCCGAAATCAGCCATCACGCACGCGATCATCGCCATCCCGTCGACGACGATCGGTGTCGAGGCCGCGGTCTGGACGAGCTTCCACGGGAACGCTGCCGGGTCGCCGGTCGAGCAGACGCCGCCACCCGACGCGGTGAACGACGGCTGCTCGGAGATCGGGGCGGTCGGACACGTCGAGTACGTGCAGGTCGTCGCGCCGGCGCACGCACCGGACGAGCACGGCACGTCCCAGCCCCATTCAAGGCATGGGTCGGCATCGACGTTCGTGCACGTTCGCTGGGTAGCGGCGGTGCATTGCAGCGTGTCCGCGACCGGGCATTCGTCGACGCAACACCCCGTCGTGCAGGTTCCCCCACAGCCGTCCGGTTCGCCGCACCGAAGATCCGTGCATGCCGCCGCGCAGGCGTCGTCGCTCGTGACAGCGTCGCTCGTGACAGCGTCGAAGCGGACCCGGCCGCACCCCGCGAGCGCGCAGAGCACCACGAGCCGGGTCCACATCTCGATGATCGTATCAGCTGGTCTGGCATCGCCGCGAACGAACACCTTGGTTTGGACCGACACCACGATCAGCCACCCGTTCTCTCCGGGAGCGGCGAGCGCGACCGAGTGCATGCACGGGGTTCTCGGCGCGCACGAAGCCATCGCGGCCTTCGCGCCGAGCGCGAGCCCGGCGCTCCCCGGCATCGGCAGGCTCGCGAGCGCCGCATCGGCCTGGCCACCGACCATGCCTGCGAGTCTCCGGCCGGTCGAGTCGCCACCCGCGCGCCGATCAGCGAGACTCCTCCGATGTCGACGGGTTCGGAGCTCGCGCCGCCCGGGAAGGGCCTGCGGATCGCGGAGTCGGCCCGCTCGGTCCGGCCCGGCGAGCTGATCGTGATCGACGCCCGCGGGCAGGAGGTGACCCGGCGCGGCCGGATGGTCAGCCACGCCAAGCTGGGCGTGTTCGCAGGCTTCATCCTCGCCGTCCCGCTCGCCCTGCTCGGCGTGAGCGGCCTGACCGCGGGCCTGCTCGCGGGCGGGATCATCGGCGTCGCGATGACCGTGATCCGGCGCTCGATGCACCCGTACGTCCAGGCGCAGTCGCGGCTCAGCGCGGGCGACCTCGCCGGCGCGGAGGCGATCCTCGCGAAGCTCTCGACACCGAAGCGCGGCGCCCTCGCGCAGATGCGCGCGTGGAGCGAGGGCTGGCTCGCCTATGCGCGCGGCCAGGACGCGCAGGCGATCCAGATCTTCGAGCGCGGGCTGACCCTGTTCAAGCCGACCCACATCCACCGCCTCGTGCTGCAGATCGCGCTCGTGGAGCTGGCCGCCCGCGGCGGCAACCTCGCGCACGCGAAGACCCTGCGCGATGGCCTCAAGCCACCCGAGCCCGTCTCCGAGCTCGTCGAGCTCGCGCTCGCCGGCGCGGACCTCGCGATCGCGGTCGGCGAGCACACCGAGGACCGCCTCGACGAGGACCGGCTCGACCGCTGGGTCCGCCTCGCCCTCGAGATCAACAACACGTCGCTCATGCTCGCGCTGCTCGCCCGCGTGTTTGCGGCGCGCGGCGACAACGACCTCGCCGATCACCTTGCCCGCGAGGCCCGCGACCGGTTCTGCTGGTGCCCGCTCGAGTGCTGGCCCGACCTCGCTCGGTGGGTCGACGAGCGTCTCGCCAAGCTGCCGCCCCCGGACTGAGTCATCGCGCCCGCGCTCCCCGGCGGCGCTCGAGCACCGTGCGGATCCGGTCGAGGAGCGTCGACGGCGTGAACGGCTTCTGCAGGAAGGCGATGCCGTGATCGAGGATGCCGTGCTGGACCACCGTGTTGTCGGTGTAGCCCGAGACGAACAGCACCGAGATGGTGGGCCGTTCGAGCGCGAGCTCCGCGGCGAGCTGCTTGCCTCCCATCTTCGGCATCACGACATCGGTCAGCAGCAAGTGGATCGGCCCGCCGTGCGCACGGGCGACGGCGAGCGCCTCGACGCCATCGCGCGCCTCGAGGACGCGATAACCGGCGCGGACCAAGGTCTTCATGGCGATCGCGCGAACCACCTCCTCGTCCTCGGCGAGCAAGATCGTCTCGACACCGCCTCGCTCGCTCACGTCGGCCGAGGGCGGCTGCAGTGCGAGCTCGCCGGCAGCGAGCGGCAGGTAGATCTTGAACGTCGTGCCGTGCCCCTGCTCGCTTTCGACGGAGATGTGGCCGCGGTTCTGCTGGACGACGCCGTAGACCATCGCGAGGCCGAGCCCGGTCCCCTTGCCCTGCCCCTTGGTCGTGAAGAACGGCTCGAAGATCTGCCCGAGATCGTGGGAGGCGATGCCGGTGCCGGAGTCCGACACCGCGAGCACGACGTATGGACCGGGCGTGACGCCGGGATG
>Ga0102851_10000172_pt1 | contig 28246 bp, 22 predicted proteins | sample Mud3Dept3metaG_FD_79558 | JGI IMG/M metagenome (GOLD analysis project Ga0102851, IMG submission 79558) | Freshwater wetland microbial communities from Ohio, USA, analyzing the effect of biotic and abiotic controls - Mud 3 Core 4 Depth 3... | ecosystem: Environmental > Aquatic > Freshwater >... | reverse complement strand
GCACGCGGAAGGCGGCCTTGCACAGCGGCTTGGCGATGGCCAACTGGTCCATCTCCTCGTAGTCACCCTGCTGCAGGTCGACGATCTCGCGCTCGCTGGAGCCGCTGATGAGGATCATCGGGAAGCAATTGGTGGTGGCATTGGACAGTGCGGTCAGGCCGTTGAGGAAGCCGGGGGCGGACACCGTCAGGCAGATGCCGGGCTTTTGCGTCATGAAGCCGGCGATGGCGGCGGCGTTGCCGGCGTTCTGCTCATGGCGGAACGAAATCACGCGCATGCCTGCGGCCTGTGCCTTTCGGGTGAGGTCGGTGATCGGGATACCGGGCAGGCCGAAGATCGTATCGATGCCGTTGAGTTTGAGGGCATCGATGAGCAGGTGAAAGCCGTCGGTCACTTCTTGTGATTGTGCATTGGTTGTCATGCTGAGATGCCTCGCGTTCTCGCCGTCAATTGAACAAGTGGTTTTCCAATGGATATCTACCGCGGAAGGTAAACAGGGCGGAATTTCCTCAATTCACGGCAGACCCAGGCCACCTAAATGTGGCTGTGATTTACACATTCGTATCATAGGGGGCGGCATGCACATGCGCTCTTGACCACGGTCAATTTTTCCGGTTTTTTGGTATACTGTCTGGCTGCGGCAATTCTCGCCGCCCCACAGCAAATTCTATGTCCCTGCTGGCCCAACATCCCGAAGCCAAGATCATCCGCGTTCAACTCCGCCAGAACGTCGTTCTGACGCAACTGAGCCCCGCCCAGTGGGATGAGCTCGAGCCACTGCTCGACATCGTCGATTATGCGAAAGGGGAGGCGCTTGAGCATCAGGGGGACCTCTCGATGGAGCAATATTTCATCATCGAGGGCATACTCAAGCGCGTGGTGTCGAACGCCCAGGGGAAGGAAATGATCCTGCGCTTCGCCGCCGAAGGCGAAATCGACACGAGCTATGCGGCATGGCGCCTCAAAACACCGATTCCCTATTCGATACGCGCCGTGACCAAGGTGCGCGCCGCCAAGCTGTCGATGCAGCAGTGGGTCCTTTTCATGGAAAGCCATGACTCGATCAAAAGCGAATTCGAATTGGAGATCATGAAGCTGATGAGCGAAGTCATGGGTCACACCATCACGCTGCACCTGCTCGACGCGCCGGGCCGTGTGCAGCGCTTCATGCGCAAGCACCCCGCGCTGGCCGAACGCCTGCCGAAGAAGGAACTCGCTTCCTACCTCAATCTGTCCCCGGAAACCTTAAGCCGCCTCAAACGGAGCGGGAAGATCTGACGGACGGAAGCGGCACGGCACGCCGCCGGGTTCCGTGCGCCAAGCAAGCAACAGGCTATGCTGCTGCATTCGGCGAACGCAGCCGGGCAAGCCATTTTGCCATAAGCGGCCAAAACAGCAGCAGCAGCGAGAGCCCCATGATGCCGCCGACCAGCCCGTTGGCAAAGAAAATCCGCATGTCTCCCTGGGCCATCAGCATCGACTGACGGAATGCATCCTCCGCACGATCCCCCAGAACCAGCGCCAACACCAGCGGCGCCAGCGGGTAGGCGAGTTTCTTGAACACGTAACCCGCCACACCGAACAGCAGCATGAACCAGATATCGAGCATCGCGTTGTGCACGGTATACGCGCCGATTGCGCAAATGACGATGATGATCGGCGCGATGATGGAGAACGGTATCCGCAGGATTGCGGCGAATAACGGCACACAGGTCAGGACAATGACGAGCCCGGCGATGTTGCCGAGATACATGCTGGCGATCAGTCCCCACACGAAATCTTTCTGCTCGATAAACAACAGCGGCCCCGGCTGCAGGCCCCAGATCAACAGGCCGCCAAGCAGGACCGCCGCCGTCGGCGAACCCGGGATGCCGAGTGCAAGCATGGGCAGGAGGGCACTTGTGCCCGCAGCGTGCGCTGCGGTTTCCGGCGCCACCACGCCCTCGAGTTGGCCGGTGCCGAACTTGGCCCCATCCTTGGAAATGCGTTTCGCCACGCCGTAGCTCATGAACGAAGCAGGGGTCGCGCCGCCGGGCGTAATCCCCAGCCAGCACCCTATCAGACAGCTTCTCAGGGAGGTGGCCCAGTATTTCGGCAGCTTTTTCCATGTCTGGATCACGATCTTAGGATCGATCTTGGCGCTTTTGCCCGAGAAAGACAGCCCCTCTTCCATCGACAGCAGGATTTCGCCGATGCCGAACAGGCCGATCACCGCAATCAGGAAATCAAAACCGCGCATCAGTTCATGCCAGCCAAAGATCAGGCGTAATTGGCCGGTGACGGTATCGATGCCCACTGATGCAAGCGCAAATCCCAGCATCATGGCCGCCAGGATCTTGAACGGCGGTTCCTTGCCCATGCCGATGAAACTGCAAAATGTCAGGAAGTAGACGGCGAAGAACTCCGGCGGGCCGAACTGCAAGGCAAAACGCGCGACCAGTGGCGCGAGAAAGGTGATCATGACCACCGCGAAGAATGCGCCGACGAAAGACGACGTAAACGCCCCCGTCAGGGCTTCGCCCGCGCGCCCGGCCTGCGCCATCGGATAGCCGTCGAAGGTGGTCGCGACCGACCAGGGCTCGCCCGGAATATTGAACAAGATCGAAGTAATCGCGCCGCCGAACAGCGCCCCCCAGTAAATGCACGACAGCATGATGATCGCCGAGGTGGGCGGCATCGTAAAGGTGAGCGGCAGCAGGATCGCGATGCCGTTGGCGCCGCCCAGGCCCGGCAACACGCCAATGATTACGCCGAGCGTGACGCCAATGAACATCAACAGCAGGTTAAACGGCGTCAACGCGACGGAAAAACCGTGGAACAAGGCGTTGATGTCTTCAAACACTTAGGTGCTCCTCCTTATGGAACGCACGCAACGCCCGGGGGCGTGGTCAATAACCGAGAAAGCGCAGCGGGTCTAATGCGCCCTTGAACAGCGGCACCTGAAACCAGACCTCGAAGGTCACGAAAAAGAGCGCGCTGACCGCAAATCCTAAAACGATGCCCTTGATCCAGCCGTAGTTGCCGAGCCAGACCATGAATACGGCAATGTAAATCGTGGCGGCAACATAAATTCCGATCACCTGAATGCCGGCGACGAACAGTGCCGCCGGCACCAAAACCGAGAGCACCTGCTTGAGTTGGGACCACTCCACGAACATCCTGTCGTTGCGGCTTGCGGCAGCGCCGAACAGCGACTGCCCCAGCGTGACCAAGCTCGCGATACAGATGATGAGGCCGATATAGAAAGGGAAGTAGCCGGCCTGGGGTCCATCAGAACTCCAGCCCGAACCGATCCGGTGACTGTCAAACGCCACCACCCCGCCAATCACAAGAAACATGAAGGCGACTGCGATTTCGGCCGCGTGGTTTGAAATACCCCGACCCGAAACGCCCGCTGATTCGTTGTTCTCTTCCATCGGATAACCCGTAATTATGAGTTTTTGAGTCTGTCCGCGATCGAAAAGCAGCGGGGGCGCAAAATGCGCCCCCGCTGCGTCAATCAAGGCTTGGCGAGGAAGCCGGCTTCCTTCATCAGAGTACGGTGCAGGGCCTCGTTTTTCTCAACCCACTTCACGTAGTCCTGGCCGGCCATGAACGACTGGTTGAAGGCGCCCTTCTCCATGAAATCTTTCCATTCCTGCGTTTCGCGCACTTTCTTGAACAGGTTCACGTAAAATTCCACCTGCTCCTTGGTTGCGCCGGGAGTAGTGAAAATGCCGCGCAACATGACGTAGTCGGTGGGCACACCCGACTCCTTGCAGGTCGGAATATCGTTCCACGACTGGGTATCCGTGACCTTGGTTTTGTACGGCATGCGCTGGTCGTCGAACACACACAAGGCGCGCAGCTTGTTGGCGCGCCACTGGGCCACCGCCTCTATCGGATTATTGACGCTGGAATCGATGTGTTTTCCCACCAGCTGGGTCGCCACATCGCCGCCGCCCTTGAACGGGATATAGGTGAATTTGACCCCCGCCGCCTTCTCGATCGCAACCGTAATGATCTGATCTTCCTGCTTCGCTCCCGTGCCGCCCATCTTGAACTTGTTCGGGCCGGCCTTCTTGACCGCGTCGAGGTACTCCTTGGCGGTCTTGTACGGCGTTTCGGCGTTGACCCACAGCACAAACTGGTCGAGCGAAAGCATTGCCACCGGTGTCAGGTCTTTCCAGTTAAACGGCACACCGGTTGCCATCGGCGTGGTGAACAGATTGGACAGCGTGATGATGATCTTATGAGGTTCGCCCTTGGCACCCTTGACGTCGAGAAAGCCCTCGGCGCCGGCACCGGCCGATTTGTTGATCGGGATCAGCGACTGCTTCATCAGGTTGTGCTTGACGACGATGCCCTGAATCAACCGCGCCATCTGGTCAGCGCCGCCGCCTGTACCTGCAGGAATCACGAATTCGACGGGCTTGGTGGGTTCCCATGCTGCCGCTGCTGCCGGTGCCGTCATGGACAGGCCGAAGACCGCCACAAGCGACATCGCCCCACACGATAATGCATGTTGAATGCGCATTTCACTCCTCCTTATAGTTGTAATTACAAACCCCAGTGGTTACAAACCCGAAAGTCCGGGCAATCCAACCCTGTAGTGATCATGGTTTTAACAGCACGATCATCCACAAGCCAGCCGCAAAAGAAATTGACCGGCATCAATTTTCCGGAAATTTCCCACCGGCGCACCGTGACTTAATGTGCACCAAAAAGCAGCGGCTGGAAAGAGTATAAAACTATTTCACCAGCACAACCGGCACTTTCGCCAGGTGTATCACCTTGGTCGCGACCGACCCCAACAGCAAATTGGACACCGAACCCATGCCGCGAGTGCCCATGAATATCTGGTCGCAGCCCTTTTCTTCGGCATACTTGACGATGATTTCAGCTTCATCGCCGACGCCGATATGGTAGTGATACTTGACCTTGGCGGCATCCAGCTTCTGCATCGCGGTTTTCAGCGCAGCCATGCCTTCGTCGTGGTGATACTCGTTGATCTTGTCGTGGCCGATCACCGAGGACACCCGGCTGCCATAAGGCATCGGGTGCTGAACGTTGAGCAGGTGGATTTCCGCGCCGTTCTTGTACCAGTCCAGGTTCTTCAGCAAATACCCGATCGTACGGCCCGAGTGGTCGGAGCCGTCCACCGGAACCAGAAATTTCAGCATTTGATCACTCCTCTTTCAATTATCAACCGCGTCCGCAATTCGTTCATGATTTGGGTTCCTCGCCAAGGTCGACCACCTCTTTGTGTTTTTCCAGCGTGCGCGCCGCCAGCCACTTGCCCAAAGCGACGACGAACACGACGCCGGCCACGGGCGCAGCCCAGTGCAGCCACGATGCATGCGCATTGACCCAATCGGTGACCACCGGATCGGTGGCCGCCATTTCGCCGGAGACCCAGCCCAGGATGCCGGCGCCGATGGTAATGATGACCGGAAAGCGTTCCATCAGCTTCATCAGCATGGTGGCGCCGAAGATTACCAGCGGAATGCTGATCAAGAGCCCCAGCACCAGCAGGACCATGCTGCCCTTGGCAGCGGCGGCCACGCCGATCACGTTGTCGAGGCTCATCACCAGATCGGCTATGAGTATCGTCTTGATCGCCGCCAGCAGGTTAGAACTCGACTCGATGCCGTCGTCTCCGCCATCCTCGGGGATCAGCAGCTTCACCGCAATCCACAACAGCAGTGCGCCGCCGATGAGCTTGAGATAGGGCAGCTTGAGCAGCTCGACTGCGACTATGGTCAGCACAATCCGCATGATCACTGCCGCGCCAGCGCCCCAGAACACCGCTTTTTTCTGCTGGTGCGGCGGAAGCGAGCGGGCAGCGAGCGCGATGACTACGGCGTTATCGCCGGACAGGATGATGTTGATCCAGATGATGGTCAGCAGTCCCATCCAAAACTGGGTGGTCATTACTTCAGTCATTAGTCTCGTTTCCTCTCTGAAATTGGCCCGGCATTCAGCACGCCGGAGGATGACAACAGCTTTTGATCATACCGGAGCGCCCGCGTCCCGGCCATCCCAAGACAGACGCGGGGCGCACCGGCAAGGATCAGAACAAGCCGACTACTTTGCCGTTGTCGTCAAGGTCGATCTTCTCCGCCGACGGCACCTTGGGCAGCCCCGGCATGGTCATGACATCTCCGCACACCATAACGACGAATTCGGCGCCCGCCGCCAGCCGCACTTCGCGGATATTCAAGACATGGCCCGACGGCGCCCCGCGCAACTGGGGATCGGTCGAGAACGAATACTGCGTTTTGGCGACGCACACCGGATACTGGCCATAGCCGTCCTCCTGCAGCTTCTTGATCTGGGCGCGCACCTTGGCATCCGCGGTGACATCGGCCGCACCGTAGATCTTGGTGGCAACGGCCTTGATCTTGTCCCACAGCGGCAGCGCGTCCTCGTAGACGAATTTGAAGTTGGACGGCACCTTATCGATCAGATCGACGACGGTGCGCGCGACTTCGACCGCGCCCGCGCCGCCGTCGGCCCAGTGCGTCGCCAGAATGACAGGGGCTTCGTGGTGCGCCATTTTCTTCTTGAGCAGATCGATTTCCGCGGCGGTATCGAAAGTAAAACGATTGATCGACACCACGCACGGCAAGCCGTAGTGGTTGCGCACGTTATTGACATGGCGCTCGAGGTTGGCGACCCCTTTCTCCAGCGCCGCCAGGTTTTCCTTGTTGAGTTCCTTGACGTCGACGCCGCCGTGATACTTGAGCGCGCGGATGGTGGCGACGATCACCACCGCGTCGGGCCTGAGCCCCGACTTGCGGCACTTGATGTCGATGAATTTCTCGGCGCCCAGATCGGCGCCGAAGCCGGCTTCGGTCACCACGTAATCGGTGAGCTTGAGCGCGGTCTTGGTGGCGATCACCGAGTTGCAGCCGTGGGCGATGTTGGCGAAGGGGCCGCCGTGTATGAATGCCGGATTGTTTTCCAGCGTCTGCACCAGGTTTGGCGCGAGCGCATCCTTGAGCAGCACCGTCATCGCGCCGTGGACTTTGAGGTCCTTCGCGCGCACCGGCTTCTGGTCGCGGGTATAGGCGACGACGATGTTGCCGAGCCGGTTCTTGAGGTCCTTGAGCGAGGTCGCCAGGCAGAAAATCGCCATGACTTCGGATGCGACCACGATGTCGAATCCGTCCTGGCGCGGATACCCGTTGCCCGGGCCGCCGAGCGAACCCACGATATCGCGCAACGCGCGGTCGTTCATGTCGATCACGCGCTTCCAGGCGATGCGGCGCACATCGATGCCCAGCTCGTTGCCATGGTGAATGTGGTTGTCGAGCACCGCCGCCAGCAGGTTGTTGGCGAGCGCGATGGCGTTGAAATCGCCGGTGAAATGCAGGTTGATGTCCTCCATCGGCACCACCTGGGCATAGCCGCCGCCGGCGGCGCCCCCTTTCATGCCGAACACCGGGCCCAGCGAAGGTTCGCGCAGGCAGATCATCGCCTTCTTGCCGATCTTGTTGAGCGCGTCGCCCAGGCCTACGGTGGTGGTCGTTTTGCCTTCGCCGGCGGGCGTCGGGCTGATCGCGGTGACCAGAATCAGCTTGCCGTCACGCTTCTTGGCAAGGCTGTCGACAAAATCCAGCGACACTTTGGCCTTGTAGTGGCCATAGGGCACGAGATGCTCCTCGGGTATGCCGAGTTTCTCGGCAATCTTGGTGGCGCGCTGCATTTTGCCTTGCTGGGCGATTTCGATATCGGACAATGCCATTTTATTTCCTCTCTTGGGATCGATAACAGGGCCGCGCTGCGCGCGACAAGCTTTAAATTCTTAAGCCACAGAAGCCGCGGCGTTCACAGCGTAAGCACCATCAAGCGCCCGGAAGCGGCTATGGCCTTGCTCCGCGAACTTCGCGACTTCGGTGGCTGATTTTTCTATGCCTTTTCCAACGCGGCGAGCGCCTTGCCGCCGCCATAGCTGGAGCGCGGCGTAAGTTCGCCGCCTTTCATTATTTTCACTGCGCAGTATTTGAATTCCGGAATTTTGCCAAAAGGATCGAGCGCCGGGTTGGTCAGCAGATTCGCCGCCGCCTCGTAATAGCAGAACGGGATGAACACCGCGCCGCGCGGCGTGCCGTCGTCGGCGCGCGCGTAAAGCGAAACGATGCCGCGCCGCGATGCGACGCTGATCACGTCGCCCGGCCTGGCCCCGATCGCGTCAAGATCAAGCGGATGCACCTGCGCCGTCGGCTCGGGCTCGATCGCATCGAGCACCGAGGCGCGGCGCGTCATGGCCCCGGTGTGCCAATGCTCGAGCTGGCGGCCGGTGATCAGCACGAACGGAAAGTCCTGGTCCGGCCGCTCGGCAGCGGGGATGATGTCCACCGGCACCAGCTGGGCACGACCCGTGGGCGTAGGAAATTTATCAATAAAAACAATCGGCTGCCCAGGATCCCCTTCCTGCTCGCAGGGATAGGTCACACAGCTTTCCTGCTCCAGCCGCTCCCACGTGATGCCGGCGATGGAATGCATCGCGCGGCGCATTTCGTTGAACACGTCCTTCGCGCCTTCGTAATTCCAGCCCAGGCCGAAGCGGCGCGCGATCTGCTGGATGATCCACAGATCGGGTTTGGCCTCGCCCGGCGCAGCCAGCGCCTGGCGCCCGAGTTGCACCATGCGATCGGTATTGGTGACGGTGCCGGTTTTTTCCGGCCAGGCGGTCGCCGGCAGGATCACGTCTGCGTGATAGCAGGTCTCGGTCAGGAAAATTTCCTGCACCACCAGGCAGTCGAGCTTGGCAAGCGCCTCGCGCGCGTGGTGCGCGTCAGGATCCGACATCGCCGGATTCTCGCCCATGATGTACATGCCGCGGATCTTGCCCTCATGCACCGCATCCATGATCTCGACCACGGTCAAACCGGGCTTGGGATCGAGCGTGGCGTCCCACAGTTTTTCGAAGCGCGCGTGCGCTGCCGCATTGTCGACGCGCTGATAATCGGGGAACACCATGGGGATCAGTCCCGAGTCGGACGCGCCCTGCACATTGTTCTGGCCGCGCAACGGATGCAGCCCGCAGCCGGGACGGCCGATCTGGCCGGTCATCATGCACAGCGCGATCAGGCAGCGCGCATTGTCGGTGCCGTGTATGTGCTGCGAGACCCCCATGCCCCACAGGATCATCGAACCTTTCGACTGGGCATAGAGCCGCGCCACGTCCTTGATGGTTGCCGCGGGGATACCGCAGACGGGGGCCATCGCTTCGGGGCTGTAGCCCTCGACGTTTTTCTTGAGTTCGTCGTAGCCGATGGTGCGGCTCTTGATGAATTTCTTGTCCACCAGCCCTTCGTGCACGATGGTGTGCATCATGGCATTGAGCAGCGCCACGTCGGTGTCGGGTTTGAATTGCAGATAGTGGGTGGCGTGGCGCGCGAGGTCGCCGCGCCGCGGATCGGCGTAGATCAGCTTCGCGCCCCGCTTCACCGCATTTTTGATCCAGGTCGCCGCCACCGGATGATTGGAAGTCGGATTGGCGCCGATCAGGAAAATCACCTCGGCGTTGACCACGTCGTTGACCTGGTTCGATACCGCAGCCGAACTGACGCCTTCCATCAGCGCCGCGACACTCGAGGCATGGCACAGGCGCGTGCAATGGTCGACGTTGTTGCTGCCGAAGCCCACGCGCACCAGCTTCTGGAACAGATAGGCCTCTTCGTTGGTGCCTTTGGCCGAGCCGAAGCCGCACAAGGCATGCTTGCCCTGGGTATCACGGATAGTCTTCAGGCCTTGCGCCGCAAGGTCGAGCGCCTCGTCCCATGTCGCTTCGCGGAAATACTCGAGGGGGTTGGCCGGATCCATCGTGAAGTCCGCGCTCTTGGGCGCGCCGGGCTTGCGGATCAGCGGTTTGGTCAGGCGCTGCTTGTGGTGCACGTAATCGAAACCGTAGCGGCCCTTGACGCACAGCCGTCCGTGATTGGACGGCCCGTCGCGGCCATCGACGGAAAGCACCTTGTTGTCCTTGACGTTATAGGTGAGCTGGCAACCGACGCCGCAATACGGGCAGACCGAATGCACCTGCTTGTCGGGCTTCACCATGCCGGCGCCGCGCGCCGGCATCAGCGCGCCGGTCGGGCATGCCTGCACGCACTCACCGCACGCGACACAGGACGAGTCCCCCATCGGATCATCGAGATCGAACACGATTTTCGAGTGCTCGCCACGAAATGCGTAACCGATCACGTCGTTGACCTGCTCCTCGCGGCAGGCGCGCACGCAACGCGTGCACTGGATGCACGAATCGAGATTGACCGCCATGCCGTAATGCGACAGATCGGCCGGGGGCTGGTGGCGCGCGGCAAAACGCGGCTTGCCGACCTTGAGCTTGCCCGCCCACGCATCGAGCTCGGAATTGAGCGTATGACGCTGCTCGGGCATGTCGGAGAGCAGCAGCTCGAGCACCATTTTCTGCGCGGCGACGGCGCGCGCGTTGTCGGTCGTCACCTCCATGCCCGGCGCGGGTGTGCGGCAACAGGACGCCGCCAGCACGCGCTCGCCCTTGATTTCGACCACGCAGGCGCGGCAGTTTCCGTCCGGCCGCAGGCCTTCCTTGTAGCACAGGTGCGGGATATCGACGCCGCAGCGCTTTGCCGTCTGGATGAGGGTCTCGCCGCCGTAACCGACCACAGGCTTGCCGTTCAGTTTGAACTCGACCGGCATCGCCGCCAGCTCTTCCTTCGTCATCGCTGTCATAAGTCACCTCCGGTGACGAGAGGAGAGAGGAGAGAGGGGTGAAGGGTAAAGCGCAAGAGCGAACCCCGTCCGACTCTCCACTCTTTTCGCTTCTCGCCTCTCGCCTCTCGCCTCATTCGATTTCCTTCGGGAAATATTTCATCACGCAGCGTATCGGGTTCGGCGCCGCCTGACCCAGGCCGCATATCGAGGCGTCCGCCATCGCGCCCGAAAGTTCCTCGAGCAGTCCCTGGTTCCAAACCGGCTGTTGCATGAGCTGCAGCGCCTTGGCGGTGCCGACGCGGCACGGCGTGCATTGTCCGCACGATTCGTCGGTGAAGAATTTCATCAGATTGCGCGCTGCGGCCGCCGCCTTGTCCTGGTCGGAAAGAATGATGATCGCCGCCGAACCGATAAAGCAGCCATACTGATTCAGCGTGTCGAAATCGAGCGGAATATTGCCCATCGTCGCAGGCAGGATGCCCCCCGAGGCGCCGCCCGGCAGATAGGCATAAAACTCGTGGCCCGGCAGCATGCCGTCGCAGTATTCGGCGATCAACTCCTTGACCGTGAGCCCGGCGGGCGCAAGATGCACGCCCGGTTTCCTGACGCGCCCCGATACCGAGAACGAGCGCAGCCCGTGCCGGCCATGCCGGCCGTGGGAGGCAAACCACTCCCCGCCCTTTTCCAGGATCTCGCGTATCCAGTACAGCGTCTCCATGTTGTGCTCGAGCGTGGGATAGCCGAACAGGCCAACCTGCGCCACATAGGGCGGGCGCAGCCGCGGCATGCCGCGCCTGCCTTCGATCGACTCGATCATCGCCGATTCTTCGCCGCAGATGTACGCACCGGCGCCGCGCCGCAGGTGGATAGGAGGCAGCGGACAGGGCGGATCGGCCTGCAACGCCTTGATTTCACGCTCGAGAATTTCGCGGCAGCCGGCATATTCGTCGCGCAGATAGATATAGACTTCGGAAATCTGCACGGCCCACGCGGCGATGATCACTCCTTCGAGAAAACGGTGCGGGTCGCGCTCAAGGTAATGGCGATCCTTGAATGTGCCGGGCTCGCCCTCATCGATGTTGACCGCCATCAGGCGCGGCGCTTTTTCATTGCGCACAATGCGCCACTTGCGGCCCGCGGGAAAACCCGCGCCGCCCAGGCCGCGCAGCCCCGAGTGTTCCAGGCTGGCGATGAGCGCCTCCGCATCGCAGTTTCCCGCCAGGCAATCTGCGGCAATCCCGTAGCCGCCTTGCTTGCAATACTCGGCGTAATCAACGTACTTACCGACCGTGCACTTCGTTTTCTTTGCCGCAACCAGCGATTTCACTTTGTCTACCGACGCCTGTGCCACCGGGTTCTGACCGACGACGGCAACCGGCGCCTGCTCGCAGCGGCCGACGCAGGGCGCGGGCAGCACGCGCACGCCGTCGCCCAGCGCGCGCTTCAGGCCCGCGATCAATTCATTGGCGCCAGACAACTCGCAGCTCAGCGAATCGCATACGCGCACCGTCAGCGCCGGCGGCGCTTTCTCGCCTTCCTTCACCACATCGAAGTGGTGATAAAAAGTGGCGACCTCGTAGACCTCGGCCGTGGCGAGCTTCATTTCGCGCGCCAGCGCCACCAGATGCGCCGCCGAAATATGGCCATGGCGGTCCTGGATCTTGTGCAGATGCTCGATCAGCAGGTCACGGCGGCGCGGCGCCTCGCCCAGCAGCGCCTGCACTTCCGCAACGGCGCGCGGGTCGGGCGCGCGGCCCTTGGGTTTGCCGCGCATGGCCTTGTTGCGCTTGGTTATGCCGCTTTCCACGTGTTGCTCCTCCAAACCGCTATTTCAGCACCGACTTGAGCAGCCGGCCCATCTCCGCCGGGTTCCTGGTAATTTTGATGCCGCACTCTTCCATGACCGCGAGCTTCTCGGCGGCAGTGCCCTTGCCCCCCGAGATAATGGCGCCGGCATGTCCCATGCGTTTGCCGGGAGGCGCGGTAACGCCGGCGATGAATCCGACGACCGGCTTTTTCATATGGGCCTTGATCCAGCGGGCGCATTCTTCCTCGTCCGAGCCGCCGATCTCGCCTACCATGATGACCGCCTCGGTCTGCGGATCGTCGTTGAAGAGTTTCATCACGTCGATGTGCTTCAAACCGTTCACCGGGTCGCCGCCGGTGCCGACGCACGTGGACTGGCCGAGGCCGACTTCCATCAACTGGCCGACGGCTTCGTAGGTCAGCGTCCCGGAGCGTGACACCACGCCGATCGGCCCTTTCTTGTGGATATGGCCGGGCATGATTCCAATCTTGAGTTCATCGGGCGTGATCACGCCGGGGCAGTTGGGGCCGACCAGCAGGGTCTTGCTGCCCCGCATCTTGTATTTGGTGCGTATCATGTCGCGCACCGGTATGCCTTCGGTGATGCAGATCACGAGATCGAGCCCAGCCTCCACTGCCTCGTCGATCGCAGCCGCGGCGAAAGGCGGCGGCACATAAATGACCGACACCGTGGCGCCGGTCGCAGCCTTGGCTTCCCTTACCGTTTCAAATATCGGAATGCCCTCGTAGCTTTGCCCGCCCTTCTTGGGGGTGACGCCCGCGACATAGCAGTGCTTGCCGTTCGCATATTCCTTGCCCATCTTGGTGTGGAACTGTCCGGTCTTGCCGGTAATGCCCTGCGTGATGACTTTCGTGTTTTTGTTGATGAGAATCGACATGATTAGGCGCCCCCAGCGGCCTTGACCACTTTTTCGGCCGCGTCGGCCATGTTATTGGCTGAAATGATGGGCAGGCCCGACTCGGCAAGGATGCGCTTGCCGATATCGACGTTGGTGCCCTCGAGCCGCACGACCAGCGGCACCTGGAGCTGCACCTGTCGCGCCGCGCTCACCACACCTTGCGCGATCACGTCGCACTTCATGATACCGCCGAAAATATTGACCAGGATCGCTTTGAGACTGGGATTTTTCAGCATGATCTTGAAGGCTTCGGTCACCTTCTCGGCCGAAGCGCCGCCGCCCACGTCGAGAAAGTTGGCGGGGCTGCCGCCATAGAGCTTGATGATGTCCATCGTCGCCATCGCCAGCCCGGCGCCATTGACCAGGCAACCGATGTTGCCGTCCAGCTGGATATAGTTCAGGTCGTACTTGGACGCCTCGACTTCAGCGGGATCTTCCTCGTCGAGATCGCGCATCGCGACGATGTCGGGATGCCGGAACAGGGCGTTGTCATCGAAATTCATCTTGGCATCGAGCGCCACCACCTTTTCGTCAGCGGTGACAATCAGGGGATTGATCTCGGCAAGAGAACAGTCGGTTTCGTCGAAAGCCCGGTACAGCCCTTTCAGGATATCGCGGGCCTGCGGCACCGCTTTTTCCGGGATGCCGATTTTGCGCGCGACATCTTCAGCATCCTTGTCGGCGAGCCCGGTCATCGGCTCCACGACCACTTTGTGTATCTTTTCCGGCGTCTTGGCGGCGACTTCCTCGATGTCCATCCCGCCCTCGCTTGAAGCCATCAGCACCACGCGCTGGGTGCCGCGGTCGATCACCATGCCGACATAGAGCTCCTTCTTGATGTCGGCACCTTCCTCGATCAGCAGCCGGCGCACCTTCTGGCCCTCGGGACCGGTCTGGTGGGTTTTCAGCTGCATGCCGAGTATCTGGCCCGCGAACTGCTTCACTTCATCCGGTGATTTCGCAACCTTGACGCCACCGCCCTTGCCGCGGCCGCCGGCATGGATCTGCGCCTTGACCACCCACACCTTGCCGCCGAGCTTCTGCGCCGCAGCTATGGCTTCATCGACAGTAAAGCAAGGGATGCCGCGCGGCGTCGCGACGCCATACTTCCGTAGTATTTCTTTGGCTTGATATTCGTGGATTTTCATTTTCGACCTGTGTGAAAGCATCAACGATGCACTTCAACGTTGACGCGTACTACGCTTAATCTATTACAGAGACTTGCACATGGGCCTTGACCAGAGTCAATAATCCGGAATCAAGCAGCGGGGTTGGAATAGTTTCTCGCGTTGCGCTGACCGCAACGCCGCGCAGCGATTCGACCATGTCATGGAAAAGTGACCGGGATTGCACTCGCCGCGATCTATCGTTTGCGCTGATCGCTGCAATTGAAATCGGGACCGACAGTATAACAAACTGATCGAACGCCCGGCCCCGGCAGCATGCCGGCAAACACCAGTGGCGCCGATAACAGCGGGGCCGCGCAAAACCATCATTCCACGGGCGCCGCGTTCACCCCATTTTTCCTGTGGCAACCGGAACGAGAAGACCAGGGATGCTGCTTTATATAGTTTAGGATTTCGCTGGGTTCGAAACATCAGCGCAGCCTGATTTGCTGCGCCGCGTCACAGCAAAGAACAACCCGATGCCCGCATGCCTATCGGAATGTCAGCAGGCACGCACCCGGGAAGGCAAAAAAAAGCGCAACCCCGTGGGGCTGCGCTAAGGTTCCACCAAAGGAGGAGGTTTTGGAGGATATGTCGGTACTCGTTAAAGAGCACCCAACACGGCTAAATTATGCCTAGCGGCGAGGCCTATTGCAAGCCATTTCTGCTGCTGCGCAATATATCTTTTATAAGCCGTCAGGATAAAAAAACTAATCCGAATCCCTTTCGAGCCCCTATCGAGGTCAGGCAGGCAACGGAAAAAGTTGCCGCCCGCGCGGGCACTCAGCCTAGCGCACCACCAATACCGGAACCTGGGCGTGGGTGAGCACCTTGCGCGTCTCGCTACCGAGCAGCACCGCGGCCAATCCCTTGCGGCCGTGGGATGTCATTAGAATCAGATCGCAGCCCTTGGTCTCCGCGGTCTTGAGAATCGCATCGTACGGATGGTCGCTGGTTTCGCAGACCGTGTCGCAGGGGATACCCGCTTCGTGCGCAGCGTTTTTCATGAAGGAGAGATAGCCCTCGGCGCGCGCCTTGGCTTCTTCCTCGATCCGCTCTTCAGTCACCGGATCAAAAGCGCCTTCGTAGGCAATCAGCAGATGGTAATCCGGGATGACATGAATGCCGGTAATTTTCGACTGATGCACCTTTGCCAGCTCGATCCCGGTGCGTATCGCTCGCTGGGACTGCTCTGAACCATCAGTCGGTATCAGGATATTCTTGAACATCGGCCCTCTCCTCCAAAACAGCGCTGATGTGACCATTTCACGTATTGGACTTGGGGCCAAGCTTGTCGCTGTCTCGCGCGGCTGTCAAGCGCCACCTTGCTGCTGGGCTTCCCCGTCTGATGATCGGCCCATAGGCTCCCTCGCAGGCTGAGCCAAAGCGGGGCGGGACGCGGCACGCCAGGCAATGCGTATACTCCACGTTGAACCCAGGCACCTAGGACCCAAGCATTAATGCTGATAGATGCGATGTCTTCGTCAACCACCCATCCCGAGAGCACTGCCTGCGGCCCGTGGAACCCGGGCATCAGGTCCCAGCTGCCTTCGCAGCTGCTCGGGCAATCGACCATTTTCAGGCCGGAGAACGTGTTTACCCGCATCGAGCATGCGCGGGAATGCCGCGATTTCACCGGGCTTGCGCTTGAAGAACTTGTCATTTTCCGCCCGGAACGCCTGGTCATACACGAATTGCTGATACGCATCACCGCCGACTTTACGGTGCCCGATGGCTCGCGAGTCGAGGATCTCGGGATAAATTTCCGCCACATGACCGACACGATCTTCACCAGGCACGTCGCGCCGCGCATGGCGGAAATCGTGGATGAATACGCCGGAATCAAGCGCATGCTCGATGAATTCATCGACGCGGAATTGCAGATGATCCTGGGCACACCGGCGACGCGGGTGCCGCCGGCGGCCGCAAGGCTTACGCCGCTAGGCCGTGTGCTGGCGCTGGTGCGCGGCGTCAGGAGCGGCAAGAACGCCCGGCCTCTCACGGAGGACGAATGGGAAAGGGACGAGCAGGTGCTGCGCGCATGGACCGAGAAAGTGCAGGCGGCAGAAGATCCGCAGCGGAAGGCCGCGTACCGGGCGCTGCTCAAAGTCGTATCGGCGGTCCGCATCAAACACGGCCGGTTGTGGGCGGACCGGGCCCTGCTCACTTCGCTTGCCTCCGGCATCGCCTGCAACGAGTATGGCAGCGAAGCGCTGGGACGCTTCATCGAACCGCATGTCCGGAAAGCGGCATTGGACGAAGGCTACCGCCTGTTGCCCGCGCAGGAACGCCCGGTCGTGATGAACACCAAGGGCGCATCCGCATCCGGAAAAAGCACGCTGCGTCCCCTGCAAAAAAAGCTTGCCGGCGAAATCGGCGTGCGCTGGAGCGACTTCGCCCTCATCAGCCCCGACATCTGGCGCAAGTATCTGCTGGACTACGCCGCTCTCGGAGACGCCTACAAGTATGCGGGCGCGTTCACCGGGCTAGAACTGGAAATCATCGACCATAAACTCGACCGTTACATGGCGCGCAAGGCCGAGAAAGGCGGAATGTCGCACCTGCTGATCGATCGATTCCGGTTTGACAGCTTCGCGCCGGACTCGGATGAGGCGGGCAGCAACCTGCTTACCCGCTTCGGACATCTGGTCTACATGTTTTTCTTGATTACGCCTCCGCATGAAACCGTGGAACGCTCGTGGAAGCGCGGCCTCGATGTCGGGCGCTACAAGGCGGTGGATGACCTGCTTGCCCACAATATCGAGGCTTATACCGGCATGCCCGAGCTGTTTTTCACCTGGGCACTCCGCGCCAACAAGTCGGTGCATTACGAGTTCCTCGACAACAGCGTGCCGCCCGGAGAGCAGCCGCGGACCGTCGCATTCGGCTGGAATGGCGAGATGTACATACTCGACGTAAAGTGCATGCTCGATGTCGATCGTTACCGGAAGATCAACGTCGACGCCGCGAGCCCGGACCAGGTCTATCCGGATCGACAGGCCATGGCCGCGGAAAACAACGTGCAGTTCCTGACTCAATGCGCACGCAGGATTCCAACGGTTAACTTCGTGGACCGCGCCACCGGCCGCATCTATGCCCGCATCAAGTCAGGCGCGCTGGCCGGCACCGATCCCGACATCCTTGACGAGGTGTTGGCGGACGAGGAAACGCGCGCCGGCATTCTGGCGGTCGCGCCGTCCGCCATGAAGGATGCACGCCCGCCGGGACGATTGCGCGAAGTGTTACAGACGGACCGCTTTCACACCCTGGGCCGCTGCGGGTGATTCAGGGTTCGCGGCGCGGTGTCAGAAACCGCCCGGTTCGTCGCCGGGGTGCCGCAGATTGCGCAGCGCATAAGGCTTGCCCGGGAATTTCCTGAGCGCGGCTTCGTCCACCTCCACACCCAGTCCCGGCGCAGTCGGCAGCTCAATGTAACCGTTTTTCGGTTTCAGCTGATTGGGAGAGATCCCGTCGCAAAATTCCACGAACGGCAGGAAATACTCGGTGATGATGAAGTTCGGCATCACCGCCGAGACATGCACCGTGGAGGCAAGCGCCACCAGCGTCGAGTTGTAGTTGTGCGGTGACACGGCCACGAGGAAAGACTCGGCCATCGCGGCGATTTCCTTGAGTTCAAGTATGCCGCCGACACAGGCGACGTCGGGGTTCAGAATGTCCGCGGCGCGCTTTTCCAGCAGCGGCCGAAAGCCCGCCTTGGTGTAGGTGGCCTCGCCGATCACGATCGGCAACCCGGTCTCGCGCCGGATCTGCGCCAGCTCGTCGGGATATTCCGCCTGGCACGACTCTTCCATCCAGTACAGCCCGAACTCGGCGAGCCGCCTATCGAGCCGGATCGCGTGCATCGGGGCCAGCCGCCGGTGCTGGTCGATGAGGATGTCGACGCCGGGGCCCACGGCATCGCGCACCGCCTTCACCACGCGCACCGCACGCTCCTCGTGCTCCTTGGGTATCCAAGTGCGCCATGGCGAGGGCAGCGGATCGAACTTGAGCGCCGTCCAGCCCTGCCCGACGACCTTCTCCGCCGCCCGCGCATAATCCGCGGGCTCTTTCAAACCATAAGCCCAGCCGTTGGCGTACACGCGGATCTTGTCCCGGCAGCGCCCGCCCAGCAGGTTGTAGACGGGCTGGTTGCAGGCCTTGCCCACGATGTCCCACAGCGCCTGCTCGATACCGCTGATCGCGCAGAACAGTTCGACCGAACCGCGGCGCGCCGCGTAATCGTCAAACGCAAACTGCGTAAAATGCTTGATGTCGAACGGGTTGCGGCCGACCACATACGGGCCGAGCGCATCGAGTTGTGCCACCACCGCGCGGTCGCGATCGTATTGCGAGTACGACTCGCCCCAGCCGGTGATGCCTGCGTCGGTTTCAACCTTTACGAAAATCAGGTTTTTGCGCCAGCCGGGGTGCACGACGAAATTCGTAATCTTTGTGACTTTCATATTATGGATATTCCACGATTCTGACCTGCACGCGAAGCCTGGAATCTATGCCCTCACGCTTTTGGGTGTCAAGCCTAAACCTATACCGGTGTTATAATTTTCTTCGCTCGCATCATTCCAATATCCGAACTTCGAGAGGAACTTGTCATGACCGATACCGTGTTCCGCGGCATGCCGCCGCAGCCCGACTTTGGCCTGCGTGAACTCGTCACATCGCTGTTGCCGCAAGGGTTCGCGAAAATCACCCGGCCGGTCGCTTCCACCGTGATCGCCACCGACGATAAAGGGCTGATCGCCGGGGAAGTCAAAATTCAGACGCGTGACGGCGCGGTCCCCGCCTACCGGGCCGTGCCGGAGAAAAACGGCAAATACCCGCTGATACTGGTGGTGCAGGAAATCTTCGGCGTACACGAGCACATCAGGGATGTCTGCCGGCGCCTGGCCAAGCTCGGCTATTTCGCGATCGCCGTAGAGCTGTATTACCGGCAAGGCGACGTATCGGCCATGACCGATAACCAGGAGATTTTTGCCAAGGTCGTCAACCACGTGCCCGACAGCCAGGTGCTGTCCGATCTCGACGCCGCCGTGGTTTACGCCGAGGCCACAGGGAAAGCCGACAGCGCAAAACTCGGGATCACCGGTTTTTGCTGGGGCGGCCGCATCACCTGGGCCTATTGCGTGCACAATCCGAAAGTGAAGGCGGGTGTGGCGTGGTACGGGAAGCTGGTCGCGCCGCAGAAATCGCCGCTGCAGCCGGCCTATCCGGTCGAACTTGCACCCTATCTCAGAGTGCCGGTGCGTGGCCTGTACGGCGGCCAGGACGCCAGCATTCCCGTTGAACACGTCGAGCAGATGCGCGCTGCGCTGAAAACAGCCGGCAACACGACTGCGGAAATCATCGTCTATCCTGACGCGCCGCATGCGTTCTACGCGGATTACCGCCCAAACTACCGCAAAGAAGCAGCCGACGACGGCTGGCAGAAAATGCACGAGTGGTTCAGAAAGTTCGGCGTCGCCTGAGCGCCGACCGGCACCCGCTACTCGCTGCGGGCGCCAAGCCCGAGTAGCTGGCCGATGCGTTCGGACGCCTTCAGCCCCGAACCGGTCAACACCAGCACCGTGGTCTGGTCTGCGCTGATTGCTCCGCTGTGCAGCAGTTGCGACAACCCCGCTGCGGCTGCGGCCGAAGTGGGTTCGACGTAAAGTCCCCGCCGCGCGAGACCACCGAGCGCGGCTACGATCTGCTCCTCGCTGACGGCAACGATGGCGCCGCCGGATTGCCGCACCGCCGCCAGGACCTCGGCGACCCGTGTCGGCTGCGATGAGGCTATCCCTTCGGCCACCGTGGGCATCACTTCAGTCGGCACCAGATGCTGCACTCCCGCTTTATAGGCCGCATAATAGGGCGCGCAGTTGGCTGCCTGGACTCCAAATAACCGCGGCATGGCCTCGATCTCGCCGTTGCGTTTGAGTTCCGCAAAGCCTCGCTCGCAGCCCAGCACGTTGCTGCCGTAGCCCAGCGGCACCACCACGTTGTCGGGAGCGCGAAAGCCAAGCTGCTCCCACAATTCGTAGGCGAGCGTCTTGGTGCCTTCGACAAAGAAGGGCTGCCAGTTGTGGCTCGCATAAAAGATCTGCTTGGAATACCGCAGCGCGGCGTCCGCAACGTCCTGGCGCGATCCCCTGATCGTCACCACCTCCGCGCCGCATGCCGCAATCTGCGCAATTTTTGGATAGGACGCGGTTTCCGGCACCAGGATGCGGCAGCGCATATGCGCGGCAGCCGCATACGCCGAAAGCGAGGCGCCGGCGTTTCCCGACGAGTCCTCGAGCACATGCTCGATACCGCGGCTCTTGAGATAACTGACCATCACCGTCATGCCCCGGTCCTTGAACGAACCGGTCGGCATCATGAATTCCAACTTGCACGCCACGCGCGCGCCATTCCAGTCGCGCTTCAGCAGCGGCGTCCAGCCCTCGCCCATCGTCACCGCGTCCGCAGCGTCCACGAGCAGCGCGCTGGCGTAGCGCCACACCGAGTAGCATCCGGAATCGATCTGGCTGCGTCGCAGGCCGGGCGACGGCCCGAGATTCAGGTAATGGCCGGTGTCGGCACACCAGCGCGCAGCATCAAGCGCATAGGTCGCGCCGGTCGAAGGATCAACGTAATTCATTTGAGAAAAGTTTGAATCTGACTCGATCTGCGAGTGTACATCAACGGCATGGATACATCGCCCGGCCCTGCGATTCCTGAATTCGTTGGCGCCGGCAGGCAAATAAAAAGGCGGGGGATTTCCCCCCGCCTTTTTCCGGACTGGACTCTGCTTACTTGGCGTCTTTGCCCTTGGCTTTGCTTTTGCCCTTGGCTTTGCTTTCGCCTTTGGCTTTGGCTTTGGCTTTGCCGTCGCCCTTGGCTTTGGCTACGTCTTTTGCCGGGACAGCAGGCGTTGCGGGTTGGGCCGGGGTGGCTTTCGCCGCATCAGCTTTCGCCGGCGCTGCAGGCGTCGCGGGTTGTGCCGGGGTGGCCGGCGCCGCTTTCGGGGCGTCAGCTTTCGCCGGCGCGGGTGTTTGAGCAACGGCGGTCAGCGAAGCAGCCGCAAAAGCCGCGGCGACGATCAGGGATAAAGTTTTAGTCATGTTGGATCTCCTGTAATCAGTGATAACGTTGTTCCGAAACAGTATCGGACCCTGCCAATAACGCGCAGCACCGACAGCGGTTGACCGCGCCGTGATCCTGCTGCGGTAGAATAGTGCGCGGGTTAACGTGATAAAACACACACTTTCATCATGTTATGAGCGCTTATGGCGCGTTTGTCGCCAAACAACGACACAGGGAAGGAGAAACATGGAACTCGATCTGAAGGGGCGCACGGCGCTCATTACCGGCGGCTCGCGCGGCATCGGATTTGGCGTAGCGCGTCTGCTTGCCGCGGAAGGATGCCACGTGCATCTTGCTTCTCGCAATGCCGCCGATCTCGATGCGGCTCGCAAAAAAATCACGGCAGCCAGTTCGGTGAACGTCACGTGCCATGCGCTCGACCTGTCTGTCCCCGGCAACACCGCGAAACTGGCCGGCGCATGCGGCAATGTCGACATCCTGATCAACAACGCCGGTGCGATACCCCAGGGCGCGATCACCGCGCTCGATGACCCGACGTGGCGCGCCTCATGGGAGTTGAAAGTCTTCGGCTATATCAACATGACACGCGAACTCTATCGCGCCATGTGCGCGCGGCGCCGCGGCGTCATTGTCAACGTTATCGGCGCCGCCGGCGACCGGCCGAGCGCCGGCTACATCGCAGGCAGCATGGCAAATTCGGCTCTGATGACGATGTCGCGCGCGCTTGGCGCCGAAAGTCCGGGCTTCGGCGTGCGCGTGCTCGGCGTCAATCCCGGCGCAACCGCAACCGACCGCGGCGTCATGCTATGGCGCAAGCGCGCCGAACAGGAACTGGGAGATGCGGAACGCTGGCGCGAGCTGACCAAGGGTTTCCCGTTCGGCAGGCCCGCCACGGTGGACGAGGTCGCGGAGGTAATCGTCTTTCTGGCTTCTGATCGCGCGTCCTATGTCAGCGGCACCATGGTGTCCGTCGATGGCGGCGCAAGCTGGCGCAAGTAGGCGGAATCCAGACAGGCAAATCCGGAACGCGGCGGCCGGTCACTTGGCCGGTGGTTTTTGTGGCGGCTGGCTTATCGCGTTGATTTCTTTTTCATAGCGCTGGCGGGCTGCGGCTTCTTTCGCCCGGGCGGCATCCCGCGTTTTCTTGGCCGACTCGGCCTGCCGCCTGAATTCGTCCGCCCGTTTCTGGGCTGCCTCGTAGGCATCCTGCAGATTCAGATAGTCCTGTTCCGCAAACTTCGCGTCGTGCTGCGCCTGCTGCAGTTCCCGGTACGCGATGCCGGTCCGCTGCTGGCCCTGCAGCAGCATGCTTTCCCTGCCGGACAGGTCATCGACCGGAGCGGGCTTCTGAGCCTGGGCCGCAGCAGCACCGCTCACGCACGATAACAGGATGGGCACCCAGATTTTCTTCATCGCAAGCATCGCAGAACGGTGGCTCATGGGGCAATCCTACTACTGAAACGCGATCTGTGCGACTGGACGGCACCCGCCGGCCAACAGGGGCATCGGGAATTACGACCGGCGCATCAGCGCCCCCGGCCCATGCCGTTGCCGCTGGACTCGATCGCGCGGCCCCGCAGCCGCAACGCTTCTTCGGTCTGCGCGATGAGGTTCAGCTCGTGGTTGATCAGAAGTTACGGCAGCCAGCAGCATGATCAGCACCCTGCGGACGGGAAACCGGCGTCGACGAGGAACTGCCGTTGCGTCGTTGCGCGAGTGGATTGATGGTTGCCATCGGCACGACCATCGTCAAGATTTTTCTTCGCTGTCTGCGAGCCCCAACCCGTGCTCGTTATGCCAGTGTCAAGCGCGCCTGCACGCCAAGGACGTTGTCAAGAATGCCGGCGACGCGTAATCTGCCCCTGGACAGCGGTGCTGTCAAAATCAAAAACTACATAACCCGTCTTTCAGGAGGCTTAATGGAAAAGCTGGCGCAGATATTTTTTGTTGTGGGGCTGGTGGTTTGGTTCGGATGGGTGCTGACCAGGCGATTCCTCAAACCCGAATATAAAAGCAACGAGGCAGGGGACGCGCCTTCGGATGAGGAACTGAAATGGCATATCAGAAGCATGCGACAGGACCTGTCGATGCTTGCCGTCACCAATTTCGCAGTACTGCTGGTGCTGGTATTCGCGCTGGTGCTTAAATTATGATGCCTGGCCGATAGCGGTTCAGCGTATATTGGCTTTGACCAGCTTGGCCTGGGCGGGATGGAACGAATAGCCTTCCTCCTGCGCGTTGGCCAGGCACTTTTCATACTCCTTATACGCCGAACTCGACTCGGCAATCACCGTGCGGTCAACGGAAAGGCGCTGCCATTTCCATTTATGGTTCAGATCCTGATAAAAACGCCAGATGGAATTCATCGGTATGTATCTCCTTGTTCTGACTATACGCGAATCTGCATAAGGCACGCGTCTGATCAGGGTTATGCTCGGCTCAAAAAGCGCATCGCGTCGAACTGATCGTAACAGCCGGCAGATCAGCCCATTAAACTGATTGGTGGGTCGTGTTGGACTCGAACCAACGACCAAGGGATTATGAGTCCCCTGCTCTAACCAACTGAGCTAACGACCCGGCGCAGCGATTGTAATACAGAAGAAACCCTCTCCCGGGGCCGGGAGAGGGCAATTTCAGTTCTCGGTGTCGAGGAAGCTGCGCAGACGCTCCGATCGCGATGGGTGACGCAGTTTCCTGAGCGCTTTCGCTTCGATCTGGCGTATGCGTTCGCGCGTCACGTCGAATTGCTTTCCGACTTCCTCCAGCGTGTGGTCGGTGTTCATCTCGATGCCGAAGCGCATGCGCAGCACCTTCGCTTCGCGCGGGGTGAGCGTGTCCAGGATGTCCGCGGTCACGCCGCGCAGGCTCGCGTACACCGCGGAGTCCGAGGGCGCCATGGTCGACTGATCTTCGATGAAATCGCCAAGATGCGAATCGTCGTCGTCGCCGATCGGCGTCTCCATGGAGATCGGCTCCTTGGAGATCTTGAGGATCTTGCGGATCTTCTCTTCCGGCATCTCCATTTTCTCGGCCAGCAGCGCCGGATCGGGTTCCTGCCCCGTTTCCTGCAGAATCTGGCGCGAGATGCGGTTCATCTTGTTGATGGTCTCGATCATGTGCACGGGTATGCGGATGGTGCGCGCCTGGTCCGCGATGGAACGCGTAATCGCCTGGCGTATCCACCACGTGGCATAAGTCGAAAACTTGTAGCCTCGGCGATATTCGAACTTGTCCACCGCCTTCATTAGGCCGATGTTGCCTTCCTGAATCAGGTCGAGGAACTGCAGGCCGCGGTTGGTGTACTTCTTGGCGATCGAGATCACCAGTCGCAGGTTGGCTTCGGTCATTTCGCGCTTGGCACGGCGCGCCCTGGCCTCGCCGGTCGACATCTGGCGGTTGATTTCCTTGAGTTCCTTGATCGGGATGCCGACACGCGCCTGCAGGTCGATCAGCTTCTGCTGTTGCTCGACAATTGCCGGTTCGAAACGCGCAAGCGTCTCGCTCCATGGACGCTTGGCCGCGATTTCGTTCGACACCCAGCGCAGACTGCTTTCCTTGCCCGGAAATTCCTTGATGAAGTGCGGCCGCGTCATGCGCGCCTTGTTGACGCACAGATTCATGATCTCGCGCTCGTGGCTGCGCACCTCCTCGACCAGCCTGCGCAGTCCGTCGCACAGCGCCTCGACCTGCTTGGCGCCGAAACGGATGTTCATCAGCTCGTTGGAGATGGCATCCCGCGCCTGAAGATAGGCGCGGCTGCGCGAGCCGTCCTTGACGAGCGCGCGCGTCATCTTGCCATAAAGCGAACGGATCACGGCAAAGCGCTTGAGCGACTCCAGCTTCAGACGCAGCAGGTCGGCGGCCTGCGCCGCAGCGGCGCGCTCTTCGCCCGCTTCCTCGTCCTCTTCCGAGTTCGCCGCCTCGTCCACGATCTCCTCGTCTTCTTCCGGGGCTTCCTCCACGATCTCTTCTTTGGCGTTGGGATCGATCAGGCCGTCGACCACCTCGTCGGCGCGCATTTCGTCTTTCTCGATCTTGTCGGCGAGCGCGAGGATTTCGGCTATGGTGGTCGGGCACGCCGATATCGCCTGGATCATGTGCTTCAAGCCATCTTCGATGCGCTTGGCGATCTCGATCTCGCCTTCGCGAGTCAGCAGCTCGACCGAACCCATTTCGCGCATGTACATGCGCACCGGGTCGGTGGTGCGTCCGAATTCGGAATCCACGGTGGACAGCGCCGCTTCAGCTTCCTCCACGGCATCCTCGTCCGCCACCGCCGGCGCGGCGTCCGACATCAGCAGCGTCTCGGCGTCCGGGGCCTGGTCATAGGCCTGAATGCCCATGTCGTTGATCATGCTGATGATGCTCTCGATCTGCTCGGCATCCAGCATATCGTCAGGCAAATGGTCGTTGATCTCGGCGTACGTCAGGAAACCGCGTTCCTTGCCGAGCACAATCAGGTTTTTCAGGCGGGTGCGGCGCGCCTCGGCATCAGCGGGCGAGAGCTCCCGGCGCTCGAATTCCTTGACCAGCGCTTTTTCCTTGGCGGTCAGCTTTTCGCGCCGGCCATGTTTGCCATTGAGCGCGGGTTTGACCTCGGCGAGCATTTTCTGCTTGAGCAGGGCATCCTTCAGCGCGGTCTTGTCGAGCTTCTGGGCCTTGCCCAGAACTTTTTTGGCGGCGGCCTTGACCTTCGCCAGCCGTTTGTCTTTCTGCATATCCTTGGGCTTGGCCGCGGCATGAGTCTTGACCTTGGCGCGGGCCGGCGTTTTTGCCGTATGCTTGAGCTTGGATTTCGGCTTTGCCGCAATCCGTTTTTTTACGACAGGCTTCTTCTTTGCGACAAGCCGGCTTTTGGCCTTGGTCTTGGCCGCGCCCTTCTTTTTTGACGCCGACTTCTTCTTGGTCGCGTCCCGTTTGGTCTTAGCTGATTTTCTGAGTTTTGCCATGTCTTAATCCCCGCCGAGAGATTTCGCCGAAAAACCGGATATTATACTCCAGTTTACCGCTGATTTCATTCCGAAATTGCCAGCGCAAGCCTCTGTTATCAAAGGAAACCCGCTAAAACACCCCCGCACGCCGCTACGAATCACGCCCCCGGGGCACCCGAGGGGGCATGAACCGCCGCTCCCCCTTTAAGTTCGTTCAGCCGGCGCGACACCTGCAGAAACCGCTGGCGCTCCGTTTCATCGCACACGCCTTTTGCCGACAGCCGCCTGTATTCGCTTTCCACATGACGCAGTTCCAATTGCGTCAGGATGCCCGCCAGATCGGCATCAGCCGCATGCTCGTCACCCATGTCGATCAACGTGTCGGCTACGGCTTCTTCATACAGCTGGAAATGCCTGGATAACCGCATCGCTTCGAGAATGGCCGCCGCCGAAGTCAGTCCTCCATTTTTCAGGACGCGAACCAGTTCTGCGGCAGGCTGATATTCGGGGTTTGAATCCAGCAACAGCCGCTGCTCGTCGGAAATTTTTCCAGCAAGCTGGGGCTGGTCCAGCAATAAGCGCAGCAACTGTTTGTCCGAAGTCATCTTGGGCGCGCGGTTGAGGTGGGGCTGAGCGGGCGCAGCGCGTCTGGCCAGCGACTTGAGTTCGCACAGTCTTTCCACTTCATCCGGCGCAAGCCGGGAAACCTCAGCCAGCGCCTTGACGATCTGCAAACGCAAACCCAAAGCCTGGATCTGCTTGAGCAGGGGTTTTGCGAGATGAACCAGGTTGGCCCTGCCCTCCGCCGCGGACAGGTCGCTCTGTTTTGCCAATTCCTGAAGCAGAAATTGCGAAAGCGGCACCGCTTTGTCAAAGAGCGCCTCGAACGCCGCCTTGCCCTGCTGGCGCACGTAGGTATCGGGATCTTCGCCCTGAGGCAGGAACAGAAAGCGCAGCTGCTTGCCTTCGACGAGCTGTCCCAGGCTGTTTTCCAGCGCGCGCCATGCGGCGCGGCGGCCGGCGTCGTCGCCGTCGAAGCAGAACACGATCTCGTCGGTCTGGCGCAGCAGCTTCTGCACGTGCATCGGGGTGGTGGCCGTGCCGAGCGTCGCCACGGCATACTCGACGCCCGACTGCGCGAGCGCCACCACGTCCATATAACCTTCAACCACGATGACGCGGCCGGCGTCGCGAATCGCGCGCCGCGCCTGGTGCAACCCATAGAGCTCGCGGCCTTTTTCAAACACCGGGGTCTCCGGCGAATTGAGATATTTGGGCTCGCCGTCGCCCAGCACCCGGCCGCCGAAACCGATCACATTGCCGCGCACGTCTACGATGGGAAAGATGATGCGATCGCGAAACACATCATAACGCCGGCCCTCGTCATTCTGCTTGACCAGCCCCGCCGCAAGCAGCGCCTTGGCGCTGTAATCGGGAAATGCCGCAGCCAGCCCCTGCCAGCCGTCGGGGGCATAACCGATGCCAAAGTGCTTGGCGATGTCGCCTGAAAGTCCGCGACCCTTGAGATAGGCTATGGCGTGAGGGGCGTCCTTGAGTTGGGCGCGGTAGAACTGCGCAGCGCGCAGCAATACCCCATGCAAATCATCGCCGTCTTCGGCGCGGCGCGCAGCCTGCTCGGAACGCGGCTCCTCGG
>Ga0102851_10000171_pt1 | contig 28497 bp, 20 predicted proteins | sample Mud3Dept3metaG_FD_79558 | JGI IMG/M metagenome (GOLD analysis project Ga0102851, IMG submission 79558) | Freshwater wetland microbial communities from Ohio, USA, analyzing the effect of biotic and abiotic controls - Mud 3 Core 4 Depth 3... | ecosystem: Environmental > Aquatic > Freshwater >... | reverse complement strand
GATCGAGCGGGGCGACCCGGCGCCGCGCGTCGTGCTGCTCCCGGGACTGGGCGTGGCGGCGTTCGGCGAGTCGGCCGCGCGCGCCGCGCGGACGCTCGAGATCGCGCGCCACACCCACGCCGCGGCGCTCGCCGCCGAGGGGCTCGGCGGCTACCGACCGCTGCCCGCCGCACGCCTGTTCGAGGTCGAGTACTGGGAGCTGGAGCGCGACAAACTCCGCTCCGGCCCGCCGCGCCCGCTCGACGGCCGCGTGGCCCTGGTCACCGGCGCCGCGAGCGGCATCGGCCGCGCCACCGTCGACGCGCTGCTCGCGGCCGGTGCCGCCGTCGTCGGACTCGACCTCGTCGCTACCGACCGCGCCCGGCCCGACTACCTCGGCCTCACCGGCGACGCCTCCCGGGCGCGCGTCCTCGCGCGCGCCCTCGCCGCCACCGTGCGGCGCTTCGGCGGGCTCGACGTGCTGGTCTCGGGCGTGGGCGCCTTCGTCGCCGGGCCCGCCATCGCCGAGCTCGCCGAGGCCGACTGGCGACGCGCCCTGGAGCTCAACGCGACCTCGCACTTCCTGCTCCTGCGCGGCGCGGCGCCGCTGCTCGAGGCGGCGCCCGGCGGCGGCGCGGTGGTGGTGATCGGCTCGCGCAACGTGCTCGCGCCCGGGCCCGGCGCCGCCGCCTACTCCGCCTCGAAGGCCGCGCTCACCCAGCTCGCGCGGGTCGCCGCGCTCGAGCTCGCGCCCCGGGGCGTGCGCGTCAACGTGCTCCATCCCGACAACGTCTTCGACACCGGGCTCTGGTCGCCCGCCCTGCTCGCTGCGCGCGCCGCGCGCTACGGCCTCACGATCGAGGAGTACAAGCGGCGCAACCTCCTCCGGCGCGAGGTGCGCGCCGCCGACGTCGGCGCGCTCGCCGCAGCGCTCGCGAGCGACCTGTTCCGCGTCACCACCGGAGCCCAGATTCCGGTCGACGGCGGCAGCGACCGCGTGATCTGAGCGCGCGGGCCGCGCCCCGCCATGGGCGCCGGCCGGCGCTACCAGTGCTCGCCGGAGGCGAGCAGGTTCTCCGCGGCGCCGACGTCGAGCGGGTGCGCGAACCAGAAGCCCTGGGCGAGCGGGCAGCCGAGCGTGCGCAGCTTCCGGAGCTGCTCCTCGGTCTCGACCCCCTCGGCGACCACGCCGATGCCGAGATGGCTGGCGAGCGAGAGGATGGTCTCGATGATCACCCGCGAGTCGTTGATCTCGATGTCGCGCACGAAGGAGCGGTCGATCTTGAGCGAGTCGTAGCGGAAGCGCTGCAGGTAGCTGAGCGACGAGTACCCGGTCCCGAAGTCGTCGATCGACAGCTGCACGCCCAGGCCGCGCAGCATCCGCAGCTGGCGCATGACCGTCTCGCCGTGGTCGAGCACCACGCTCTCGGTGACCTCGAGGCGCAGGCTCTCGGGCGCCAGCCGCGCCCGCTCCAGCACGCGCAGGACCTGCTCGACGGCGCCCTCCTGCGCGAAGAGCTTGCCCGAGACGTTGACGCACATGAAGATCGGCGGATCGGCGGGGAAGCGGTCCTGCCACTCGCGCACCTGGCGGCAGGCCCGCTCGAGCACGAACCAGCCGAGCGGCACCACCAGCCCGGTCTCCTCGGCGAGCGCGATGAAGTGGGCTGGTGCCACCAGGCCCCGCTCCGGATGCTTCCAGCGCGTGAGCGCCTCGAAGCCGACGATGCGCCCGTCGCCGAGCGAGACGATCGGCTGGTAGTGCATCACGAAGTCGCCCGCTGACACCGCCCGGCGCAGCTCGGTCTCGAGCTTGAGCAGCTGCACCGCGGCGGTGTGGAGCTCGAGGTCGAAGACCTCGTAGCAGCCCCGTCCGGCCGCCTTGGCGCGATACATGGCGAGGTCGGCATCGCGCAGCAGCCCCTCGGCGCTCGCGCCCTCGCGGCTCGGCAGGGCGATGCCGATCGACGCGCTCGCGAAGACCTCCTGGCCCTCGATCGAGAACGGCTGCGACAGGCGCTCTCGGATGCGCTCCGCGATGTGGGCGGCGGCGGCGCCGTCGCGCACGCCCCCGGCGAGCACGGCGAACTCGTCGCCCCCCAGCCGCGCCACCGTGTCGCTCGGGCGCATGAGCTGGACGAGCCGCCTCCCGATCTCGACCAGCAGCCGGTCGCCGACGCCGTGGCCGAGGCTGTCGTTGACGTTCTTGAAGCGGTCGAGGTCCAGGAAGAGCACCGCGAAGCCGCCCTGGCGCCCGCGCCGCCGCCCGGCGAGCGCCACCGAGAGCCGGTCGAGGAAGAGGCTCCGGTTGGCGAGCCCGGTCAGGCCGTCGTGGAAGGCGTCGTGGAGCAGCTGCTGCTCGGCCTGCTTGCGCGCCGAGATGTCGGTCGTCGAACCCGCCATGCGGGTGACCGCCCCGGAGGCGTCGCGCACCGCCACGCCGCGCGAGAGCACCCAGAGCTCGCGCCCGTCGCGATGCCGCATCCGGTGCTCGAGCTCGAAGTGCGGCTCGCTGCTTCCGGCGTGCGCCTCGAGCGCCGAGCGCAGGGTTGCCCGGTCGTGCTCCACCACGCGCGAGAACCACTCGTCGGGCCGGTCGCCGATCTCGTCCTCCGCGTAGCCCAGCATCGCCTTCCAGCGCGGCGACAGGTAGATCGTCCCGGCCGCGCGGTCCCAGTCCCAGAGCCCGTCGTTGGCGCCGCGCACCGCCAGCGCGTAGCGCTCCTCGCTCACCCGCAGCGCGCTCTCGATGCGCTGGCGCTCGATCGCGTAGCGGATGGCGCGGGCCAGGAGGCGCCCGTCGACCTGGCGCTTGACCAGGTAGTCCTGGGCGCCCTCGGCGACCGCGCTCACCGCGAGGGCGTCGTCGTCGAGACTGGTCAGGATGAGGATCGGCAGCTCGGGGTGCCGGTCGCGCAGCCGCCGGTAGGAGTCGAGGCCGAGGCTGTCGGGCAGCGAGAAGTCGAGCAGGACGACGTCGACTCCGCCCTCGTCCAGGCGGGCCAGGCCGGCCGCGATCCGGTCGCGGACCTCGATCCGGCAGGTGAGCTCCCGCGCGCGCTCGAGCTGCCTGCGGATGAGCAGGGCGTCGGCGGGATCGTCCTCGACGATCAGCACGGTCAGGACGCGCGTCTCGGCCATCACTACTCCTCCCGGCGCTCGCCCGCCGGAGCCGGGGGGCGTTTGGGCAAAGTGACATGGAAGGTCGAACCCCGTCCGGGCAGCGAGTCGACCCAGATGCGCCCGCCGTGGCGGGAGACGATGCGCCGGCACAGCGCCAGCCCGATGCCGCTGCCGGGGACCTCAGAATCGGTATGCAGGCGCTGGAACATCACGAACACGCGCTCGGCGTCCTTGGCGTCGATGCCGATGCCGTTGTCGCGGAACTCGAGGTGCCAGAGCTCGCCCTCGTCGGCGGCCGCGACCTCGATGCGCGGCGGGCGCGCGGCGCGGAACTTGAGCGCGTTGTCGAGCAGGTTCTGGAACAGCTGCTCGAGCTGGGACTCGTCGCCGCGCACCGCGGGCAGGGGCGAGCGCACGACTTCGGCGCCCGCCGCGCGGAGCTCCTCCGCGAGCCGCGCCAGCACGCGCTCGAGCAGGGCGTCGAGCTCGACCGCCACGAAGGCCTCGCCCCGGCTCTCCACCCGCGCGCAGCGCAGGACGGCGTCCACCATCGACTCGAGTCGGCCGGCGCTGCGCCGCGCCTGCTCGAGCAGCGCGCGCGAGTCGCGGCCCAGCCGCGGCCCCGCGTCCTGTTCGAGCATCTCGAGGAAGCGTGCGATCTGTCCGAGCGGCTTCGACAGGTCGTGGGAGACGACGTAGGCCATCTCGTCGAGCTCGGCGTTCGCGCGCGCGAGCGCCGCCGTGCGCCGCACCAGCTCTTCGTCGGCGGCCCGGCCCTCGGTGCGGTCCTCGACCAGGCCGTGGATGCGGGCCGGCGTCTCGCCCGCGCCCGGCACCCGCCAGGCGTGGATGCGCAGCCACACGGAGGTGCCGTCGGCGCGCCGCATCCGCGCCTCGACCGGCGCCTGGCCGGGACCGCTGGCGAGCCCGGCGCGGAAGGCCTCGGCCTCGGCGCGCGCCACGAACAGCGCGTCGAGCGGCCTTTGCGCGCACTCTTCCGGACGCGCGTAGCCGAGGATGGCGGCGAGCGCGGGGTTGACGTCGAGCAGCGTGCCCTCCTCGGAGGCCACGAAGACGCCGACCGGCAGCGCCTCGAGCAGCGAGCGATAGGGCGTGTCCGGGCTCGCTTCGGCGCTGCGCCGCCGGGCGTGGAAGAGCGCCGAGCGCAGCACCCGGGCGAGCCCGGCCAGCCCGGCGCTGGTCTTGGGCACGACGCCGTCGGGCGCCAGGTGGAGGACTTCGGAGGCGACCCGCTCGATCGGACGCCCGGTCACCACCACGACCGGGCAGTCCGGCCGCAGGTCGCGGATCAGGCGCAGGACGTCCTTCGACTTGATCCAGGACAGCTCGTGCTCGGTGAGCACGACGCCGAACCTGCCGGCGGTGACCGCGCGCGCGAGCGCCGCCGCGTCGGCGACCTCCTCGACCTCGACCTCGCCGAAGGCGCCGGCGAGGACGAGCGCGATCAGCTCGCGGTCCTCCGAGGACTCGTCGATCAGGAGGACGCGCGGCAGGTGGCTCATCGCGCGCGCGGAGCTTCGGAAACACGGCCCCCCGACGGTCGCCCGCCGGCCCGGGTCCAACCGAGAGAGCACGCGAGGGCTCGCAGAACGCAATGCAGAATAGCACAAGATCTTGTGCTAGTGGACCTTCCGACCGCGAGCGCTGGGGGTCGCCCGCGGCCCCGCCGGCGGCTTCCTAGCCGGCGGCCCGGCGCGCCAGGGCGCGCTCGAGCGCGGGCCGGTCGCGGCGCTCGAAGTCGCGCCAGCGCGCCTCGGCGGCGGCGAGGCGGGCGCCGGCGTCGGCGAGCAGGGCGCGCTGCGCCGCGGTGGGCGGGGCGTCCGCGGCCTCGAGGTCGGTGGCGAGCTCGGCCAGCTCGCCCGCGACCTCGGCGGCGCGGCCCTCGCCCGCTCCGGCCGCCACCTCGAGGGCGTGCGCCGGCCGCTCGAGCGAGCGCGACACGGCTCCGGTGCGCCGCTCCGCGACGCGCGCGGCGAGCTCGGACTGCTCGCGCGCCAGCGGCACCGCGCGCGCGAGCGTCGCGGCGACCTCACGCTGGAACGAGGCCAGATCGGCGAGCTCCGCCGGCGTCGCCCCGACGCGCGGATCGAGGCGCACCTCGAACGGCCGCGTCACGGTCTGCCCTCCCGCGCTCAGACGCACGTGGTAGCGGCCGGGCAGGACGAAGGCGCCGGCCGGCGCCGTCGCGGCCGGCCGGCCCGGCACCGCCGCGATCGAGTAGCCGGCGCGCAGCACGGGCGGCGGCTCCAGCCGCAGGTCCCAGGCGAAGCGGTGGTGTCCGGCCCCCGCCCCGGGCCGCGGCCGGGTGCCGAGCCAGAAGTCGGTGAAGTAGACCCCCTCCGGGGGCGCCGGCGGCGACTCGTCGCTCGCGAAGCGGCGCACGACGGCGCCCGCCTCGTCCACGATCTCGAGCGTCACCGGCCCGCTCGCGCCGACGGGCAGGACGTAGTCGAGCACCGCGCCGACCGGCGGGTTCTCGCCGCGCGGCTCCTCGGGCGGCAGCGGCGTGTCCCGGTTCTGGTTGGCGCGCACGCGCCAGGCCGTGGGCGGCGGCGCGAGCCACGCGCCCCCGCCGGGCGCCTCGACCGCGAGGTGGCGCAGCGGCGCGAGCGCGTCGAGCGCCCAGAGCGCGCGCCCCTGGGTGGCGGCGATCAGGTCGCCGCCGTGGACGAGCAGGTCGTTGATGCCGGTGACCGGCAGGTCGAGCTGGAGACGCTGCCAGCTCGCGCCGTCGTCGAACGAGACGCGCACGCCGCGCTGGGTCCCGGCGTAGAGCAGCCCCGGCCGGTCCGGGTCGTGACGCAGGACGCCCACCCACTCGCCGGCGGGCAGCCCCGCGCCGATCGCGGTCCAGGTCGCGCCGAAGTCGCGCGTGCGCCAGGCGTAGGCGCCGAAGTCGTCGCGCCGGTGGCCGTCGGCCGCGACGTAGACGAGGCCGGGATCGGTCGCGGACGCGTCGATCGAGTTGACCTTGGTCCAGTCGGCGAGCCCCGGCGGCGTCACCTCGCGCCACGCCGCGCCGCCGTCGCGGGTCAGCCAGAGACGCCCGTTGGTGGTGCCCACCCAGACCGTGCCCTCCGCCGCCGGGGACGGCGCGATCGCGAAGATCGTGCCGAAGCCGCAGGCGGTCGCGCGTTCGAGGGCGACTTCGCCGTCGCAGCCCGCCGCGTTCGGCTCCGCGCCGGTCAGGTCCGGGCTGATCGTCGCCCAGGTCTCGCCCCGGTCGGTCGAGCGGAAGAGCACCTGGGCGCCGAGATAGAGCGCGTGCGGCGGGAGCTTCGAGACCGCGAACGGCGTGATCCAGTCGTAGCGATAGCGCGACGTCCCCGGCCGGTTGGCGTAGCTCGCGACCGGCCAGGGCGAGATCGTGCGCACCTGGCCGGTGCGGGCATCGAAGCGCGACAGGCGCCCGCCGAGGCCGGCGCCGTAGACGATGTCCGGGTCGCGCGGATCGGGCACGTCGCCGTCGCGCTCGTCGCCGCCCACCGGGCTCCAGTCGCGGAAGGTGATCTGGCCGTAATCGCTGCGCGAGGCGATGCCCACGGTACCGCTGTCCTGCTGACCGCTGTAGACGCGGTAGGGGAAGCGGTCGTCGGCCGCCAGCCGGTAGAACTGGCCGGTCGGCTGGTTGTACCAGCTGCTCCAGCTCGCGCCGCCGTTGAGGGTCACGACCGCGCCCTGGTCGGCGCCCGTGATCATCCGCCGCGGCTCGGCGGGGTCGATCCAGAGATCGTGATAGTCGTCGCCGCCGGGCGCGCCCTTGACCCGCTCGAACGTGGCCCCGCCGTCGCGCGAGCGCTTGAGCGCGCGGCCCATCGCCCACACCACTTCGGGGTCGGTCGGGTCGGGTACGAGCCCGCTCATGTAGCTGCTCGCGATCTCGGGGTGGGCGCTCACCTGGCGCCAGCTCGCGCCGCCGTCGTCGGAGCGCCAGAGCCCGCCGCCGTCGGCGAGCTGGATCGCCGCCCAGACGCGCTCGCCGCCGGTGCCCGGCGCCACGGCCAGCTCGATGCGTCCGAGCGGGCCCTCGGGCAGCCCGCGGCCGCCCACCGGCGCCCAGCTGCGGCCGCCGTCGGTCGAGCGCACGATGCCGCTGCCCGGACCGACCGTGGGCTGGAAGTAGTCGAGCCAGGGGTAGCGCCGCACCTGCCAGAGCGAGGCGTAGAGCCGGTCCGGGAGCGCCGGATCGCCGGCGACGTCGGCGGCGCCGACCTCCGGCCCGCGGTCGAGCACGTGCGCCCAGCTGCGCCCGCCGTCCTCGGTGCGGTAGAGGCCGCGCTCCGGGTTGGGTCCGAAGACGTGGCCGAGCGCGGCCACGATCGCCACGCGCGCGTCGCGCGGATCGACCCAGAGGTCGCCGATGTGGTGGGTGTCGGAGAGCCCCACGTGCTCCCAGGTGGCGCCGCCGTCGGGCGAGCGGTAGACGCCGTCGCCCGCCACGATGTCCCAGCGCTGGTGGATCTGGCCGGTGCCGGCCCAGATCACCGCGGGATCGGAGGGCGCCACCGCGAGGGCGCCGATCGAGGCGCTGGTGGGTCCGTCGAAGACCGGGCGCCAGGTGACGCCGGCGTCGCCGGTCGCCCATACCCCACCGTCGGCGCCGCCGAAGTAGAAGGTCGCCGGATCGCCCGGCACGCCCGCCACCGCGGTCGCCCAGCCGCCCCGGAACGGCCCGAGCAGGCGCCAGTGCAGGCCCGAGTACGCCGATTCCGGCACTCCGGCGGCGCCGGGCAGGGCGAGCGCAGTGGCGAGCAGGGGCGCGGCGAGAACGGCGAGACGGAGCGCGGCGGGCAGACGGTCGGGCATCGGGCACCTCGGGGAGAGCGCATCCTAGTCGCCCCGGAATGAAACGGGATCCCCGCCCCCCGACCGGGAGGGTGAGGAGGAGGGGGGGCGGGGATCCCACGGACGCGCGCGCCCTCGCGGGCGCGGACGTCCGCCCGAACTCAAGCCTCGACCGCGGCGGCGCCCTTGCGGAACGCCTCCTCGTTGAGCGGGACGAGCGCGCTCTTGCGCGTCAGCGCCTCGCGGATCGCGGTCAGGAAGGTCTCCTCCGGGAAGAGGCCGGTCGCCGCCTGCATGGCGCCGAGCGCGACCACGTTCTTGATCACGCGCTTGCCGAGCGAGCTCGCGATCTCGGTGAAGGGCACGCCGAGAGCACGCACGCCCTCCGCCAGCGGCGGCACCTGGCCGGCCACCGAAGAGTCGTAGATGACGATGCCGCCGGGCACCACCAGCGGCCCGAACTTGGCCAGGCTGGGACCGTTGAACGCCACCAGCACGTCGGGCGCCGGCGCCGCGGGCGAGACGACCTCGTGCTCGGCGATGCGCACGTCGGCGTAGGAGGTGCCGCCGCGCGATTCGGGTCCGTAGCTCGGGATGTGGGTGGCGTCGAAGCCCTCGTGGATGGCGGCGTGGGTGACCAGCAGCGCCGCGGTCTGGGCGCCGTCGCCGCCCGCGCCCGCGAACTTGATCGCCACGTCGCGCTTCGAGAAGTGCGCCGGGAAACCGGTGGCAAAGCGGGGCGGAGCTTCGGTCTCGGCGCCCACCGCGTCGAGCAGGCCCTCGCCCTCGAACTCCGGCCGCGGCAACGGCGGCTGCGGCTCGCGCTCGACGTCCTTGATCAGGCCGAGCGGGAAGAACTTCGTCATCTCGTCGCGCACCCAGGCTTCCGCCTCGGACGGCGTCATCCCCAGGTGGGTCGGGCACTCGGCGAGCACCTCGACGAAGGCGAAGCCCCGGTTCTCGACCTGCAGCCGGAGCGCCTTGTGGATCGCCTTCTTGGCGCGGTTCTGCTGCTTGGAGTCGTAGAGCGCGACGCGCTCGACGTAGATCGGCCCGTCGAGCTGGGCGATCAGCTCGGCCATGCGCAGCGGCTTGCCGGTGGACTCCGGGCGGCCGCTCGGCGTGGTCGCGGTGCGCTGCCCGGGCAGCGTGGTGGGCGCCATCTGGCCGCCGGTCATGCCGTAGATGGCGTTGTTGACGAAGATCACCGTGATCGGCAGGCCGAGCTCGGCCGCCGAGAGGATCTCGGCCAGGCCGATCGAGGCGAGGTCGCCGTCGCCCTGGTAACTGACCACGATCGAGTCCGGGTTGGCGAGCTTGTGCGCCACCGCCACCGCCGGCGCCCGCCCGTGCGCCGCCTGCGTGTTGCCGACGTCGAAGTAGTAGTAGAGGAAGACGGCGCAGCCCACCGGCGAGACCGCGATCGTGCGGTCCTGCACGCCGAGCTCCTCGATCGCCTCGGCGAGGAACTTGTGCGCCAGTCCGTGCCCGCAGCCCGGGCAGTAGTGGGTGGTGCGCGCCTTCAGTCCCGCGCCGTGCGCGTGCCGCTCGAAGCGGTCGTAGAAGACCCGGCTCATGACGTCACCTCCCGCGTCTCGAGGACGCGCCGCACGATCTCCTCGGTGGACGGGATGATCCCGCCGTAGCGCTGGACGTGCTCGACCGGCGGCAGCGGCACTCCGGCGTGGCTCACCGCCAGGCGCAGCTCGTCCTCGAGCTGACCCGGGCTCGCTTCGACCACCACGATCCTGCGTGCCTTCTCGAGCGCGGGCAGCAACGCCTTGATCGGGAACGGCCAGAGCGTGATCGGCCGGAACAGGCCGGCCGCCACGCCGCGCTCGCGCAGCGCCTCGACCGCGCCCTTGGCCATGCGCGCCGGGGTGTTGCAGGCGACCAGCACGACCTCGGCGTCGTCCATGCGCCAGCGCTCGGCTCGCTGCTCGGCCGCGGCCATGCGCTCGTACTTGGCGAGCAGGCGCAGGTTGTGCGCCTCGAGGTCGGGCTCGGCGAGGAAGATCGAGCAGATCAGGTTGCCGCGGTGCTCGCGGTCGCCGTAAACCGCCCAGCCGGGCAGCCCCGGCCTGACGAAGTAGGGCGGCAGGTCCACCTTGCCGGTCATCTGTCCGAGGTAGCCGTCGGCGAGCAGGATGACCGGATTGCGGTACTTGAAGGCGAGCTCGAAGGAGAGCATCGTCAGGTCGAGCATCTCCTGCGGCGAGGCGGCGGCGAGCACGATGGCCTGGGTGTTGCCGTGGCCGAGCCCGCGGCAGGCGAGCTTGATGTCGGTCTGCTCGGGTCCGATGTTGCCGAGCCCCGGGCCGCCGCGCATGACGTTGACGACGACGGTGGGGATCTCGGCGCCGATCATGTAGGAGAGCCCCTCGAGCATGAGGCTGAAGCCGGGCGAGGAGGTGAAGGTCATGCCGCGCAGGCCGGCCCCGCCGCAGCCGTAGAGGTGGTTGATCGCCGCCACCTCGGAGACCGCCTGGACGAAGCTGCCGCCCATCCCGGGCAGCAGGCGCGCCATCAGCTCGGAGCCCTCGGTCGAGGGCGTGATCGGGTAGCCGTAGAAATGCCGGCAGCCGGCGAGCAGGGCGCCGATCGCCGAGGCGTGCGCGCCCTTGATCGCCATCGGCTGGCGCGCCGCGAGCGGCAGGCATTCGTCGGGGAGGTCGGCGGTGGCGGCCGGCAGGGCGAGGCCCGTCGGCTCGGGGATCGCGACCTCGGCCGCCGCCTCGCCCAGCGCCAGCGCCTCGAGCCCGTACGGCTCCGGGCAGGCGGTGATGCACAGGCCGCAGCCGTTGCAGGTCTCGAGATCGACGTGGACCGGGATCAGCCCGGTGCGCGGATCGACCTCGTCTTCGAACGCGATGCAATGCTTCGGGCAGGCTCCGATGCAGCGCCCGCAGCCCTTGCACAACTCCGGGAAGAGAAACGGCTTGGCGCGCGGAGCACGAGCCGCCGTAGGCGTCGTGGCCTGAGGCATGGACAGCACCCTCCTCGCTTCAAGGGTGCTCTTTTCGGCCGTTCCGGGCACCACCCGGGAGGGGTGGCGGGCGCCCGCCCCCCCGGACATCGGGGCGCGGCGGTGCGCCGGAGCCGGGGGCGAGGCGGAGGCGCTAGAACCGCGCCGAGATCCCGACGCGGGCGGAGATGGCTCCCAGGACCGAGCCGGAGAGGCCGACCTGGCAGACGGCGCCGCCGTTGAAGCCGCAGCCGAGCCCGCCGCCGTCGGCGACCAGGATGCCGGTGGTGCGTGCCTCGAGGCGCAGCAGCGCGTGCTCGGAGAGCTCGTAGCGGATGCCCCCCCCGATCGAGCCGGAGAAGTACCAGCCCTCGCCGAACTCCTGGTCCGGGCCGGCCAGGCGGGTGACGCCCACCGCCAGCCCCAGGAACGGGCGCATGCGGCCCGGCCGGGTCTCCCACAGGCCCCCCACCTCGAGGGTGTCGATGGTGACGTCGAAGCGCACCGCCCCCGTGTCGAAGAGCTCGCCCGTGGCCTCCGAGTCCTGGCGCGTCCAGGCGACCTCGACGATCCCGTCCGGGCGCACGCGCCAGCCCACCGCGACGCCGTAGAGAGGCCCGCCCTGGAGATCGATCGAGCCCTCGAACGAGCTCACGCCGCCGGTCTGCTGGGCGCCGGCGAGCAGGCCGAGCTCGACCTCGGCGGCCGGCGCCGCGGCGGCGACGAGGGCGAGCGCCACGGCGAGGGCGGCGACGCCGCGCGCCGCGCTCACGGGCGGATCTCCTCTTCGCCGACCGGAAAGAGCTCCGCCTGGCGGCGGTCCTCGCCGGCGATCGAGACCGGGTAGGCGCCGGACCAGCACGCGGTGCAGTAGCTGGCGCGCTCGCCCGAGACGCAGCCGAGCAGCCCCTCGAGCGACAGGTAGGCGACGCTGTCGGCCTCGACGAAGGCGCGGATCTCGGCCAGGGTGTGGGTGGCGGCGATGAGCTCGCTGCGGCGCGGCGTATCGATGCCGTAGAAGCAGGGCCAGGCGGTGGGCGGCGAGGAGATGCGCAGGTGGACCTCGGCGGCGCCCGCCTCGCGCACCATGCGCACGATCTTGCGCGAGGTCGTGCCGCGCACGATCGAGTCGTCGATCAGCACCACGCGCCGGCCGCGGATGATCGACGGCACCGGGTTGAGCTTGACCTTGACCCCGAAGTTGCGGATCGACTGCTTGGGCTCGATGAAGGTGCGTCCGACGTAGTGGTTGCGCGTCATGCCGAGCTCGAACGGCAGCCCCGACTCGCGGCTGTAGCCGAGCGCGGCGTAGAGGCCCGAGTCGGGTACCGGCACGACGACGTCCGCCGCCGCCGGCGCCTCGCGCGCGAGCTGGGCGCCGAGGCGGCCCCGGACCTGGGCGACCGAGTCGCCGAACACCACCGAATCGGGCCGCGCGAAGTAGACGTGCTCGAAGACGCAACGCCGGGGCGCCGCGGCGCGCGCCACGCGGTGACTCCGGAGCTCGCCCTCCCGCGCCACCACGACCTCGCCGGGCTCGAGCTCGCGCTCGAAGCTCGCCGCCAGCAGGTCGAACGCGCACGACTCCGAGCCGAAGCAGACGGCGCCGCCCAGTCGTGCCATGGCGAGCGGACGGAAGCCGTTGGGGTCACGCCCCGCGATCAGGCCCTGCTCGGTGATCATGAGCAGCGAGTAGGCGCCCTCGATCTCGGCGAGCGCCACCATCAGCGAGTCGACGATCTCCGCGCGCGGGTTGCGCGCCATCAGGTGCAGGATCACCTCGGTGTCGCTGGTGGTCTGGAAGATCGAGCCCTCGGCCTCCAGGCGCCTGCGGATCGCCACCGCGTTGGTCAGGTTGCCGTTGTGCACGACCCCGATCGGGCCCATCGAGGTGCGCACCACGATCGGCTGCGCGTTGGCCACCACCGAGGAGCCCGAGGTCGAGTAGCGCGTGTGGCCGATCGCGCGCCGGCCGGGCAGGCGCGCCAGCACGCCCGCGGGGAAGACCTCCGCGACGTGCCCCATGCCGCGCTCCAGCCCGATGCGCGCGCCGTCCCAGGTGACGATGCCGGTCGACTCCTGGCCCCGGTGCTGGAGCGCATAGAGGCCGAGGTAGACGTGGTTCGCCGCGTCGTCCTGCGCCTCGATGCCGAAGATGCCGCACATGGCCGCCCGCCCTAGAGCCCCAGCGCCGCCGGCAGGGCGTTGGTCCAGATCTCGCGCAGGCGGGCGACTTCGACGTCGATGCGCGCGCCGTCGGCCTCGATCACCAGACGGTCGCCGCCGCTCTCGCCGACCTCGAGCGCGGGCACGCCGTGCCGCTCCGCCGCTTCGAGGAAGCGCTCGAGCTGGCCGGGCAGGATCGCCACGATCGCCCGCGCCTGGCTCTCCGAGAACAGGTCGCGCGGTGCGAGCGGAACGTTCAGGGTCGCGCCCATGCCGGCCCCGATCGTCGCCTCGGCGAGCGCCACCGCGAGGCCGCCCTCGGCGAAGTCGTGCGCAGTGCGCACGATGCCCCAGGGGACCGTCTCGCGCAGCAGGCGCGCCAGGCGCGCCTCGGCATCGAGATCGACCGCGGGAGGCCGGCCCTGCTCGACGCCGTGGAGGAGGCGCAGGTAGGCCGAGCCGCCGAACTCGCCGCGGTCGGTGCCGAGCAGCACCAGGCGGCGGCCGGGGCGGCGGAAGTGCGAGGCCGGCATGTCGCCCAGGTCGGGCACCACGCCGACCATCGCCACCGTCGGCGTGGGGTGGATCGAGCGCCCTTCGGTCTCGTTGTAGAGCGAGACGTTGCCCGAGACCACGGGCACGCCCAGCGCCCGGCAGGCCTCCGCCATGCCGCGCACGCACTCCCGGAACTGCCACATGATCTCCGGCCGCTCGGGGTTGCCGAAGTTCAGGCAGTCGGTCAGGCCGACCGGCTCGGCGCCCGCGCAGGCCAGGTTGCGCACCGCCTCGGCCACCGCCTGGCGGCCGCCCGTGCGCGGATCCAGGAAGCAGTAGACCGGGTTCACGTCGGAAGTCAGGGCGAGGCCGGTGGGCGTGCCCTTGAGCAGGATCACCGCCGCGTCGCCGCCGGGCCCGGCCACCGTGTTGGTGCGCACGGTGTGGTCGTACTGCCGGAAGATCCACTCCTTGCTCGCCAGCTCCGGGGTCGCGAGCAGGGCTTCGAGCGCGCCGAGCGGATCGCCCGGCTCGGGCACCGAAGGCGCCTCCTGGCGCCGTGCGAGGTCGGCGGGCGGCGCCACCGGGCGCTGGTAGACCGGCGCCCCGTCGGTGAGCGGCGCGATCGGCATGCTCGCCTCGACCTTGCCGCGGTGGACGATCTCGGCGCGCGACCCGGAGGTGACCTCGCCGATCGTGGCGACCTCGAGACCCCAGCGCCGGAAGACCCTGGCGACCTCCTCCTGCTTGCCGCGCTTGGCCACGATGACCATGCGCTCCTGCGACTCGGAGAGCATCATCTCGTAGGCGGTGAGCCCCGGCTCGCGCAGCGGCACCCGGTCGAGGTCGAGCCGGAAACCGACCCCGCCGCGCGCCGCCATCTCGAACACCGAGCTGGTCAGGCCCGCTGCGCCCATGTCCTGGATGGCGACGATCGCGCTCGTGCGCATCGCTTCGAGGCAGGCCTCGAGCAGCACCTTCTCGGTGAACGGGTCCCCGACCTGGACGGTCGGCTTCTTCTTCTCGCTCTCGGCGTCGAAGGCGTCCGACGCCATGGTGGCGCCGTGGATGCCGTCGCGTCCGGTGCGCGAGCCGACGTAGAGGATCGGATTGCCGGTGCCCGCGGCGCGCGCCTTGAAGATCCGCTCGCGCCGCGCGATGCCGAGCGCGAAGGCATTGACCAGGATGTTGCCGTCGTAGGAGGGATGGAAGCCGGTCTCGCCGCCCACGGTCGGGATGCCCATGCAGTTGCCGTAATCGCCGATACCGCGCACCACCCCGTCCACCAGCGAGCGCATGCGCGGCGCGTCGAGGCGCCCGAAGCGCAGCGCGTCGAGCATCGCCACCGGGCGTGCGCCCATGGTGAAGACGTCGCGCAGGATGCCACCGACCCCGGTCGCCGCGCCCTGGTAGGGCTCGATGTAGCTCGGGTGGTTGTGGCTCTCCATCTTGAACACCGCCACCCAGCCGTGCCCGACCTCCACCACGCCGGCGTTCTCGCCCGGGCCCTGCAGCACGCGCGGACCCGAGGTCGGGAACTCCTTGAGGTAGACCTTCGAGGACTTGTACGAGCAGTGCTCGCTCCACAGCGCCGAGGTGATGCCGAGCTCGGTCAGGGTCGGCGTGCGGCCGAGCAGCCCCTGCAGACGCGCGTATTCGTCCTCGGAGAGGCCCAGCTCGCGCGCGAGCGGAAGGTCGACGCGGGGCTGCGTGGCGGTGGTCATCGCGCCGCCCCGGCCAGGCGTCCGAACGCTCCCTGCGCGAGGCTCTCGAACAACGCCAGCCCGTCCTTGTTGCCGAGCACCTCCTCGGCACAGCGCTCGGGGTGCGGCATCAGGCCGAGCACGTTGCCGGCCTCGTTGCAGACGCCGGCGATCGCGCGCGCCGAGCCGTTGAAGTTCCAGGCCGGGTCAATCTCGCCGGTCGGCGAGACGTAGCGGAAGACGACCTGGCGAGCGGCCTCGAGCCGGTCGAGCTCGCCCGCGAAGTGCTCGAAGTTGCCCTCGCCGTGCGCGATCGGCATGCGGATCACCTGGCCCTCGGAGTAGCGGCGGGTGAACGGCAGGTCGGCGCGCTCCACCCTCACCCAGACGTCGCGGCACTCGAAGCGCAGGCCGGCGTTGCGGCGCAGCGCCCCGGGCAGCAGGTGCGACTCGGTCAGCACCTGGAAGCCGTTGCAGATGCCGAGCACGAAGCCGCCCTTGTCGGCGTGGGCGCGCACCGCCGCCAGGACGGGCGCGAGCGCCGCCATGGCGCCGCCGCGCAGGTAGTCGCCGTAGGACCAGCCGCCGGGCAGGACGACGAGGTCACAGCCCTTGAGCGAAGTGTCCTCGTGCCAGAGGAAGACGACCTCCTGGTCGAGCACGTGCTTCAAGACGTGGTAGACGTCGTGGTCGCAGTTGGAGCCCGGGAACACGACGACGCCGCATTTCATGCGCCGGCCCCGTTGACGAGCTCGATCCGGTACTCCTCGACGACGGTGTTGGCGAGCAGCTTCTCGCACATCTGGGCCAGCCGCTCGCCGGCGCTCTGCGCGTCGTCGGTGCCCAGGTCGATCTCGAAGGACTTGCCGGCGCGGACCTCCCGGACCTCGGAGAAGCCGATGCGGGAGAGGGCTCCCTGGATCGCCTTGCCCTGGGGATCGAGGATCTCGCGGCGCGGGTAGACGGTCACGCGTGCCTTCAACTCGTCACCTCCAGCCACGGTGTGGGTTCGAACTGATCGGAGACCATGACGCCCAGGCGGGCGCCGGCGCGATCGAGGGTGTCGCCGACGGTCGCCGCGGCGAGCGCCGCGGTGTTGTTGGTGCGCGAGAGATGGTAGAGCACGACCCAGCGCAGCCGGTCGCAGAGGAGCTCGAGCAGCCCTTCGCTGGCGTCGCCGTTGGACAGGTGGCCGTGCCGCCCGGCGACGCGCTGCTTGAGCGGCCACGGGTAGGGACCGCTGCGCAGCATCTCGAGGTCGTGGTTCGACTCGAGCAGGAGCAGGTCGATCTCGGTCAGCCGGCCCCAGGCGAGCTTGCTGCGGCAGCCGAGGTCGGCGACCAGGCCGAGCCGCCGCCCGGCCCCGTCCTCGACCACGAAGCCGACCGGCTCGCGCGCGTCGTGGGGAACCAGGAACGGCTCGACCGCGAAGCCCGCGATCTCGACCGGCCTCCCCGATTCGATCCTCTCGACGCGCGCCACGACGTCGGGCGGCAGCTCGCAGCCGGCGAGCGTGCCGGCCGTCGCCCAGACCGCGCACCTGTGGCGCAGCGCGAAGCGCCCGGCGCCGCGGATGTGGTCCTCGTGCTCGTGGGTGAGGAGGAGATCGGTGATCGAGCGCGGGTCCACCCCGACCCGCTTCATCCGCCGCTCGAGCTCCCGGCACGAGAACCCGGCGTCGATCAGGATCCGCCGCGCGCCCGACTCGACCACGACGGCGTTGCCGCCCGAGCCCGAACCCAACACGACCGCCCGCAAGGGCGGTGAGAGAGCCTCCGAATCTTCAAACGGGAGGGGGGCCTGCACGGCGAGGACAGTCTATCGCAGCATCGCGCAGGTCCCCACGCGACTCCGCTTCGGTTTCGTCGTCCGAGTCCGCGGGCGGCGACCTAGCCGCCGCTGGTGGCGGTGCCGGCGCGGATGGTGAGGACCTGGCCGGGACGCAGCATGTTGCTGCGCAGGCCGTTGTCGGTCCGGATGCGCTCGATCGTGGTGCCGTAGCGCGAGGCGAGCATCCAGAGGTTGTCGCCGGAGCGCACGCGGTGCCGGACCTCGGTGCCGGGCGCCACGTCGGCCCTCGCCACCGACGCGCTCCGGGACGCGCCCGACGAGCTCGCGCTCCCCCGCCCCGCCGGGACCTGCAGGCGCTGGCCGACCGAGAGCCGGTTGGCACTGCGCAGGCGATTGAGCGACATCAGCGCCGAGACGCTGGTGTGGTAGCGCGAGGCGATCTGGGAGAGCGTCTCGCCCTGGCGCACGCGGTGGGTCGTGACCTCGACCTTGGGCGGCTTCCACTCCGGGATCGAGGCCAGGCTGGTGGCGAGCGCGGGCCCGCGGCCGAGCGGCACCTCGAGCGCGTAGGGCGCGTTCGGCGTGGCGTTCCTGCGCAGCTCCGGGTTGAGCTTCGCGATCGTGCCCGCCGGCAGCGCGAGCGCCTGGTCGAGCGCCTCGAGCTTGACCGCGCGCGCGACCTGGATCGTCTCGGTGGCCACCGCGGGCAGCGGCTCGGGCAGCACGAAACCGTACTTCGCGGGGTCCTCGAGGATGGCGAGCGTGGCGAGGAAACGCGGCACGTAGCGGCGCGTCTCCTGGGGCAGGCGCGCGTAGAGGTCCCAGAACTGGTCGAAGTAGCCCTCGCGCTGCTTCTGGATCTGGCGCAGCACGTTGCCCTCGCCGCAGTTGTAGGCGGCGAGCGCGGTCATCCAGTCGCCGAGCAGCTCGTGGAGGTCGGTGAGGTAGGCGATCGCCGCCTGGGTCGACTTCTCCGGGTCCATGCGCTCGTCGATCCAGTCGGAGCGGTCGAGGCCGTAGCGGTAGCCGGTCGAGGCGATGAACTGCCAGAGACCGACCGCGCGGGCGCGCGACTGGGCGCGGTCCTTGAAGCCGCTCTCGACCAGCGGGAGCCAGGACAGCGCCTCGGGCAGGCCGGCCTTCTGCAGCTCGGCCACGATCATCGGCCGGTAGAGCCCGGAGCGCCGGTACGACTCGAGGAAGAACTCGCGCTCGCCGCGCTGGAAGCTCGCGATCTCGCGCCGCACGTCGTCGTTGATCTCGCGCGGAATCGAGCGGTCGGGGTCGCCCACCGCGCTCTTGCGCGAGGCGTAGATCTCGACCACGCGGCGCGAGATGAGCTGGCGCAGGTTCTCCTTCTCCTGGGCGACCAGCGCGTCGCCGTTGAGCGGTACGCTGGCCATCAGCTGGTAGGCGTGGTCGAGCGCGGCGAAGGCCTCGTCGAGCTCGCCCCGCTCCCACGACTCCGCCGCCGACTCGTAGGCGTCGAGCGAGTCGTGGAGCAGGCCCGCGGCGTCCGACTCCGGGTCGCTGCCCGCCTCGGCGAGCTCGGGGACCTCCTCGATCCCCTCCGCCTCCGCGCCGGGCTCGATCCCGGCCGGCACCGGCTCGTCCACGGCCGCTTCGGGGGCCGGGAGCTCGACCGCTGCCGCGCCCGCGGACTGCGCGGCCTCGGCGACCGGCGGGGCCGGCTCCTGCGCTGCCGCCGGCGTCGCGGTCTTCGGCTCGCGGTGGCCGCTGCAGGCGAGGGCGGAGCAGAGCACCCCGCACGCCACGGCCAGCAACCTGGTCCTCGATTCCGCCATCGCCGACCCCTTTCGACGCCGCGCGCCCGGATCGCTCTGCCTTCGCTCCCCGGGCCGGCACGACCGGGCCCGTTCGCGCGGGCATTGTAGCGGCGAAGCGGCGGCGCGCCAGCCACCCGCTCCGCACCCGGCCGGCCCGGCTCCCGGAGCGGCCGGCGCGGGGCGCCCGCGGCGGGGCCACGCCCGCCCTGCGATTGCGGGCGCGCGTGGACCGCCGAGGGGGGGTCGGAGTCAGCGCTTCGCCGCGAGCGCCGCGAGCGCCGCGCGCAGCGCCTCGGAGGCGCCGGGCTCCCGGGCCAGCGCGGCCAGGAAGCGGCGGCGGAGCTCGGGCGGCGGCGCCTGGTCGAGCTCGCGCTCGCCGAGCAGCTGCTGCAGCTCGACCGAGCTCGCGACCAGCTGCGCGGCCTCGGTGCGCAGCATGCCGGCGCGCAGGCTGCGCGACGCGTCGCCCTCGCCCGCGAACGGTCCGACGCTGGTCACCAGCTCCAGCCAGTCGAGACCGAGGGCGGACGGCGGGCGCGGCTCGAGCGTCGCGAGGCCGGGCGCGCGCGCGAGCGCGTCCCGCGCCCGGAGCAGGCCGGCGCCGAAGTAGGTGCGGTAGTAGCGGCGCGCGCGCGCGTCGCCCGCGGGGCCGGCGTCGGCCGCGGCGAGCAGCGCGCGATAGACCGCTTCGGTCTTCTTCCAGCTCCGCCAGTCGGCGTCGCCGAACCCGGCGCGGTGGCGCTCGAGCCAGAGCGCGGCGGCGGCCGCGACCTGGGGCGTCGAAGCCGAGGTCCCGGCCCCGTCGAGGTCGACCAGGTTCGACGGCGGCACGCGCGAGAGCACCGCCCAGGGCACGTTCGGCGTGTAGCCCGCGAGCGCATGGTCCATCGCCGAGAGCGGACCGTAGCTGCCGCGCAGCGCCCAGCTCCCGACCTTGCCGCGCAGCCAGGAGAACGCGCTCGCCGCCCTGGCGTAGGTCTTCCGGTCGGCGGTGGCGCCGGTGACCGCGATCACGCGGCGGAAGCGCGCCGGGTAGACGATGCTCTTCGGGCTCCGGACCGGCAGCAGCGGGGGCTGCAGGAAGTCCCCCGCCGCGGTGAACATCGCGACGCCGGCGTCGTAGGCCGCGTCCACGGCGTCCGCCAACGCCTCCGAGGGCAGTCCGCCCATGCTCATCGACAGCACGTCCGCCTGCTCGCGCCGGGCCAGATCGAAGGCGCGCACCATGCGCCCGGTGGTCAGGTGGATGACCGAGGGGCTGACGCGGAACTCGCGCACCTCGGCGAACGGCGCCCCGCCGAGCGGCGCGGGCGCGAGGGCGCGGCCGTCGACGCCGGTGAGCGTCATCTCGCCGCCGGCCAGGATCGAGAGCGTGCCGGTGCCGTGGCCGGGATTGCAGCCGAAGCAGTCGGCGGCCGGGTCCTCGCCCGGCGGGCGCGGCGGGTCGCCGGCGGTGAAGTCGAGCGAGGCCGCGCGCTCGAGATGCGGCGGCAGCGCCACGTGGTCGCCGTCGTAGCCGGTGTCGAGGTGGACGACGCGCACGCGCGGCGCGCCCGGGGCGAGCGCGGCCTCGACCTCGCGCCGCGCGCTGGCGAGCTGCGAGTAGGCGTCCGAGAGATGCCAGGCCGGATCGTCCGGCGCCGGCCAGTGCGGCGACGGCTCCAAGCAGATCGTCGCCTCGCGGCCCACGCTCGTCGAGCGACAGGTCTTGCGATCCTGCTTGCGCCGCTCCGCGGCGCGCTCGAGGTCGGGATCGGGCCGCGCCACGTCCGGCTCGAGCGCCAGCAGGCGGGGACCGGCATCGCCGGCGGCGAGCGCGGCGAGCGGACCCGGACCTGCGGCGCCACCGAGCAGCCGGTGGGCGAGATCCCAGGGGTTCGTGATCCCGTCGCCCGCCGCCGCGGCGGCGAACGCCGCGGGCGGCCGCACCAGGAGCCAGGTCCGCCCGCCTCCCGCCGCCGCCGGCCCGAAGCTTCCGCCGCCCTCGCCGGGCACCTCGAGCAGCGGCTCGACCGCGAATCCCGAGCCCGCCATCGCGGCGCCGAGGGTGCCGGTGTCCGCGCCCGGCGCGCCGGCCGCGCCGGCCAGCTCGACCAGGTAGCCGCCGCTCGAGCGCCAGCCGTGCTCCTCCGCCCGGGCGCGGCACGCCGGCGCCAGCGCGAGCACCGCAGCGAGCGCGACCCTCAGTAGGGCGACAGGGCCTGGTTGGGCTGGGCGTACTCGACGTCGGAGCGGGCGCGGAGCCGCTCCAGCAGGGTGAGCGTGAGCTGGCGCAGGTCGAGCACCACGCGGGACACGCCCGCGTCGGTCGCCACCGCGAGGGGCCAGCCGGTCTCCTGCGCGACCGCCGCCGTCGCCCGTTCGAGCGCCGCGGCGTCCGCCCCCGGCGCCAGCTCGACCACGCGCACCGCGAAGGTCGAGGCGGGGCGCACGAGCTTGCGCTCCGGCTCCGGTGCCGTGGCGACGATCTCCGTGCAGGCGGTCAGCCGGGCCTCGAGCATCTCGCGCAAACGCTCGCGCTCGATCGTGAGCACGAGCTCCCCGCCCGAGGTCACCTGCCGGGCCGCCAGCGGCACGCCCAGCGGCGCGAGCGACCTGGCGAGCTCGGCGGCGAGCGCCTCGTCCGCGGCCGGCGCCGCCGTCTGCGCCACCCGCTCGGCCAGGGGCGTGCCCTTCGCGAAGCGGACCACCAGCTCGCCCGGCACGATCGCGGCCGGCAGGGTCTCCGGCGCGGGCGTCGCCGTCTGCGCGGGCGTCGCCGTCTGCGCGGGCGCGGGCGAGGTCGCCGCCAGGGCGGCGAGCAGCAGGATCGGTCTCCAGGTGTCGCGCTTCATGGCTCCTCATCGGCCGGGCTCCCCGAGAGCGGGGGCCGGAGCACGGTCGACGCGCCTCCAGAGCAGCAAGAAGGCTGCCATGGCCGCCAGCACGAAGGCCTGGCCGAGCCCGTGATGGTAGATCACGAACCGGTCCGGATCCGCGACGCCGAGATGGAAGAGGGCGACCAGGCGCGCCAGGTTGGCGGCGAGCAGGGTCGCGGCGCCGGCCAGCGCACCGGCCAGCCGCGCCCCGGCCGAGCGCGACCGGAGCGCGGCCACGGCGGCCACCACCGCCGCCGGTCCGAAGCCGACGCAGGCGGCGGTGACCTCGTAGGCGAAGCCACCCGGCGCGCGGAGCACCGCCCCGGTGCGCAGGGCCGAGGCGCCGGTCACCTCGAGCAGGCGGCGCACCAGCTCCGCGGTCACCGCTCCGGGCGCCGGTCCCAGCGCGAGCGCCATCGCCTCCCCCGCGCCGACCGCGGCGAGCCCCAGCCCGAGCGCCGCCGCGGGCAAGGCGAGGGTCCGCGCCCGCAGGCGCGGACGGGCGATCTTCACCGCCCGGTCCCGCGCGCGCGGCCGAGCGCCACCGCGGCGAGCGCGGCGGCGACGAGCGCCCCGAACGGACCGAGCGCGGGCACCGGCTGCGGCTCGACCGGGACCGGGGACACCGGATCCGGCCGGTCGGGCGGCGTCGGTCCGGGGCCGGTGGCGTCGGCGACGAAACCCGCCTGGAGCAGGCCGGCTCCGCACGGGCGCGGACACTCCGACGGCGAGCGCGAGAGGGCGTGCGCCTTGAGCTCCGACTCGATCTCGGCCGGCGAGAGCCCGGGCCGCCGCGCCAGGAGCAGTGCCGCCACGCCGGCCACGTGCGGAGCCGCCATCGAGGTGCCGTTGTAGTAGGCGTAGCCGCCGTCGACGTAGGAGAGCACGCCGTCGACATGCCCGTTGCCGTCGCGGTCGCTCGCCACGTCGCCGCCCGGCGCCATCAGGTCGACCGCCGAGCCGAAGTTCGAGTAACGCAGGACGAGCTTGCCCTCGAGGTCGCCGGCCGCCACCGAGATCACCCCCCTGCAGCCCGCGGGCGTGAAGCCGGAGGCGTCTTCGGCCTCGTTGCCCGCCGCCACCACCACCGCCGTGCCCGCCGCGACCGCGTCGTCGATGGCGCGCTGCATCGCGGGCGAGTTGCTGCAGCTGCCGCGCCCGCCGAGGCTCAGGTTGACGATCCTGGCCGGACGCGCGATGGGCGCCACCCCCGGTACGTCGAGGCCGGCCGCCCAGCGGATGGCGTCCGCGATGTCCGTGGTCGAGCCGCCGCACTTGCCGAGCACCCGCACGGGCACCACGCCGACCTTCCAGGCCACGCCGGCCACGCCGGTCGATTCGTTCGAGCGCCCGACGCCGATCGTGCCGGCGACGTGGCTGCCGTGCCAGCTCGAGGGCAGGTCGCGGTCGGGCACCGGCAGGCCCAGGAAGTCGCCGCATTCGCCGCGCGCGACGGAGTCGCCGGTGTCGGTCGGGTCGGTGTCGCGCCCGTCGCCGTCGTTGGCGACGCCGGAGTCCGAGATCAGGTCGATGCCGGGGAGCAGGTTGGGACTGCCCTGGATGTCTTCGTGCAGGGGCAGGATGCCGGTGTCGATCACCGCCACCACCACCTGAGGGTCCCCGGTCGTCGCGTCCCAGACCGGCGGCAGGCCGATGCCCCCGGCGGCGCTCCGCGCCGCGCCGGCGCGGGCGAAGTAGTGCCACTGCTCGACGAAGCGCGGGTCGGGCGGCTCGGCGGCGATCTGGAAGCGGTAGTTGGGCTGCACGTAGTCGACCTCCGGCCGCTCGGCGAGCTGGCGCACGAACTGGCGTGTCTGCTCGACCCGTTCCTCGGCCGACATCGGCGTGAGCCCCCCGCCCGGCAGGCTGATCACCAGCTCGCCGCCCGAGGTGCGTCGGAAGGCCCCGCCACCCGACAGCGTGGACAGCCAGGCCGGCTCGGCGCCGCCGGCGGCCTCCGGCTTGAGCTTGACGACCACCTGTCCGGGCACGAAGTCCTGGACGGCGAGGCGCTTCTCGAGCAGCACCTGGGCCCGGCGCGCCTCGGCACCCTCCTTCTCCCGCACCGCCGCGGGCGGGGCGGCCTGGGACGGGGAAGCCGCCGCGGCCCGGGCCCTCGTGGCCGTGGCGGGAGGTGGCGCCTGGGCGCCGGCGACCGCGGCCGAGACCGCGAGCACCACGATGGCGATGAGAGCGGGCGAACGGGTCCTCATGGGGCCCTCCTTTCCGGGTTTCATCCGAAGGAAACCGCGTCGGGCCCGCGGGGGGGCCAGACGACTCGTCCTCGGGTTGGCGCGGGGCCTCACCGGGTAGGACGAACGGGGCGCGCCGACCGGTCGCGCCGACCCGGGACCTTGACCCACGCCCACCCCGCCCGTACGATCGCGGCGATTCCTCTCGGAGGCGGCATGCTCGCGGAGCGCGGCGCGCAGGCGCGAGGCGGCAGCGAGGCACGACCCTCGGCCGTGGAGCGGCTGATGGCGTGCGTGCTGCCGTTTCTCGTGCGCTGGACCCACCGCACGCTCCCCGCCCGGGCGCGGCGCCGAATGGACTCGGAAGACTTCGTCCAGGAGGCGCTGATCGGCGCGCTCCAGCACCTGCCCGACCTCGCCGTCCGCGCGCCCGAAGCCCTGCTGCCCTACCTGCAGCAGACGATCCGCAACCGCATCCGGGACGAGATCCGCCGCGCCGCCAAGGTCGAGACCGGCGGCACGGCCGACGACCGCGCTGCCGACCGGGCCCCCTCCGCGCTCGACCGTGCCATCGACGCCGAGCACGACGCGCGTTTCCGCGCCGCCCTGACGCGCCTCGAGCCCGCGGAGCGCGCGCTGGTGGTCGGGCGCGTCGAGCTCCAGCTGAGCTACCTGGAGCTCGCCGCCGCCACCGGGCGCCCCACCGCCGAGGCGGCGCGCGCCGCCACGCGGCGCGCCGTGCTCAAGCTGGCGCGGCTGGTCGGCGAGAGCTGAGGCTGCCGGTCAGTCCGGTCGCGGAACCGGGAGACCGAGCCAGGCGTAGAAGTCGCGGTGGTCGGCGCCCAGCTGGGCGGCGAGCACGCCGTTGCGCCGGAGCCAGGTGCCGACGAAGCCGCGCAGGTCCCGTTCGATCCTGGAGCCGGGCTCGGGCGGCGCGCTGAGCGCGACCGCGCGCTCGAGGACGCTCTGCTCGAAGCGGGTGTCGAGCGCGCCCGACGGCGGATCGGTGGCGACGATGCCCTGGGGCGAGAGCTCGCGCACCGGACCCGGCAGGCGCTCGACAGCGATCACCCGTGCGGAGCGATCGAAGACCAGCCGCGCGAAGGGAGCCGCCACGCGCACCGCGTCGGACAGGCGCATCGGGTCGAAGCCGTGGGCCGCCTCGTACTGGACCCAGACCGTGTCCGGCCCGGGCGGCCAGGCGAGCGGCAGCGGCGGCGTGCGCACGCGCCGCCAGAGGAACGGCGGGGCTCCGCCGGGCAGGCCGGCTTCGACCCCCTCGAAGATCCGCTCCAGCCGGGCCTCGACCTCGGCCGGGGCGAGCGGGGCTCCGGCGCGGGCGCACCCCGGCGCGAGCAGGGCGAGGGCCAGCAGGAGGCGGGCGCGGCGGCGGCTCAGAACGTGTGGATCCCGCCCTGCTCGAGGAAGCCGAGGCGGCTCTGGCCGAGGGCGGCCACCTCGTCCCGGATGCGGGCGATCGAGGGCGGTTTGAGATGGTGGAGCGCGACCGGGACGTCGGCCTCGAGCTGCTTGAGCTGGACGGCGAGGGTCTGGGGCGTCAGGTGCCCGGAAACGTCGGCGATCGGCTGCAGCGCGTTCTCGAAGCTCACGTCGACCCACACGCCGCGCAGCTCGGCGGCCGCGTTGGCGACCTCCCAGAGCCGCTTGGTGGGTCCGGTGTCGCTCGACCAGACCAGGGCTGAGCGCCCGTCCTCGATCAGGAAGCCGAAGGTCGGCACCGGATGATCGACCGGAATGGGCGTCAGGCGCAGCCCCTCGATCTCGATCGGCACCTCCGCCGCCAGCTCGTGGAAGCGCATGACCGGCAGCAGGTGGTTGGGCAGGCGCGTGAAATCGGGCCAGACGTCGTTGTTGAACAGGTTCTTGCGGATCGCGTAGATGGTCGGCGCCGAGGCGTAGATGTCGACCGCGTCCCGGAGCTTCCCGAACACGTTCTCGATGAAGAACGGCAGCGAATTGGTGTGGTCCATGTGCGAGTGCGAGAGCACGATGGACTGGACCTGGCGCTGGCGCTCGATGGGCAGGGCCTGCGAGAGCGAGCCGGCGTCGAGCGCCAGGACGTCGTCGAGCAGCAGGCAGGTCATCCTGCAATCGGGGCTCTCGCCGCCGTAGCAACCGAGGATCTCGACCTTCATGAGCTACCAGTGATTGTACTCACGGTCGAGTCGGGCCGACAAGGAATCGGCCAACTTCGCCCCCTCCTCGGTGGTGAAGCGCCCGGAGTCGTAGAGGCGGTTGAAGGCACCCACCACGTCCGGGCAGAGGTGGCTGCCGGTCACGCGCCGGATCTCGGCGGCGGCCGTCTCGGCGACCAGCGCCCGCCGGTAGGGGCGGCTGGTGGTCATCGCGTCGAAGGTGTCGGCCACCGCCACGATGCGCGCCGGCAGCGGGATGCGCTCGGCGGTGAGCCCGTCCGGGTAACCGTTGCCGTCCAGCCGCTCGTGGTGGCTGCGCACGATCGGAACCAGCGGCCGCAGGCTCTCGATGCGCGCCACGATGGCAGCCCCGTCCACGGTGTGGCGGCGCATGATCTCCGCCTCCGGGGGGTCGAGCGGCCCGGGCTTGAGCAGCACGCCGTCGGGGATGCCGATCTTGCCGATGTCGTGGAGCGTGGCGCCCAGTCGCAGGCGCTCGAGCTCGGCGTCGGCCAGGTTCAGATCGTGGCCGAGCAGCAGCGAGTAGGCGACCACGCGGTGGAGGTGGCCGCCCGTGTAGGGGTCCCGGCGCTCGACCGCGTCGGCGAAGGCGGTCACCGTCTCGACGAAGGTCCGCTGCAGTCGCGCGTAGAGGCGCGCGTTCTCGAGCGCGTGCGCGACCGAGCCGGCGAACAGCTGCATGCGGCGCAGGTCGTCGTCGCTGAAGCCCTCGCTCTCGAGCGGATTGAGCAGCTGCAGGACGCCGATCACGCGTCCGCGCGAGATCAGCAGCACCGCGAGGATGGCGCGCGTGTCGAAGTCGCGGGCGGCGTCCCCGATCCAGCGCGGATCGCTGGTGACGTCGGCGATCACCTCCGCCCGGGCCGTGGAGGCCACGCTGCCCACGATGCCTTCGCCGAGCCGGATGCGCAGATCCTGGATCTCGGGCGCCGCGCGCCCGCGCACGACGCGGAAGAACAGCTCGCCGCGCGTCTCGTCGAGCTCCCAGATCGAGCTCGTCTCGGCGGCGCAGAACTGCTCCGCCTTCTCGAGCGCGAGGGTCAGGACCCGGCGCAGGTCGAGGGTCTCCGCGAGCGCGCGCCCGAGCTCGAGCAGGGTCTCCTGCTCGGCCAGCCGCAGCTCGAGCTCGCGCGCGTCCACGACCTCAGAACCTCGAGCCGATCCAGAAGGAGGAGCTGAAGCCCTCGGGATCGCCGTCCTTGAAGTCCCACCGGCGCGCGAAGTCCCAGTTGAGGTCGAGCCCGCCGAACTGGATGGTCACGCCCCAGCCGTACGAGGACAGGCCGTCCTCGAGCCGGTTCTCGTCGCTGTCCCAGAACTCGAAGTCCTGTCCCAGCTGCTCGAACCAGGCGCCGCCGACGTCGAGGAAGATCCGCCCCCGGATGCCGCGGAAGTCGAAGAACGGCCCGATCAGGGCGTCGATGAGCGGGAAGCGGTACTCGAGGTTGGCGAAGAAGGCGCGGTCGCCCAGGATGGAGCGGTAGTCGAAGCCGCGCAGGGTGTCGAGACCGCCGATGTAGAAGTAGCTCGCCTGGTTGCCGTCCGCGTAGCCGCCCCACAGGCGCATGGCGAGGTTCGTGCGCTGGGAGACCTGGACGTAGCGCCGCGCGTCGAGCTCGGTGCGCCAGTCGAGGGCGCCGCTCTCTTCGGTGTCGTAGCCGTAACTGGTCGCGAACCGCCAGCGGCCGCCGTCGATCGGCCCCTCGCGCGTGTTGACCGTCGAGTCGCCGGTCAACGAGGCCTGGACCAGCGGGATGGCGTCGTCGCTGACCTCGATGAAGCCGATCTGCCCGGTCACGGGATCCTGGGCGATGAAGCTGTAGCTGCGCGAGTAGGCCCCGGCGCCGACCTCGAACCGGTGGTAGAGCGAGAAGGGGTAGCCCCAGGAGGCGATCAGCGCGGTGACGCGGTAGACCTGCTCGCGGTCGAGGAAGCCGGGCGTGACCGGGCTCTGCTCGCCGATCACGTAGTAGTCGCGGTAGTCGAAGAGCCGGATGCCCCAGTAACTGCGCCGGGACAGGTCGACGTACTGGATGTCGAAGTCCGAGAAGGTGTCGACGGTCGAGAGCACGACCTGCAGCCTGCGGTTGCCCAGGTAGTCCGAGAACGAGAGATAGGCCTGGCCGAGGAAGAGCTGGTCGTCGGTGACGCCGACCGAGCCGCCGCCGTCCTCGAGGAAGAGCTTGAAGCCGCCGTAGTCGGCCTTGTTGCCCTCGTCGATGGTGACCCGGATGTCGGGCTCGAACACCGGCGTCGGCTCGGCCGCCGGCGCCTCGACCGCGGGCGCAGCCTCGGCAGCCTCGGCAGCCTCGGCAGCCTCGGCCGCCGCCGCCTCCTCGGTCTGCGAGGAGACGGGCTGCTCGAGGTCGACGACGTAGAGGTCGAAGTCGCCGCGCCAGAGGCCGGCGTAGACGACCGTGTCCCGCCCTTCCTCGCCCTTGAGCGCGGTCGGCAT
>Ga0102851_10000170_pt1 | contig 28763 bp, 25 predicted proteins | sample Mud3Dept3metaG_FD_79558 | JGI IMG/M metagenome (GOLD analysis project Ga0102851, IMG submission 79558) | Freshwater wetland microbial communities from Ohio, USA, analyzing the effect of biotic and abiotic controls - Mud 3 Core 4 Depth 3... | ecosystem: Environmental > Aquatic > Freshwater >... | reverse complement strand
TGAGCGAGACGTTGATCACGGCCTCGGCATCCGTGAACGCCTTGGTCGCGATCGTGACCGGGGTCGAGCCGCCGGTGGCGACGGTGACGGTGTCGCCGTCGTCGTTGAGCGATAGCAGGCCCACCGAGGCGACCGCGAAGTTCGTCACGCCCGGGCAGTTCGGCGTGCCGCCGGCCCACACCACGATCGCCTTGCCGGGGGCGACGGTCGTCCCCGCCGCGAACACGTGGCGGGGGATGGTCGGGGCCCCGGTCTCCGCGATCGTGACACCCGCGAGGTCGAGCGTGTGCGACGAGACGTTCACGAGCTCGACGAACTCGTCGAAGGTGTTCGTCGTCAACCCGTCGCAGTTGGTGTCGGACACGTTGTCCGCCGCCATGATCTCGTTGATCACGAGGTCGCCCGCGACCGGCGCCATCACTGCCGAGACGATCTTGAGATCGAGCAGGTAGCGCGGCACCGCGATCCCATCGAAGTCTTCGATCTTGATCGTGTACGTGCCCGCGGGGAGGACGCCCTCGTTCGGGTTCGCGGCCCCGCCGTCGACGGCGCTGTCCTGGGGGCCGAGGTAGGAGCACAGCTGGTCACCGTCGTCGTCATCGCTGAACAGCGCGGTCGCGTTCATGGTCGGGTCCCCGGTCGAGGCGAACAGGTGCACGAGGGTGTCGTTGTCCTTGCAGTCGACGGTCGTCAGCGTGCCGACGCCCTGGTAGGTGATGGCGGCGTCGAGCGTGTCGTACGCTTCGATGTGCACGGTCGCCGGCGCGGTGAGCGTGAACCGGTAGAGGTCGACCTCGCCCGCGGTGAACGAACCCTTGATGATGTGGTCGCCCGGGGACAGCACCTGCGCGGTCGTGCCGTTGGGCTCGGCCTCTGCGACATCGAACTCGAGCACGCAGTTCGCCGAGCAGCGGTCGCCGCTGGCGGCGTTGCCGTCGTCGCACTCCTCGTTCGCGTCGATCAGGCTGTTGCCGCACGTCAGCGTGCAGGCCGACGGCGTGCCGGTGCACACGAAGCCGGGCTCGGTCTGGCAGGTCGCGCTGCAGCCATCGGCGCCGATCGCGTCGCCGTCGTCGCAGGTCTCGCCGGGGTTGAGCATGCCGTTGCCGCACGCGAGCATGCACGTGGACGGCGCGCCGGTGCAGATGTAGCCGGGCTCGGTCTGGCAGACCGAGTTGCAGCCGTTGCCGTTCACCGTGGCGCCGTCGTCGCAGGTCTCGCCTGCGTCGATCACGCTGTTGCCGCAGGTCTGGGTGCAGACCGAGGCGGCGGGCGGCGCCGTCGTGCACGTGTAGCCGGGCTCCTCCTCGCAGCGCGCGTTGCAGCCATCGCCGCTCATCAGGTCGCCGTCGTCGCAGATCTCGTCGAACGTCATCGGGATCGCCGAGATCGGATCGATCGCGCCGTTGCCACACAGCGTGGGCCGCGCGGTCACCGTGAACGAGTACGAGCCGACATCGGCGGCCGCGTAGCCGTCGATCACGACGTAGTAGGTGCCGGCGGGGAGCGCCGTGTACTCGAGGAGCTCGTCGGACGGGTACTCGTCGTCGCAGCCATCCGCGCCCGTGTACTCGTCGACGTCCGTCGCCGGGTCGCACGGGGCCGCGAGGACGCGGACGACCGTGTCGAACATGTTGGTCGAGGTCACCGAGACCGAGACGTCACGGACGTCGGTCGTCGTGAACCGGTAGACGTGATCCTTGCCGGCGCCCGTCGTCGCGTCGATGCCGCTGCAGGTCGCCATCGGGACCTGATTCGTGCTGGCCGTCGTGTCGCCGGTGGCGGTGCCGATGAGGACGCCCGCGGTGTTGGTGAAGTTGACGATGTACGGCGCGGCGCAGGTGCCGGCCGGGGTCGCCATCGCGCAGGTCGACGGCATCCCGGTGCAGATGTAGCCGGGCTCCTCGGTGCAGAGCCCGCTGCAGCCGTCGCCCGCGGCCGTGTTGCCGTCATCGCAGGTCTCGGGCGTCACGACGGCGCCGTTGCCGCAGCCGGCCGGCGTCTCGGTCTGGCAGCTCGACGAGCAGCCATCGCCGCTCGTCGTGTTGCTGTCATCGCAGGTCTCGCCGCCATCGACGGCGCCGTTGCCGCACAGCATCGGCGACTCGGTCTGGCAGGTCGCCGAGCAACCATCGCCGCCCGCCGTGCCGCCGTCGTCGCACTGCTCGGTGCCTTCGACGGCGCCGTTGCCGCAGCTCATCGTGAGCTCGGTCGTGCACGTCGCGGAGCAGCCGTCGCCGGCCGCCGTGTTGCCGTCATCGCATTGCTCGGCACCCTCGCGGGTGCCATCGCCGCAGACGGCGTTCGTTCCGGGGTTGCCATCGTCGCCGCAGGCCGCGGCGAGCGAGACGAGAAGCAGGGCGCTGAGCCGAATCGTCCGGGTCGTCATATAGGCCGCGACGTACCACGCGCCCCGTCGACGATGCCAGGACTGAATCCGCTCCAGGTGGCAATCGGCTATCGTCCCGCGATGCGCATGCCGAGCCTTGCGGGTATTGTGATCACCGTCGCACTTGCGGCTTGCGGTGGGGCGGCGCAGACCGCTCCCGCACGCCCCGTCGAGCCACCAGCCCCGACGACGTGCGACGCCTCGCACGCGACCCTCCTCGTGCCGTCCCCGACCGAGCCCGACCGCGCCGAGCTCGAGAAGCGGATCCAGCGACTCGAGGCCGAGCTCGCCGCTCGCGAGCGCGACAGCGCGCAGGCCGCGTCGGAGATCGTGATCGCGCTCGAGGGTCCGGTCCTGACGGTGCAGGCCGCGAAGCCCGGCGAGGTCCGCGGGATCGACGACAAGACCGCGCTGGTGGCCTCGAGGACGTTCATCGACGTCGTGGGGAGGTCGCGCGCCGAGATCCAGAGCTGCTACCAGGCTGCGCTGAAGGCGAACACGGCGCTCGCATCGAAGATGGTCTCGCTCGTGATCTCCGCGACGTTCACGTCGGGGGGCGCGTACCAGCGCTCGACGACCTCGCCGTCGCTCGGGGCCACGTTCGATGACTGCCTGCGCCTGGTGATCGCGGGCTGGAAGGTCGCGGGCCTGACCAACGCGACGACGTTCAAGGCCCAGGTCTCGCTCCGGCCGTGAACGGGATCTCGGTCGCGCTGCGCGCGCCACGTGGAGGTCTGCCAGTAGCCCGCGCGTTCTGGGATACGATGCGCGGCACTCATGCGCCCATCGATCCTGTCCTCGGTTCTCGCGACTGCATTGTTCGGCCTCGGGGCGTGCGGCGGTGCGCGCAGCCCGTATGCGACCACGGGAGGTGCGCTGCAGCTCTCGAAGGTCGTGCTCTACCGCAACGGCGTCGGCTACTTCGAGCGCGGCGGCAAGGTCTCCGGCGATGCGCTGACGATCCGCGTGCGCAAGGATCAGGTCAATGACCTGCTGAAGAGCCTGACCGTCGTCGAGCGCTCCGGCGGGCGCGCGGTCTCGATCTCGATGCCGCTCGATCCCCGGTCGTGGGCGAACGGCGCGATCGCGACGCTCGGACCGGGCAGCGGCAGCCTGTTCGAGGTGCTCGACAAGCTGCGTGGCACCGAGGTCACGCTGAAGACCGTCGACGGCGACGCGGTGCGCGGGCGGATCCTGATCGTCGAAGCGCTGCAGTCGGATGGCCGGCCGCGCCCGCAAGGCGACACCGGCAGCGACGGGGAGCAGGACTACAAGGTCACGCTGATCCGCGATCAGAAGCTCAGCGTCGTGCGGCTGTCGAGCGTCTCGGGGATCACGCTGCACAACGGCGACATCGCGGTGCAGTTCCAGCGCAGCCTCGATGCGACGGCCGGCGAGGGCATGTTCCAGCAGGTCGACGTGACGATCCGCCTCGCGGGCAAGAAGGCGAACGACCTCGTCGTCAGCTACGTGGTCAGCGCGCCGATGTGGAAGCCGACGTATCGCGTCGTCCTGCCCGAGGCGGGCAAGGGCCAGGCGCTGCTCCAGGGCTGGGCCGTCGTCGACAACACCACCGGCGAGGACTGGCGCAACGTCAAGCTCGCGCTGACGTCGGGCGCGCCGATCGCATTCCGCTACGATCTGCACACGCCGCGCGACGTCCAGCGCACGGACCTGTCGGCGGTCGGCACGCAGCGTCGCGCGACGGTGTCGGTCGGCGAGGCGGGTTACGCCCAGCCCGCGGCCGAGCCGGTCGCGGCGGCGCCTGCCCCGGAGGAGGCGAGGAGCGAGCGCGAGCGCGCTCCCTCGGCAACGGTGTCGAGCAAGACGCGCCCGAGCCCCAAGAAGCCGGCGACCAAGGCGAAGAAGGCCGACAGCCGCGGCGGCGGCGGCGGTGCGGCGATGGACTGGGACGAGTCGGACGCCCCGTCGCCGGACGCCTGGGACGGCAACATGCCGGTCGGCGGCGCGGTCGACGCCGATGCGCTCGCGCGCTCGATGGAGGCGCGCACGCGCGCGGCGAGCATCAGCGGCCTGACCCGCTACGACCTCGAGGAGAACCTCACCGTGCCCGACGGCACGTCGACGATGGTCGCGATCATCAATGCCAAGGTCGAAGGCGAGGAGACGTTCCTGTTCCGGCCGGGCGGGGCCGGGCAGGGCTACGAGGCGAACCCGTACCGCGTGATCCGGTTCAAGAACTCGACGCCGTTCGCGCTCGAGTCCGGGCCGATCTCGATCTACTCCGGCGGCAGCTTCGTCGGCGAGGGCATCAGCGAGCCGGTCAGCGCGGGCGTCGCCGTGACGATCCCGTTCGCGGTCGAGTCGAGCCTGCTCGTCGCGTCGAGCCTGCAGTACGGCGGCGACGAGATGCGCCTCGTCAAGATCGTCCGCGGCGTCATGGAGATCGAGAACTTCTCGCGGCGCCAGACGACGTGGGAGATCACGAGCCAGCAGCCGCGCACCACCGAGACCACGCTGTACGTCCGGCACCCCAAGGCCGGCGGCAGCTTCACGCTCGTCCCCCGCCCGACGGGCACCGAGGATCTCCCGGACGCGTACCTGATCCCGATCAAGCTCGCGGCGGGTGCGGTCACCAGCAAGCTCGAGGTGATCGAGCAGACGCCGTCGCGCAGCACGCTGTCGATCTGGGACACGCGCTCGCTGATGCTGCTCGAGGGGATCCTCGCGCAGGGCACGCTCGATCGGACGATCCGCGCCAAGCTCGAGCCGATCGTCAAGCTGCGGCAGGAGGTCGGCAAGATCGACACCGAGATCGAGGGCAAGACGCGGACGCGCGGCGAGCTCGATCAGCGCGCGCAGGAGACGCGGAGCAACCTCGAGGCGATCAAGAAGGACCCGGCGGCGGGCGCGCTGCGCAAGCGGCTCTCGGACCGGCTCGATCAGTTCGCGAAGGACGGCGACAAGCTCGGCCGCGACCTCGTCGAGCTGCAGACCAAGCGCACCGAGAAGAAGATCGCGCTCGAGGACATCATGCAGAACCTCGAGCTGATGCCGAAGGAGCCGCTCGCGCCGAAGAAGTAGCGGCCCCGCTCAGAGGCGGAACACGTAGAAGCTGACGTCGTCGCCGCAGTAGCACGGGCCGCTCGCGTAGCTGACCTCGGCGACCACGGTGCGCGTCGGCGCATCCCACGCCAGCCCGATCGCGCGCGTGCTGGCCGGGTAGCAGCCCTCCTGCTCCAAGGCGTGGCCGGCCAGCGGGTACTCCGCCTCGACGGGGAACCGGTGCTGCCACACGATCGTGTGGGCCTGGGTGTCGATGATCCGCACGGCATCGGCGAGCCGCTCGGCGCGCAGTGGCGCGGCCCCAGCGACGCCCGTGATCGCGCCCGACAGGGGATTGGGCTCGCCATCGATCAGCTCGAGGTCACGGCCGAACGTCGCCAGCGTGCGGAACTGCCTGGCATCGAGGGCGCGCTGCGCGGCTGCCGCGCGCTTGCCGATCTTCGCGTTCAGCTTCGGCCAGCCCGCATCGTCGGACTCGAGGTACTCGTCGGGAGACAGCACGACGAACGTCGACACGGCGCGCGAGGTCTTGGCATCGAGCAGCTTGATCGTCAGGCCCGGATAGCCGCGGCCGCCATCATCGGGGATGTACTTGATCGCGATCAGCGTGCCGTCGTCGGAGATCGCGGGGAAGCCGTCGTCCCACGCGCACGTGCCGCTCGCGTCGACGTTGACGACGCACGCCGTGTTGATCGACGGCACCAGCGCGCGCGGCGTGGGCGGCTCGACGGCCCCCGGCTCGGGCGCGGGCGGCGGGGAGGGGGCCGGGAGCACGACGATCGATGGGATCGTGAACGGCACCACCATCGTGGCGGTCGCTGGCGCCTGGATCGAGATCGGCTGGGTGACCTCGACCGCCGGCGGCGACGTGGGCCGCAGCGCGACGGTGGTGACCACGCCCGCGCCGAACAGCGCGGCGAGGCTGGCGGCCAGGCCGATCGTGCCACGGGTCCGCGGGGTCAGGGTCGGGCGGCGGAGGTCGTGCGGGGCGTGCATCGGGCCTTCGCCAGTGCAGCGCGCGTACCGCGCGCAACGTCCCGTGTTCACTGGGCGGGCGACGGCGCGTGTCTCGACCGACACGGTCGTGTGTGCACGTCGCGAGCACGATCTACGCGGCCCTGCGCGTGTTGCTGCGCGCGGGTGATGGCCGCGTACCCGTGATCACGCGCCGGCTTCGGCGACGAGCTGCCTGGTCGCGACCTTGTCGAGCCAGTCGCGGATGAACGCCGCGTACTCGGCGGTCTCTTCCTTGGTGTCGGGCACCGGGAACAGCGTGACGCCGAGCATCGCGTTCTTGGCGACGACCTTGTCGAACGTCGCCTTGATCGCGCTGGCGGTCTTCGGTCCGATGAAGCCATCCGCGTCGAGCGGCTTGAATCCGACCGGCCCGGCGAGCTTGTTGAGATCGCGCTGGAGGGCGACGAACTCGTCGTGCACGGCACCCGCGCCGTAGGCGATCTCGCCCTTGAGGTTCCAGTCCTTGCCGGCGCCCTTCTTGTAGAGGCGCAGCGGCGTGACGGCGAGCGCCTTGGAGGCGACGTCGTGCAGCCAGTCGCGGATCTGCTCGCTGTACGTCGTGAGGTCCTCGGGGCCGTTGGTCGTGAACGCCGCCGGTGTCATCAGCGAGTTCTTCGCAAGCACCGCGGCGACGACCTTCTTCAGGGCGTCCAGCGTCCTCGGGCCGACCGCTCCATCGACCCGCACCGGCTCGAAGTTGGCGACCGGCGCGTAGAGGTTCAGATCGGCTTGCAGCATGCGCAGGGTGGAGTTCGGCATGCCCGAAGCCTAGGCGGGAGCGGCAGCCAAGGCCCGGGAGTGAGAGAACTTTCACCTCGATGTCGGACCCGCGAGCTACTGTGCGTGCATGGGAATCGAAGCAACCGGCAAGCTGCACACCATCTTCGAGACAAAGCAGGTGTCGGAGCGCTTCTCGAAGCGCGAGTTCGTCGTCGAGATGTCCGACAATCCGAAGTACCCGCAGGTCGTCCTGTTCCAGCTGACGGGAGACCGTTGCACGCAGCTCGACGGCCTCAACGTCGGGGATCAGGTCACCATCGACTTCAGCCTCCGCGGCCGCGAGTGGAAGAGCCCGTCCGGCGAGGTGAAGTACTTCAACAGCCTCGACGTGTGGAAGGTCGAGGCGCGCCGCGCTGCCGCCTCGAACGGCCGCCGGTCGGGAGGACGCGACAGCGGCGATCCGCGTGACGCCCCGCCGAGCGACTACGAGCCGCGCCCGAGCGACGGCGCCGCCCGCGACATGGACGACATCCCGTTCTGATCGCCACGACGTCGGCTGGCCGTTCGTCGATCTGCTGTTAGTGTCAGATCCGATGAGACACGCTCGGATCGTCGGAGTGGGGCTTGCCCTGGCGCTGACCGCGGCGTGCTATCGCGAGAGCAACGCGCCGCTCGCGAATGCCCGGGATCCGCTCGTGCAGCAGGGCACGCAGAGCTGCGGACGCAACGATGACGTGCGTCATCCGCCGTTCGAGCCGAGCCCCGACGGTAGGCTGCGCACGCACACGACGGGCCCTTTGTCGGGCACCGACCGCCGCGAGTGGGCCGGACCTCCGATCCCGGAGTTCGTCCCCAAGCGGCTCGGCACGCTCGAGCTGTTCATCCTCGATGACACCGACGGCGGGCACCTCGCGTTCTATCGCGAGCCCTACAACCTCGGCAGCTGCACGCTCGGCGGCGCGGCGAACTGCGCGTACGAGGCGCGGTTCTACACGCACGGCGGCAAGCTCGCGTGGTCGCTGCCGCTCGGCGAGGTGATGTCGCGCCCCGATCACCTCGAGGTCCAGGACCTCCGGTTCGCGGATGGCGTCCTCTACTTCAACGAGGCGTGTCAGAGCTACGCGAGTGGCGCCAACGGCGCGTGCTCGTCGCTGGTCGCGGTCGATCCGGCCGCACGCCGCGTCCTGTGGCGGACCGATCCGCTGGTCTCCAACGGTCGGTTCGTCGTGCGTGCCTGCTACGTCGTCGCGGGCTACGGCTTCACCGCCGAGCCCGATGCGGTGTTCCTGGTCGAGCGCGGCACCGGCAAGGTCCGCCAGAAGATCCCGGTGTCGAGCGCCCCCGAGCAATACACGCTCGTCCAGCCCGATCAGCTGCGGGTCACGCTGTACTCGGGCGGTGCGCGGCGCTACGCGCTCGAGGGCTTCGACACCGACGCGGGCATGATTCGCGACCTCGATCCCGCGGAGTTCGGCGGTGCCGGCTACGGCGGTGCCGGCTACGGCGGGATGGGCTACGGCGGCGCCAGCTATGGCGGACCGCCACCGCGCTCGCGCAAGTGATCCGCGGCGGCGGACGCGCTGGATCGCGACCCGCACCCAGGGTGTCCTCGGCTACGTGATCAGCGGCGGCGAACGCTCTGGATCACGACTGGCGTCTGCGGCGCATCCTTGGAGAACGGGCCGGCCGCGCCGGTCGGCACGCTCTTGATCTTGTCGACGACGTCCATGCCGTCGGTGACGCGACCGAACACCGCGTAGCCCCAGCCCTGACCGTCCTTGGCCTGGTGATCGAGGAACGCGTTGTCGGTGACGTTGACGAACCACTGCGACGTCGCCGAGTGCGGATCGCTGGTTCGCGCCATCGCGACCGTCCCGCGCGTGTTCTTGAGGCCGTTCGCCGCCTCGTTCTGGACCGGCGCTCCGACCGGCTTCTTCTCGAGCTGCTGGTCGAAGCCGCCGCCCTGGATCATGAACGTCGGGATCACCCGGTGGAACACCGTGCCGTCGTAGTGCTTGGCGTCGACGTAGCGCAGGAAGTTCTCGACGGAGGCCGGCGCCTTCGCGGGATCGAGGGTGATGACGAAGGAGCCGTGGTTGGTCGTGACTTCGACGGTGGGGTCAGCCATCCGCGCAGCCTAGCAACGCCGGTGTGGCGATCGCTACGTGCGGAAGCTCGGATCGATCCGGTCGAGCTTGCGCAGCAGCGCGGGCCACGGGAGCGCGCCCATGCCGCCGCGCGTTGCCATCCGCGCCATCATCATGGCGCCTTCGAGGACCTTGGGCTCGATCGAGATCAGCTCGGGCGATGCGGCCTGCGCGCGGAGCTGGATCGTGCACGCGGACTCGAACAGGTACATCGCGAGGAACGCGTCCGCGATCGTCGGGCCGACGGTGAGCAGGCCGTGGTTGCGCAGCATGAAGAACGTCTTGTCGCCGAGATCGCGGACGAGCCGCGGCTTCTCTTCCGCGTTGAGCGCCACGCCCTCGTAGTCGTGATAGCCGAGCGACCCCAGCACGAACGTCGACTGCTGCGACAGCGGCAGCACGCCGGCCTTGGTGGCCGAGACCGCGACGCCGTTGATGCTGTGCGTGTGGAGTACGCACTTCGCGTCGTCGCGCGCGGCGTGGATGGCGCTGTGGATCGTGAAGCCCGCCGGGTTGATCTCGTACGGGCTGTCGAGCAGCTTGCGGCCGTCGAGGTCGATCTTGACCAGGCTCGACGCCGTGATCTCGTCGAACGTCATCCCGTACGGGTTGATCAGGAAATGGTGCTCCGGGCCGGCCAGGCGCGCGGAGATGTGCGTGAACACCAGGTCGTCCCAGTGGTAGTGCGCGACGAGCCGGTAGCACGCGGCGAGATCGACCCGCAGCTTCCACTCCTCCTCGCTGACCTTGGACTTCACTTCCGGTGCCGGCGCCGATGTGTTCATGCCGGCATCCTACGCGGAGCCGGAACAGGGACGCTTTCCACGTGCACACCTTCGAGCGCGCAACGCGTGGAGATCGTCGATGCCCGTGGGGACGCTTTCCACTTCCGGCGATCCCCACGCGCGCGCGCCGGGCGTAGGCTCTGCCGCGTCCATGCGAATCGCCACCCGAACCTCCTCGATCCTCCTGGCCGCGGCGGTCCTCGCGACCGCGTGTCCCGGCCGCAACGGCCCGACCGACACCTCGAAGCCAGGTCCAGGCGAACCGCCCGCGATGAGCGATCCGCTCGCCCCCGTGTCCCCGGCGGCGGTCAGCGATGCCATCGCGAAGCTGACGGCGAAGCACGGCCCCTCGCACACCGCGGCGATCCGGACCGGCGTCGATCAGGCGGCGTCGCTGTGGCGCGCGAGCGATGGCGACTTCGCCGCGTTCTGCGTCGAGCACTACCTCGCCACGCCAGCGGCGCGCGAGGCGCTGTTCGTCAAGCTGCAGGCCACGGTCGAGCAGATCCACGGTCACGTGCTCGAGCTCGGGCGCACGGTGCGTTGGGGCACCGAGGTCGAGGACGGGCCGATGATGGCGGTCGATCAGCTGCTCGCGACCTACGACATCGGCGCGCATGTCGTCGACGATCTGTTCACGTCCAAGGTCGCGTTCGCGATCCTGCTCAACTTCCCGCGGTCGACGCTCGCGCAGAAGATCAAGGACGGACCTGCGTGGAACCGTCGCACGTGGGCCGAGGTCCGGCTGACCGGCATCGTCGACACGCGCGTGCCGGGCGACCTCGCGGGCGCAGCGAGCGCCGCCGAGGCCGCCGCGGATCAGTACATCGCCGGCTACAACCTGTGGATGCACCACGTCCTCGGCGAGGACGGCAAGCGCCGGTTCCCATCGGGGAAGCGCCTGATCAGCCACTGGAACCTCCGCGACGAGCTCAAGGCGAACTACGCGGACACCGACGGCCTCGCCAAGCAGCGCACGATCGCCAAGGTCATGGAGCGGATCGTCACGCAAACGATCCCCAAGGCGGTGATCAACAACCCACGCCTCGACTGGGATCCGGTGACCAATCAGGTCACGGCTGCTGCAGAGATCGAGGCCGATGCGCCGAAGGATCGCACCGCGACGCCAAGCGACGAGCGCGAGCCCGATACGCGGTTCGAGAAGGTCCTCGGCCACTTCCGGGCGGCGAAGGCGATCGATCGATTCTCGCCGATCGCCCCGACGCGCATGGCGCGCGCGTTCGACAGCGCGGAGCTGTCCGAGGAGCGCGTGCGCGGGATGCTCGTCGAGATCCTCGAGTCACCGCTCGCCGCCGAGGCCGCCCGCGAGATGGAGCGCCGCCTCGGGCGCAAGCTCGAGCCGCACGACCTCTGGTACGAGTTCGGCGCTGGCGGCACCGCGGAGGCCGAGCTCGACGCGATCACGCGCAAGCGCTACCCGACCGCCGAGGCGTTCGCGAAGGACCTGCCGCGCATCCTGCGCGACCTCGGGTTCACGGCGGCGCGGGCGACGTACCTCGCGGATCACATCGCCGTCGATCCATCGCGCGGCGCGGGGCACGCGATGGGCGCGGAGCGCCGCGGCGACAAGGCGCACCTGCGCACCCGCGTCGAGGCAGGTGGCATGGACTACAAGGGCTACAACATCGCGGTCCACGAGCTCGGCCACAACGTCGAGCAGACGTTCTCGCTCTACGACGTCGACTACACGCTGCTCGCCGGCGTCCCGAACACCGCATTCACCGAGGCGCTCGCATTCCTGTTCCAGGCGCGCGATCTCGAGCTGCTCGGCCGGCCGAAGCCGGGCGGCGAGGCGGACCGGCTGCGCGTCCTCGATGCGTTCTGGAACACGCGCGAGATCGCCGGGTCCGCGCTCGTCGAGATCGACGTCTGGCACTGGCTCTACGACCACCCGGAGGCGACCGCAGCCGAGCTGCGCGAGGCGACCGTCAAGATCGCGCGTGACGTCTGGGATCGGTTCTATGCCCCGACGCTCGGCGGCAAGGGGACGACGTCGCTGCTCGGCATCTACAGCCACACGATCGCGTCGCCGCTGTACCTGTTCAACTACGTCGTCGGCCACCTGATCGCGTTCCAGATCGAGGAGCACGTCGAGGGCAAGGACAAGGCGACGTTCGCGAGTGAGTTCGAGCGCGTCTGCCGGCTCGGCAACATCCTGCCGGACCTGTGGATGCAGCAGGCGACCGGCAAGCCCGTGAGCTCGCAGCCGCTACTCGGGGCGACCGCGCGCGCGCTCGCGCGCTGATCCGCGCGCTCGACCCGCCAGGGGGCGGCGGCCGGGTCGTGGACGAGGGCGCTGTCGATTCGCGCGATTACGACAACGAGCAATACGTGCGACTTCTGCGCGAAACATTTGCGCACGGATCGCCCGCGCGCTCACTCCCGACGACTTCGCCGCGGTGTTCGCCGATCCCGATCAGCGTTCGCTTTTTGTTTTGGTCGCTGGCGACGGTCCGCACGGCGCTGTTGTAGTGTTCCGGCGTGAGCAAGAAAATCCGCGCCGAGTACATCTGGATCGATGGACAGAAACCCACTGCCAAGCTGCGGTCCAAGACGAAGATCGTCGACGGCCCGATCAAGAAGTTCGAGGAGCTTCCGGACTGGGGCTTCGATGGCTCGAGCACGAGCCAGGCCGAAGGTCACTTCAGTGACTGCCAGCTGAAGCCGGTCAAGATCATTCCCGACCCGCTCCACGACGAGCAGGACGTCCTCGTGCTGTGCGAGGTCCTCAACGCCGATGGCACCATCCACTCGAGCAACACGCGCGCGCGCACCCGCGCGGCGCAGGCGAAGCACGCCGACCACGACGTCTGGTTCGGCATCGAGCAGGAGTACACGTTCTTCGACGGCAACAAGCCGCTCGGGTGGCCCGAGCGCGGCTTCCCGGCCCCGCAGGGTGGTTACTACTGCGGCGTCGGCAGCGACGAGGTCTTCGGCCGTGACGTCGTCGAGGCGCACGCCGAGGCGTGCATCAAGGCCGGCCTCGCGATCGTCGGCACCAACGCCGAGGTGATGCCCGCGCAGTGGGAGTTCCAGCTCGGCACGCTCGGCCCCGTCGAGATGGGCGATCAGCTGTGGCTCGCGCGCTGGCTGCTCTACAGGATCGGCGAGGAGTACGGCGTCAGCGCGACCTTGCACCCCAAGCCGATCAAGGGCGACTGGAACGGAGCCGGCGCGCACACGAACATCAGCACCAAGGCGACGCGTGCCGACGGCGGCATCAAGGCGATCGAGGCGATGTGCGAGAAGCTGCGCGCCCGTCACGAGGCGCACATCGTGGTGTACGGCGCGTTCAACGAGGAGCGCCTGACCGGCAAGCACGAGACGTGCTCGATCCATCAGTTCCGCTACGGCGTGAGCGATCGCGGCGCCTCGATCCGGATCCCGATGGCGACCGCCAACTCGGGCAAGGGCTACTTCGAAGATCGCCGCCCGGCCGCGAACATGGACCCGTACGAGGTCTGCGCGATGCTGGTCGAGACGATCTGCGGCTAGTTCCTGGTCGCTGACGTCATGCTCGCGATCATGCGACGAGCGTGACGCGAGCCCTCAGATGATGCCGAGGCGCGGCCGGAGCATCAGGCCCGTGGTGAACCGCTCCACGACACCGGGGAAGTCGCGCCACGTCGCGAACGCGGCGTTCGAGGCGCCCGTCCACCGGGTCGGGCGCTGGCGATCGAGCTCGGTCGGGACGACGAGCGAGCCGACGAAGTCGCCCTTGGCGTAGACCTTCTTGATCTGCGCGGCCATCGCCTTGACGTTGTCGCGCGACACGACGCCGTTCGAGGTCGCCTGATAGAACTGCAGCGTGACGCGCACGGGGAACCGCGCGTCGCGCTGGATCGTCAGGCCCGCGAGCTCGGTGAACGGACCCTCGGTCTGACCGTGGCCGAGCACGGCGACATCGACGTCGGAGCGCTGCTCGCGGCCGCGCCCCTGGCCCTGGGCGCCGCCGCCCTCCTTCGCCACCTTCGCGGGCGCCGCCATCGGCGCGTCGCCGGCGATGGGGCTCATCGTGTTCATCGGTGCGCGCCGCGGCGGCTCGCGATACTTGAGCGGGACCTGGATCAGCATCAGCACGTTCGAATCGTCGCCCAGGCTCGCCGCGCTCTCGCCGTTCGCCGTCACGCCCGCGGCCTGGACGTCGGTCAGGCGCTCGGCGATCAGCGGCGCCTTCTTGCCGCCGTGGTTGAAGTACAGGCGCTGTCCCCACGAGTCCCCACCGGTGACCGTGTCGCGCGCGTTGTCGATGATCGTGATGCTCGTGCCCTGGCGCGTGACGAGGATCGTCAGCACCGCCGGGTTCTTCTTCGTCGACTGGTAGTTGAAGATCACCGGCCAGAACGTCGCCTTGCCGTCCTTGGGTACCGGCAGGAACGCGTGCTGCGCGCTCACGAGCACGTGCGAGTCACGCTTCTTCGCGAGCAGGCTCGATCCCTTGATCTTCCCCTTGTCGGGTGTCGAGAGGTACTGCTCGATGTTCGCGAGCAGATCGGTGAGCGTGACGAGCTCGAGCTGACCGTGCTCGCGCTGGTTGCCGATCGGGATCAGGATCTTGTCCATCTTCACGTCGGCGGTCTTGTCGGTGAAGTTGTCGTGGCGCATCACCGGCATCAGGTAGGTCCGGTGCTTCTTGCCCTGGCGATATCCCTCGACCTCGATCGTGACGTCGCTGATGTTCGGCCCGACCGAGCTGCCCTCCCAGCGCCCGGTGTCCTCCCACAGCACGTTGAGGAGCTGGAGCTTCTGCGCGGCGGCGAGCGTGTAGGCGCGCTCGTTGTCGATCATGTTCGCGACCTTCGCGACCATCTTCTCGTAGGAGCGATCCGGCTTGGCCACGACCGGCTTCGTCGTCGCGATCGGCAGCGATTGCGAGGGCTGCGCGGCGGCGAGCGGCGACAGTGCGAGCGAGACGGCGGCGAGCAGAGCAGCGGAGCGGTGCACGACCATGGGGACTACCGACGCACCAGGCGCGCCGCGGGCCTACGGAGGTGCAAGTCCGTGAAACCGCGCCCCTACCGACCGCACGACCCGCTCGCCGCTCCTGTCGCGATCGTCGCCATCGTTTCAAGCGAGATCGTCTGAGTCCACCTATCGCACCTCCCACGACGTCGAGGACGGGTTCGGCCTCGGCGGGGTTGATCGATGCCGACAGCGGTCGATGCGGGAGGGGAGGATGAGTCGCGTCGACCACGACCATGCGGTCACGCCCACGCTCGCCGCGATCGATCGGACGTTGCTCGTCGGCATCCCGCTGATCATCGCGACCGCAGCGATCGCGTTCCCGAGAGGGCCGGCCGCGCCGTTGCGGGTGCTCGCCGCGCTGCTCGTGGTGCTCTGGCTCCTCGCCCTGCTCGGGTCGCTCGGGCGGGCCCGCTGGCGGCGCTCCTCGTATCCGGCCGTGGTGTTCGGCATCGCGGTGATCTCGTTCTGGACCCAGGGCCCGACCGCGGGCGTCGGTGCGGCGTTTGGCCTGGCGGTACTGCTCTCCGGCGCGTTGACGTCGAGGATCGGACTCGGCCTGACCGTCACCGCGAGCATCGCCGCGCTCGCGCTCGGGGCGACGAACGTGCTCGGGGGAGTGATCTCCGAGGTGCCGAGCCTGCGGTTCGAGGGGCTCTCGATCTGGGTCCGGGTCGCCCTGACGGTCGGCGTGCTCGCCTGGATCGCGACGCAGGTCCTCAGCGCGCTGATCGAGTCTCTCGAGAGCTCCTACGGGCGCGCCGCCGAGGCGTACCGCAACGAGACCGAGACCCGCGTGCAGCTCGATAGCTCGCGCCAGCAGCTCGACGAGGTCGAGCACATCGAGCTGGTCGGGCGCCTCGCGGGCGGCGTCGCGCACGACATCAACAATGCGCTCACGGCGATCCTGGCCGCCTCGGACCTCCTCGGCGAGAAGGTCGCGACCGACGCTCAGCGCCAGAGCCTCGCCGAGCTCGAGGCTGCGTCACGCCAGGCGGCCGAGCTGGTCCGCGATCTGCTGTGGATCGGGCGGAAGTTCCCGCCGACGACGACGACCGCCCGGGTCGACTCGACCGTGCGCGCGTGTCTCCGGCGCCTCGAGCGGATGGGGCGCAAGATCGAGCTCGACGTCGATGTCCCGCCCGTGTCCGTCGCGCTCGCGCCCGAGCGGCTGGAGCAGGTGCTGTTCTGGGTGGTCCTCCGCGCGCGTCGTGCGGGGATCCGCCAGCTCTCGGTGACCGCGCGCCGCACGGACACGATGATCGAGATCGATGTTCGTGGGGTCGAGAGCGGCCCGGCGCCGAACACGAGCCTGACGTTTCGGCCGAAGGCGGTCAGCGCGCGGCTCGGGATGTCGGCCGCGAAGGAGGTCGTCGAGCAAGCCGGCGGCAGCTTCACGATCACCGAGCGGGACGGCCAGCTCTTCGTCCAGGTCTGCCTGCCGCCTGCCCGTGTCGAACGCGTGCTCGCGCTGCCGGTGCTCGACCGGCCTCGCACCGCGCTGGTCGTCGACGACGAGCCGCTGGTGCTCGGCAGGCTGTCGAAGCTGGTCGGCCGGCGCGGCTACACGGTGATGTCGGCGAGCTCGCTGGCCGAGGCGTGGCCGCTGCTCGCGCTGGCGCCGGATCTCCTGGTCACCGACCTGCAGCTCGGTGACGGCCGCGGCGAGGAGCTCGCGATCGCGTCGTTCGAGCGCGCGCCCGATCGACCGATCGTCGTGTGCTCGGGCTTCGGAGCGGACGACGCCCTCCGCGATCAGCTGCGCCGTGCCCACGTGCGGTTCCTGACCAAGCCGTTCACGATGGCCGAGCTCGACAGCGCGATCCCGCTCGCGACCCAGGAGGCGGCGTGAGCTCGACCCCGCCGGTCGCCCAGAGGCTCCGTCCCGAGCTGCGCGAGCGGATGCGCCATGGCGTCGATGTCGTCGCGCTGGCCGGCGGGGGCCTCGCGACCGTGATCCAGACCGCGACCCTCGCGACGGGCGTAACGACGCCGGGGCTCGCGGCGTGCCTCTTGACCGCGACGATCGCGGTGTGCGGGCTACTCGGGCTGGGCGGGCGCGCGCGCTGGACACCGATCGCGTACGTGGTGCTCCTGTCGCTTGCCAACCTCATCGCGTCGGTGCTGCTCGGTCTCCGGCTCGGGATGGGGACGATCTACATCCTCGTGATCGCGCTCGCCTTCCTGCTGCTGTCGCGGATCTGGCGGTGGGTCACGGTCGGGAGCGTGTTGCTCACGCCGGTGATCGTCGGCGCGCTGTTCGAGTACGGGGTGCTGGAGAGGATCCCGGTGCTCCAGCCTCACGAAGGGGCCGCCTGGTGGCGGATCCTCCTTGTCGGCACGCTGGCGATGCTGTGCACCGCCGCGATGATCGGGTTCGCGGTCCGCCACCTGATCGCCGGGCGTCGCGAGATCGAGATCGCGCTCCACAACGAGCGCGAGGCCCGGCGAGCACGCGAGCAGGTCGAGATCGAGATCGCGCGTGCGCAGCGCTCGGACCTGATCGTCGAGCTCGCCGCCGAGGTCGGCGCGAACATCGGTGCCGCGCTCGCGGTGATCTCGAGTCGCGCCGAGGCGCTGACGCGCGAGCTCGACGACGAGGCACGCATCTGCCTCGCGGACGTGCTCGCGGCGTCGAGCGCGGCCCGCAGCACGATGCGGTCGCTGACGGTGTTCGCGGCGGAAGCGCCCGGGGGCGATGCACGGTGCGACGCGGCCCTGACCGCACGCACGCTGCCGCAGATGGTTCGCCGCGTGCTCCCCGAGCGGATCGCGCTCGAGCTCGCGACCGAGGCGGGTGCCTGGGTCCCGCTGAGCGCGACCGACCTGGTGCGCATCCTGTCGAACCTGGTGCTCAACGCGCGCGATGCGATCACCGACGCCGGCTCGATCGGCGTCCACGTCCGCCGCGGCGGCGGCGACGTCACGATCGAGGTCACCGACGATGGCTCCGGCATGGACGAGGAGACGCGCTCGCGGCTGTTCCAGCCGTTCTTCACGACCAAGCCGATCGGTCGTGGCACCGGGCTCGGGCTCGCGACCGCGAAGATCCTCGTGGAGCGCGCGGGCGGCGAGCTCACCTTCGTCAGCGAGCACGGTCGCGGCACGCAGTTCACGATCCGGTTGCCGGAGGTTGCGGCGCCGTCGGGAGCGTCGGCCGACGATGCGTCGACGGAGCGCGGGCCTCACGCTCCCATCGAGTGCCACCTCGCGGGGTGAGGGTGGCGGAGCGCGGCGAGATCCGGCAGATTCCTGCGCGGCCGACGCGGAAGGCGCGGTCGCGCGTACGTTGATCTCATGCGCCGCGCGGTGATCCTCGTCTGCCTCGCCGGGTGCGTGCGCAAGCCCGGGACCCAGGCGCCCGTGCCCGACGCGCCGCCCGCGGCGCTCGCGCAGATCTCCCCGCACGTCTCCCACGGCGAGGAGATGGCGTGGGACGTGTTCTGGCAGGGCATGCAGGTCGGGCACGCGGAGCTGGTGACGGGCGCCCGCGACGTGCGCGCCTCGTTCCGGACCGGGATGCTCGCGAGTGCGATCTCCAGTGTCCGCTACGAGATGACGACCGTGATCGATCGGGGCAGCGCGCTCTCGACCGCCGAGGTGCTGGCGCGCGGTGGCTCGAGCGAGCGCGTCGATGTCGAGCTCGGCGCCTCGTCGTTCACGCTGCGCGGGCAGGTGCCGAGGCGAACGCCCGACGGGTACCCGCTGCACACGTTGACGAGCGCGCTCGGGATCGTCCGGACCTGGTCCCTGGCGACCGCGCCGCAGGGCTACCTGTGGCTCGTCCACGGCGGTGAGCTGTATCGACTCGACGTGTTTCCTCCGGTCCGGGACGAGGCACTCGGGAAGAAGGCGCTGCGCATCGACGCGGTCGTCCGCGCGATCGATCGGTCGGTGACGCTCGACGTCTCGATCTGGCTCGCGCGCAACGGCGATCGCACGCCGCTGCGGTTCGTCGTCGAAGAGGATGGCGATCGGGTGTCGGCGGAGCTCGTCGAGACGACGGCGGCGTTCGACTAGGCGCTGTACATGTAGACGAGGAAGCTGATCGGGATCAGCAAGCCCGCCCCGACGAAGTACTTGCCGCGCCCGGCGAGGCCGCGATCGCCCTTCATCATCGTCATGCCGGTGATCGCGAGGAGCATCAGCGCGAGCGCGAAGAGGTCCGCGACGTAGGTCCAGATCCCCTTGAGGTTGTTGAGGTGGAGCGCGTTGACCTCGAAGAACACCGCACGCTTCGTGATCGTCTTGAGCGAGCCGCGGCCGGTGGTCATGTCGACCCGCGCCTCCTGGCCCTCGACCAGGAACACGCGCAGCTCGGTCGCGGTCTCCTGGAAGTGGCCGCGGACGGAAGCGGGATCGAGGCCGAGCTGGGCGACGACGAACGCTTCCTTGTCAGCCAGCGAGCCCGCGGGTAGCGGCCCGATGTCGACGCTGCGCTCCGCGAACCGGTAGTTCGGGTTCCAGTGGTCGATGTGATTGACCGCGATGCCGGACAGCCCGTAGGCGAGCGTCAGCGCGACCGCCACGTATCCGATGTCGCGGTGCACCACCCGGAACAGGTGCCGCCACCGCACGGGACTAGATCTTGTCGCGGAAGACGGCGCCGGTGCCGTCGATGCGAACGATGGCCTTGGGCGCCGTGATGCTCGCCGGGTCGTACGCCTTGCCGTACTCCTTGGCCTCGTACTCGGCGTTCTGCTTGGTCTCCTCGAGCGTCAGCTCGCGGACCGAGATCTCGCCCTGCGCGACGGCGATCTTTCCTTTCGCGTCGACCGGGAACACCATCTCGCCGTCGGTGACCTTGAACTTGAGCTTCTGGCCTGGCGTCGAGCTCGCGAGCTCGAACCAGCAGCCGCGCTTCGCGCAGACGTCGACGACCATGCCCTCGACGCGGACCGTCTTGCCCTTGTAGGCGTTGGGGTCGGCGAGGATCGCATCGACGGAGGTCGTCTCGGTCAGCGTCACGCCGGCACCGAACTTCGTACCCTCGACCGCCGTCGTCGTCGCCTTCGCTGGCGCGGGAACCGCCGCAGCGGTCGGGGCCGCCGGCGCGCTCGCGACCGCGGGCTGTGCGCTCGACTTGGTCGGGCCCTTGTCACAGGCGGCAAGTAGCGCGAGTCCGAGCGAGAAGGAGAACGTCAGTGCCTTGAACATGAGGACCTCGTGGTGGACGGGCGGAGGATGCTGGCCGGTCCAGGCCTTGTCAACGCCTTCGATACATGGCACGTGACTCGCACCACCGAGGGTCATGCAAGTCCTAGTTCGCCACGACCACAACATCCAGGGCAGCGAGCGGCTCATCGAGATCGTGACGGCGGCGGTGGAGGGCGGGCTGGAGCGGTTCCGCACGCGGGTGACGACGGTCGAGGTCCACCTCGCCGACGAGGACGGCGCGAAGTCGGGCGGCAATGACATCCGCTGCACCCTCGAGGTGCGCGTCGAGGGCCGCCCACCTGTGGCAACCAAGCACCATGCGTCGGACCTCGTGGTCGCGGTCGATGCCGCGGTCGAGAAGATGGCCGAAATGCTCGAGTCGCAGCTCGGCCGGCTCCGCAACCACTAGACCTCGTTCGAAGGGGCTTCACGGGAGGAGCGCGCGGAGGCCCGCCGGCTCGTCGACCAGGAGCCACGGGGCGAGCGCCGCGAGCTCGGCGCGCGGCCGGAAGCCCCAGCTGACTCCGACGCCGCGCATGCCTGCCGCGCGCGCGGTCTCGAGATCGACCGCGGAGTCGCCGACGAACGCACAGTCCTCGGGCGCGATGCCGAGGTCCGTCGCGATCTCGAGCGCCGCGCCGGGATCCGGCTTGAGGGCGACGCCCGGCCGCTGGCCGACGATCGCGCCGAACGGCCACGGCGCGAGCAGCGGCCCGCAGATCCGGACCGCGAGATCGTGCGGCTTGTTGGTCAGCACCGCGAGGCGCAGGTCGGCACCGACGAGCTCGTCGAGGATCGGCGCGAGCCCGGCGTACAGGTGCGTATCGACGATCGGTGCTGCGGCGTAGTGCGCACGGAACCGTGCGAGCACCACGTCGACCATGTCGGGCGCGAGCCGCGAGGCATCGACCGCGTGCGCGACGAGGTTGCGCGCGCCCCCTCCGACCCAGGTCTTGATCGTGTCGAGCTCCGGCCGCGGGAGGCCGTGATCGGCGAGCGCCGCGGTCAGCGCCGCAGCGATATCGGCGAGCGAGTCGACGAGCGTGCCATCGAGATCGAACAGGACTGCGCGGATCATGCCGGTAGTCTCGCACCCCAGCTCCAGATCGCGCCATGCGGGCTTCGCGAGCAAGTGATCGCCGTGGCCGCGGAGATCCGCCGAGCGCTTGAGGTAGGATCGCCCATCGTGGACGAGGACGACCCCCTGATCGACACGGTCATCGCCGACCGCTACCGGATCATCCGGAAGATCGGGGAGGGTGGGATGTCCGTGATCTACGAGGCCCAGCACGTCAAGTTGATGCGCGCGTTCGCGCTCAAGGGCCTGCTGCCGATGCTCGCGCACAACCAGGAGGCGGTGGAGCGGTTCCAGCGCGAGGCCGAGCTGATCGGCGGCCTACGCCATCCCAACGTGGTCGACATCTCGGACTGGGTGTACCTGCCGGACGGCCGGCCGTGCATGGTGCTGGAGTTCCTCCACGGCGCGTCGCTCATGGTCCGCCTGCAGCGCGGCCCGATGTCGTGGGACGCGATCGCGCGGATCGGCGATCAGACGATGTCGGCGATCGCACTCGCACATCGCACCGGCATCACGCATCGCGACATCAAGCCCGACAACATCTTCATCTCGATCGACGATTCGGGCGACGAGGCCGTGAAGCTGCTCGACTTCGGCGTGTCGAAGCTCCGCGGGGTCGGTCGGCTCAGCGGCGTTCACATGATGCTCGGCACGCCGTCGTACATGTCGCCCGAGCAGGCGACGGGCAAGAACGACCTCGTCGGACCGCCGACCGATGTCTGGGCGATGGGCGCGATCCTCTACGAGATGGCGACCCAGCGGGTCGCCTTCAAGGCCGAGGGGATCGAGGACACGCTCGCGCTGATCAACAACGCGACCCCGTACCCGATCGGCATGCTGCGCGCCGATGCCCCGCGCGCGTTCGTCGAGCTGGTCGATCGCGCGACGGTGAAAGACCCGACGCTGCGGATCCAGACGATCGAGGAGCTGCGCGAGGGGCTGCGGAACGCGCTCGCGCCACGCAACGCGCCGCGGCTCGCCACGCCGGTCGCCGGCATCCCGGTGCTCGCGCCGCTGGTCAAGACCTCGCCGGCAGGCGCTGCATCGACGATCGCACCGGGGGTGACCCTCCACGCGCCGGCGACGTCGGGCATGCGACGCTGGTGGATCATCGGCGGGTTCATCGTGGCGGCGACGCTCGCGAACCTCGTGATCGCACTCGTGACCTGACGTAAGGTGCATCGATGGCGCTGCGCGTCCGCGTCTGCGAGCTCGACGAGGTCGTCGCGGGCGAGCTGCGCGGGTTCCAGGTCACGGGCGTGACGTGGCCGGTGATGGTGACGATCCTCGATGGCGCGGTCGTCGCGTTCCCCGGCGTCTGCCCGCACGATGACGTGTCGCTCGTCGACTACGGCGTGCTCGCCGAGCGCGCGATCGTCTGCCGCGTGCACGGGTATCGCTTCGATCTCGACACCGGTCGCTGCGAGCACCAGCCCGCGCTCGCGCTGCGGCGCTACCGGGTGACGCTCGTCGGCCGGCAGGTCTGGGTCGATCTGCTGTAGCTGCGACCTTGGTATCGCCGATGCACGGAGGGGGCGTATGCGGCTCCTCCAATCCCTGCTCCCGGCGGTGTTGATCGTGGCGTGCGGCAGCCCCCAGCGCGTCGAGCGCCAGGAACCCCGCAGCTACCGCGAGCGCATGGCCGAGGCCGAGCAACACGAGCGCGACGCCGCGGTCCACGCCCGGGCCGCCAGCGAGGCACGGGGCAAGATCGACACGGCCGAGGTCAGCTGCGGCCATCCCGTGGTCAGCACGATCGGCGATCAGTCGACCTCCGGTGGCGAGCGCCTGACCACGTGGGTGCCGTGCTGGAGCGTCGAGCGCGACGCGGCCAAGTTCCACCAGGCCGAGGCCGAGCGGCTGCGCAAGGAAGCGCAGCTCGACCGCGCCGTCGCCCGCAACCTGCTCGAGGTCGAGACCGAATTCTGCCGCGGCATGGCCCCCAGTGAGCTGACGCACACGGCGTTCTCGCATCGCATGGACATCGCGGCGGTCGAGCCCTACGTCGAGGGCGGCCAGGTCAGAGGCGCGCGGATCCACTTCAAGGCGGTGCGTGGTCTCGACGCGGAGTGGCTGCGGCAAGCGATCCTGTGCCACCGGGCGCGGGCGGCGATGATCGGATACGATCCCAAGTACATGGACTACGATCCGACGATGCTCGCCGGGATCAACGTGGCCGTGACCGAGCGTCAGGGCACCGTCCACGTGCTCGTCCGGAGCGACTCCGCGGAGACGGCCGCGGTCGTCGAGGCCCGCGCTCGCGCGCTCGTGGAACCGATCAAAGAGTGACCCGCAACATTCGCGCGATGGCGGGGCTCCGACGCAATGTTTGCGCTCGCCGAGGAACGCGATGAGGCATATCGAACGACATCGAGCGGACCGGATCGGCTGGTTACGCGCGGCCATCCTGGGCGCCAACGACGGCATCGTGTCGACCGCGAGCCTCGTCGTCGGCATCGCCGCCACGGGCGCGCCTCGGTCGGCGGTGATCGTCGCGGGCGCGGCCGGCCTGGTCGCCGGCGCGATGTCGATGGCCGCGGGAGAGTACGTCTCGGTGAGCTCGCAGGCCGACACCGAGCGCGCGGACCTCGCCCGCGAGGCGCGCGAGCTCGCGGCCGATCCGGTGGGTGAGCTGGCGGAGCTCGCGGGCATCTACCAGGCACGCGGCGTCGAGCCCGAGCTCGCTCATCAGGTCGCCGAGCAGCTGATGGCCAAGGGCGCGCTCGCCGCGCATGGTCGTGACGAGCTCGGGATCTCGCACACCGTCGCCGCGCGCCCCTTGCAGGCCGCCTGGTCGTCGGCGGTCTCGTTCACGATCGGCGCGATCCTGCCGTTGCTCGTCGCCTTGGTCGTCGGAGATGCCGCGCGGGTGTGGGCGGTCGCGGTCGCGGCCGTCGTGTTCCTCGCCGGTCTCGGCGTGACGGGCGCGCGCCTCGGCGGCGCGCCGATGCTGAAGGCCGCGGCACGGATCACGATCTGGGGCGCGTTCGCGATGGGCGTGACCGCGCTGATCGGTTGGTTGGTCGGCGCGGCGGTCTAGGAGCGCGGAGCCGGGACGCGGCGCTGGTAGCGCTCGGGGACGCGCCAGGCGATCCAGATCAGCGAGCCGGGGATCGCCCAGCACCCCAGCACGAGGGCGACGGCGTCGTAGCTCCCGGTCTGCTCGACGGCGCGACCGATCAGCGGGTTGACGAGGATCAGCGCGAGCGACTGCGCACCGGCCATGATCCCGCCCGCGAACGACACGCTGCCCGCCGGCATCCGGCTCATCATGTCGGAGGTCACGAGCGTGTACAGCGCTCCGCCACCGGCCATCGCGAGCCCGCCGAGCAGCATGCCCTGCCACGGCGTGGACGCGAGCGGCATCAACGCCATCATCGCGGCCAGCAGCATCGCGACCGCGAACAGCGCGCGCGGCGGTGCACCCGGGGCGCGGCGCTGCCGCGACGCGAGATCGCCGAACGCGATCGCCCCGGCATCGAGCAGCAGCGGGGGCAACCACAGGTAGTGACCGACCTCGGTTTGCTCGACATCGAACGTCCGGGCGAGGTACTTCGCGCCCCATGCGTGGAGGAAGCCGATGATCGGTGCCGCGGCGAGAATCGCGATCAGCGCGCGGATCATGATCGACGAGCGCACGAGCTCGCCGAACGTCGCGCGCTCCGCCGGCAGGGTGGAATCGCCTGCGGTGTCGAGCTGGATGCGCACGTCGGGGCGGCGGGTCACCGCGATCCACAGCGGAACCCACAGCAGGCCGATCGCCGCGGTGCCGAGGAACGCGACCCGCCAGCCCGCGAGGCCGTAGAGCCAGCTGGCGAGCGGCGGGACGACCATGCCTCCGATCGATGACCCCGTGAACAGCACGCCGAACCCGCGGGCGCGATCGGCCGCGGGCAGGATCCGCTGCATGGTCTGGGCGGCGCCGGGAAAGCTCGGGCCTTCGGCGAGGCCGAGCGCGATCCGCAGCGCGAACAGCAGGCCGAGGCCGGGTGCAAGCGCATGCAGCGCCGCGATCGTCGACCACACCAGCACGGAGCCGACGAGCCCGCGCCGCGCACCGGCACGATCGATCCACCACCCGGCGAGCGGGGTCGCGATCAGATAGGCGATCGAGAACGCGGCCGTCAGCCAGCCGTACTCCTGATCGGAGATGTCGAGCGCCTTGGTCACCGACGGGGCGAGGACCGCGAGCGTCGCGCGGTCGATGTAGCTGACCGTCATGGTCAGCGTCGCGGCGATCGCGACCACCCAGGCCGCTCGTCGGGAGAGCACGCCCGACGCTACCGCGGTTCTGGCTACAGAGACTCGAGGAGCGCGATCAGATCGGCGAGCTGCGCGGGCGTCAGCTGCGAGGTCTTGCCATGCGAGTCGCCGCCGCCGCACGCGCCGAACCGCTCCGCGAGCGTCGTGGCGCAGCCATCGTGCATGAACGGCGGGCGCGCGCCGACGCCGAGGAGGCTCGGCACCTTGATCGGCACACCCTTGCCGACGTCGAACTTCATGTTGTTCGTGAGCAGCTCGCCGTTGTGGCAGCTCGTGCACGCGGTCTCGGCGTCGTCGAACAGCGCACGGCCGCGCTCGATCGCGGCGACGTCGCGCACGACAGGCGCGGGGGCGGCGATCCGGTCGAGCCACGGGCCGAGCGAGAGGCGCTCGCTGCGCGTCGCGGCGCCGCCGGCCATCCGAAGGGTGAACACCTGATCCATCAGCATGCCGAGGTCCGCCATGTCGCCGCCCCAGTGATACGGCGCGCGCCGCAGGATGTGACCGGCGAGGCTCTGCGTGCGACGCGGGCCGAGCTCGGCGAACGTCCACACCAGACCATCCTCGCGGCCCTCGGGGTGACACGAGGCGCAGGCGAGGCCGACGCCGGTCTGGCCGTGGAACAGCGCGCGTCCCGAGTCGTAGCCGAACGGGCCGGGCAGCTCGATCGTCGCGTGCGCCGGCGTGGTGCTGGGCGTGCCCGCGACCAGGTCGTCGCGGCGGTGGAGGGTGACCGCCGGGAGCTCGGGATAGAAGATCACGAGATCTCCGTTGGGCCGGTAGCCGACCGAGGTAGGGGCACCGAGGCGGTCGTCGATCATGGGACCGCGCGCGGCTCCGTCGCTGTTGTCCTCTCCGCACTCGTCGTCGTCGCGTCCGCCGACGCTCGCGGCCGGCACGATCTGCACGAACTTGGAGCCGGCGAGCACGACCGCGAGGTTGCCGAGCTCGTCGGAGGCGACGTCGACAGGCAGCGTGCCGTGGGCGCGTGGGACCGCGGCCTGGGGCACGTCGCCGGGACGGACGATCGTGATCGCAGCCTCGACGGGGCCGCCGTCACAGCCGGAGCGATAGCCGCCGGGCGTGGTCTTGATCCCGCCCTGAACCTGCCGCTGGTGCGAGACGACGAGGCTGCCGTCGGGGAGCGCGATCGTCCGCCACGCGACGGCCGGGATCGCATCGACGACGGGGATCGTCTGGCCGAGCTCGATCTCGGGGACGATCCGCTTCACCGTCGGCGGCTTGACGCGGCTGATCACGGCGCCGGCGGCGTCGAGCGTCAGCAGCTCGGCGGAGCGGAACCGGGTGACCACCAGGCGATCGCCGGTGACGATCACGTCGCGCAGATCGCGATCGAGGATCAGCGTGCGGACCGCGGGACCACCCGCGGCGGGCAGGCTGACGAGCTCGCCGCCCGTGCATGCGACGTGGATCAGATCGGTGGCGGCGTCCCACGCGAGGCCGCGCGGCTCGGGACAGACGTCGCGGCGCTCGGCCACCGTCAACGACGACGGATCCGCGAGCGTGACGAGCGCGCCGCCGCGGCGGAGCGCGACGTGGATCCGGCCCAGACCGTCCTCGACGAGGCGACCCGGCTCGTCGCCGGGGGGCAGCGCGCGCACGGCACCTGCCGCCTCGCGCACGAGGTCGATGCTGACGATCCGGTCGCGGTCGGGATCCGCGACCACCGCGTGCGTGCCGTCGCGGGTGACCAGCATCGTGGCGCCGGTGATCGGGACGCCCCACGACGGCGGCGGCTCGGGGGACGGCCGGGTCGGATCCGGGACGGTCGGATCGATGGCCGAGCAGCTCGCGAGCAGGACGAGCGAGAGCGCGGTCGGGAGCGCGCCGTGTACGCGGGACCTCACGCGGCACCTCCCGCCCACACCGCGGCCTGCGTGCGCGCGAGCAGGCCCTCCAGGTCCTGGCGGGCCGGGAGGCCGAGCACCTCGCTCGGCTGCGGCGGCGAGGTCGCGAGCTGGTGCGCGGCGAGGACCCGCGCAGCGGCGACGCGAGTCCGCGCATCGCCGTCGATCCTCGTGGCGATCCAGGCGTCGACCATCCACGCGAGGGCGGCATGCCTCGCTTCGTCCCGCGCGATCACGCGGAACGCGTCGCGGATCATCGGATCGCGCGCGGTGTTCGACTGCCACAGGGCGAGCACGGCACCGAAGGTCTCGCGCACGCAGCCCTCGACCGCGTTCTCGACCGCGATCTCGTCGAGCGAGCGCAGCGCGGGCAGCGTGACCTCGGGGATCGGCGGGCGCGCGCCGTAGCGAGCGGCGAGCTGGCCGACCAGCGCGGCGTGGCGGACCTCGTCGCGCGCGGCGGCGATCGCGAGGCGAACGAGCATGCGCGGTGCGCCATGATGCTCGAGCTCGCGCGCGAGCTGCACGAACGCGTGGACCGAGACGGCCTCGAGCCACGCGGCCTCCGCGAGCCACGCGCCGATCGCGGTCGGTGCATCGAGGCAGCGCGCCGCGACGAGCCCGGCGGGCTTGCGGCCGACGCCGCACGGCTCCCCGATCGAGTAGCTCAGCGCGATCTCGACGGTGCCGTCGAACACCACGTCACAGGTCTTCAGCGTGCCGCCGGTGTTCCAGTCGCGCATCAACTCGGTGCACAGCGCGATGCACGCGTCGACGTCGAGCTTGCAGCTGTTGATCCGCAGCTGGAGCGGCGGCGCGGCGGGGAGCGTGAGCGAGGTAGACTGCTCGTGATGCGTGATGCCGCACTCGTTGGGGGCGGGGGGATCGACGTTGTCGTCCGGTACGCTCCCGACGCACGCCGCGGTGACGGGGAGGCCTGCGATCACGATCTGCTGGAGGAGGTGGCGGAGCTCGCGAAAGCGCATGGGGAGCGGGGTTGCAACCGCCGTTCCGGCAGGACCCCGCGCGTTCACCGGAGTTGACGCACCTGGCCCTCGACGGCGCTCGCGATCGGCGGCCGTGCGCCGTCAGGAATCTGAGCTTGACAGGTGCGATCTCGAGGAGCGTCCCGATCTCAGAAACGTGTCGTCGAGGAGCTGCGGAGGCACTGCCGGCATTGTACGCATTCACCTGGAGATGTCATGACGACCGAGTTCAGCTACGAGCACGTGTTCCGGGCACCTTCGACGCGGGTCGTCCTCGAGGCCTACTTCGATCCCGATCACCTCGCGACCCAGGACAGGGTCGGGGAGCTCGGCGATCGCGTCG